>Ga0256911_1000067_pt1 | contig 33083 bp, 25 predicted proteins | sample MC6MC0764MT_FD_190197 | JGI IMG/M metagenome (GOLD analysis project Ga0256911, IMG submission 190197) | Metatranscriptome of enriched soil aggregate microbial communities from Iowa State University, Ames, United States - MC6-MC0764-MT... | ecosystem: Environmental > Terrestrial > Soil >...
CCTTCGATGAGGTCTCCGTCGTTGAAGAACTTCAGCGTCTTTTCGACCGCGGCAAGAAAGTCCTCAGCAGATCCGATGTCGTTGACGGCGACCTGCTTGGGTGCCTTGTCGGTCGTTGCGGTTGTCATGTAGTGAGTGCTCCGTTATGGACATAATTCGGGCCGGTCGCGGTGATGCGTTGTGTGTGATCCGCGAACGGCAAAGCGGATGTGGATGCCACAAATGTGACAGTCCAGTCTAGCTGTGGATCGGGGCGGGCGGCAACCTGCGCTCTGCGACGATGTCACGTAGTGCCGGTTCGAGATCCGGATGCGCGAACTCGTACCCCGCGTCCAGGAGCCTTTCGGGGATGACCCAGCGACTCTTGAGCACGAGTTCGGTCTCCGTGCGGATGACCGCCGAGCCCAGTTCCAGCATCCAGCGGAACACCGGAATGCCGACCGGAATTCCCAGCACACGCCGGACGGACGCCATGAACCCGCGGTTGTCGACCGGCCGCGGGGACGACACATTGACCGGCCCATCCAGTTCGGGATGAGCGCGGATGAAGTCGATGGCGCCGAGTACGTCGTCGATGTGCACCCAGCTGAAGCGCTGACGGCCGCCACGGGCGCGGAACTCGTGAAAAGTGCCGGCATTGCGTCGGGCCGTGGTCGCGAACCAGCGGCCGTCGTGCTGCGTTCCCCCGAGTCCGAAGCGCGCGAGACGGAGCAGCGGCACGAGGGCGCTCCCGTCCCCCAGCACGATCGCCATCCGGAGCGCGACCCGGCGCGTGCCAGGCAGCTCCGCCTCGAAAAACGCCTGCTCCCACGAGGTGGCGACGTTCACCGAGAAGCCCGTGCCGATCTCACCGGTCGACTCCGTCATCGGCCTGTCCTCCGCATGACGGTAGATCGTGGCCGTCGAGGAGTTGAGCCAGAGGGCCGGCGGCGACTCGCTCCCGGCGATGGCGGCTGCGAGCTCCCGGGTCGTGTCGAGGCGAGACCGGAAGATCTCGGCCCGGTTCGCGTCGTCGTAGCGACAGTTGACGCTCTTGCCGGCCAGGTTGATCACGACGTCGGCGCCGTCCACCAACCGTCTGATCGCTTCAGGATCACCCCACGACGCATCCGGTCCGGCGCGCCCGATCACCGCGACCTCTGCGCCCCGCGACCGGAACGCGGAAGCCAGGTAGCTGCCGATGAAACCGGATGCCCCGGCCAGCACGATGCGATCGCCCACGCGGTCCGTTCCCCCCGTTCGAATTTCTTCCACTGAGTCGCGCCGAATCGACCTTCGCACAGCCGATGAACGTCGATTCGGCGCGACTGATGCGTCCCCGTCAGCGCACTCGGTCGAGCAGCGCCGACTTCAGCGTGTCGAGTCCGACGCCGCCGATGTCGAGCGCCTTCTTGTGGAACGCCTTGATGTCGAAGGATGCCCCCTCACGCCGCGCGTACTCGTCGCGCAACTGCTCCCAGATGCGCTGCCCGATCTTGTACGAGGGAGCCTGCCCCGGCCAGCCGAGATAGCGGTTCACCTCGAAGCGCACGAAGCCCTCGTTCATGTTGACGTTCTGCGCCAGGAACCCGAAGGCGTACTCGCCTGTCCAAGGACCGGAGCCGTCCGGGAGCTGCTTCTCGAGGTGCACACCGATGTCGAGCACGACGCGGGCCGCGCGCATCCGCTGTCCGTCGAGCATGCCCAGTCGATCGGCCGGATCGTCGAGGTAGCCGAGCTGTTCCATCAGTCGCTCGGCGTAGAGTGCCCAGCCTTCGGCGTGACCGCTCGTGCCGGCGATACGGCGCCACGAGTTGAGCTGCGCCTTGTTGTAGGTCGCTTGGGCGATCTGCAGGTGGTGGCCGGGCACACCCTCGTGATAGACGGTCGTCAGCTCGCGCCAGGTGTCGAACTCGGTGACGCCCTCCGGCACGCTCCACCACATGCGGCCGGCTCGCGAGAAGTCGTCGCTCGGACCGGTGTAGTAGATCCCGCCCTCCTGTGTCGGCGCGATCATGCATTCGAGGCGGCGGATCTCCTGCGGGATGTCGAAGTGCGACTTGCCCAGCTCCTCGATCGCGCGATCGCTCGTCTCCTGCATCCAGCGCTGCAGCGCATCCGTACCGTGAAGCTTGCGGGACGCATCGCCGTCGAGGAACTCGATCGCCTCGAGGACGGACGCTCCCGGCTTGATCTCGTTTGCGATGGACTCCTGCTCGGCGACCATCCTGGCGAGCTCTTCGATCCCCCACTCGTAGGTCTCGTCGAGATCGACGGTCGCGCCGAGGAAGCTTCGCGAGGCGAGCTGATAGAGCTCGCGCCCGACCGCATCCTTCTCCGGCGCGTGCGGTGCCAGCTCGTTCTCGAGGAACGACGCGAGCTTCGCGTATGCGGCCGCCGACTGCCGGGCGCCATCTGTGAGCTCCGACTTCAGCGAGGCTGGTAGGTCGGCGTCGCCTGCTTTCGCGCTGTCGGTGAACTCGAAGAAGAAGCCGGTGTCCGCCACCTGCTTGCGTGCCTGGGTCAGAACCTCGCGCACCTGACGGATGGCCGGCACATTGCCGGATGCGATACCGCTCCGGAGCGTTTCGATGTATCCGTCCATCGCGGCGGGCAGGTTGCCGAGGCGTTTGGCGACATTCGACCAGTCCTCCTCGGTATCCGTGGGCACGAGGTCGAAGATGTCGCGGAGCTCCTGAGCGGGTGACGCGATGACGTTGAGGTCGCGCTGCGCGAACCCGGCTTCGTGTTTCTCGACGGTCAGCTGGAGGTCACGGGTCAGATCCATCTTCGTCACCCGGTCGATGTCGTCGACGGGCTCTGCGGCCTGGATCTTCGTCAGGGTCTCCTTGACCTTGGCGATGGCGGTCTCGGCGCCGGCGGGCGAGTAGTCCCCGTACTCGCCCTCACGCCCCGGCCGGCCGAGCCAGACATGGAACTCGGGATACAACTCCAGTTGGGTGTCGACCCACTCCTCGGCGATCGTGTCGATGGGAGTGGCGTCGCGCTTCTCTGCGTTCGTCATACCCTCGACCCTATTCTCCGCAGCCCGGTGCGCGCGCTCAGCTTTGCCGAATTTCAACCGTTTCGATACGCGAGCTTCTCAGACGGATGGCCGTGGTCTCGTCGTTGCTCTCAGTCGTGCAGAGGAAAAGTGTGCGGCCATCGGGGCCACCGAGGGCCACCGCCAAGCATTTGGTCTGCACCCCTATCCGCGCCGACATCGTGCCCTGCGACGTGATCCGAACGGCCCCATGCCCCTCCGGGTCAGCGACCCAGACGGCTCCTTCGGAGTCGATCGTCGACATGCCGTCGGGCGGGAATGATGTGCGCATGAGAGTCGTGCGAGTGAACAAGCCGCCGTCCGGCGACACGTCGAAGCGAATGATCGCCGGTTCGAGACTCGCTACGACGGAGAGCTGTCTTTCGTCGCGATCGAGGGTCATCCCGTTGGGCAGAAGGATGCCTGACGCGACGACGCGATGGCTGCCATCGGCCTTCACCAGATGGATGCGTCCGGGATGGTCGCGAACGCGTTCGATCAGAGCAGCGACGGCAGATTCCCGCGTCGGGTGAGTCGCCATCAGGTCGGCGAGAAGCGTCTCTGCATCGAACCCGATCTCGCCCACGTAGGCATTCCCCTTCGAGTCGACCCACATGTCGTTGAGTGACGACGAGGCCGTATCGGTCAGATCGGCGTGGGTGACGAGAGTTCCGTCGGGCTCGAGGCGAAGAAGGCGTCGGCCGCGCTGCGTCGCGATGAGGAGCCGGCCGTCGGGAAGCCAACCCAACCCGGTCGGAACGTCGGCGACCGTCGCGACGGTTCGGACGCGACCGTCGAGATCGACCGCGACGACGCGACGGTCGTACATGTCGGAGAAATAGAGCTCGCCGTCGTGCCATCGAGGGCTTTCAGCGCAGACGAAACCATCGGCAAGAACCTGGGGTGGGAGTCGAGTCATGGTCTACCCCTGTGCCGTCGGGCGGATGATGATCTCGCCGATCTCGACGTCGTCCGGCTGCTCGATGGCGAAAGCGACGGCGCGCGCGACGGCATTCGGCGGCATCGCGATCGTGTCCCGCTGAACCACCAGTGCGGCAGCGATGTCGGGATCGCCGCCTTTGCCGACGCCTTCGGTGTTCGTGAACCCAGGGGAAATGGTCGTGACCCGCAGGTCGGGGCCCGCCTCCTGGCGGAGACCTTCGGTCAGCACGCGCACGGCCGTCTTCGTGGCCGCATAGACGGATTGGGTCGCAACCACCTTGTGCGCAGCGGTCGACGCCGTGTGGATGAAGTGGCCCGATGCCTGAGCGCGGAACACGGGGAGAGCCGCGGCGATGCCGTTGACGACGCCCTTGATGTTCACGTCGATCATGCGGTGCCAGTCGGCGACCCGCAAATCGTCGAACCCCGAGACCGACATGTCTCCGGCGTTGCTGAACAGAACGTCGAGTCGGCCGAACCGTTCCTGCGCACGAGTCACGAGTCGGGCGACATCATCGGGATCGGTGACGTCGACGGGGAGTGCGAGAGCCTGACCGCCGGCGGCGGTGATCGCCTCCACCACGGCCTCCAACCGATCAGATCGGCGCGCTCCGAGCACGACCAGTGCGCCCCGTTCCGCGAGATAGATCGCGGTAGCCTCGCCGATTCCGCTGCTGGCGCCAGTGATGGCGACCACCTTGTCTCGTATGCCTGTCACGAGGAACTCCCTAGAATAAGTGGACGAATGTCCGAATCAGAGATCGAGGTTACCGTACACATGTCCACTTCGCCACCGGGCGGGCTGACTCCCGCCCTTCGCTCCGATGCCGATCGCAACCGACGTCGCATCTTGGAGGCCGCTCGACGCTGCCTCGACGTCTCGGAGACCACGACGATGCAAGCGATCGGCCGAGCGGCCGGAGTCGGTCAGGGAACTCTCTACCGGCACTTCCCGACACGGGAATCTCTTCTGCTCGAGGTCTACGACGATGATTTTCAGAACCTCATCGAAGCTGCAGCCACGGTTCACGATGCCGGCGACCCCGTCGGGTCACTGCGCAGCTGGCTCGACCATCTCGCCGCGTTCGGCCGCAAGAAGCACGCCCTGTCGGACGTTCTCAGAGCCGCCGCGCGTCGCGAGCTCCATGACCGCCACTACGCCCTGATCCTCGAGGCGATCGACGGCCTGCTCGATGACGGCAGGCGCACCGGGGAGATCCGGCGCGACCTGGATGCGGATGAGCTGCTGGCGCTCGTGAGCTTTCTCTGGCAGATCGACACCACCACCGATGAGCGGGTACCGCATCTCCTCGATCTCGTCGTCGACGGATGTCGCACCCCGCGAGGAAAGGCGCATCAGATGTAGCGAGGCACGGGTGGTGCGCAGATGCGTCAGTGCGCGGCGGCATCCCAGTTGTGGCCGCGTCCGACCTGCACCTCGAGCGGTACAGCCAGGTCGGCGGCGTGCGCCATCCGCTGTCGCACGATGGCCTCGAGCGCATCCCATTCGCCGTGGGCGACCTCGAAGATCAGTTCGTCGTGCACCTGCAGCAGCATCCGGGAAGAGAGCTCCTGGTCGAGCATGTCTCCCGCGATACCGAGCATCGCGATCTTCATGATGTCGGCGGCGGATCCCTGGATGGGCGCGTTCAGTGCCGCGCGTTCCGCGTTGTCGCGCAGGACGCGGTTGGTGCTGGTGAGGTCGGCGAACGGACGGCGGCGTCCGAAGATCGTCTCCGTGTATCCGTCGACCCTCGCCTGCTCGACCACGCCGCGCAGATAGTCGCGCACAGCACCGAAGCGTTCGAAGTAGTCGCTCATGAGCTGTTTCGCCTCGGCCGTCTCGATGCGCAGCTGCTTCGACAGGCCGAACGGGCTCAGCCCGTACGCGAGTCCGTACGACATGGCCTTGACCTTCGTGCGCATGGCGGGGCTCACATCCGCCGGGGTCACCCCGAAGATGCGCGCGCCGACGAACCGGTGCAGGTCTTCACCCGCGTTGAACGCCTCGATCAGTCCGGGATCTTCGGAGAGGTGCGCCATGATGCGCATCTCGATCTGCGAGTAGTCCGCCGTCAGCAGGGTCTCGAACTCGTCGCTGCTCCGCAGCGCAGAACGGATCTCGCGACCCTCCTCGGTGCGGACCGGGATGTTCTGCAGGTTGGGGTCGTTCGACGAGATGCGACCGGTGCTCGTGCCCGTCTGGTCGTAGGTGGTGTGGATGCGCCCATCCGACTGCACGGAGCGCTCCAGCGTCTCCACGATCTGCTTCAGCTTCGTGGCATCGCGGTGCTGGAGCAGAAGGTCGAGGAACGGGTGCGGATTCTTCTCCTGCAGATCGGCCAGCGAGCCGGCGTCTGTCGAATACCCGGTCTTGGTCGCCCGTGTCTTCGGCATCTGAAGCTCTTCGAACAGGACCTGCTGCAGCTGTTTGGGCGATCCGAGATTGACCTCGTGGCCGATCTCCGCGTAGGCGCGCGCAGCGTAGTCGTTGGCCTTGTCGGTCAACTCACCGCGCAGTCGCGCCAGCACGTCCACATCGATGTCGACACCGTTCAGCTCCATCTCGGCGAGCACGGCCACGAGCGGGAGCTCGATGTCGTCGAGCACCTTGCGTGTTCCGGCATCCAGAGCGAGCATCTGCGCCTCGGCCACCCGGCGCATGTACCAGGCCTCGGTGGCCGGGCTGACCGCATCCGTCAGCGCTACGAGCTGATTCGGGTCGGAGACGGGAAGGGTCTCCCCCAGCACCTCGTAGACCTGCTCGGCGAGCGACTGCGTCGCCGCTCCGGGGCGCACCAGCCAGGATGCGATGCTCGTGTCGAAGTCGAGACCGTCGACGATGAGACCGGCACGACTGAGCGCCTTGAACTGAGGCTTGGCGTGGAAGAAGTACTTGGGTGCGCTGCTCGCCAGCCACTCCTCCAGAGCCCGGTAGTCCATGCGGCCCGCGGCCCACGGCACGTACACGGTGTCGTCGTCGGAGGCGAGACCGAATCCCGAGATCCCGGCGGGACCGAGTTCGAGCTGCACCCCGATCGCCTTGCCGTCGGCCGAGGCCTTCGCGAGCCAATTGCCGAGCTCTTCGTCGACCATCGTGCGGACCGGCGGGATCGTCACCGCACCCGTCTCGACGCCCTCGCTGAAACCGCTCGCGCCGTCGAGCATCCCCTCTTCGGCGGATGTCTTGAGCAGCCTGTCGAGCAGGGTCTTGAACTGGAGACGGGCGAAGATGTCGCGCACCGCGGACTCGTTGATCGGACGGCGCTCGAGATCCGCCGGCGCGACGGGCAGCTCGACGTCGGTCAGCAACCTGTTGAGACGGCGGTTGCGCAGGGCGTTCTCCGCCTGATCGCGGAGGTTCTGACCGACGACGCCCTTGATCTCATCGGCATGCGCCACGATCTCGTCGACGGTTCCGTACTGCTGCACCCATTTGACGGCGGTCTTCTCGCCCACCTTGTCGATGCCGATCAGGTTGTCGCTGGTCTCGCCGACGAGCGCAGCGATCTCGGGATACTGGTGCGGCTCGATTCCGTATCGCTCGCGAACCGCGGCCACGTCGTAGACCTTCAACTCCGAGACTCCGCGCACGTTCGGGTAGAGGAGCGTGACGTCGTCGTTGACGAGCTGGATCGTGTCACGGTCGCCGGAGACGAGCAGCACACGGTAGCCCTCGGCGGCACCGCGGCTGGCAAGGGTGGCGAGGATGTCGTCGGCCTCGAAGTCTTCCTTCGTGACCGTCGTGATGTTCATCGCGTGGAGTGCCTCTTCGAGCAGGGGGATCTGTCCCACGAACTCACTCGGCGTCTCGCCGCGTGTGCCCTTGTATTCCGGGTACTCGCGCGTACGGAACGAGTACCGGGAGATGTCGAACGCCACCGCAATGTGGGTCGGTCGCTGCTGCGTGAGCAGATTGATGAGCATCGCGATGAAGCCGTGGATCGCGTTGGTGTGCTGGCCCTCGCGGTTGACGAAGCTGTCGACGGGGAGCGCGTAGAACGCCCGGAAAGCGAGCGAATGGCCGTCGATGACGAGGAGGGTAGGCTTTTCGGAGTCTGGCACCAGGACAGCCTACAAGGCCCCTGTGACACCGGAACTGCTCCGATCGACGACGGTGAGAAAGGCCGAGAATGACCGAGGATGCGCTCGCTTACGTGAACGAAAGAGGACTCGGCAGGCTCGCCGAGAAGATGGGCATCGAGATGCTCGAGTTCACGATCGACAGGGCGGTAGCCCGGATGCCCGTGGACGGCAACACGCAGCCGGCCGATCTGCTGCACGGCGGCGCCTACGTGGTGCTCGGCGAGTCCCTCGGCTCGATGTCGGCGAACCTGCATGCCGGTCCCGACAAGCTGGCCGTCGGGATCGAGATCAACGCGACCCACACGCGATCGGCGACCAGCGGCTACGTGACCGGTGTCTGCACGCCCATCCATCTCGGACGCACGCTCACGACGCATGAGATCGCGGTGAGCGACGACCAGGGGCGACGGTGCTCGACCATCCGGATCACCAACCTCATCAAAGACAAGCCCCAGTCGGACAAGTCCTGACGGGGCGGGCCTGACGGCTCGGGCGCTGCTACTTCTTGGCGGCGAGCTGCTCGATGATCGCCTGGGCGACATCGTGCATGGTGAGTCGCCTGTCCATCGACGCCTTCTGGATCCAGCGGAACGCCTCGGGCTCGGAGAGGCCCATCTTCTCGTTGAGCAGGCCCTTCGCACGGTCGACGAGCTTGCGCGTCTCGAAGCGCTCGACCATGTCGGAGACCTCGGCCTCGAGCGCGATGATCTGCGCGTACCGCGCCAGAGCGATCTCGATGGCCGGGAGCAGGTCGTTGGGGGTGAACGGCTTCACGACGTACGCGAGAGCGCCCGCCTCCGTCGCACGCTCGACCAGCTCTTTCTGGCTGAACGCCGTCAGGAGCACGACGGGTGCGATGTGACCCTTGGACAGACGCTCTGCGGCGGAGATGCCGTCGAGCTGAGGCATCTTGACGTCCATGATCACCAGGTCGGGACGCAGCTCGGTGGCGAGCGCCACCGCGGTCTCGCCGTCACCGGCCTCCCCCACCACCTCGAAGCCGTTGTCGCGGAGGATCTCGACGATGTCGAGCCGGATCAGCGATTCGTCTTCCGCGACGACGACGCGTCGCGGGACAGTTGGGGTAGCTTCCTGGTCAGTCACGGGTAAAAGCCTACGGTATTCTTCAATGGTTGTTGTGCGCCGGTGTGGCGGAATGGCAGACGCGGAGCACTCAAAATGCTTTGTCCGAGAGGGCGTGTGGGTTCGAGTCCCACCACCGGCACAACTCGTCCGACGCTCTGATTCCGCTGGCAGAACCGCACGCATCCCGAGGTAGCGAACCCTTCATCTTCGCGACTAAAGTGCTCGCATACCCCCGTTCGGGGGTGGTCTCCCGGCGAATGGTGATGCGATGCTGCCCACGTCTGTTCCGTCCTCGATCGTTTCCGCCCCACGGCGCGGCCGTCGCCTGCTCGCGGGCGTGACGGGTGTCGTGGCCCTGGTGCTCGGCCTCGGATTCGCCGGGGTGTCGGGTGCGCAGGCCTGGGATCCGGGTCCCGGCCACGGGACGCAGACGCTCGCACCGAAGACGCAGTTCACCATGGCGCCCGACGGATCGAGCGGCACGACGGTCGGTGGGGAGAACATCCCGAACATCGACTCGGTCAAGAAGACCATCGCGACCTACTACGGCGATCCGGGGACGGGGATCGCGAACAAGGACGCCTCGCCGTACATCAGCGAGCTCGACGGCATCGTCGCGAGCGAGAAGGCGAAGCTGCAGGCCGGTCTCGACGCCGCGAAACGCAAGGGCGAGAAGCCTGCGATCGTGTTCGACGCCGACGACACCACCCTCTGGACGTACGACATGGAGGTGGCCGACATGCACTTCACCTTCAATCCGGCCGAACAGGATGTGTGGGTGCAGCAGCAGCGGTTCCCTGCCACTCCCGGCATGGTCGACTTCGTGAACACCGCGGCGGCCATGGGATACAACGTCTTCGGCCTCACCGGGCGCAACGACGACCAGAAGACCGCCACGCTCGGCAACCTCGCGAAAGTGGGATACTCCCCCTTCACGCAGGCCAACTTCTACACCAAGTGGACCGGGGTCGGCGCATCCCAGCAGCCGTCGTACATCACGTGCGCGACCGCCAAGTGCACGACCGTCGAGTACAAGGCGCTGACGCGCAAGCACATCGAGGACCTCGGCTACACGATCACCCTCAACGTCGGTGACCAGTGGTCAGACCTGCAGGGCGGCTACGCCGAACGATCCCTCAAGCTTCCCAACCCGACTTACTACCTCCCGTCGGCGAACCTGCCGGGCGTGAACGAGCCGAACCTGGCCCCGCGCACCCACTTCACGATGGCGCCGGACGGTTCGAGCGGTGCGACCCAGGGCGGGGAGGGCATCCCGAACATCGACTCCGTGAAGTCGACGATCGCGGCGTACTACGGCGACCCGGGGACCGGCATCGCGAACAAGACGGACTCCCCCTACATCCGTGAGATGCGCGCCCTGGTCGCCAAGCAGATCCCGCAGCTCGCTCTCACGTGCTTCGTGAAGAAGAAGCTGCACAAGAACCCCGCCATCGTGCTCGACGCCGACGACACGACCCTCTGGACGTACGACATGGAGGTGGCCGACATGCACTTCACCTTCAATCCGGCCGAACAGGATGTGTGGGTGCAGCAGCAGCGGTTCCCCGCGACCCCCGGCACGGTCAGCCTCGCCACCGTCGCGAAGAAGTCGGGATGCACGATCATCGGACTGACCGGACGCAACGACGACCAGAAGGCCGCGACGCTCGGCAACCTCGCGAAGGTCGGCTACACCGGGTTCACCCCGCAGAACTACTACACCAAGTGGACGGGCGTCGGTGCCTCGCAACAGCCGTCGTACATCACGTGCGCGACAGCCAAGTGCACGACCATCGAATACAAGTCGCAGACGCGCGCCCACATCGAGTCGCACGCCGGAGGCCGGTACGACATCGTCGCGAACTTCGGCGACCAGTTCAGCGATCTGATCGGCGGCTCTGCCGATCGGGCGGTGAAGCTGCCCAATCCGACCTACTACCTGCCGTAGCGAGCGGGCGACTGCCGTAGCGGGCGGGCGCCTGCCAGGCTGGGTCAGATCCGGGCGCCGACCACGGTCGCCGCGAAGCGGCGCGCACGCTGGGCGAGTCCGTCGATGCGGTCGGCGACCACGGACTCCGCGTTGAACCCGACGTACGAGGGCGGCGGCGTGCGACGCACGTTCTCGCAGCACTCGAAGCTGCCGCAGAGCATCGTGCCGACGGTGTCGCCGTTGCGACCCGCCTGTCCAGCGCGCTTGGCGACGTAGAGGTACACGTCGTGCGGGAGGAGCACATCCTGGCACCAGCCGCACATCGACGGCGCCGACGATCGCATCGATGCGTCGGATGCGCGGAGCACGATGCCCACCGGTCCGCTCTCCGTGGGGATGACGACGAATCCACGCTGCGGCGAGCGCGGGTCGCGCCAGCCGAGATATTCACGCCGCGACCAGTCCACCTCGTGCAGACCGGGCGGCATCGGGATCGCGGCGGCTTCGCTCTGGGAACAGTTGACGAACGCGTCGCGGATCTCCTCCTGCGAAAGAATTTGCATAGCTCTCCTCCTCGTCCATGCTAGGCCGGGCTCGGCGCATCGGTTCGTCGGAGTTCTTCGCCGACACTCCGTCGTTTCCTCCGACATGTCGGTGTTCTCGCGAGCGATCGGAGGAATCTCCGACGCCGCCGGCTCAGGTGAGCGCGTCGAACGCGCCGGTGACCCAGCCGATGTAGCGGTCGGCCGATCGCAGCACGGCCCCGCGCGCATCAGTCAGCACCGCGTTGCCGAGGTTTCCGTAGAGGCGTTCGAACGGCCGCTCGCACACCGTGTCCGCGACCCGGCGGACCACCGCGCCCGACAGCGGGATGTCGTTCGGATAGCTGCGCATGAAGGTCACCCACTCGCCGCTCGGTCCGGGGAACACCGTGTCACCGGAAAGGACGACGGAGTCGGCGCCGTCGCGGTCCCACTGCGCGACTGCACTACCCGGGAAGTGTCCACCGATCGTGCGCAGAGTCACCCCGGGGAGGATTTGCCGCTCGCCCGACCACGTTCCGATCGATGAATCCTCACGCTGTACCCACCGTCGATCGGCGGCGTGCACCAGCACGCGGACTCCGCCGAGCATCCTGGACCAGGAGCTCTGCGCTCCGTACATGTGCGGATGGCTCGTGGCGATGACCGAGACACCGCCGAGGGCGAGCACAGCCTCGGCCGCATTTGCGTCCACATAGCCGGGCGGATCCCACAGCAGGTTGCCCGCTCCGGTGCGCAGGAGCATGCCCTGTTGACCGATTCCCACCGTGGGCTCCGAGCGCAGGGCATAGAGATCGGTCTCGAGCTCCGACACGCTGATGCGCTCTCCCGCGCGGGCGAGCTCCTGCAATGACGTCCACCGCTGGCCCCCGCGCGGTACGTACTGCCGCTCGTCTTCGCAGATCGGACACTGGGTGGGATGCTCGTCACCCGCCGGGAATTCGACAGCGCACGCCGCGCACAACCAATCGACCATGCCGCGACGATACCCCACACCCATTGCCCGCGCTCCTGCTGCGGGAATAGCCTGTGCCTGCAGCAACGTGATCTTCTCCATCGGGTTTCATCCAGTGAAAGGTACGTGCAATGGCCAATCAGCCTGTCGTCTTCATCCATGGACTCTGGCTCCACGCCACGAGTTGGGAACCATGGGCGGAGCTCTTCCGCAATGAGGGCTACGACCCCATCGCCCCGAACTGGCCCGGAGAGAAGGACACGGTCGCGGAGACGCGCGCCAACGCCGACGATGTCGCGGGCAAGAGCATCGACGACGTCACCGGGCATTTCGCGAAGATCATCGAGGGACTCGACGAGCCCCCCGTGATCATCGGGCACTCGTTCGGCGGTCTGATCACCGAGAAGCTTCTGGGCCAGGGCTACGGCAATGCCGGCGTCGCGATCGATCCGGCGCAGATCAAGGGCGTGCTGCCGCTGCCGCTCGCACAGTTGCGCTCCGCGCTTCCGGCACTCGGCAATCCGACGAACATCGGCAAGGCCGTCTCGCTCACCGAGAAGGAGTTCAAATACGCCTTCGCGAACGAGCTGAGTGACGACGAGGCTCACGAGCTGTACGAGAAGTGGACGATCCCGTCGACGGTGCGCCCGCTCTTCCAGGCCGCGGCGGCGAACTTCACCCTGCACTCCCAGGCAGCGGTGGACACCAAGAACGAAGACCGCGGACCGCTCCTGCTCATCTCGGGAACCGCCGACCACACCGTCCCCGATGTCACGACCGACGCCACGCTCAAGCAGTATCGCGACTCCAATGCAGTGACCGAGCTGATCAAGTTCCAGGGCCGCGGCCACTCGCTCACCATCGACCACGGCTGGCGCGATGTGGCCACCGAGGTGCTGGTGTGGCTCGACCAGGTGCACGCGAACGAATGACGCGTCAACGGCGGGTGCGGTGCGCTTCGGAATACCGCATCCGCGGATCGGCTTGACCTCACCGTGAAACGTATCGGCTTCCTCTCCTTCGGTCACTGGCAACCCGTCCCCGGGTCGGTGGCCAGAACCGCAGCGGACGCACTGATCCAGTCCATCGAACTGGCCGTGGCTGCCGAGGAGCTCGGCGTCGACGGCGCCTTCGTGCGCGTTCACCATTTCGCACGCCAGCTCGCATCCCCGTTCCCCCTTCTCGCCGCGATGGCAGCTCGCACCAGCAGGATCGAGCTCGGCACCGGAGTCATCGACATGCGCTACGAGAACCCGCTGTACATGGCGGAGGAAGCGGCGGCGACCGATCTGATCAGCGGCGGCCGACTGCAGCTCGGAGTGAGCCGAGGGTCACCCGAGACCGCGCTCCGCGGTTCGGAGTCGTTCGGTTTCGTCCCCGGTGACGGTGAGACGGATGCGGATCTGGCTCGTGCGCACACGGCCCTCTTCCGTGCCGCCATCGACGGCGCAGCTGTCGCCAACGCCAACCCGCAGATGACCGGCACAACGGGCGGTCTCGCGATCCAGCCCCAGTCCCCTGGACTGCCGGACCGCATCTGGTGGGGATCGGGAACACGTCAGACGGCGGTCTGGACGGCCGAGCAGGGCATGAACCTGATGAGCTCGACGCTGCTGACCGAAGACACCGGCGTCCCGTTCGGCGACCTCCAGGCGGAGCAGATCGCGCTCTACCGGGAGGCGTGGGCTAAGGCGGGATGGGAGCGCGAGCCGAGAGTGTCGGTGAGCCGGAGCATCCTGCCCATCGTCTCGGATCTCGATCGCAGGTATTTCGGTGCCTCGGCGCTCGGAGAACGGGATGACCAGGTCGGCTATCTGGACGGCGGTCTCGCGCGTTTCGGCAAGTCGTACGTCGGTGAGCCCGAGCAGATCGTCGCGGAGCTCGCCGACGACGCGGCGGTGCGCGAGGCGGATACCCTGCTCGTGACCGTTCCGAACCAGCTCGGCGTCGACTACAACGCGCACCTCCTCGAGACGATCGTCACCCAGATCGCTCCCGCGCTGGGCTGGCGCGACTGACACTGCCGAGAAAATCGACACTGCCGAGAAAAGGACCCCGATCCGGCTAGCGCTGGTCACCGAACTCCTGCCAGACTTGCACCGCTGCACACCCGAATTGCAGCTCCGCAGTTTCGAGGAGGGGTGTGCCGTGCCGATCATCAGAATCGCCGCCGCTGTCGCAGGCGCTGCTCTCGCCGCGGTCATCGCGAGTTCGGGCGTCGTCGCCACCTCCGCCGAAGCCGTCGTCGTCTCCACCGAGGGTTCCGCTCCGTCGGCGATCTCGAGCATGTGGGCGTGGGGCAACCCGATCGATCCCGCTCAGGACGCCCGCGGCCTCGGCCAGGCGGCGTTCCAGCCGGCCGCTCTCGTATCCTTCGCCCAGGCGCACGGACTTCACAGTGTGTACCTCTCGGTCCCGTGGGCCGCGAACCAGGGCCAATTCGCTGTGTGGCTGCCTCAGGCCGTCGATGCTCTGCACGCCGCCGGCATCTCCGTGTCCGCGCTCGGCGGCGATGCCGGGTGGGCGACCCAGCCGTCGCTGGCAGCCCAGTGGGTGTCGGATGCCCTCGCCACCGCATCATTCGACGCGGTGCAGTTCGACGTCGAGCCCTGGGTCGGACGACCCGACTCAGACCTCCCCACGATCGTCACCCAGTACACGGCGATGCTGGATGCGGCATCGCAGGCTGCCGGTGATGTGCCGATCGGCGTCGACCTGCCCTGGTGGTTGGCCGCCAAACCTTACGGAACCGGAACGGCGTTCGGCGCCATCCTCTCGCACGTTCAGAGCGTCGCTATCGTCGCGTTCTCCGACCACGCCGCGGGGTCCGACGGCATCATCGCACTGGCCGCCCCGGCCGCCGCAGAGGCGAGCACGGCGGGCGTGCCCTTCACCATCGGCGTCGAGACGGACACCCCGGCCGTCGCCGGTGGCGCGCAGTACACGTTCGGCGACGACTCAGCCGGCGTGCTGGAACAGGAAGCGGCCCTCGTGCGAGCGCACTTCGGCGGCAGCGCGGGCTACGACGGGGTCACCGTCGAGCACCTGATCGCCTGGCGGACACTGCTCGGTCAGTAGGGCGATCACTCGACCAACGGAGGCGCAGGTGCTCAGCCGTCCGCTGCCGCTTCGAGCGCCGCTATGTCGAGCTTGCCCATGGAGAGCATGGCCTCCATCGCGCGGCGTGCCCGTGCAGGATCGGGGTCGGCGAGCAGCTCGCCCAGTCGCGGCGGAACGATCTGCCACGACAGTCCCCAGCGATCCTTGAGCCAGCCGCACTGACTGGGCTCACCGCCGTCAGCGATGAGCGCATCCCAGAGACGGTCGATCTCGTCCTGCGTCGCCGCCTCGGTGTACATCGAGAAGGCCTCCGTGAACGAGAACACGGGTCCGCCGTTGAGCGCCTCGAGCTCCAGACCGTCGAGAACGAACCGCACGCTCGTGACGCCGGCGGCCTGCCCCGGCGCATCGGATCCGAAATGAACGACCTCCAGGATGCGGGAGTTCGGAAACAGTGACACGTAGAACTCGGCCGCCTGCTCGGCCTGGTCGTCGAACCACAGGAACGGGGTGATCCTCGGCATCGCACAACTCCTTCGTTCGGTTGCCGCCCACCCTACTCAGCCCGAGTAGCGTTGGACCATGTTCGCAAGTTACATCGCCATCGGCGACAGCTTCACCGAAGGGGTCGGCGACGACCTTCCCGATGGACGTGTACGCGGGTGGGCCGACTTCGTCGCTCTCGGGCTCGCACTCGCTTCCGACGACGAGGTGACCTATGCCAATCTCGCGATCCGCGGACGCAAGCTCGCGCCACTGCTCGCCGAGCAGCTGGAGCCGGCGATCGCCCAGCACCCTCAGCTCATCAGCCTCAACGGCGGAGGCAACGACATCATGCGACCTCGCGTCTCGACCGCGTCGGTGGTCCGTCAGCTCGAGGTCGCCACCGAACGCGTGACCGGCGCCGGCATCCACATGCTCCTGCTGAGCGGCGCGAACCCGAGCGACCACCTGCCGATGGGCAATCTCGTCTCCCGTCGAGGCGACGAGCTCGACGCGGCCGCACACAAGCTCTTCCCGCGTGAGAACGCGACCTTCGTCGACAACTGGTCTGATCCCATCCTGCGTGACCTCAAATACTGGTCACCCGACAGACTTCACCTCAACGCTCTCGGACACGCGCGTGTCGCCAGCAATGTGCTCACAGAGCTCGGGGTGCCGGTTCCGTCGGAGTGGGGCGTCGACGAGGTCGCCGCCTCCGGACCCGGCGCCAGGTCGCGTCGGACGGTGGAGTACTACCGGCGCTTCGTACTCCCCTGGATCGGTCGACGCCTGACCGGCCGCTCCTCCGGCGACGGGCGCGAGGCGAAGATCGCGACCCTGACCCCGGTCGATCCGGCAACGGCGACGCCGGTCTGACCCTCAGTCGTTGTCGCCGCCCGTCGTGTCGAGACGGGTGCTTCGCTCACCACCACCCCACTCCCATTCGGCCACGACCGGGATGTCCTCGCCGTGTTCGCGCGTGTACTGGCGGGCTCTGAGTCGAGCATCCTGCATCTCCTGCCGGAACACGGCCTCACGAGCCGCAAGGCCGGGAACCCTGTCGAGCACGTCGAGCACCAGATGGTACCGGTCGAGATCGTTCAGCATCACCATGTCGAACGGTGTGGTGGTGGTGCCCTCCTCCTTGTAGCCGCGAACGTGCAGGTTGTCGTGACCGTGACGACGATAGGTCAGGCGGTGGATGAGCCACGGATAGCCGTGGTAGGCGAACACGACCGGCTTGTCCGTCGTGAAGAGGGCGTCGTATGCGCGATCGTTCAGGCCGTGCGGATGCTCGCTCTCGGTCTGTAAGCGCATCAGGTCGACCACGTTCACGACCCGCACCTTCAGGTCCGGGATGTGGTCGCGCAGGATCGAGGCGGCGGCGAGCACCTCGAGTGTCGGGATGTCGCCGGCGCACGCGAGCACCACATCCGGCTCCTCACCCTCCTTCTCGGTTCCGGCCCAGTCGAAAATGCCGATTCCGCGAGTGCAGTGGTCGATGGCCTGCTCCATGGTCAGCCAGTTCGGCGCGGGCTGCTTGCCGGCCACGACAACGTTCACGTAGTCGACGCTGCGCAGACAGTGGTCGTAGGTCGAGAGCAGTGTGTTCGCGTCGAACGGCAGGTACACCCGCACCACGTCGGCCTTCTTGTTGACGACGTGATCGATGAACCCGGGATCCTGGTGGGAGGCGCCGTTGTGGTCCTGCCGCCACACGTGCGAGCTCAGCAGGTAGTTGAGGGATGCGACCGGCCGCCGCCACGGGATCTGCCGCGAGCTCTTCAGCCATTTCGCATGCTGGTTGAACATCGAGTCGACGATGTGGATGAACGCCTCGTACGAGTTGAGCACGCCGTGACGCCCGGTCAGAAGATAGCCCTCGAGCCAGCCCTGGCACTGGTGCTCGCTGAGCATCTCCATCACCCGGCCGCTCGTGGCCAGATGGTTGTCGTCGTCGATGGGCCAGCGTTCGGCGTTCCACTGCTTGTTGGTGACGTCGAACACGGCCTGGAGACGGTTGGATGCGGTCTCGTCCGGTCCGAAGAGCCGGAAGTCGTCGGGATTCGCGACCATCACGTCCCGCAGCCACTCGCCGAGCACCTTGGTCGCTTCGGCGACGGTCTCACCGGGCGACGGCACATCGACCGCATAGTCGCGGAAGTCGGGCAGCTTCAGGTCTTTGCGCAGCAGACCGCCGTTGGCCACCGGATTGGCGCTCATGCGGCGATCGCCGAGCGGCGCGAGTTCGGTCACGAGCGCGACCGGGGCTCCTGTCTCGTCGAAGAGCTCCTCCGGGTGATAGGACGCGAGCCAGGTCTCCAGCAGCTTCGTGTGAGCTTCCGTGTCCCGCGCATCCGAGAGCGGCACCTGGTGGGACCGCCAGTTGTTCTCCGCGGGATGTCCGTCGATCTCTTTCGGGCACGTCCAGCCCTTCGGGGTGCGCAGGATGAGCATCGGCCACGCGGGACGCGACGAGAGGTCCCCCGCCTGCGCCGCACGCTTGATGCCGGCGATCTGGTCGAGGATCTGATCGAGCGTCTCGGCCATCCGCTCGTGCACCGCTCGCGGATCCTCGCCGTCGAACCCGCCCGACACCAGGTAGGGCGTGTATCCGTAGCCGCGCATGAGCTCGAAGAGCTCGGTCTCCGGGATGCGGGCGAGCACGGTCGGGTTCGCGATCTTGTACCCGTTGAGGTGGAGGATCGGCAGCACGACCCCGTCCGTCACCGGGTTGAGGAACTTGTTCGAATGCCAGGCGGTCGCGAGCGGCCCCGTCTCCGCCTCGCCGTCGCCGACGACCGCGGCGACGATGAGGTCGGGGTTGTCGAACGCCGCGCCATAGGCGTGCGAGAGCGAATACCCGAGCTCTCCGCCCTCGTGGATCGAACCGGGAGTCTCGGGTGCTGCGTGACTCGGGATGCCGCCGGGGAACGAGAACTGACGGAACAGTCTGCGCAGCCCGTCCTCGCTCTTGTCGATCGTGCTGTAGATCTCGCTGTAGGTTCCGTCCAGATACGCGCTGGCGACGACACCGGGCCCACCGTGCCCCGGTCCCGCGACGAAGATCGTGTCGAGGTCCCGCTCCTGGATGACCCGATTGAGGTGGGCGTAGATGAAGTTCAGACCGGGAGTCGTCCCCCAGTGCCCGAGGAGCCTCGGCTTGATGTGATCGCGCGTGAGGGGCTCGCGGAGAAGCGGATTGTCGAGCAGATAGATCTGGCCGACCGAGAGATAGTTTGCAGCTCGCCACCAGGCGTCCAGCCGGTCCAGCGTTTCGGGTGACAGTCCTGGTTTCGTGCGAGTACTCATCGAGTTCCTTCCCGCGGGGTTGCCTTTGTGGGAATCCTACGCGCGGGTCGGCTCCGAACCATGACTATGGAGAAAACAACGATCGACACCTGCCTCGGTCCCGTGGCGGTGCGCTACGGCGAGCGCGAGACCGACACCGCGATGATCCTTCTCCACGGCGCGGCGGGCTCCTGGACCACCTGGAGCACGGCCATCGCCGCCGCGGAGGACAACGGGGCGGTCGTCGACCTCGTCGTACCCGATCTCCCCGGCTGGGGCGACTCCCCCGTGGACGATGTGAACACTCTTGATGCACACGCGCTCGCGACCTCGATCGCCACCGTCGCCCGCTCACTCGGGTACGAGCGGTGGCGGCTGGTCGGCCACTCGCTCGGCGGCTTCGTCGCTCTCGAGCTCGTCGCCCAGGAACCCGCTGCCACGAGATCGGTCGTTCTCGTGTCGGGAACGACCCTCGCAGCACGCGGCGACCGGCTGAGCGCGATCGGACGCCTCCGCCGCTACCCAGCTCTCGTCGGCCTGCTGTTCGCGATGCGAATACTCCTCGTGCTCGGACCGCTTGCCGGCCGCTTCGTGCGAACGCTCGATCGGTGGGAGGTGCTCCCCCTTCTCGCTGCGCCTCTCTTCACCCGTGTCGACCGGAACGCTGTGCACGAACTGGCGCACGACCTTCGCCCGGGAGCCTTCGTACGCGCGATGCAGTGCGTGCGCAGCTATCCTGCCGCTGAACGGTGGCGCGGCATCCGGTGCTCGGTCCTGGCTCTCCACGGGGATCGCGACGTCTTCGTCGGTCGTGACGACGACGCCATGCTCGCCCGGGTGATCCCCCGCTTCCGGGCGGTCGTCGTGCCGTCGACGGGCCACTTCGGCCACGTCGAGCATCCGACCCTCCTTTCGGGAGTCCTCCATGCCCGGTAGGTTGTCGTCATGGGCGCTGAGAGCATCACCGTCGAGCCGGTTCGTCCCGAACTCTGGCCGGAGTTGAGCACCGTCTTCGGAGACAAGGGCGACGCGGCCGGCTGCTGGTGTCAGTGGTTCAAACTGAGCGGAAAGCAGTTCCGCGAGCACTCTACAGAGGAGCGCAGGGAGTTGCTCAACGCCCAAGTCGCATCGACTCCCGCTCCCGGCGTCATCGCCTGGCTCGACGGGAAGCCTGTGGGATGGTCGGCCGTCGAGCCGTACACGGCGTATCCGGGTCTCGCTCGCTCACCGATCACCAAGCGGGTCGAGGGAGATCCGACCGACCCCTGGGCGATCACGTGCTTCGTCGTTCGCAACGACTACCGCCGACGCGGTGTGGCCCGTGCGCTCGTGCGCGGTGCACTCGACCACGCGCTCGACCAAGGCGGCACGACGGTCGAAGGCTATCCGGTCGATCCAGGCGTGCGGCCGTCGCTGTCGGCCGCCGAGCGGTACCACGGCACGGTCGCGCTGTTCGACTCCGCCGGGTTCCGGGAGATTCGACGGCCGTCGGCCACTCGTGTGATCATGCGGTTCGAGGCGTCGCCCTGAGAACCTAAGGCAGAGACCCTACGGCGGAGACCCTAAGCTCGAGTGGTGAGCCCGAGCAACGACCCCGCACGTCGTCGCACCCTCATCGGAGCGGGCACACAGGTCGCCACCGAGGTGAGCATCAACTTCGGCTCATCGATCGCGGGGCTGCTCATCCCCATCGTCGGGTCCGTGGTCGTCGTCGCGGTGCGTCAGATCGTCACCGCAGCGGTCGTCCTCCCCTTCTACCGCCCGAAACGCGCTGAGCTCACCTGGCGACGCCTCTGGCCCGCCCTCGCACTCGGCATCGTGCTCGCCACCATGAATCTCAGTTTCTACGAGGCCGTCGGCCGGCTGGGGCTGGGGACAGCGGCGACGATCGAATTCCTCGGCCCGTTCGCCCTCGCTCTCGTCGGATCACGTCGCGTTCTGGATGTGCTCTGCGCATTCGTCGTCGCAGCGGGCGTCGTCCTCCTCACCGGAACCACCGGCACCATCGATCCGCTCGGAGTCGTCCTGGCACTGGCGGCAGCCGCGAGCTGGGCCGCGTACATCCTGCTGACGCGACAGGTCGCCCTCCGCCTGCCCGGCCTCGAGGGCCTGAGCGTCGCCAGCGTGGTGGCGACGGCCATCCTTCTGCCCGTCGCCCTCGTCGTCGTCGACTATTCACGACTGGACTGGCCGGTCATCGGGATGCTCGCAGCGGCGGGGGTGCTGTCGTCGGCCGTTCCGTACAGCCTCGACACCTTCATCCTGCGCCGCATCCCTCCCCGCCTCTACGCCATCATCACGAGCTTCGGACCGGTGGTCGCCACGGTCTTCGGTGTGATCGTGCTGCACGAGAGGTTCACGCCCGTGCAGCTCGCCGGCATCCTGATCGTGTGCGTCGCCGCGGCCGTCACCATCGCCACCGCCCGACCACGGCGCCGCAGCGAACTCGAGGGCACGGCGGAGACCATCCCCTGAATTCCGGGCGGATCGGTCAGCGGAGAAGCGCGGCTACGACAGGATGTCCTTGGTCGTGAAGCGTCCGATGGCGAGCGCACCGAAGACGGCCACATAGCCGAGCTGGAGCACCGCGTTGCTGCCGAACGAGTCCCACGAGATCGGGTCTCGCAGAAGGTCGCCGAAGCCGAACCAATAGTGACTGAAGAGCCAGGGATGCAGCGCATCCAACTGCGGGAGCTGGTCGAGCACCTGCGACACGACCGACAGAACGATCGTGGCCGCCATGGCACCGACGGGGACATCCGTCAGCGTGGAGAAGAACAGCCCGATCGCACAGAGTCCGAGCAGGGAAAGGGTCACGAACGCCGCGATCAAAAGCAGTCGCACCACGGCGTCGCCGAATCCGACGACCGTCCCGGACAGCAGCGTGACGGGTCCGATCGGGAACAGCGCCGCACCGATCGCGATTCCGGCGACGATGACGACGAGTGTCGCGACGATCGCGAACACCGCCGCGCCGGCGAACTTGACGGCCAGCAACCGCAGCCGACCCGCCGGAGCGATCACCAGGTAGCGCAGCGTTCCATGGCTCGCCTCTCCTGCGATCGTGTCACCGGCCACGACCCCGATCGTCAACGGCAGGAAGAGCGGAACGCTGACGACGAGCGCCGTGAATCCGACGAACAGCCCGTTGGCGGTGATCTGGTCGAGGAACTGGGGTCCGCGTCCTGATTCGCTGCCCCCGCGAACCCGTACGGCGACGGCGATCAGGATGGGCACGGCGGCGAGTGCGGCGAGCATCGCCCAGGTACGCCAGCGACGGAACATCACCGAGACCTCGGAGAGCATGAGCGACCAGCCGATCGATCGACGGGTCTCGGTCGATCGGGCGCCGGGCGACGCTACCCGGTCGGTGGCCGACGGCACGTCAGCGGTCGACATCGAAGCCCTCCCCCGTCAACGCCACGAATCGCTCTTCGAGGGTGGCACCGTGCCCGGTGAAGCCGCGCACACGTACCCCCTCAGCGACAAGGATCCCGACCACGTCTTCGAGCGCGGGCGCGGGATGCGGGAGCGTGCCCTCGAGAACCGCGTCCCGTTCGACCGTCACCGCTGACGCGCCGTGGCCGGCGTACTGGTCCGGTGTGTCGACCGCTGCCACTCCGAGTCGGGCTAGCACCGCGACCGCGAGCCCTGCATCCGGAGTCACGACACGGATGCGCGCCTCGCCCGCGTTCCGCAGCTCGTCGAGCGAACCCTGGGCGACCAGCCGACCGCTCCGCATGATCGCCGCGTGGCTGCAGATCTGCTCGATTTCGGCAAGCAGGTGACTCGACACGAAGACGGTGGTTCCGCCGTCGGCCAGCGACCGGATGAGCGAGCGCACCTCTCTCGTCCCCTGGGGGTCCAAGCCATTGGTCGGCTCGTCGAGCACCAGCAGATCGCGTTCGGTGAGGAGGGCACCGGCGATTCCGAGCCGCTGTTTCATACCGAGCGAATACGCTTTCACGCGACGATCCGCCGCGTGCGAGAGACCGACGCGGTGCAGGGCCGAAGCCACACGCTCGCGACGTGTCGACGCCGGGGCGTACAAGTCGGCAGAGTCGCGCCGCAGAAGATTCGCGGTGCCGGTCAGGTAGGGCGCGAACGCGGGGCCCTCGACCAGCGCACCGACCCGCGGCAGCACCCGTGCCCCGTCGGCGGGCATCGGACGACCTAGAAGTCTGATGTCCCCCGCGGTCGCCGACACGAGCCCGAGAAGCATCCTGATCGTGGTCGTCTTGCCCGATCCGTTCGGACCGAGGAAGCCGAACACCGCACCGCGCGGGACCCTCAGATCGATGCTGTCGACCACGGTTCGTGAGCCGAACCGCTTCGACAGGCCGTCTGTTCCGATCGCGTCGTCAGGCGCGGTCACTTCGCGGCGACTGCCTGCAATGCGGAGACCGGCACCGCGCCCGCGAACACTCGCCCGTCATCGGTGACGAGCACCGACAGCAGACTCGTCGAGAGAGCGCGTCCTCCGTCGACGGCGGTCGTCAGCTGCGCGAAGAGCGGGGACGAGGTGAGGGAGGTGGACGCCGAGCCCGCGGGAAGGGAGACGATCGCATCCCATCCGGAGCCCGTCACGACCGGTCGCGGCTGAGACTGCTCTGTACCCGGCGCGACGGGATCTTGGGGCGAACGGGCGCCGGGGTGGGACGGGATCCGCGACGGGCCGTCGTGCGTGAGGTTCTTCTCGGTCACGGTCGCGCCCGCGGGAGGCGTGAACTCGAACCGCGAGGCCGGCGGTCGATCGGCGCTGAAGGATGTGAAGCCGACCTGGAGGGCGACCTGCTTCTGTCCGCGCGCATCCACCTGCACCCGGAGCGGTATTCCGGTCGTGCCGTCCACCGCGATGGACACCGAGCGGACCAGTGTCGCCGTCGTGCGAGGAGTCAGAACCAGATCGTAGGCGTCGCGACCGGCCACCTTCGTGTTGTCACCCAGCGTGACCGAGGTGCTCGGATCGACCGCCGAGAGGAAACGCTGCGCGAGCGCCGATGGCGTGAGATCGGAGGCGTCAGGATCGGGGCGTGTTGCTGTCTTCGACGGCAGCGTCACGTGGGTGGCATTGCGGCCGGTCGACGAATAGAGCCAGACGTCGTCGCCGTTGCGGATGACGTCGCGCTCGGCGAGTTGGTCGAGCACCTGGATGCGAACCTTGGTCGGACCATCCGCTGCGACCTGTGCTCTGTGCGAACCGGTGAGCAGCTCGATTCCCGATGCGACATCCGCCTCGCTCGACCCGGTACCCGATCCCGAGCCGGGCGAGGTGCTCGGCAACGTCGGGAGTCCGAGATCCGACGTCTGCTCGATCGTCCCGGAGAAAGCTCGGGAGTCGCTCGACGAGACGAGCGCGAGCACCTCTCGCGGAGACTTCGACGGCAGATCGGCAGCCCCGGCGGCGAGCGGTGCGATCAGCACGCCCGCGCCGATGACGGCCGGTACGACGACAGCCGGCAGCCAGCGAACCCAACGACGTTTCATACCTTCGAGGGTACGCCGCTCGCAGACCGCTGCACCCGCGAGTTGCTGTCAACTCCGTGAGAACCGGAGGGCGAACGCACGACAGCCCCCGATCTCTCGGGGGCCGTCGAACCGAATCCGGTGCTACAGAACGTCTCCGACGCGGTGCACACGGATGTCGTTGGTCGTTCCGGGGATTCCGGGAGGGGAACCGGAGATGATGATGACCTTGTCGCCGTTCACGGCGCGACCGGTCGACTTGAGTGCCTCGTCGACCTGCGCGACCATCTGGTCGGTGTGGGTGACGCGCGACACGACGAACGACTCGACACCCCAGTTGAGCGCCATCCGACGCCGCACCGACTCCTCGGGCGTGAACGCGAGGATCGGGATCTTGTTGCGGATCCGCGACATGCGACGCGCCGACTCACCGGACTCGGTGAACACGCAGAGGTACTTGGCCTCCACGAACTCGGCGACCTCGACGGCAGCCAGCGTGATCGCTCCGCTCTGCGTGCGCGGGCGCGTGCCGAGCGGGGCGATGCGGTCGAGACCGTGCTCTTCGGTCGACTCGACGATGCGTGCCATGGTCTGGACCGTGATCACGGGATACTCGCCCACGCTGGTCTCACCGCTCAGCATGACCGCGTCGGCGCCGTCGAGCACGGCGTTGGCAACGTCCGACGTCTCGGCGCGCGTCGGCACGGGGCTCGAGATCATCGATTCGAGCATCTGGGTCGCGACGATGACCGGCTTGGCCGCACGCCGAGCGAGCTCGACGGCGCGCTTCTGCACGATGGGAACCGCTTCGAGCGGAAGCTCGACACCCAGGTCGCCGCGGGCGACCATGATGGCGTCGAACGCCTCGATGATGCCCTCGAGGGCATCGACAGCCTGCGGCTTCTCGATCTTGGCGACCACTGGGACCTTGCGGCCCTCTTCCGCCATGATCTCGTGCACGCGCTCGATGTCTGCAGCGCTCCGCACGAAGGAGAGCGCGATGAGGTCTGCGCCGAGCTTCAAGCCCCAACGGAGATCCGCCTCGTCTTTGTCGGACAGGGCGGGCACGTTGACGGCGACACCCGGAAGGTTGATCCCCTTGTTGTTGGAGACCGGTCCGGCGACGATGACCTCGGTGGTCACGACTGTCCCATCCGTCTCGAGCACCTTGACGCGCACCTTGCCGTCGTCGATGAGCAGGAAGTCTCCGGCCTTGACGTCGTTGGGGAGCCCCTTGAACGTCGTCGAGGAGATCTCCTTCGTTCCGATGATGTCCTCGGTCGTGATCTTGAAGATGTCGCCCTCGGCCAGCTCGTACGGACCTGCCTCGAACTTGCCGAGACGGATCTTCGGACCCTGGAGGTCGACGAGCACGGCGACCGGCTTCTGGGCGTCGTCGGCGGCCTTGCGCACGTTGGCGTAGACGCCTTCGTGAACGTCGTAGCTGCCGTGGCTGAGATTCATGCGGGCTACGTCCACACCCGCGTCGATGATCGCGCGGATGTTCTCATAGCTCGAGGTCGCCGGCCCGAGGGTGGCGACGATTTTGGCCCGTCTCATACTTTTCTTATAGCTCCGTGATTCTGCGCCCCTGACGGCGCTCGATTCAATGGTGACGTCACGCGGCGGTTCCGCGCAGCACGTCCGAATGGCTCAGACGAGGATGCCCCGGTCGGTCGGTCGGACCGGGAACGGCAATTGCGTCTCCCCCTCAAGATACCGGTCAACGGCGGATGCCGCTGCACGGCCTTCTGCGATAGCCCACACGATGAGGGACTGGCCGCGGCCCGCATCCCCCGCCACGAAGACCCCCGGCTCGCTGGTCTGGTACTGGCTGTCGCGCTGCACGTTGCCCCGCTCGTCGAACGGGACGCCGAGCTGAGACGAGAGGTCCTCCGACTCCGGGCCGGTGAATCCGAGGGCGAGCAGCACGAGATCCGCCGGGATCTCGCGCTCGGTGCCGGCCTTCGGAACGCGGCGTCCGTCGAGGTACTCGGTCTCGGCGACGCGGATCGCCCGCACCTCGCCGTACTCGTTGGACAGGAACTCGACGGTGGAGGCGAGGAACTCGCGGTGGCCGCCCTCCTCGTGCGCGCTCGACACCTCGAACAGCGTCGGGGTCATCGGCCACGGCTGGTGTCCCGGACGCTCGCTGGGCGGCTGCTTGCCGATCGCGAGGTTGGTGACGGAGGCCGCACCCTGACGGTGAGCCGTGCCGATGCAGTCCGCACCGGTGTCTCCACCACCGAGGACCACGACGTGCTTGCCCTCGGCCGTGATCTGCGCGGCGACCTGGTCGCCCGCGCCGGCCTTGTTCTGCTGCACGAGGTACTCCATGGCGAAGTGCACACCACTGAGGTCGCGACCCGGGATGGGCAGATCGCGCGGCACCATGGCGCCGGTGGCGACGACCACGGAGTCGTAGCGGGCCCGAAGGTCTTCCCAGGTGATGTCGACACCGATGTTGACGCCCGCGCGGAAGCGGGTGCCCTCGGCCATCATCTGGTTCAGACGGGCCTCGAGGTGCTTCTTCTCCATCTTGAAGTCCGGGATGCCGTACCGCAGGAGTCCGCCGATACGGTCGTCGCGCTCGTACACGGCGACGGTGTGACCGGCACGCGTGAGCTGCTGCGCCGCTGCCAGACCGGCGGGTCCCGAACCGACGACGGCGACCGTCTTGCCGGTGAGACGCTCCGGCGGGTGCGGCTGCACCCAGCCGTTCTGCCAGGCCTGGTCGATGATCGACACCTCGACCTGCTTGATCGTGACGGCGGGCTGGTTGATGCCGAGCACGCAGGACGACTCGCAGGGCGCCGGGCAGAGACGACCGGTGAACTCCGGGAAGTTGTTCGTCTCGTGCAGCCGTTCGATGGCCTGTCGGCCCTCACCCCGCCACATCAGGTCGTTCCATTCGGGGATCAGGTTGCCGAGCGGGCATCCCTGATGGCAGAAGGGCACGCCGCAGTCCATGCAGCGGCCGGCTTGACGGCGCAACTGCGCCGGATCGCCCGCTTCGTAGACCTCTTTCCAATCCATCAGCCGCACGGAGACCGGGCGACGCTTGGGGAGCTCTCGCTCCGTAACCTTGAGGAAGCCCTTCGGGTCAGCCACCAGTTACCTCCAGGATTCTGTTCCAGACGATGTCGCCGTCGGGGTCGAGACCCTCGTCCACGGCGTCTTGACGTGTTTGCAGCACGGCCGCGTAGTCGCGCGGCAGCACCTTGACGAACTTCGACACGGTGGCATCGAAGTCGTCCAGCAGGCGCGTGGCGAGAACCGATTCGGTCTCGGCGACGTGCCGTTCGAGCAGATCGCGGACGATCTCGATGTCCGCGCTCCCCAGGGGCAGCAGTTCGAGCTCACCGCTGGCGAGCGAGTCACGGTTGACGCGCTCCTCCTTCAGCTCGTAGACGTAGGCGGTTCCACCCGACATCCCGGCGCCGAGGTTGCGGCCCGTGCTGCCGAGGATCACGGCGAGACCGCCGGTCATGTATTCGAGCGCGTGGTCGCCGACCCCTTCGACGACAGCGGTGGCTCCCGAGTTGCGCACCAGGAATCGTTCGCCCACGATGCCGCGGATGAACATGCTCCCCTGTGTGGCGCCGTACCCGATGACGTTGCCCGCGATGACGTTCTCCTCCGCCGCGAACACGCTCCCGCGATCCGGGCGGACGACGATCTGGCCGCCGGACAGACCCTTGCCGACGTAGTCGTTCGTGTCGCCTTCCAGCCGCAGCGTGATCCCGCTCGGAAGGAAGGCTCCGAGCGACTGACCGGCCGAACCCGTGAGCGTGATCTCGATCGATCCCGTCGGCAGGCCGTTCTCGCCGTGCCGCACGGTGACCTCGTGACCCAGCATGGTGCCGACGGCACGTTCGGTGTTCCGGATCGGGAGATCGATCGACACGTGTCCACCGGTCGCGAGCACATCCGCGCTTGCGGCCAGGAGCTGGTTGTCGAAGTGCTTGTCCAGCTCGTGATCCTGCTGACGCGCGTTCTTGCGCGGGGCGCTCTCCGGGAAGTCGGGACCGCTCAGGATGGGCGACAGATCGAGACCGGACGCCTTCCAGTGGTCGATGGCGCCGTTCACGTCGAGGATCTCGGTGTGACCGATCGCCTCGTCGAGGCTGCGGAATCCGAGCTCGGCCAGATACTCGCGCACCTCCTGGGCGATGAACTCGAAGAAGTTCACGACGAACTCGGGCTTGCCGGAGAACCGCGACCGGAGCTCCGGGTTCTGCGTGGCGACGCCGACGGGGCAGGTGTCCAAATGGCAGACGCGCATCATGATGCAGCCGGAGACGACGAGCGGGGCTGTCGCGAATCCGAATTCCTCGGCACCCAACAGCGCGCCGACGATGACATCGCGCCCGGTCTTGAGCTGACCGTCGACCTGCACGACCACACGGTCACGCATCCCATTGAGCATGAGGGTCTGCTGCGTCTCCGCCAGACCGAGCTCCCACGGTGTTCCCGCGTGCTTGAGCGAGTTGACCGGCGACGCGCCCGTTCCCCCGTCGTGACCCGACACGAGCACCACGTCGGCCAGTGCCTTCGCGACCCCCGCGGCGACCGCCCCGATGCCGGACTCGCTGACGAGCTTGACGTGCACACGCGCATCCGGGTTCGCGCGCTTGAGGTCGAAGATGAGCTGCTTGAGGTCTTCGATCGAGTAGATGTCGTGGTGCGGAGGCGGCGAGATGAGCCCGACTCCCGCGGTCGCGTGCCGCGTGCGCGCGACCCACGGGTACACCTTGGTCGGCGGAAGCTGACCTCCCTCACCGGGCTTTGCACCCTGCGCGAGCTTGATCTGGATGTCGTCGGCGTGCGTCAGGTACATGCTCGTGACGCCGAAGCGTCCCGAGGCGACCTGCTTGATCGCGCTGCGACGCTCGGGATCGAGCAGACGGTCGAGGTCTTCGCCGCCCTCTCCCGTGTTCGACTTGCCGCCGAGCCGGTTCATCGCGATCGCGAGGTTCTCGTGGGCTTCCTTCGAGATGGAGCCGTAGCTCATCGCACCCGTCGAGAAGCGCTTCACGATGCTCTCCACGGACTCGACCTCATCGAGCGGAACCGGTGCCCGCAGACCCGACTGCAGCCGGAACATCCCGCGCAGGGTCATCAGAGACTCCGCCTGGTTGTCGACCAGCTCGGTGTACTCCTTGAAGATGTCGTACCGGCGGGTGCGCGTCGAGTGCTGCAGACGGAACACCGTCTCCGGGTTGAAGAGGTGCGGAGCACCGTCGCGACGCCACTGGTACTCGCCGCCCGTGGCCAGTCGCTCGTGTGCGAGAGCCGCCCCCTCGGTGCGGTACGCGCTGTCGTGACGGGCCTGGTTCTCGGCCGCGAGCACGTCGATGCCGACTCCGCCGAGCTTCGTGGTGGTTCCGGTGAAGTAGAGGTCGACCAGTTCCTGGCTCAGTCCCACGGCTTCGAACGCCTGGGCTCCCGCGTAGGAGGAGACGGTCGAGATACCCATCTTCGACATGATCTTCAGTACGCCCTTGCCGAGCGCCTTGATCACGTTCTTCACGGCCTTCTCGGGCGTGATTCCCGTGATCAGTCCGCTGCGGACAAGCTGCTCGCAGGTCTCCATCGCAAGATACGGGTTGATCGCCGAAGCGCCGTACCCGATGAGAAGTGCGACGTGGTGCACCTCGCGCACATCGCCGGCCTCGACGATGATGCCCACCTTCATCCGGTTCTCAGCCCGGATCAGATGGTGGTGCACTGCCGACAGCATCAACAGCGATGGAATCGGCGCAAGGTCGGCCGTCGAATCGCGGTCGCTCAGCACGAGGAACTGCGCGCCCGCCTCGATCGCCTCGTCGACCTCGTCGCACATTTCGGCGAGTCGCCGTTCCATGGCGTCCGGTCCCGACTCGAACCGATAGAGGCCCTTGATCGTCGTAGTCAGCCTGCTGCCCGGTGCGGGATCGATGTGCTGGATCTTCGCGAGCTCGTCGTTGTCGATCACCGGGAAGTCGAGCACGACCTGACGCGCGTGCTCGGGACCCGACGAGAGCAGGTTCCGCTCCGGACCGAGTCCGAGTTTGAGCGACGTCACGACCTCTTCGCGGATGGAGTCGAGGGGCGGGTTCGTCACCTGGGCGAACTGCTGCGTGAAGTAGTCGAAGAGAAGACGCGGCCGGGCGGACAGCACGGCGACCGGTGTGTCGGAGCCCATGGCTCCGAGCGGTTCCGCTCCCGTCGTCGCCATCGGCTGCAGCAGGATGCGCACCTCCTCCTCCGTGTAGCCGAAGGTGCGCTGACGACGGGTGATGGATGCGGGAGTGTGCACGATGTGCTCGCGCTCGGGAAGGTCTTTGAGGTTGATGCGACCCTCGTCGAGCCACTCGCCGAACGGCTCACTCGCAGCGAGCTCGGCCTTGATCTCGTCGTCTTCGATCAGGCGTCCTGCGGCGGTGTCGACCAGGAACATGCGGCCCGGCTGGAGCCTGCCCTTGCGCACGACCCGGCTCGGCTCGATGTCGAGCACGCCGATCTCGCTCGCCAGCACGACCAGACCGTCGTTGGTGACGACGTAACGGCCCGGACGGAGCCCGTTGCGGTCGAGGGTGGCGCCGACGAGGGATCCGTCGGTGAACACGATGGCGGCCGGACCGTCCCACGGCTCCATGAGCATCGAGTGGTACTCGTAGAAGGCGCGCCGCTTCTCGTCGATCTCCGCCTGGTTCTCCCAGGCCTCGGGGACCATCATCATGACGGCATGCGGGAGCGAACGTCCGGACAGCGAGAGCAGTTCCACGACCTCGTCGAAGGAGGCGGAGTCGCTGGCACCGGGCGTCACGATCGGGAGCACGGGAGACAGGTCGCCGAGCAGCTCGCTCTCGAGCTGCGACTGACGGGCGCGCATCCAGTTGCGGTTGCCCTGCACCGTGTTGATCTCGCCGTTGTGCGCGATCATGCGGAACGGCTGCGCGAGCGGCCACGACGGGAACGTGTTCGTCGAGTAGCGCGAGTGAACCAGCGCGAGCTTGGAGGCGAAACGCTGGTCGGAGAGGTCGGGGTAGAACGGCTCCAGCTGCAGCGTCGTCACCATTCCCTTGTAGACGAGCGTGCGGCTCGACAGAGAGGTGAAGTAGACGTCGAGCTCGCGCTCGACGCGCTTGCGGAGGAAGAAGGTCTGGCGGTCGAGGAGGATGCCACCGACCGGCTCGCCCGATTCGCCCGTGCGCGTACTCGAGACGAAGAGCTGCTCGATCGCCGGCATCGCGTCGCGGGCCAGGTTGCCGATCTCGTCGGCGTTCACGGGCACATCGCGCCAGCCGAGCACGACCAGCTCCTGCTCGGCGGCGATGGCCTCGATCGACCGCTTGACGGCCTCACGCTCGGCGGGAACGACAGGAAGGAACGCGTTGCCGACCGCATACCGTCCGGCGGCGGGGAGTTCGAGTCCGGAGACGGCGCGCAGGAACGCATCCGGAACCTGGGTGATGATGCCCGCACCGTCGCCGGTACCGGCATCGGAGCCGACCGCACCGCGGTGCTCGAGGTTGCGCAGAGCGTTCAGCGCAGCGTCGATGATGTCGTGCCCGGCGGTTCCCCGAAGGGTCGCGACCATCGCGAGGCCACAGGCGTCCTTCTCCATGGCGGGGTCGTAGAGACCCTGCTTCACGGGGAAAGAGCCGAAGCGGGAGTGGGGAGGCGTAAGCGCCATGTCGACCGTCCTCACGTCTAGACGTTTCTTACGGAGGGACGCCATCGGCCCGTGAACAAGGGGAAGGTTCGCCGCTCATTCCACCAGGTGCGGTGCGGGAGACGGTTCTGTCCCGAGATTATTTTCGGGGTTCCTCGGCTGCGAGACTTACGAGCCGAGAGAGCTTGTGGCTTTGGCTGCGCCCGATCCGTTCGGTGCAGCGGCGTCGTCGCCACTGACCTCATCGTCGGAATCGGTGTCGTCAGAGTCTACCTCAGCATTCTTGGGAACCCATTCACGACCCGGGCGGTACACGCTGGGCTCGAGACCAGGGTGCCGACGGCTCTGCACGATGAAGAGCACAACACCGAGCACAACCGCTGCGAAGGCGGCCCAGACGTTGCTCTGAAGTCCGAGGAAGTTGAACTCGCTCGGATCGATGCGGATCGACTCCAGGTAGGACCGGCCGAGCCCGTACCAGATGAGGTACACGGCGAACGCCTTGCCCCAGCGCAGCTGGAAGCGGCGTTCGAGCCAGAGGATCACGACGATTCCGATGA
>Ga0256911_1000071_pt1 | contig 32498 bp, 32 predicted proteins | sample MC6MC0764MT_FD_190197 | JGI IMG/M metagenome (GOLD analysis project Ga0256911, IMG submission 190197) | Metatranscriptome of enriched soil aggregate microbial communities from Iowa State University, Ames, United States - MC6-MC0764-MT... | ecosystem: Environmental > Terrestrial > Soil >...
AGCATGACCCCGGTGGCAGCAAAGGCGTAGCCGGGCAGCACCAGGGCATTCGGCAGCCGGTGCTCGCGCATGTCGGTCACAACGAGCGGCACCGTGACGGCGGCGACATACCCGACGGCGACCACTTGGCCCGGCGACAGCCCGAACGCGACCCCCACCCGGATCAGGACATCGAGCACCACAGCCACACCGGCGAGCCCCGCCAACGCCTGAAGCGCCAGCACCGCCCGCGCGCCCCGCACCCCCGACACGCCCGCTGCCCGCTCACCGCACTCCCCCATACCCGGAACGCTAGGGCAGGCTCAGGACACAATCGCGTTCTCCACAGACTCCACGCTCATCCACAACAGCGTCCATGCACGAGGCACGATTCAAGCGCCCACACGCACCACGGCGCCCGTCCCCGTGTGCACGGGGCGGGCGCCGTCGCGCGCGCTTTCGCCTAGGCGCGTTTCGCCTAGCCCACCAGGGCTAGCTCAGTTCATTGCCTTCCAGCATCTCGGTCACCAGCGCTGCGATCGCCGACCGCTCCGACCGCGTCAGGGTGATGTGGCCGAACAGCGAGTGGCCCTTGAGCGTCTCGATCACCGAGGCGACACCGTCGTGCCGGCCCACTCGCAGGTTGTCGCGCTGTGCGACGTCGTGTGTGAGCACCACCCGCGAGTTCTGGCCGATCCGGCTGAGCACCGTCAGCAACACGTTGCGTTCGAGCGATTGGGCCTCATCCACGATCACGAACGCATCGTGCAGCGAGCGGCCCCGGATGTGCGTGAGCGGCAACACCTCGAGGATGCCGCGATCCTGCACCTCGTCGAGCACGTTCTGGGAGACGAGAGCTCCGAGCGTGTCGAACACCGCCTGACCCCACGGGTTCATCTTCTCGCCCTGATCGCCCGGAAGGTACCCGAGCTCTTGGCCGCCGACCGCGTAGAGCGGACGGAACACCATGATCTTCTTGTGCTGCTGCCGTTCGAGCACCGCCTCGAGTCCTGCGCACAGCGCGAGCGCCGATTTGCCCGTCCCCGCACGACCGCCCAGCGACAGGATGCCCACCTCAGGATCGAGGAGCATGTCGATGGCGAGTCTCTGCTCGGCCGAGCGTCCGTGCAGACCGAAGACGTCCCGATCGCCGCGTACGAGCTTCAGCGCACCGTCGCCGGTCACCCGGCCCAGGGCCGAGCCTCGGTCGGAGTGGATGATGAGGCCGGTGTTGACCGGAAGGTCGGCGACGAGGGCTGTGCGCATCCCCTCGTTCTCGTAGAGGTCGGCCATGGCTTCGGAGCCGAGCGTGATCTCGTCCAGACCCGTCCATCCCGAATCGACGGCCAGCTCGTGACGGTACTCCTCGGCTGCGAGTCCGATGGATGCGGCTTTCACCCGGAGGGGAAGGTCTTTCGACACCACGGTGACGGCGAGTCCGTCGTTGGCTAGGTTCTGGGCTACGGCGAGGATGCGCGAGTCGTTGTCTCCGAGCTGGAGTCCGCTCGGCAGCACCGACATGTTCGAGTGGTTCAGCTCGACCCGGAGGGATCCCCCCTCGCCCACCGGGATGGGGAAGTCGAGCCGTTCGTGTTTGACTCGGAGCTCATCGAGGTTGCGGAGCGCCTGCCTCGCGAAATAGCCGATCTCCGGGTCGTTCCGTTTGCCCTCCAGCTCTCCCACGACGACTACTGGGATGACAACGGCATGCTCGGCGAATCGGAAGATCGCCTTCGGATCGGACAGCAGCACCGAGGTGTCGAGCACATATGTGCGTTCCGACTGCTCGAGGTGACGGCTGGACGTTCCGGACTCTGCCGGCTGTCGGGTTACTTGTTCGGCCACAACCACTCCCGCCCCGTTCGCTCCGCGGAGCTCCCGGATCTGTCGACGAGTCGGCCGGTTGGGTTTCGAAACGAACTTACGTGGCCGTCTCGATCGGGCGCCGTGCCCGATAGCTCGAAGCTACGCCGACCCGCCGACACTGACGAGCGACACGCCCGCCAGAAATATTAACCGTGGGTAAACACTGCCCCAGTGCGGGGGACGGGGTTCCGCGACGTCCCGGTCAGATCGCCGAGCCGTACGAGACGAAGGCTGCGCGCAGCATCTCGAATGTGTCGACGGTGGTACCAGCGTGCACGCTCAGCCGAACGTTCGACGGACGGATCGTCGACGTGATCCCGTGATTGTGCAGGGATGCGCTCAGAGCGGTTAGATGCTGGGCGGCCGGTTCGAGCACGACCATTCCCGCGCGTTCGGCGGCCGTGCGGGACGAGCCCACCGGGATCGCGTATTCGTCGGCGAGCTCGAGGACGCGCTCCACGTTGTCGGAGACGGCGGCGTTGATCTCTCCGACCCCGACGGATGCGATCTCTTCGAGCGCGGCCGCGAATCGCGCCTGAGCGACGCAGTCCGGGTTGCTGATCGAGAACGCTCTGGCACTCTGGCTCGGCTCGGCGACCTCGTCGAACATCTCCGTCGCATCCGTACCGGTGAAGCCGCTCATAACCGGCGTGAGGTGGTCCAGCGCTCGCTCGCTCACAGCGAGGAACCCTGTGCCCCAGCCGGCTCGCGCCCACTTCTGTCCGCCGGCGACGACGACGTCGGCGACCTCGTACGGTACGTCGACCACACCGAACCCCTGTATCGCATCGACGATCAGCAGCCTGTCCCCGATGACCTGCCGGATTCCGTCGATGTCCGCGAGATAGCCGGTGCGCGAATCGACGAGACTGACCGCGACGGCCGTCGTGTTCGGTCCGACCTGCTCGCGGAGCTGTCCCGGGGTGACCCTGCCGTGGTCGGTCTCGAGCCAGGTCGGCGTGACGACGTGCATCGCCTGCGCAGCACGCACGGCGGCATAGGTGATGCTCGGGAACTCGCCCTTCGAGAGCAGCACCTCACCGCCGGTGAGGCCGAACATCGCGTGCATCAGCCCTGTGCTGGTGTTCGGCTGGAAGACGATCTGGTCGGCCGCGAATCCAGCGAGCGCGGCCACGGCTTCGCGCACCCGCAGATCCTCCGCCCGCATCCGTTCGATGCTGCCGTAGCGTCCCCGGCTGAGGATCTCGTTCTGACCCGCGGTCTCGGCGAGCACGGTCTGAGACAGAGGCCCCACCCGCCCGTAGTCCAGATAGCCCGGCTCCTCGCGGAATCCGGCCGCGAACTCTTCGATCGTCGTCATTGATTGACCTCCCGGAACATTCTGTCAGTGCAAGTCCGGGATGCGCGTCTCACCCGGGCGGTCAGCCGCCGTAGCGACGCTGCCGTCGAGAGAAGTCACGGACCGCACGAAGGAAGTCGACCTCGCGGAGGTCGGGGCCGAGTGCCTCGACGAAATAGAACTCGCTGTGCGCGCTCTGCCAGAGCATGAAGTCGCTGAGACGCTGCTCCCCCGACGTGCGGATCACCAGGTCGGGATCCGGCTGGCCACCGGTGTAGAGGTGCTCGCCGATCATGTCGGGTGTGAGCAGGTCGGCGAGGGTCTCCAGGCTGCCGCCCTCGGCCGAGTGCGCCGCGACGATGCTGCGCATCGCATCCGTGATTTCCTTGCGGCCGCCGTAGCCGACCGCGAGATTGACGTGAAGACCGGTGTTCGCCGCGGTCCGCTCCTCGGCGCCCGCGAGCGCGGCGACGAGGGATTCGGGCAGCCCTGCGGTCGTCCCGACGTGTTGCACGCGCCAATCCCGGTACCGCGAGAGGTCGTCGGCCAGTTCGGCGATGATCTCGATGAGCGCCGACAGCTCGTCGCTCTTACGATTGGTGAGGTTGTCGGAGGAGAGCAGGTAGAGCGTGACGACCGACACACCCAGGTCGTCGCACCATTCCAGAAACTCGCGCATCTTCGCCGCACCGGCACGATGACCGTGAGCGGCGGTCTCGAGACCCGCCTGACGGGCCCAACGACGGTTGCCGTCGATGATCATCGCCACGTGTCCCGGGGCGACGTCTTTGTTCAGCCCCCGCCGCAATCTGGTCTGGTAGAGCCGATAGAGGAGACCGCGCCCGAGAGGGAAACTCCATTTGCTCACAGAGGTACGTTATACCGCTCATCGCCCTCGGCAACTCACAGGGTCCCGTCACCGCCCGTCCCGTACCCTTGCACCATGACGCGCCCCGAGCAGCACGACAACGACGACGTCGGCGACCTCCTTCAGAGGCCGGCCGGTGACCTCGCTGCGGCGGATGCGGCGGTCAAGGCCGACGACAAGCGCGGTCCCGATCTGCCCAACATCCCGCTTCTGGATGCGTCTCCGGCGGCCGATTCGGATATCAAACCCACCTGGCGCGGCTGGATCCACGCCGGCACGTTCCCGGTCACCATCGCTGCCGGGATCGTGCTCATCACACTCGCCCACGGAGCTCCGGCCAAGTGGGCGTCAGCGGTCTTCATGCTGACCTCGATGCTCCTCTTCGGAAACTCGGCGCTCTACCATCGCTTCAACTGGAAGCCGCGCGCGAGGATGATCCTCAAGCGCATCGATCACGCGAACATCTTCCTGTTGATCGCCGGAACGTACACTCCGCTCGCCGTTCTGGCGCTGCCGCCGGCCAAGGGCATCCTGCTGCTGTCGCTCGTATGGGGCACCGCTCTGCTCGGCATCGGCTTCCGCGTGTTCTGGATCTCGGCGCCGCGCTGGCTCTACGTCCCCATCTACGTCGGGATGGGCTGGGGCGCTCTCGGCTTCATCGTCGACCTGTTCGAGGCGAACATCGCCATGATGGTGCTCGTGCTGGTCGGTGGAATCCTCTACACGATCGGCGCCGTCATCTACGGCATGAAGCGGCCCAACCCGTTCCCGGGCAAGTTCGGCTTCCACGAGATCTTCCACACGCTCACCGTGCTCGCATTCCTCTGCCACTGGGCTGCGACGCTGCTGATCGCGCTGCACCCCGTGTACAACGCGGGCTAGGCTGCGCGCGCCCCAGTCGGTGCCGCGCGCTAGTCGGTGCCGCGCGCTAGTCGGTATCGCGCGTCAGTCGGTGCCGCCGTCGCGTCGTGTCTGCTGCTCCGCATCCAGCTTCTCGGCGATCTCGGCGCGGTAGCGTACGCGACGGATGCGGCGCACCATGTCGATGATGAGCAGCACGACCACGACCGCGAGCAGGAACGTCACGATGAACCCGACGTAGCCAGGGGTGACCTGGTCGTCGTTCGGAGCTCCCGGTGCCGGGGTGGGCGACGGGGTGGCGGCGGTCACCCAGACGGCGGCGCGAAGAAACAGATCCCCGATCACGCGGCCGCCTCGATTCCAGCGAAAAGGTCGGTCTCTGGCATATCGGTGTCCACTTTCGAGTCGATGAGCTGGAAGTCCTCGGTCGGCCAGGCGCGACGCTGAACGTCGTTGGGCCAGAAGAAGAAGGCACTGTCGGGGGCGACCTGGCTGGCGTGCGATCGAAGGGCCTCGTCGCGCTTCTCGAAGTGATCGCCGGCCGGGATGCGCGTCGTCGCCTCGAACACGCGATCCGACATCCAGGTGCGCATCTCGCGCAGCCGTTCGATGAGCGGTGAGGCGGGTTGCGAGGTCAGCAGCTCGTCGTACACCGCGTCAAGACGGGCCGAGTTCATGATGCGGTCGTAGTAGAGCTTCGACACCTGCCATGGTGCGCCCGACTCCGGATAGCGGAGGGGATCGCCGGCGGCACGGTAGGCCTCGACGCCCACCACATGCGCACGGATGTGGTCGGGATGCGGATAGCCGCCGTTCTCGTCGTACGTGATCATCACGTGGGGCTTGAACGCTCGCACCAGAGCGACCAGAGGCGCCGCAGAGGTCTCGACAGGGATCGAGGCGAAAGAGCCCGCTGGGAGACTGCCGTCGTCGCGCGCCATGCCCGAATCGACGTATCCGAGCCAGCGGTGCTGGATGCCCAGCACGCGCTGAGCCGCCTGCATCTCGCGGCGACGGAGCCCGGGCAGGTCGCGTCTCGCCATGGCCAGATCCGGCAGGTTCTCGTTGAGGATGTCGCCGCGCTCTCCACCCGTGCAGCTCACGACCATCACCTCGTCGCCGAGATCGGTGTAGTAGGCGTAGGTGGCCGCACCCTTGCTCGACTCGTCGTCGGGATGCGCGTGGACCGCCATCAATCGCCGCGTCACGTTCGCCGTCGTCCTTCTGCCATTCGTCAGCCGTCTCACGAGGAGAACGATTCCCAGATTCGTCTCCTAGTCTTGGAGTTCAAGCCTACCGTCGCTGACGGTGCACCATTCACGGGAGTTCGAGTGCGGGAAGAAGCATGGCGGTGACCGAGACGCTCGATCGCCGGTACGGTCGGAGCCCGGGTCGCAAGCGCCGCGACCGCTGGTGGCTCATCGGCGCTGCGGTCGCATTCATCGCGGTATTCACGGCCTGGACCTTCTGGGCGGGCTGGGACGGCGACGCCGCCAACCTCGAGGCCACCGACACCGCGTACACCATCAAAGGACCCCACCAGGTCGACATCACCTTCACCGTGAACGCACCGGCGGGTACCCCCGTGACATGCGCGATCCAGGCCCTCAACGAGTCGTTCGCGATCGTCGGCTGGCGAGTCATCAGCTATCCGGGTCAGGATGCCCGTCTCACCACGCACAAAGAGGCCATCCGCACCACCGAGCAGAGCAACACAGGTTTGATTTCGAGCTGCTGGCTGACCTAGGCTTATCCGATACGCCCCGACGGTTGTCGGGGCGTCCGCTCTATCGTGACGGCCGACCGGCCGTCGAAGATCTGCCCAACCGGTACCCACCGGTGGCGCAAAGGAGTTCATCATGTCTCAGGAATCTCAGGTCGGCTTTCTGACCCAGGATGCATTCGACCGTCTCAGCGCGGAACTTGAGGAGCTCAGCGGCAACGGTCGCAAAGAGATCGCGAAGCGCATCGAAGCCGCTCGCGAAGAAGGCGACCTGAAGGAGAACGGCGGCTACCACGCCGCCAAAGACGAGCAGGGCAAGATGGAGGCCCGCATCGTTCAGCTCACCAACCTGCTGCGCACGGCGATCGTCGGCGAAGCCCCGCAGAGCCACGGCGTCGTCGAACCGGGAACCGTCGTCACCGCCACGATCGCCGGCGACGAGAGCGTCTTCCTCATCGGCAACCGCGAGATCGCCCAGGGCACCGACTACACGGTGTACAGCGAGCAGAGCCCGCTGGGCCTGGCGATCCTGGGGCTGAACGTCGGCGAATCGACGAGCTACACAGCGCCGAACGGCAAGGAGATCACCGTCGAGGTGACGAACGTCGAGACCTACGCGGGCTGATCGCCTCGCGGGCCGAGGGGCTATTCGTAGTCGAGCACGGGGTCGTATCCCGCCGACCGCAGCGCGTCGATGACCTGCTTGCGGTGCTCGGTCCCCCGTGTCTCGACACTCACGTCGAGTTCGACCTGACTGATCTGGAGTCCGTGCCCGTGCCGGGTGTGGAGCACCTCGACCACGTTGGCGTTCGCGCCGGCCAGGATCTCCGAGATGCGGGCGAGCTGGCCCGGACGATCGGGCATCATGATCTTGAGCTTGAGATTGCGGTCGGATGCGGCCAGACCGTGGCTGATGACGCGTTGCATGAGCAGCGGGTCGATGTTCCCGCCCGACAGGATGGTGACCGTCGGTCCTGTCGGTGCGATCTTCCCGGCGAGAATCGCCGCGACTGCGGCGGCACCCGCCGGTTCGACGACGAGCTTCGCGCGTTCGAGCAGAACGAGCAGCGCTCGAGCCATGTCGTCTTCGCTGACCGTCACGATCTCGTCGACCGCGTCACGGATGATGCTGAAGTTGAGGATGCCCGGCTTGCTCACCGCGATGCCGTCGGCGATCGTGGCGACCAGTGAGATCTCGGTCGGCTCCCCGGCTTCGAGGGAGACCGGATACGCGGCTGCGTTCGCCGCTTGGACGCCGATGACACGCACGGTGCGACCCTCACGGGCCGCACGCTGCTTCACGGCGCTCGCGACGCCCGAGATGAGACCGCCGCCGCCGATCGGCACGATGATCGTGGTCGCATCCGGCACCTCATCGAGGATCTCGAGGCCGAGCGTTCCCTGACCGGCGATCACGTCCGGGTGATCGAAGGGCGGAATGAGCACGGCCCCGGTCTCGGTCGCGAAGTCTGCGGCCGCCCGCAATGTCTCATCGACGATGCTGCCGCTCAGCACGACATCCGCACCGTATTCGCGAGTGGCCTGAAACTTGGGGATGGCGACGCCAACGGGCATGAAGATCGTTGCGCGGATACCGAGCTCGCGCGCTGCGAAGGCCACGCCCTGCGCGTGGTTGCCCGCAGACGCTGCGACGACACCGCGTTCTCGCTCTTCGGCGGTCAGCTTGGAGAGGCGGTTGTACGCTCCGCGGATCTTGTACGAACCGGTCCGCTGCAGGTTCTCGCACTTGAGGTAGACCGGCGCTCCCAGCACGTCGGCCAGGAATCGGGAGCTCTCGATCGGTGTGGGCTGGGCGACCTGCGACACGACCGCTCGGGCCGCCTCGATCTCATCGAGACTCGGCCCGGCGAAGGGTGTGCGCGTCGGATCTGTCAGCGTGGCCACGGCTCTCAGCCTACTCGCGCCCGTATTCCGCAAAGCGAATGCGACAGCGATGCGCCGACCGGGTCGTCAGCGTGTCACGCCTGCGCACGAGGCCGTCGGGCCTCGCGCGGTACGGTCTGCCACAGCACGGTATCCGGAGCCGCGTACGCGCCGGGCGATCGCGAGCGCCAGGCTCCGCTCGAGATGTAGTGCACCATCACGTTCAGCACCGCTGCGAACGGAACGGCGAACAGCGCGCCCGGAATGCCCGCGAGCAGAGAGCCGGCCGCGACGGCCAGAACGACGGCAAGGGGATGCACTTTCACCGCCGTTCCCATGATGAGCGGCTGCAGCACGTGACCCTCGATCTGCTGGACGAGGAGCACGATGCCGAGCATGATGAGCGCGGACACCCAGCCGTTGAAGAGGAGCGCAACGATGATGGCGAGCGCTCCCGTCACCACCGCGCCGACGACCGGGATGAACGACCCGAGGAAGACCAGTACGGCGATGGGGATGACCAGCGGGAGTCCCAGGAAGAACGCTCCGAGACCGATGCCGAGGGCGTCGATGGAGGCGACCAGGATCTGCACCTTGACGAAGTTGCGGAGGGTCGTCCAGCCGGCCTGACCGGCGCCGTCGATCGCCGGACGCGAACGCTTCGGGAAGATGTGCACGACCCAGTTCCAGATGGTGCGGCCGTCGATGAGGATGAACAGCAGGCTGAACAGGGTGAGAAGGACGCCGGTGAGCACATGGCCGAGGGTCGAGCCCAGGCTCAGTGCGCCGGAGAGGAAGACCTGGCTGTCCTGCTGCACTGTCTTCCAAAGCGAGTTCAGACCGTCGGTGATCTGGGCTTCCGAGAGTCCGAGCGGACCGGTCGTCAGCCAGGCGCGGAAGTCGTTGAACGACGCCACCGAACGCGTGCTCAGCTCGCCGCTCTGCCGGGTGACCTGCCAGATCGCGAGGTACAGCAGACCGCCCACTACGACGATGAGTCCGAGCATGGCCGCGACGATCGCCAGCCAGCGCGGCCACTTGTGACGGTGCAGCCAGTCGACGAAGGGCACGAGCAGAGCGCCGATCAGGATCGCGATCAACAACGGGATGATGATGAGTCGCAACTGGATCACCAGGAAGATGAAGACGGCGATCACGGCGCCGACGACGAGGAGCCGCCACGACCAGGCTCCTGCGATGCGCATGCCCCTCGGCACCGACTCGTCGATCGACTCCAGCGGCTCGGCGAGATCGCGACGGCGCCGGTTCAGGAACCAGCTCCGCGCGGGAGCTCGATTCTCGTCCGCAGCGACCGGGGAGACGGGTGGTGTCGCATCCGTGTCTGACATGTTCGCCAGTTTACGGGCGCGCCCCACCCCGGCCATGGGGTTGACGGTTCCTGCGGGCAATGCTCAGACGACGCGCACCCGCTCGCGTTACGGCGTGATGCGATCCTCGATCCTGATGACGAGCGGCGGCCGTTCGAACGAGGTCGAGTACCACGACCAGGCCGCTCCCGCCGTCTGCTGGATCGAGACGTACGTGATCTGCGTGGGCGGAAGGGCATGGAGAACGACGTCGACAGACACGTTGCCGTTGACCGTCTTGGTGCCCAATCCGGTCGGAGCACCCACCAGCGTGAACGCGCTGACGTTCAGCGTCACCGGTCCGCTGGTCGCGATCGCGAACGAGACCACGTAGCCGGCCGCGCTCGTGATCCCGTACCCGCTCGGCTGGAAGTGCACCGACACACCGGGTCCGCCCGACGGCGTCTGGCGGTTGCTGAACGACGCGTATGGCGTCCCGGTGGTGTCCGTCTGCACGATGTCCGGGGCGATCAGAGTGAGGTTCGTGCGCCCTTTTCCGACGGTGTGCGTCGGACTGATCGTGTCGATGGGCAGGAACCACGGGAAATGGATGACATCGCTCACGCGCAGCTCAGTGGCGAGGTCCGTGATGGACAGGGTCTTTTCGAATGTGGAGAGGTCGATCGTCGACGTGTTCTCGGCGGCCTCCCCCGAGGCTTCACCTAACATGAGGAAAATTCTACTCCCGTGCGCAATACCCCTATTCGGGGGCTACGTCGATCGGAGTGGCCGTCGCCGGGGTGGCGGCGAACTCCAGGTGCAGCAGAGCACCCGGTTCCGGCGTCTCTCGCGCGGCGTGCTGGATGGCCAGCTCGCTTCCGTCGTCGAGTCGCAGCTTGGTGCGACGCAGCGCCCCGAGAAAGCTCGTCGAGACCACGGTCGCCGGGATGCCCGTCGGAGCCAGCAGCACGTCTTCCGGCCGCAGATAGACCTCCACCGCCCCATCCCGCACCGTCGTGCTCGCCAGCGGCACCCGCTGACCGAGCACGGTCAGCTCTCCCCGGCTGACGGTGCCGCGCAGCTTGTTGGTCAGACCGACGAACTCCGCGACGAACGGGGAGCTGGGACGGCGGTAGAGCTCCTCGGGCGTGCCGATCTGCTCGATGTCGCCCGACCTCATCACCGCTACGCGATCCGCGATCGCGAGCGCCTCCTCCTGGTCGTGCGTGACGAAGAACGTTGTGATCCCGAGCTCCGTCTGGATGCGACGGATCTCGTCCCGCAGCTGGACCCGGACTTTCGCGTCGAGTGCCGACAGCGGCTCGTCGAGCAGGAGGACACGCGGGCGGGTCACGAGCGCACGGGCCAGGGCGACCCGCTGCTGCTGTCCGCCGCTCAACTGGTGCGCATAGCGGCCGGCGTGATGGTCCAGCCCGACCAACTCCAGCGCCTCTGCTGCCCGACGGCGGCGTTCCGCCGGAGGCGTCTTGCGCATCCGGAGCCCGAACTCCACGTTCTGACCCGCGGTGAGGTGCGGAAAGAGGGAATACGACTGGAAGACCATTCCGAGGTCGCGCCGGTTCGTCGGCTCGCCGGTCACATCGATGCCGTCGATGAGGATGCTGCCCGAGTCGACGCGTTCGAGTCCCGCGAGTGCTCGCAGAGCCGTGGTCTTTCCGCATCCGCTCGGTCCGAGGAGTGCGATCAGCTCACCGGGACGTGCGGCGAGATCGATCCCGCTGAGACCGACGCCGCCGCCGAAATCGCGGACGACGTCACGGAGTTCGACCGTGGAACCGAACTGGGGGGATTCGAGTGCGGACATCGGATCAGCCTTTCGCTGTGCGTCGCCGTCCGACAGCCACCAGGCGATCGACGGCGAAGAGGAGGAAGAACGCGAACAGCAGCGCCAGGAGGGCGAAGATGACCGCGACGAACGGATCGGACTGCGAGATGAGGAGCAGAGAGGTCTGCAGGTTCACCCGACTGAGGAGCGAGGCGATGGTGAACTCGCCGAGAACGACGGCGACCGACAGCACGCTCGCGGCGAGGATGCCACGTCCGAGATTGGGGACCAGGATGCGCATCAGCACGCTCAGCCAGCCCGCCCCGAGCGAACGGCCGGCCTCACTGAGGGTGACGACATCGATCGCCGCGATGTTGCTCTGGATCGCCCGGTACGCATACGGGAGGACGGTGATCCCGTACGCGAAGGCGAGCGTCCAGGATCCCGAGCCGAAGATCTGCGTGACCACCGCGTACGTCGGCGCGAGACCGACCACCATCACGATCGCAGGGATCATGATCGGCAGCAGACAGATCACCTCCAGCAGGCGCCGGAGGCGTCGGAACCGGAGTTCGACCAGCACCATGGTGGGCAGGAGCACGAGCAGCACGATGGCGACGGTGACGAGAGCCAGCACGAGCGAGTTGCCGAGGCCCTGATACACGCGGTCGTATCGGGTGGTCGTCCCGCTGAAGACGAGGGCCCAGCGGTCGAAGTTGTACACGCCCGGTTTCGCGGTGCGCAGGGTGAACTCCAGCATGGAGAACAGCGGGATGAGGAAGAACAGCCCGAAGATCGTCCAGATGATGGAGCGCGCCACGGGCCCGGGACCGAACCGCAGAGTCTCGCCTCCGGATGCGCGGCTCACCGCTGCCACCTCGCGGTACGCGACACGAGCGCCGAGTACCCGAGCATCACGACGATCATGACGACGAGCATCCCGAGTGACATCGCACCCGCCAGGTTGGCGCGCCCGAGGACGGTCTCGCTGATGAGCGCCTGCCGGATCTGCAGCGAGACGATGTTGTTCGCCTGTCCGACGAGTGCCGCGGCGGTCGCGTACGACGAGAACGCGTTCGCGAAGAGCAGCAGCAGGCTTCCGAGGAACGAGGGCATGAGCACAGGGATGCCCACACGCAGCCAGTAGGTCGCGCGACGTCCGCCGAGGGTGGCGTTCGCTTCGAGCCACTGGGGTTTGAGCCCTTCGAGCGCCGGCATGAAGGTGATCACCATGAGCGGGATCTGGAAATAGAGGTACGGAAGGATGAGTCCCGGCACCGTGTAGAGCCACACGCCGTTCTCGTAGATGTTGATGTGGAACTGGGTGCGCAGCAGAACCGTCACGAGGCCCTGGGCGCCGATGGTGGCGATGAACGCGAAGGCGAGCATCACACCGCCGAACTGTGCGAGCACACTGCTCGCGGAGTCCACGAGTGAGCGCGTCACCCCTCCGGCTCGAGACCGGAGCATCGCGAAGCACAGTGCGGCTCCGCCGATCGCCCCCACGACCGCGGTGACCGCCGAGAGGAAGAACGCGCCGAAGAAGGATCCCGCGATGGCCGGCTCGGCGAGGCCCCCGAGGTTGCTCCAGGTGAAGTCGCCTTTCGCATCCAGGAAGCCGCTCCCGACCGCGATCACGGTCGGTACCGCGAGGAAGATGATGACGTAGAAGGCGAACGGAGTCAGACCGAGCAGTGCGGGCAAGGAGCGCCAGCGGCCTCGCGATGCGATCGCACGGCGCGACGGCGAGTGCCGCCGGGAGATTTCCCCGGCGGCACCGCTGTCGATCGCCGGCGCCGCAGCGTCAGCAATGGATTGGGTCACGTGACTAGCCGACCGCGTTCGCCCACTTGGCGTTCAGCAGGGTTCCTGCATCCGTCGCCTGCTTGTCCGTCATGACGGCCGTCTTGTCGAGCTTGCCCGGGAACTCGTCCTTGTCGAGCGTTCCGGCCTTCTCCATGGCGTCGACACGGGCCGGGTAGGCACCACCCTTGAGCCAGGCGTTCTGGGCGGCGTCGCTGTAGAGGTACTCCTCCCACAGACGCGCGGCAGCGGGGTGCGGCGCATCCTTGCTGATCGCCTGGTTGTAGTAGCCGACGTATGCGGTTCCGGGGAGCACGACGTACTTCCAGTTCACGCCGCCGCCCTTGATGGTGTCGCTCGTCGTGTACCCCTTCTGGTTGAAGGACCAGTCGAGCAGAACGGGGGTCTCGCCCGAGGCGATCGTGTTCGGCTTGCCGTCGGCGGCGTTCCAGTTGCCTGCGGCCTTGAGCTTCGAGAACCAGTCGATGCCGGGGGTGAGGTCGTCCAGCGTGCCGCCCGCCTGCAGGTCGGCGTAGGCCACAGCACCGGCAGCGGCCGCAGCCTGTGTCGGGTTGCCGTTGAGCGCGACGGCTCCCTTGAACTCCGGCTTGAGCAGGTCGTCGAGCGACTTCGGAGCGGTCTTGATCTTGTTCGCGTCGTAGCCGACGGCCATGACACCGTAGTAGCCGACCTTCCAGAGGCCGGTGCTCTCCTTCTGGTCCGTCGGGATGTCATCCCAGCCGGTCGGCTTGTACGGTGCGAAGTACTCGGTGTTCGCGAGTGCGACGGAGCTGCCGACATCGAACGTGTCGGGAGCGGTGTCCTGGCCCTTGAGCTTCTTGGCGGCGTCGATCTCCTCCTGGCTGGACGCGCTGTCCTGCGTGGGGTTGAGGGTGATGCCGTACTTCTTGGTGAAGCCGTCGAAGATCGCCTGGTAGTTGGCCCAGTCGCCCGGGGTCGCGATGATGTTGAGGCTGCCCTCTTTCTTCGCGGCCTTGACGAGACCGTCGATCGAGCCGAAGTCCTTCACGCTGGTGGCCGTCGCCGCATCGACGGTCGAGCCGTCGGTGGTGTCGGCCGCAGCACCGCCCGAGCAGGCGGCGAGTGTCAGGGCGACGACGGTGGCCGCGGCGGCAAGGCCGGCGACACGTGCGCGCTTCTTGGTCAAGATTCCTCCGTAAGAGATGCCCGGCTGGACGCCTCCCGACGATTGGGAAGACCTCGGATTCCGCGCGGGCCAAGGGAGACGCTAAGCAGTGCCGGCAACGGATGCGGGTGCGCCGGGTGGACGCCCGGTGAACGGAATCCGAATCACTGCCCGACGCTTCACTGTCCGACGCTCGCGCTAGTGTCGACGCGTGGTCGAAAAGGTCTCCCCCGCTCTCGCCCGGCGCATCGCGCTCGCCGCCCAGGGATTCGGGCGCCCGCGACCGACCGTCGTCGGAACCCGTCAGCTGAACGCGCTCATCGACCGCGTCAACCTGCTGCAGATCGATTCGGTCAACGTCTTCGAACGCAGCCACTACCTTCCCGCCTTCGCACGACTCGGTCCGTACGACAAGACGCTTCTCGATGCGCTCACGATGAAGGCGCACGCGCCGCATACCGAGTACTGGGCTCACGAGGCCGCGTTCATGCGGCGGGAGGACTGGCCTCTGTTCCAGTGGCGTATGGATGCCCAGCGCTTGCGCTACACCAAGCCGGGCTCCTGGTTCCCCGCCAACCTCACCACCGTCGACTGGCTGCGTGCGGAGCTCGCGAGCAACGGCCCGCTCACCGCCGGCGAGATCGAGCACGATGCGAACAAGCGCACCGGACCCTGGTGGGGATGGTCCGACGTGAAGCGCGCGCTCGAGCTCATGTTCATCTTCGGCGAGCTCGCCATCGCCGGCCGCACACGATTCCAGCGCCGCTACGCGCTCGCCGCCGATGTGCTGCCCGCCGAGGTGCTCGAGACCCGCGTCGAGACACCCGATGCGGTGCGAGAGCTCATCCGTCGATCCGCCGTCGCCCACGGCATCGGCACCGCCGGCGATCTCGGCGACTACTTCCGCATCCAGCGCGCACCGACGCTCGCAGCGATCAGCGATCTCGAAGACGCCGGTGAGCTCATCCCGGTCACCGTCGCCGGCTGGAACCAGAACGGCAAGCCGATGAAGGCGTGGCTACACAGGGATGCGCGCCTCCCCCGCCGCATCGATGCGACAGCACTGCTCTCGCCCTTCGATCCCGTGGTCTGGTACCGCGATCGCGCACTCAGGATGTTCGATTTCCACTACAGGATCGAGATCTACACACCGGCGGAGAAGCGCACCTACGGCTACTACACGATGCCCCTGCTGATCGACGACCGCGTGGTCGGTCGTATCGATCTCAAGAGCGATCGGCAGGCGCGTCTCCTGCGCGTGCAGTCGGCCTGGAGCGAGCCGGGCGCCCCGAGCGACACCGTCGAACGGCTGATCCCCCTGCTCGTCGAGACGGCCCTCTGGCAGGGACTCGACGGCGTCGTCGTGACTCAACCGCACCGCGGGGATCTCGCCCCGGCACTGGCCCACGCGCTCGCTGCCGCGGCGTAGGTCGTCGGAGTAGCATCCCAGGCATGACAGACGAGTCGCAGATCCCGGACAACCACTACCTGGCCGTTCTCGTGAACCCGGACGGAAGCGTCTATGCCGAGGTGGTGCAGAGCTTCGTCGACGGCCACCCGGCAGACCCGCTCCGCGATGTCACGACGGTCGGCGGCCAGACGGTCGAGAGCGTCTGGCGCCCGGATCTGGAGGGCACCGAGGGAACGAGCGGGTCCCGCATCCCGTATCGCTACGTGGGAACGGGCGAGCTCGACTCCTGACGCTTCGATTTCTCAGGAAAGCGTCGTCGCGAGCCGGAGCAAGTGCTCACGTGTGAGAGATGCGGCCGCAACGGCATCGCGGTCGGCGATCGCATCGAGGATGCGAGTGTGGGTGCGCTGGTCATCGTCGCTGCCGTATTCGCCACGACTGCGGAGGAGGTCGATCATCGCTTCTCTGCTGCGCGGTGCGAACCCGTCGAACAGTTCGGTGAGGATCGGATTGTGCGCGCCGACGACGATGCTGCGATGAAGCGCCATATCCGCGTCGACGTGCTCGTCGATGCGTGAGCGTTGAGAGGCGCGCTCCTCGGCCGCCCGCCTCATCGCAGCCAATTCCGTCGGCGTCCGACGGTGCGCCGCGAGCGCCGACGCTTCGACCTCGATCGCGATGCGTGCCTCGACCACGGAGGCGATGTCGGCATTTCGGAGAACCCGATCCCAGTCGTCGGACTGATCGAGCGCAGTGACGAAGACGCCGGCACCCTGCCTGGTCGCCAGTATGCCGCTGCCAGCGAGCTGGCGGATCGCTTCACGGATCGTGGACCGCCCGACACCGAGTTGCGGAGCCAGCGTGGTCTCTCCGGGCAGCTTGTCGCCCAGTTCCCACTCGCCGCCTCGAATGCGTTCGAGCAATGCCTCGGCGGCCTGCTCGGCGAGAGGTTCGCGGCGCAACTGTGTCATGCGTCCATCATCCCTCACACGACAACTCCTCTACTTGTCTGAGGAGTTGTGATAGTTTTAGCTCGTGCCCCATGAACTCCTCCTTCTTAGGCGCCACGGCGGGTCCTAGCCTGATCGGCTCCCCGACGTGGAGCCGAAGCGCGCCGATCGTACAGTCGAACGACGAAGAAGGAACCCGCACCATGAGCACAACCGCTTTCTCCCGCATCTCCACGCCCGCCGGCCCCGTGCCGCACGATTCCCCCGCGTGGAACCGTCAACGCCACTCGCAGATGCCATCCGGTCGCTACCGCGACGTGTACTCCCGCGTCGACGTCCCTACGATCGAGCGTGATTGGCCGTCCCGGCGCCTGACAGCCGCACCGCTGTGGGTACCTGTTGACCTGCGGGATGGAAATCAGGCACTGGCCGAACCCATGGACCCGGATCGCAAGCTTCGCTTCTTCCAACTGATGGTGCGGATGGGGTACAAGGAGATCGAAGTCGGCTACCCGTCCGCTTCCCAGACCGACTATGACTTCGTTCGCCTGATCGCCGAGACGGACATCGCGCCGGAGGATGTGACGATCGTGGTCTTCACCCCGGCTCGACGCGATCTCATCGAGCGCACGGTGCACTCGATTCGCGGCATTCGCAATCACGTCGTGCTCCACATGTACACGGCAACCGCCCCCGCCTGGCGCGAGCTCGTGCTGCACAAGGACAGGGACGGACTGCGCGAACTCATCCTGGCGGGTGGACGGGACGTGCTCGAGTTCGCCGGACATCTGCCGAACGTCCGCTTCGAGTTCTCACCCGAGGTGTTCAATCTCACCGAGCCCGACTACGCCATCGAGATCTGCGACGCCATGACCGAGCTCTGGGATGCAGAAGAAGACCGTCCGGTGATCCTGAACCTCCCTGCGACGGTCGAGATCGCCACCCCCAACGTGTACGCCGACCAGATCGAGTACATGCACAAGAACCTGGCTCGCCGCGACTCCGTGATTCTCTCCGTGCATCCGCACAACGACCGCGGCACCGGCATCGCCTGTGCGGAACTCGCCGTGCTCGCGGGCGCCCAGCGCATCGAAGGATGCATATTCGGGAACGGCGAGCGCACGGGCAACGTCGACATCGCCACTTTGGCGCTGAACCTGCACGCTCAGGGCATCGATCCGATGATCGACTTCTCGGACATCGACGAGATCCGCCGCACCGTCGAGTACAGCAACCGCATCGAGGTCCATCCGCGCCATCCGTATGTCGGAGACCTCGTGCACACTGCGTTCAGCGGGACCCACCAAGACGCGATCAAGAAGGGATTCGCCGAACACCGCGCCCGGGCGCTGGCCGAGCAGCGACCGGAGAACGAGATCGCGTGGCGAGTGCCCTATCTGCCGATCGACCCGGGCGACATCGGGCGCGGCTACGACGCCGTCATCCGGGTCAACTCCCAGTCGGGCAAAGGCGGCATCGCCTATCTGCTCGAGACCGACTATGGCATCGAACTACCCCGTCGCCTGCAGATCGACTTCGCCCGCAAGGTCCAGAGCAGCACCGACGGCAGCGGACTCGAGATCAAGCCGCAGCAGCTGCTCGACCTGTTCGAGCGCTCCTACCTGCACGTGCCCGGCTCCTCCGATGACATCGAGCTGATCGATCTCGAGTCCGGCAGCCACGACGGAGAGACGACCACGCGCGTTCGCATCCGTATCGACGGCGGCGAACACGGTGGCCACTACGGCGTCGGGCCGGTCGAAGCCACCACCGAGCTCCTCGGCGAGCTGGGCATCGCCGTCGAGATCGTCTCGCTCCACCAGACCTCGCTCATCGCGGGCAGCGGCAGCGAGGCGCTGACTCTCATCGAGTATCGCGACACGACCGGTATCCACTGGGCGGCCGGCCGCGACCGGTCCGTGCTCACCGCCAGCGTGAATGCTGTGATCTGCGCAGCTCGCATCCTTCGCACGACCGAGGTCGACCGGGTCGGTGCAGATGGTTAGAACGTGCCGCCCATCTTCTCGAGACGCTCGACGCGCTCGGGAATCGGTGGGTGGGTGCTGAAGAGACGGCTCGTCAGGCTGGGCTTCAGCGGGTTCGCGATCCACAGGTGGGCCATCGACGAGTTCTGCTTGCGCATCGGACGGCCGTACGCCTCGAGCTTCAGCAGGGCGCTCGCCAGGGCATCCGGGTGCCGGGTCGTCATGGCGCCGGTCGCGTCCGCCAGATACTCGCGCTGACGGGACACGGCCAGTTGCACCAGGGTCGCCACCAGCGGCGCGATGATCGCGGCCACGAGGCCGAGCACCAGAACGACCGGGTTGCCTCCGCCGTTGCTGTTGTTGTTGCGACCGCCGCCGAAGAAGGCCATGCGCAGGAAGATGTCCGCGATGAACCCGACCGCGACGGTGAGACCGAAGACGATCATCCCGAGGCGGATGTCGTAGTTGCGCACGTGTCCGAGCTCGTGGGCCATGACGCCCTCGAGCTCGGCATCCGTCATGATGTCGAGCAGACCGGTCGTGGCGGCGACCGAGGCGTGCTGCGGATCGCGCCCGGTGGCGAAGGCGTTCGGCGCGGGGTCGTTCACGATGTAGACCGCGGGCATCGGGGTTCCCGTCGTGATCGAGAGGTTCTCGACGACGTTCCAGAGCCGCGGATTGTCGGACTTCTGGATGGGGACGGCACCCGACATGCTGAGTGCTTCGCTGCTTCCCACGTAGTACTGGAACACCGTGTACAGAACGGCGCCGATCAGCACCACGATCAGGATCGTGTAGCTGTTGTAGATGAAGCTCGCCAGCCAGCCCAGGCCGCCGATGATCAACAGGAACAGCAGGATCGTGAAGACCGTATTGCGCTTGTTCCTGGCGATAGCCCTATACATCGCCGGTCGCTAGAACTGGACGCGCGGGGGTTCGGCGATGGCCGCGAGGTCGGTCACCTCGAAGAAGTCACGTTCTGAGAAGCCGAGCCGCTTGGCGAAGATGTTGTTGGGGAACACCTTGATCTTGGTGTTCAGCTCGCGCACACCGCCGTTGTAGAACCGACGCGACGCCTGGATCTTGTCTTCGGTGTCGACCAGGTCTGCCTGCAGACGCAGGAAGTTCTGGCTGGCCTGCAGCTGCGGATACGCCTCTGCGACGGCGAAGATGCTCTTCAGCGCCGTCTGCATGTGGTTCTCGGCGACGGATGCCTCGGCCGGCCCTTGAGCCGACAGCGTCTCCGCTCGCGCTTGAGTCACCGACTCGAAGACGCCCTTCTCGTGGGCGGCGTACCCTTTGACCGTCTCGATCAGGTTCGGGATGAGGTCGGCGCGACGCTTGAGCTGCACCGTGATGTCGCTCCACGCCTCGTCGACACGAACGTTGAGCGTGACGAGCGAGTTGTAGGTGGCCCACAGGTAGATCCCGATGATCGCAACGATGACGACGACGATGATGACCGGGATGAGCCATTCCATGATCGGGTACTCCTTGGTGACAGGCACGGGACTGTCGTGCGATCAACATCCTAACGGCGGCGCACCGGGCTCACACCGCGTTCCCATGACTCTCAAAGCTAGTCGCGTGCTCTTCGGCAGGGATGGGTCAGGTGCACAATGGGCAGGTGAGCGAGGCTGTGGAACGGCGTCGGCGAGGCCGACCGCGCAAGGGTGAGCGAGACGGAGCCTCGACCCGCACGGCTATCCTGAAGGCGGCGTCGGAGGAGTTCGCCGAACGCGGATACGAGGCAGCGTCGCTCCGAGCGATAGCGCGCCGAGCCGGTGTGGACTCCGCACTGGTGCATCACTACTTCGACGACAAGGCCGATCTGTTCGCGTCATCGCTCGAAGCGCCGCTGCGTCCCGACCGCCTCATCGCCTCCGTGCTCGCCGGCCCCCGCGACGACGTAGGGGCCACCATCGTGCGCCTCCTTCTGCTCAGCCTGGAGGATCCCAAAGCACAGGCACGGGTGGTCACCATCCTGCGCACAGCGCTCAGCAGCGCGCCGGGAAGCCGGATGCTCAAGGAGTTCCTCAGCCGCGAGATCTTCTCCCGGCTCGCGACGGCGTCGGCAGCGGAGGACGCAGACCTCCGCGCCAACCTCGCCGCGTCGCAGATCGTCGGACTCATGATGACGCGATTCGTTCTCAAGCTCGATCACGTCGCCGACGCATCCGTCGACGAGCTGGCGCAGCGAATCGGACCTGTTCTGAACTGGCACCTCTATGGAGACCCGTCCATGCCCATCGCGGCTCGGCCCCGACCGCATGTCGGCGAAAGCCTTGACGACGATGGGCCCCAGAGCGAATAATTCATCACATGATGAATTCTGCGGAGATCGCGGTCGCCATCGACGGTCTCCGTGTGCGGCGAGGTCGCCGGACCGTGCTCGCCGGGCTGACCCTCAGCATCCCTCGCGGCCAGGTCGTCGGGCTGCTGGGACCGAGCGGATGCGGCAAGACCACGCTGATGCGATCGATCGTCGGAGTGCAGAAGGTGGCGGGCGGACACGTCGAGGTGCTGGGCGAGCCCGCGGGTTCCGCCGCTCTGCGACAGCGGGTGGGCTACGTGACGCAGGCGGCCAGCGTCTACGACGACCTCACCGTGAGACAGAATCTCGCATACTTCCGCCGGGTGCTCGGCGCGGGACGGGATGACATCGACCGCGCGATCGCAGCGACCGATCTCGCGGCGAACGCGTCACAACTCGTCTCCACGCTTTCCGGCGGACAACAGAGCCGGGTCTCGCTGGCTGCCGCCCTGCTCGGCTCCCCCAACCTGCTCGTTCTCGACGAGCCGACGGTCGGCCTCGATCCACTGCTTCGCGCAGACCTGTGGGACCTCTTCCACCGGCTCGCGGATAGCGGCACGAGTCTCCTCATCTCGAGCCACGTCATGGACGAGGCCGCTCGGTGCGACAGGCTCGTGCTCATGCGCGACGGCGCCATCCTCGCCGACGAGACGCCCGACGCACTTCTCGCGCAGACAGGGGCGGCGGATGCGGAGGGCGCGTTCCTCGCGCTCCTCCGGCGTCAGCACCCCCGGCACGGACTCGAACGGGGCGCATCATGACGTTCTCCCGCACGTTCGCCACCGCCGGTCGGGTGCTCACGCAGATCCGGCACGATCCGCGGACCATCGCCCTGCTCATCCTCGTCCCCAGTCTGCTGATCGGCCTGGTCGCATGGATCTTCACCGACACCGACGTGTTCTCGACGATCGGCCCGGCGATGCTCGCACTCTTCCCGTTCATCGTGATGTTCCTGGTCACAAGCATCACGACCCTTCGCGAACGCCGCACCGGGACCCTCGAACGGCTGCTGTCGATGCCGCTCGGCAAAGGCGACTTCATTCTCGGGTACACCCTGGCCTTCGCTCTTCTGGCCGTCGCCCAGACGCTCGTCGCCGTCGCCTACGCCGTGTGGGTGTGCGGCCTCGACATCAAGGGAAGCATCTGGCTGCTCATCGCGGTGGCGCTGGCCGACGCAATCCTCGGAACAACCCTCGGGCTGTTCGTGAGCGCGTTCGCGCGTTCGGAGTTCCAGGTGGTGCAGTTCCTCCCTGCGCTCGTGTTTCCGCAGATCCTGCTGGGCGGCATCTTCCTGCCGCGTGACCAACTGCCCGACGCACTGCACATCATCAGCGACTGGCTTCCGCTCTCGCACGCCATCGACGCACTGAACGCGGTGGCCGGTGACACGCACGACGCCGCGTACGTTGGCGGCGAACTGCTGATCCTCGGAGCATTCGCACTCGGCGCCATCGTTCTCGGCGCCCTCACGCTGCAGCGCCGCACGGCCTGACACCGTTCAGTCGGCGCGCATCCGACCGGCGTCGGCGTGACTCTCCGAGGTTCCGAGCACCCGAGCCAGGTACCGATTCGCGAACCGTCCTTCGGGGTCGAGCCGGTTGCGGACGGCCGTGAAGTCGTCGAAACGCGGATACACATCGCGGAGGGACTCCGCATCCTGGTAGTGCATCTTCCCCCAATGCGGACGGCCGGAGTGCGCCTTCATGATGTCCTCCACCGCCCGGAAGTAGGCGTGCGGATCCTCACGGTAGTAGCGGTGCACGGCGATGTACCCGGTCTCGCGCCCGTATGCGGTCGACAGCCAGTTGTCGTCGGCGGCGGCCGAACGCACTTCGACCGGGAACGAGATACGCCAGTCCCGCTTCTCGATGAGGGCTTTGACCTCGGCGAGCGCGGAGGGAACGGCCTCCCGCGGAATGGCGTACTCCATCTCTCGGAACCGCACGGTTCGATTGGTCACGAACACCCGCGGCGAGTGGTCGGTGAAATCGCGGTTGCCGGTGAGTCTCTGCGCGAGCCGGCTGAACGGAGGCACGATCGCGGGCACCGCGGTTCCCAAGGCACAGACGCCCCGGTACAGGCCGTTCGCCAGCAGCTCGTCATCGACCCAGCGCCCGACCGCCGACAGCGGCGCGCGCGGTTCGGTGAGCGGCAGCCGCGTGTTCGTCTTGGTGAGGGCGGTCTCGGTATGAGGGAACCAATAGAACTCGAAATGGTCCTCGGCGGCCGACCGCTCGAGAAAGCTCTCGAGCGTTGCAGCGAGAGGTTCCGGCCGCTCCACCGCCTGCAGCAGGTAGGCCGGCACGCACTGGAGAGTGATGTCGACGAGCACACCCAGTGCACCGAGCCCGAGACGGGCGGCCGGCAGCAGTTCGGCGTTCTCCGTCTCGCTCACCGTCAGCGACTCCCCTGCGGCCGTCACGAGGGTGACCCCGACGATCTGAGTTGCGAGACCGCCGAACGAGCCGCCCGTACCGTGCGTCCCCGTGGATGTGGCGCCTGCGATCGTCTGGCGATCGATGTCGCCCATGTTCTCCAGCGCGAGACCGTATGGCCTGAGCAGTCGCGGGAGCTCGTGCAGGTGGGTGCCCGCCGCGAGTCTGACGCGACCGAGCGACTCGACGACGTCGAGCACGCCGGTCAGATCGGTCAGGTCGAGCTGAACGCCAGGAGCCGCCGCGATGCCCGTGAAGCTGTGACCGGCGCCGACCGCTTTGACGCGCATCCCCTGCCGTGCTGCGGCCGCGACCGCGCGCTGCACAGCCTCGGCCGAAGCGGGACGTTCCACCCGGGCGGGGCGGATCTTCTCCGTGCGCGCCCAGTTGCGCCACACTCCGCCTGTCGCGGTCACAGGAAGACCTTGCCCTCGCCGCGGTAGCTCGGCACGGAGCCGACCACCGTCATCCCGCTGCCCGACGAATCGACCAACTGGAACTCGTTGACGTGCTCACTGAGTTCGCCCGACTTGGTGTGGCGGAGCCAGACGCGGTCTCCGATGCGCATCACGCCGGCTGCGGCACCGGTGAGCGGTGTCTGCACCTCACCGGCCATCTCGCGCTCCACCATGGTCAGCCCGGTCGGCCAGACCACCTGCGGCATCCGGTCCGCTCCGGGAGGTCCGGATGCGATCCAGCCGCCTCCGAGGAGCGTCGCCGTGTCGGGCGCCGGTCTCCGAACGACCGACAGAGCGAACGCGGCGGCGGGCGCCGGACGGAACGAGCGGTAGTTGTCGAACAGATGGCCTCCGAAGAGTCCGCTTCCCGCAGCGATCTCGGTCACCGACGAATCGGATGCGGTGAACTCGAGCGAGCCGGTACCACCGCCGTTCACGAACTCGAGGTCGGCGATCTCCCGAACACTCGCCACGGCTTCTGCGCGTCGCTCGGCCAGCTCGGACTTGGAGTTCTTCTGCATCCACCGCAAAGTCGCACCCCAGGCGGGCCGACCCTTCGGCTCGTCGCCCTGCCCTGCGATCTGTGCCTCGTACCCCATCATGCCCACCAGCGTGAACCCGGGCCTGGCCACGATGGACTCCGCCAGCGTGCGGGCCGACGCGGGAGTGAACACGGGCGACCTCCACACGCCGATGTGCCCGAGAAGCGCACTCTTCCACGACGAATCGAGTTCGACGCACACCCGGATCGTCTCCCGGTCCGCAGGAGCGATCACCGAGTCGATGAGATCGAGGTGCGCGACGGAGTCGACCATGAGGGTGACCCGCGCCGCCAGCTCCGGAGACGTGGCGAGGCGGTAGAGGGACGACCGGTGCACCGTCGGATAGCCGACCACGACATCCTCGATCGGGGGATGGTCGTCGGAGCCCGTCGCCAGCCACAGCGCCTCGGGCAGCGTGTAGGCGAGCACACCGTGATAGCCGGGGAGCGCCAGCACAGCGTCCAGCACCGCGCGCACGCGAACGGACTTCGATGCGACCCGGATGGGCTTGCCCGCCGCTCGGCGCAACATGTCGTGCGTGTTGTGCCGAAGCGCGGGCAGCTGCAGCACAGCGACAGCCGGATCGAGTCTGGCCGTCGCAGCGGAGAGCGCGGGCCAGTACACATCGGGTGACGTCCACGTGCGCTCCGCCGCGCTCGGGCTGGTCGACAGGTCGATGGCCATCAGCGCACCGCTTTCACTCGAGCGACCGCGAGAGCACCCGCGAACGCGAAGACACCGGACAGGATGAACAGACCCATGAAGCCGCCCAGCATGGCGACGATCCCCGCGCCGATCAGTGGCGCCATCGCCTGCGGCACAGCGGTTGCGATGTTCATGATCCCGAGGTCCTTCCCCCGGTTCTCGGGATCGGGGAGCACCTGGGTCGCGAGCGCCTGATCGACGGAGAGGAAGCACCCGTACCCGAGACCGAGCAGCCCGGCGGCGATCATGGCCGCACTCAGCTCCGGTATGAATGCCAGCAGCAGAGCCGCGACACCCTGCAGTGCGGACGAGGCGAAGACGAACGCCTTGCGACGGCCCACCCTGTCCGACCAGCGTCCGAACACCAGCGACGCCACGATCACGAACACCATGTAGATGAGGATGAGCACGAGAAGGTCGTCGTCGGCGTTCTTGTCGTGCAGTCCGAACTCAAGGAAGTATAGGAGGAGCGTGGTTCCGAAGGCGTTGCCGAAGTTGACCAGGATGCGGCTGAGAAGCGTCCAGCCGAAGTCGGGATGCTCGCGAGGACTGATCCAGAGGCTCTCCACGATCGCGCCGAAAGTCATGCGCTGCCGCAAGTGGGGAGGGAGCACGGCGTCGGGAAGGAAGAGGAACGGAGTCACCAGGATCACGAGCAGCACCGCCATCGCCGTGTATCCCAGGAAGATGCCGACGAAGACGTAGGTCACCAGCGAGACGCCGAGGATGATCCCGATGGCCTGGGGCGCGCTCAGCCAGCCCGACACGTATCCGCGCTGCCCGACGGGGACCTGATCGCTGATCGTCGCCGTGAGTGCAGCGGTCAAGATGCAGAAGCCGGTCAGTGCGAGCGACCAGAACACTCCGATGCCGACGACGGTGGTCTGTGCGCCGAGAAGGATGAGTGAAACTGCGAACACGACGGTGCCGATCGCGATCCAGGGGCGACGGCGACCGAATCTGCTCGTCGTGCGATCGGAGAGAGCCCCGGTGAGCGGGTACGCGATAATCGCGCAAACACCCGAGATGCCGGAGATGACGCCGAAAGCGACCACGTTGTCGACCCAGTAGGTGCTCTTCAGCTGAGCCTGCACCTGATCGGGCAGCAGCTTCTGAATCGGTGCGAGCTGCGCCATCCAGATACCCAGCCAGGCGATCGCGAAGAACGCTATCCACCGCGAGGTGACGCGGCGGGTCGGCTCGGCGAAGACCGCCGGCGTCGTTGTCTGGGTCATCGTTGCCTCACGTTCGGATTCGGGTTCGGGTACGGGTTCAGGTTCGAGTTCGGGACTTGGTTCGGGTTCTCGCGGGAATCGCGAGCTGCGCGATCGCGGAGGTGGCGAAGTCGATCGCGGCCGACGCGGCCTCATCGTCACGGTTCACCAACCAGGCGATCGTGAGCCCGTCGGTGAGCATCACGATCATGCGCGCGACTTCGGCCGTCGGACGCGACCACTCGCATCCGGTCATCTCCGCCGCCGTGACGACCGCCGCTTCGGCGACCGCGAAATAGCGCTCGTACTGACGACGGGCAAGACCTTCGAAACGCGGTTCGCGAAGCGCCCACTGGGTGAGCTCGAACATGGCCTTCTCGCGGTCGGGATCGGCGCGAACCCCGTCGAAGTAGTCGAGCAGTGCTGCACGCACAGCATCATGCAAGGTCTTGGGCGCGCCTCCGAGCGAGACCAACGCCGGTGTGAAGGCGCTCTCCTCACCGTCGACGACCGCGTTGATGAGCTCCACCATGAGCTCGTCCCGCGAGGTGAACGCGTAGTGGAAGCTGGCGAGCGACATCCCGGCCTCGGCGACGATGGCCCGGGTCGTCGCGGCTGAGACTCCGTCTCGCGCCACGACGCGCACGGCGGCGTGCACCAGCGCGGTGCGACGATCCACGGCGGACATGCGCGTCATCTGGCTCCTGCTCGGAGAGACAGCTGCTCGGACGTCTTGCGGCGCACCTTCGCACCACAAGTGGGACGGTTGACCCAGATGTCAGTATGCCGCAAATCCGGCCCGTTGGTTTGACAACCTTGCGGAGCGACCCTTGGAATGGGGTGGAATGCTCCGTTTTGCGTCAGATGTTTCGCCACCGGTGCGGTCGAGGGGGTCGATCGCACTCCACGGCGGTGCCCTCGTCTCGGCCGGTGTCGTCCTCGGGGTCGTCGCCGGCCTCGTTCTCGCACTCCTGACCGCTAGCGCAACACCTGCGCACGCCGATCCCGCGACACCCGGTGCTCAGCCTTCTGCCACACCATCCTCAACCCCGACACCTGAAGCACCGACGATCGACAATCCGGGGAATGGGCTGGTGACCCTTCCTCTCACCGTCTCGGGCCGCGGCTCGGAGGGCGACCACCTCGAGATCTCAGGCGGCTCGAACCCGAGCGCTTCGTCCACGTGCAGGACGATCGTGGGAAGCGACGGAACCTGGAGCTGCACCCTCTCGAGTCTTCCCAACGGACCTGCCGTGGTAATCCGAGCGGTCTCGCTCGACACAGGCCAGTCCGCACCGACCCAGCAGGTGTCCGTGCTCTCGGCCCCCACCATCTCCGCGCCCGACGGAGGTCTCGTCACCGGCGGCGGCATCCGTGGAACCGCGTATCCCGGCGCATCCGTCACCGTGCGCGCGAACACAGGGGCCACCTGCACCTTCACGGCGGACTCGACCGGGGCTTGGGGATGCGTGCTGGGATCGCTGACCTCGGGCGGCTACACGGTCGTCGCGACGCAGCGCGGGCCGCACGGGTTTCCGGATGAGAGCTCAGCGGAGAGCGCGCCGGTCTCGATAACCGTCGACAAGACGGCTCCCGCCCCGCCGACTATCACATCGCCCCGGCCGGGAACGGCCCACTCGGGCGATCCCCTGACGTTCACCGGTACCGGAGAAGACGGGGCGAGCATCGGCGTCTACGCGAGCAACGACTCGGGAAGCACCCTGCTCTGCACCGCGACCGTGCGAGCGAAAGCGTGGAGCTGCACAGGGTCGGTCGCGCCGGGCAGCTACGCCGTCTCCGCGTTACAGACCGATGCCGCCGGAAACGTGAGCGGCGGGAGCAACGCGGTGGCCTTCACATTCACCGCACCCTCCCCCATCCCGAGCCCATCGCCGTCGTCGCCGACGAAGACACCGAAGCCGACCCCGACGCCGACCGCGCCCGCGATTCCTCCGGGAACGACCCCGAGCCCGACGCCCGTGGCACCCCAAGCAGGAGGCGGAGGTCCGATCGCACCGGACTGGGTGGGCACCCCGTTCACCACGGCATCGGCGCCGGTGGTGACCGCCGCCGCGTTTCCCGGATGGTTGCGGTCGCTGATCCTCGCCGTCGCCGCTCTCCTGCTTCTCGCGCTTCCCGCCCGACTGCTCGCCGGGACGATCGCACGGGGCCGCCTCGAACGGGGCGAACGCCGCCGTGCCAGCCTCTTCGGACGCAACCGCAGCGCAGCTGAGCTCCGAGCAGCCGACGGCGTGCGAGACGACACGGACCAGACGTCCGCACCTCCCGGGCTCGGCCGCTGGTCGATCGCGGCCGCCTTCGCCGCTGCCGCAGCACTCGTCACCCTGTCGAGTCCCGTCGGGGACGCATCCGCCTACCTCCGAGTGCTCATCGCCATCGCGATCGCCCTGGCGGCCGTCAACGCCGTCTGGATCCTCCTGGCCAGGTGGACGGCGCCACGGCTTGCCGGCGTGAGTGCTCGCGTGATCTTCAAGCCGAGCATCCTGATCGTGGTGGCTGCGGCCGCGATCGCCTCCCGCCTGTTCGGTCTGCAACCCGCCGTTCTGTTCGGGCTGATCCTGGGAGTAGCGCTCGCGGACGGAGTCGGACGTGCCGCCCGCGGCCGGGTGGCCGCTGTGCAGCTCGCCGGCATCGCCGCGTTCGGCGTGCTCGCCTGGCTGGCCGTCGGTGTACTGCCGCAGCCGTCAGGCGTCTTCACGGCGTTCGCCACCGAGCTGGCGAACGCCCTGTCGCTGCTGGGACTCGGCACGGCGGCGATCGCTCTCATCCCCGTCGGCGGACTCGCGGGGCGCGCCGTGTTCCAGTGGTCTCGACTCATGTGGCTGGGGCTGAGCCTCGTCGTCTACACGCTTCTGTTCGCGCTCCTGCTTCCCGTCGCATCCCTCGTCGCAACGGGCCGGAACCTGATCGTGCTCGCCGTCGCCGCACTGGCGTTCGCAGCGCTCAGCGTCTGCGTGTGGATGTGGGAACGGTTCGTGGAGCCCGCTCGGCAGTAGCCGCGGTGCTCGGCGGCAGCCCCAATGCTCGGCAGTAGCCGCGGCCCTGGGCCGCCGTGGGAACTCACACGGCGGCGACGTAGTACCAGCTGCCGTTCTCGCGGACGAAGGCCGACGTCTCCTCCAGTACGCCCACCTCGGTCCCCTTGTAGTGGGCGCGGAAGGCGACGACGCCCTCACGGTCGAACGGTCCCCCGCGATCCGTGCGCAGAATGTCGAGACGGTACCAGCGCAGACCGGGATCGAGTTCGAGTGACGACGGACGGGTCGACGGATGCCACGAGCGCAGCAGGTAGCCGGCGTCGCCCACCGCGAACGCCGAGAACCGGGATCTCATGAGACGCTCGGCCGTCGGAGCCTCGGCTTCACCGCGGTGCAGCGGGCCACAGCACGTGTCGTACGAGTCGCCGCTCGAGCACGGACAGCGAACGGGATGCACGTCGGAACTCACACCTCGAGCGTAGCGCCGGGACAACGGGAAAGGCCCGGTCGCGGAACCCGTAGGGGGATCATCGGGTCGCGACCGGGCCGGAGACACCACACCAGATCGGGCGTCTGCGACCATTGTGCGTCGGTCTCTTGGACGGCGGCTTTGCGCACGCTGAAGGTTCTCACAAAGTGGTGCCGGGCACAGCGGTCAGCACGGCGGGGTGTAGCGTATTCGGCATGGCTGATTTGTTCATCGGATTGATCTGGCTCGTCGTTCTCGTCGGCGGCGTCCTCGGACTGTCTGCGCTCGTGGCGATGGCGAAAGCGCCCTACCGCAACAAGTGAGCGGTCCCGCTCTGTCCGTTGTCGCTCATGGCGCCGATGCTCAGCGCAGACCGGCGATGAACAGATTGAGCACTCGACGCAGATCGTCACGCGTGTAGCCGCTCTTGTTCGCCGCCCAGGCGAGAGAGCTCGCGAAGACGAAGAGGTCGTCGGACTTCACGTCGCGGCGAACAGCACCGGCATCCTGTGCGCGCTCAAGCAGCGCCGCCGTCGAATCCTTCATCACGCCGCACGGCGCGGTGAGCGGGGACGTACGGTCGTTCACCGCTTCGGCGACCGAATCGGGAAGACCGTCGTAGCTGCTGAGGTGGCGCGCCAGCTCGATGAGCCAGTCGTTGAGCGCCTCGCCCGCGTCATCGCGCGCGAGTAGCTCCTCGGCCTTCTCGTCGAGACCCTGACGGCTCTCGACCAGCGCCGCCGCAAGAAGGCAGTCCCGATTCGGGAAATGACGATAGAGGGTTCCCGCGCCCACGCCTGCCCGCTTGGCGATGTCGTCGAGCGAGGTCTGCACCCCGTGCTCACTGAACGCCTCGCACGCGATCTGCACGATCTTGTCGTAGTTGCGCTGGGCATCGGCACGCAGCGGTTTGACCTGAGTAGCGGTGTCGCCGGCCAATTACGGGTTCCTTTCCAAGAATTCATTTCGTCGTCGTTGACAAAGCGGAGACTGTCTCCGTATTGTTGAACACTCAAGAGGAGACTCTCTCCGATTAGCAATCCTATGCCCCGAGAAACGGATGCGCCAGTATGACGACCACGGAACTCAGTCCGAACACAGCAAACACCCCAGCCATCTCAGCCGACGCGATGCGCGTGGGCTCAACCGCATCCCCGCGCCGCAGCCTGCGCACGCCCGCCCTCGGCCTCATCGTCGTCTTCATCACGCAGCTGATGCTCGTGGTCGACGCGAGCATCGTCAACGTCGCCCTTCCCGACATCCAGCGTGAACTGCACTTCTCCCCCACCGACCTCTCCTGGGTCGTGACCGCCTACGCGCTCGCGTTCGCCGGCCTCATCCTCCTGAGCGGCAAGATCGGTTCGATCGTCGGCGCTCGTCTCGCCTTGATCATCGGTGTGGCGCTGTTCATCGTCGCTTCAGCGGTCGGCGGCCTGGCACCGAATCCCGAGATCCTCGTGGCAGCCCGTGTACTCCAGGGGATCGGCGCGGCCATCGCGGCGCCCAGCACGCTCGTTCTGCTCGTCGCCAACACGACGGAAGGCCCGAGCCGTGCCCGTGCGATGTCGCTCTTCGTGCTCGCAGCCGGCAGCGGCGGTGCCATCGGCCTCATCCTCGGCGGATTCCTGACCACCAGCTTCGGCTGGGAGTGGGTCATGTTCGTGAACGTGCCGATCGGCATCCTGATCATCGCCGGAGCGGCACTGTTCCTGCGTGAGACCGATCGCGTTCCCGCCAAGCTCGACTTCGGCGGGGCCGCCGTCTCCACCATCGGCATGGTCTCCCTGGTCTACGGGTTCACCCGCGCCGCCAGTCACGGCTGGACGGATGTGCAGGTGCTCGTGGCGTTCGCCGTCGCGGTCGTCGCGCTGGCCAGCCTGGCGTTCATCGAACGACGCCACGCCAGCCCAGTCGTACAGCTGCACTTCTTCGCCCGGATGCGCACCGCATCCCCGCTCCTCGGCATGCTCCTCGTGCCCGCCGGAATGTTCGGGTTCTTCTACTTCGCAGCCCTGTTCACCCAGAACGTGCTCGGATTCGACCCGCTCGGCACGGGGCTCGCGCTCCTGCCGTTCGTCGGTGCGATGCTCATCACCAATGAGATCGTGCCCCGGTTCATCCTCCCCCGGGTCGGCGAGAAGGTCGTCGGCGTGGTGGGTCTGAGCGGCATGGTCGTCGGTCTCGTGTGGCTCGGCCAGATGAACGCCGCCAGCACTTTCGTCTCCGGAATTCTCGGCCCGGCGATCGTGCTCGGCGTCAGCGCCGGCCTCACCTTCGCTCCGCTCACCTCGATCGCGATGGATCAGGCTCCCAAAGGCGAGGTGAGCGCCGCTTCCAGCCTGCTGCAGGGCATGCAGCAGCTCGGCGGATCCGTCGGCGTCGCCGTGCTGACGACCGTGTTCATCGCGGTCACCTCGGTCTCCGGTGAAGCCCGCGGCATCTCGACCTCGCTGCTCGTCGGCGCCGCGTTCCCCGCAGCAGCCCTGGTGCTG
>Ga0256911_1000079_pt1 | contig 30883 bp, 29 predicted proteins | sample MC6MC0764MT_FD_190197 | JGI IMG/M metagenome (GOLD analysis project Ga0256911, IMG submission 190197) | Metatranscriptome of enriched soil aggregate microbial communities from Iowa State University, Ames, United States - MC6-MC0764-MT... | ecosystem: Environmental > Terrestrial > Soil >...
AGCTGGCGACCGGGACTGGGCTACCGGGAGGCGGCGGATCAGATCATCGACTACGTCGGTGCGCTCGGGTACACGCACGTCGAGTTCCTTCCTCTGGCCGAGCATCCCTTCGGCGGTTCGTGGGGCTACCAGGTCACCGGATACTTCGCGCCGACGAGCAGATTCGGCTCCCCCGACGACCTGCGCTATCTGATCGACCGTTTGCACCAGGCCGGCATCGGCGTGATCCTCGATTGGGTGCCGGGACACTTCCCCAAAGACGAGTGGGCGCTCGCCAACTTCGACGGCCAGCCTCTCTACGAGCACGGCGACCCGAAGCGTGGGGAGCAGAAGGACTGGGGAACCCTGGTCTTCGACTTCGGCAACTCCCAGGTGCGCAACTTCCTCGTCGCCAACGCCCTCTACTGGCTCGAGGAGTTCCACATCGACGGGCTGCGGGTGGATGCCGTCGCGTCCATGCTCTACCTCGACTATTCACGCAACGAAGGCGAGTGGGTGCCGAACATCCACGGCGGCCGCGAGAACCTCGAGGCGATCAGCTTCCTTCAGGAAGTGACCGCGACGTCCTACAAGCGCAACCCCGGAACGATCATGATCGCCGAAGAGTCGACCAGCTGGCCCGGTGTGACCGCACCGACGTCGAGCGGTGGCCTCGGCTTCGGCATGAAGTGGAACATGGGATGGATGCACGACTCGCTGCAGTACATGCAGGAGGATCCGATGTACCGCAGCTACCACCACAGCGAGATCACATTCTCGTTCGTGTACGCGTTCAGTGAGAATTTCATGCTCCCGATCAGTCACGACGAGGTCGTGCACGGAAAGGGCTCGCTGCTCAGCAAGATGCCCGGCGATCACTGGCAGCAGCTGGCGAACGTGCGAGCGTTCCTGGCCTTCATGTGGGCGCATCCCGGAAAGCAGCTGCTCTTCATGGGCCAGGAGTTCGGGCAGCCGTCGGAATGGAGCGAGGAGCGCGGTCTCGACTGGTGGATCCTCGACCAGCCGACCCATCGCGGACTCTGGGACCTCGTCGCACAGTTGAACTCGCTCTACCGTTCGCACCCGGCGCTCTGGCAGCTCGACGACGATCCGGCCGGGTTCGACTGGCTCGACGGATCGGATGCGGCAGGTAACGTCGTGGCCTTTCTCCGGTGGGACAAAGAGGGCAAACCGATCGCCGTCCTGATGAACTTCTCGGGCAACCCGCACAGCGACTACCGCATCGGGCTCCCGTTCGCCGGCGAGTGGGAGGAGCTGCTCAACACGGATGCGGAAGCGTTCGGCGGATCGGGGGTCGGCAACCTCGGTGTCGTCGCAGCTGTCGAGGAACCGTGGGCGGGCCGCCCGGCCTCGGCGCTCGTCACGCTTCCGCCGCTCGGCGGTCTGTGGCTCAGACCGCGTTCGACGTGAGCCACTCCGAATAGGAGAGCCCATCGATCGCGTTCTCGGGAACAAGATTCTGTCCCGCGCGCCACGACGTCCCCAGGGGACCCGGCAGCCGCAGCGCGACGATCGCTCCCCTGGCGCCGGTCGCGCTCTTCCACTGTTCTGCCAGCTCGAGGGCTGTCTCGACGCGCGGCCCGCCGAACGACCGTGTCGAGTTCGCCGTCGCCGTGTCCTCGTCTTCGGCCGCATCGACCATGAGACGCGCTGCGTCTACCACGGCGATGGGTTGGAAGCTGATCTTCGCGGGTGCGGGAATGACGCCGAAACGCGCACCCCGCCGGAAGAAGGACGTCACGAACTCGACGAACTGGGTCAGACGGATGATCCGTGTCTCCAGCGCGGAATCACGGTAGACGCCCTCCTGTGCCGCCTTGGCGCGGTAGTACCCGTAGGCCGAACGATCGACGTTGACGATCGACGCCACGACCGCCCGGTGCACGCCGAAGCGAGCCGCCGTGTGAAGCAGGGTCTGCGAGCCGAAGGCGAAGACGTGGGCAGCGTCACGACCCGTCCCGTTCGAGACGTCGACGAGCACATCCACCCGGTCGAGCGCCTCCTCGAGACCGTCGCCCGACACGACGTCCGCTAGGCGGTAGTCGACACCCGGGATGTACTCGGGCGCGTCGTCGTCGGGAACATGCCTGCTCGCAGAGACGACCTGGTGGCCCCGTTCGACGGCGTCGGCGGTCACCGCACGTCCGAGGACGCCGGTTCCACCCAGAACGAGGACACGCGCCATGCTTGCCTCCCGGCAGGATCGAGACGATGGACGAGCTGATCCGGCGAGGAGACCTCGCTCAGTAGAGCAGCGAGGTCAGCCTAGCCCGGGCCTTCGAGACGCGAGGGTCGTCCACACCGACGATCTCGAAATAGTCGAGGAGCCGCGTGCGCACGGTGTTCTTGCCGTCGGCGTCGAGTGTCGGGAACAGTGCGAGAAGGCGATCGAAAGCGTCCTCGACGTGACCGCCGGACACGTCGAGGTCGGCGACGAGCAACTGTGCGTCCACATCCTTCGGAGCCTCTGCCGCCGCCGCACGGATCTCCTCCAGCGTCTTTCCGGCGAGCCGGGCGAGCAGACTCACCTGAGCGAGACCCGCCACCGCCATGAGGTCGCGGGGGTTCTGCGCGATGGCGGTCTTGTACTCGCTGATGGCCGTCGCGAAGTCGCCGCGCTCGATGGCCTCGTACGCTTCGGCGTGATGCGGAGGCAACGGTTCGGGTGCCGGCTCAGCTGCGTCCGCATCGGCACCTTCAGCCCCGGATGCGTCCTCGACCGAGGCGCGACCGGTGATGCCATTCTGTGCGGCGAGCTGCAGAAGCTGCTCGAATACATCCCGGATCTGCGCTTCGGGAATTGCACCGGCGAAGAGCTGCACCGGACGGCCACCGATCACGGCGGCCACCGCGGGAACCGACTGCGCCTGGAACGCCTGCGACAGCTGCGGGTTCGCATCCACATCGACCCTGACCAGCACGAAGCGGCCCTCGTAGTCGCGGATGACGCGGTCGAGCACGCTGGACAGCTGCTTGCTCGGCTCACTCCACTCCGCCCGGAGGTCGACGACGACCGGCACGGTCGCCGACAGGTCGAGGAAGTCGTTGAAGTTGGCGTCCGTGCCCTCGAAGTAGAGGCTGGGAAGCGCGACGACGGCGTCGGGGCCGCTGGCGTCGGCGCTGCCTGCGGGTGCAGCCTGCGGCTGCCCGGCGGTCATCGCACGGTTCACCAGTGAGGTGAGATCGACCGCACCCCGCAGCGTGGTCGGATTCGGCTGGATGTCGCTCATTGCACTTCCTTTACAGCGGTCAGTCCCTGGGCGAAGCCCAGCAGTGTGATCGGGTCGTTCGAGCCCGCCGGGGGCACGTAGAACGCGAGCTGATAGCCGTAGGTCATCTGCACGCCCGTCTTGCTGGAGGACGCGCCGAGCAGGGCCTCGGCCGCTCCGCCTGCTGTCAGTGTGACCTCGGCACCGGTCTCGACCACCTTGGTCGTCTCGAACTCGTTGAGCGCCGTCCAGACGATCGCTCCCGAGTTGTTCGTCGCCATCGCGATGGTCTGGTCGGGCGGGACCTCGTTGGTGTAAGCGAGCGACGCTGTCGCAGACAGGTTCGCCTTCGCCTTCGCCTTATAGTCGACACCCACGGCCGTGCGCAGGGAGTCGCCCTTGGCCTGGAACATCGAGTTGAACTTGCTCGCGTCGCCGTTCATCAGGATGTCGCCGTACGCGGCCGCGACGTCTTTCGGCGGCATCTTGAGCAGCTTCGAATCCGGGGGCACGACGGCCGCGCCGATACTCGCCGGGGCGAGGTCGGGAACGGTGACGTCGGGCTCGAGTGAGATCGCGTAGTCGACGAGATAGTTGTCGCGGGGCGATTTCTGCACCAGGGCTATCGCCACGGGCGCCTTCGACTTGTCATCGGGTCGCATGACGGTCGTGACGACGCGGGGCCACGCATCCGTCGCCTGCGGAAGGGTGACCTGGAACGGCCCGGATGTGATCGCCGGCAGCACCGGCTCGTCCGCCTTCTTGGCACGGATGGCGTAGTTGGCCTGACGTAGCTGCAGCGCGGGTCCGGTCAGTCGAGTGGCCGCCAGCTTCGGGTCCGCCTTGGTGTCGGCGTCGGTGATGACGGTCGAAACGCGTTTCATGATGCGTTCGAGCTGGGGAACCGTGACAGCAGGCGGCGTCACGTCTTTCGCCTTCGGCAGATCCGTTGCGATCGGCGTCGCCGTCGGGACGAGCGTCGGCTTCGGCTGGGCGAACAGATCGCTGCAGCCGGTGAGCGCCAGGGCGCCGATCAGCACGACGGGAACGGCGACGAGCGCCCGGCGCGTCGAGCGGCGTCCCTTCGGCGTCGCCTCGATCGCCTTCGACGGCTTGTATCGGGGTGCTTTGGGGAGTTTCGGCATCTTCGGCCCGCCCTTCCGGCGGGGACCACGCGATCTGCGGTGGGAGTAGAGACCCCAGAGATACAGCCCGAGTCCGATCACAAGGAGCGCCAGACCCCCGACGATCAGTGGTCCGGACCACGGGGTGCTGGTGTCGAGGGGCCACACGAGGCGGATCTCGTTGGGAGCAGGTTTCGTTCCGTCGGTCGCGACGATGACGCTGACGGTGTCGGGTACGTTCATGCGGGTGAGCCGGGCGTCGTCGCCATCGAACTCCTCGAGCCAGAGGTCTGAGCCCTTGGGATTGGGGCCGGCCTTCGCGGCGTCGCCTGTCGAACCAGAACTCGGCGCGGTGGCCGAGGGTGTGGGCGAAGGAGTGGCCGTCGACCCGTCTCCCGCACCTTTGTCTCCGACCGTGTCGCCGTCGCCCTTGTCGTCGTCGGCGGTCACGGTGGTCGTCTTGAGCGCGACCTTCGTCTTGTCGTAGCTGATCTTGGCGTAGGTCTGGTCTCCCAGCCATGCCGTGACATCCGCGGTGCGTCCGTATGCGACCATCTGGTCTTTCGTGTCCGCACCGGTGACCGTGAGCGTCTGCTGACCGGCGTGCGAGTTGAGCACACTGCCGTCGATCACCACATAGTGAGGGTCGCCGCTGACCGTCGTCGATACCGAGACCTGCGACGGGGGTGCGAACACCGTCCGCTGGGCTATGCCCACCGCGATCATGACGGCCGCCACGACGAACGCGACGATGGCTAGTACGAAACGCAAACAAGCTCCTTCTGTGTTGCCCCCGGGTCACTGGGCGGGCACAGTCAGTAAACGATACCGGGTGAGCCTGAAAGCCTCCTAACCGTTGGCTGCACGGCGGCGCGACGCCGGAGTGCGCCGGACACGGTCCAAATGTAAGATCGTCGGGGTGTCGCAGCCGGGCTGCCCACCATCGACTTCCAGGAGATAACTGTGGCCAGCGACGAATCGAACTTCACCCAGGTCTTCCGCGGGTACGACAAAGACGAGGTCGACAAGGCTCTGCAGGAGAGCCGGCGGGAGCTCATCAAGTCGAACACCCAGGCCGCCGACGCGGCCAAGGAGATCAAGCGTCTGCAGGCGCGGGTCGACGAGCTCAACGCGGAGATCGAAGAGGTCGGCAGCCCGACCTTCTCCGGCCTGGGCACCAAGCTCGAGAACACGCTCCGCGTCGCTGAAGAGCAGTCCACCCGCCTCATCGCTCAGGCGGACATCGATGCCGAGAAGCTTCGCAACGGGGTCTCGGCCGAGGTCGAGAAGATCAAGGCCTCCGCTTCGCAGCAGGCCGAGCGCATCCTCGCCGATGCGAGGGCCCGTGCGACCACGGCGCTCGAAGACGCGCAGATCGAATCGGCGGAGATCCTCGCGAAGGCCAACGCCGACAAAGAGACCCTGGTGACGGATGCGCTGCGCGAGGCCGCCGCGATCCGCGGCGCTGTCGCCACCGAGGCCGCCGAACTGCGCGCCACGAGCAAACGCGAGTCGGCCGCCGTGCGTGCCGAAGCCGACCGGGAGGCCGCCGAGCTCAAGGTCGTCGCGACCCGCGAGGCGGAAGCGGCCCGAGCCGAAGCAGCGCAGCTCGGCCACGAGATCGAGACCGCACGCGCAGAGCTGACGGCTTCGTTCGCCGCCGACCGTGCCGCGTTCGAGCACGAATCGGAACAGACGAGACTCGAGCTCGCCCGGGAGGTCGCCGAGACCCGGAACGCTCTGGAGGCGGAGCAGACGGCGGCGCGCAATGCCCTCGCCGCCGAAACCGCGCAGCTTCGAGCCGACCTCGCCAATGAAGTCGAGGTGCAGCGCACCACTCTCAGCACCGCCGCGGCTCAGACCAAGGCCGACCTCGACAACGAGGCCAAGACGACCCGCCTGGCACTCGAGACCGAGGTGGAGCAGACGAAGAAGGCCCTCGCGGCCGAGGTCGCACAGACCCGCGGAGAGCTCGCCGCCGATGTGGAGCAGACGCGGAGCGCGCTCGCGGACGAGGTCACGCGCACGAAGAGCGAGCTCGCCGACGAAGTGACCCGCACGAAGAGCGCACTGGCCGATGAGGTGGCGCGGACCACGTCGGCGCTGTCCGACAAGGTCGAACGCACGGAGAGCGAGCTCGCCGACAAGGTCGCGCGAACCGAGAGCGAACTGGCCGACAGGGTGCTCCAGGCCACGACAGCTCTCGAGGCCGAGGTCGCACAGACCACGGCCCAGCTCGAGTCGGACCGCAGCACCACAGCAGCCCTCCTCGCGGCCGATCGGGAGCAGACCGCCAAAGACCTGGCCGCCGAGGTCGAGGAATCCCGCGTTCGTCTCGCCGCCGACGCCGATCGGCAGCGACGCGAATTGGATGCGGAGGCTGCTCAGCTACGCGCCGAACTCGCCGCCGAGGTCGACAGGACGAGAAGCGAGCTAGCGGAAGGCGTCGAGCGAGAACGTGCCGCTGCGGCGACCGAGATCGAGAACGCGAGAGCGGAGCTGGCGGCAGAGGTCGCGACGACGCAAGCGGCGTTGGCCGCCGAGGTGGAGCAGACGAGGTCGGCGCTCGCCGCCGAGGTCGAACAGGCCAAATCCGCGCTCGAGACCGAGGTCACGCAAACCAAGTCCGCGCTCGAGGCCGAGGTCACGCAGACGAAGTCCGCGCTCGAGGCCGAGGTCACGCAGACGAAGTCCGCGCTCGAGGCCGAGGTCACGCAGACCAAATCCGCTCTCGCGGCAGAGGTGGAGCAGACGAAATCGTCGCTGGCCGAAGAGATCGAGCGCACCCAGAACACGCTCGCGGAAGACGTCAGACGGACAGCCGTCGATCTCGCCGACCAGCGCGAGTCCACCGCGAACGAGCTGGCGGACGATCGAGAGCAGCAGCGTCTGGCGCTCGACAAGGTCGCCGAGGAGACGAGGGTCGCCCTCGCACATGAGACCGAACAGGCCCGCGCCGACCTCGAGCGCAGCACGGCAGAAGCCCGCGCGGAACTCGCTCAGGAGGTCGCCGCCGCCCGCACCGCGCTCGAAGCCGAGATCGCACGGCGCCGGAGCGACTTCGAGGAGGAGAGCGTTGCTGCGCGCAGCGCGCTCGAGACCGAGCTCACCGCCGCACGTCGCGCAGCCCTCGAAGAGATCGAAGCCAAGACACGCGAGATCGAACAGGCTCGCATCGATCTCGACGTCGAGCTGAAGGCACGCCGGGACGAGGCCGAACGGGATCACCTGACGCGCCATCAGGAAGCCGTCGCTCAGACGCAGAAGTACCTCGACGAGGCCAACCAGCAGCTCGCCGAGGCGGTCAAGCGCACCACCCGGGCGCGCACGGAAGCGGACACGTTCGACGCCGAAGCCCGCAAAGCGGTCAAATCGGCGCGCAAAGAAGCGGAAGCGATCGCCGCGAAGATCGTGTCGGACGCCGACGACCGTGCATCCGCCCTGGTCGCCGAAGCGGAAGAGCGCACGCAACGCCTTGTCGCTGACGCGGAGGACCGACTGGCGCAGATTAGGATTGAGCGCGAGGCCGTCGCCGGTTACTTCGAAAACCTGAGGGGCGTTCTCCAGCAGGCTGAGAAGGTGTCGGCGGAAAGCAACGGCTAGCTACCACCGAGGGGGACCCATGAAGATCCAGAATCCGTTCCGTGTGGGTCTGATCGGGACCCTGGGCGTCGGCTTGGGGTTCCTCATCCTCACATCGATCGTCAACCTCGCGACGATCATCACCTACATCGGTGCGGCGCTCTTCATCGCACTCGGCATCGAACCGCTGATCTCGTTCCTCGAACGACGCAAGTTCCCCCGCTGGGTGGCGCTCCTCGTCGCGCTCGTGGTGATCCTCGGCGCGTTCGCCGGACTCATCTGGGCGATCGTGCCCGTCGCCATCGACCAGCTCACACAGCTGATCAACGGGATCATCACGTGGGTGAACAACGGCGGAGCCGAGCAGTGGTTCGGAGATCTCCAGCGGCAGTTCCCCGGCGTCATCAACGACACGAACATCAGCGCCGTGACCGACTGGCTGCAGAAGAACCTCCCGAACATCACCGGCCAGATCGTTCAGACCGGCGTCGGCATCGTGTCAGGCGTGTTCGGTGCGATCATCGTGATCATTCTGACGATCTACTTCACCGCGTCGCTTCCCAGCCTCAAGCGTGCGACCTACCAGCTCGTACCCGCCTCCAAGCGTGCGCGGTTCTCCGATCTCGGCGACCAGGTCACCGACTCGGTCGGCAAGTACGTCATGGGGCAGTTCGCCCTCGCGCTCATCAACGGCGTGCTGAGTCTCATCTTCCTCAGCATCATCGGTGCGAAGTTCCCCATCCTCCTCGCCTCCGTCGCCTTCTTCTTCTCGCTGATCCCGCTGGTCGGAACGATCACAGGATCAGTCATCATCACCGCCGTCTGTCTTCTCGCAGGCCCACCGACGGCGATCGCAGCAGGCATCTACTACATCGTCTACATGCAGGTTGAGGCGTATGTTCTCAGCCCGCGCATCATGAGCCGGGCCGTCTCGGTACCGGGCGCGCTCGTCGTCGTGGCAGCCCTCGCCGGCGGTACCCTGCTCGGCATCCTCGGAGCTCTGATCGCGATCCCGTTCGCCGCCTCACTGCTGCTCATCATCAAGCAGGTCGTGATACCCCGCCAGAACGAGCTCTAGGCGGTAGCCGTCTCCGCGGCGGGCCACTGCGTCGGAAGCGGCAACGCCGACGGGTTCACCCGCGAGACGATCTCATCGAGCACGCGTCTCGTCTGCGTCTCCCCCACCCAGAGATGCTTGCCTCCTGCGACAGGCACCAGCTCGATCTGGGGCAGGGCGGCGAACCGCTCGGCCGCCGCATCGGGTTTCAGATAGTCGTCGTGCTCGGGGATGAGCGCCACGATCGGGCGCGTATCCCCTGCCCAGGCCGCGAGGTGCTCCTGCTTGGCACGGTGAAGCGGCGGCGACAGCAGGATGACGCCGTCGACCGGCAGCTCACGTCCGTACATGAGTGCGAGCTCGGTGCCGAACGACCAGCCGACGAGCCATGGATGCGGAAGACCGCGTTCCGCGACGAACGCCATCGCCGCTTCCACGTCGTACCGTTCGTCGACACCGTGCGAGAACTCGCCCTCGCTGGTGCCCCGAGGCGATTTCGTCCCCCGGGTGTTGAACCGCAGCACCGCGATGTCGGCCAGCGCGGGCAACCGTCCGGCGGCCTTCCGCAGGATGTGCGAGTCCATGAAGCCACCGCCGGTCGGAAGGGGATGCAGCATCACCAGCGTGGCCACCGCCGGCCGGTCGAGCGGGCTGGCCAGCTCGCCGACCAGGGTCAGACCATCCGCTGTGTGCAGTTCGATGTCCTCGCGTCGAGCGGGCAGTTCGATACCGCCGCGGATCTCGATGGGGTCAGTCGTCACGTCGTTCTCCTAGCCGATCTTCCAGCAGTGGGTGTGCCAGTGCCGTCTCGCAGCGATGTCCGCCTCATCGCCCATCACACCGTCCCCGCGCCACGCGACCACGTGGGCGACTCCGGCAGAGATCTCCTGACCGCATCCCGGACACACGTAGCTCTTCTGCGCCTGTGCCGACGACACGGGCTGAACGTTCCAGAGAACGCCGCGTCGCACCTCGGTGCGCCGCCATCCCGACATGATGCGGGAGAGGTCGAGAGCGTCGTCATCACCGGACCCGGAGTACGAACGCCCCCGGGGACGGTTGCTGCGCGGCATGCTCCAAGTCTAGAACGGTCCAGAACGGGCTCAGGCGTCGCGCTCACGGAGAGCCATACGCGACTCGTCGAAGTCGAGCATCGCCTGCGCCTTGGTGAGCACACGGGACGGATAGTTGCCACGACTGCGCGCTTCGAGGAGCGCCTCCCGTTCGGCTTCGAGCACAACGGCGCGGAGCGCGCGATACTGCCGATGCGGACCGACCGTCTCCTCGGCCGAATCATCGAACTCGACCCGCTCCCACTCCGCCTCCACCCGGAGCAACGTGTCCTTGCGGACGCGTTCGAGCACACCGTCATCGACGTCCTGTCCCTTCGCCAGAGGGATCTCCGGGTTCTCCAGAGCGGCGACCCCTGCCTCGCTCAGCTCTTCGAGGAGTGTCGCGAGCTCGCGCCGATCCGCCACGGCATCCGAGCCCTGCACCCTCAGCAGCAGGATCACCAGCGGCAGCGTGCCGCCCTGCAGCAGCAGGGTCACCAAAGCCACCACGAACGCGATGAGGATGAGCTGGTACGAGTACGGCGTGTCACGCGACAGGGTCTGCGCCGCTGCGAGCGTCACGACGCCACGCATCCCGGCACAGGTCAGCACAGCCCCGCCGCGCCAGCCGATCGATCCCTCTTCCATGTCGGTGATGTCGGCCTGCCGCCGCTCGAGGTAGCGCGAGACCCGCTGCCAGCGTCGGTGACCCCGTTCGGTCACAGGTTCCGGCCGATCGTTGAGGCGATCGACGCCGTCGTCGAGACGCTCGCGGAGGGCTCCCGCCTTGCTCTGATTCGCGCGGAGGCGAAGCACGATCGGAACGACGAACAGACCACGGACGACCAGGAGCAGGACGCAGAGGAGCAGGCCCAGAAGGATGCAGCCCCAGACGTCGAGATTCGACGGATGCGATTCCACCCCCGCCACGATCGTCTTCAGCTGCACGCCCATCACCAGGAAGACGCCGTTCTCGAGGATGAACTGTACCGTCCGCCAGTTGAGCCGCTCGGCTATCCTCGCCTGTGCGCTGAACTTGCGTGCCGCGTTGTGACCCGTGTAGAGACCGGCCACCACGACCGCGAGCACTCCCGACGCTTCGAGACTCTCAGCCGGGATATACGCGATGAACGGAACCGCGAATGACATCGCTGTCTCGAGCACTGGGTCGTTGAGACGTGAACGGACGAATACGGTCACGATGCCGACGGCCAGACCGATCGCGATCGCGACGACGACCGACAGCGCGAAACTGCCGGCGACCTGCCCGATGGTCACCGTCGCCGCCGTCGCGGCCACAGCAGACTTGAGCAGCACGAGCGCGGACGCGTCGTTGACGAGGCTCTCCCCTTCCAGCACCGTGACGATTCTGGCGGGAAGTCCGAGACGTTTCGCGATCGCGGTCGCCGCGACCGCATCCGTCGGGCTGACCACCGCTCCCAGGGCTATGCCCGCCGCCAGGTCGAGGTCGGGAAGGATCATGTACAGCACGAAGCCGATGATCAAAGCGGTCACGATGACGAGCACGACCGAGAGCGCCGAGATCGTGCCCAGGTTGCGCCGGAAGTCGAGAAGCGGCACTTGGATGGCCGCCGAATAGAGCAGAGGCGGGAGCACGGCCATGAGGATCACCCACGGCGGGATCTCGATGTGGTTCGGCACGAACGGCAGGTATGAGATGCCCACTCCGACGACCACGAGCACGATCGGCGTGGCAACGCCGAGCTGCTTCGAGAAGGCGGACACGGCGACGAGCACCACGATCCCCAGCACACCGAGCAGCGCGAACTCCATGCCACAACGGTACTAGCTCAGATCAGGCCGCTCACCGCTCGCGACTGACCGCTGCTGCGCGAGACTCAGTACCAGCCGGCGCTCTCGGAGTGCGCCCAGGCACCGCACGGAGTTCCGTAGCGACCCTGGATGTAGCCGAGACCCCAAGCGATCTGCGTCGACGCGTTGGTCTGCCAGTCGGCTCCGGCGGACGCCATCTTGCTGCCCGGCAGCGCCTGAGGGATGCCGTACGCGCCGCTGGAGGCGTTGTACGCGTACACGTTCCAGTGGGATTCGCGATTCCACAGCGAGACGAGGCAGTTGTACTCGTCGTCGCCCCACCCGCGTGCGTGCACGGCCTCGTAGCCGGCGGCCTGCGCCGATCCCGGATCGGGAGTCCCCGCGGCCGGTGCACCGGAAGAACCAGACGACTTCGCGGTCGACTTGGGCACGGCGACGATCACCGGCTTCGGCTTCTCCTTGATGGTGACGCTCTCACGGCTCACCGTCATCGTGTACGAGCCCGGAGCGGTGGCCGACTGAACCGGAGCGCTGCCGAAACGGGATGTGGCGTGCATCGTATCGGCGTACGCCGGAGTCGACGCAGCGCCCGAGTACGGATCGACCACGTTGACCAGCGTGAAACCCACTGCGGCCGTGAACGCGAAACCCAGTAACACGGCACGGGACCGGACATGGGGTCGCCTGACTGCCACGCCGACCGGGTTGGCCGGAGACAGCGGAACAATCTCTGCTTCTCGTCTACCCACGATCACAAAACCATAACGGACGAATCGCGAACTGCAAAGGCGGCGTCTCCACTATCAGCGAACAGCCAGCATCACATCCGTCACGCTGTCGAGCAGCAGGTCGACCTGAAGCTCCTTGTAACCACCACGCTGAGGACGGAACGTGACCGTTCGCACCTCGTCCACGCTCATCGGTCGAGAGTCCTGGAAATACCGCACAAGACGGCCTGCGAACTTGTCGACGTCGGCGCGGTTGTAGCCGTACGTGAAGATGCTGACTCGATCGAAACGGTGCCCCACAGGGCGCGCAAGACGGTTGAGAACGACCTGCGCCGTGGTGCGCGCCTCCTCGAACCAGGCTGAATCGCCTTTGGCGGCTCGAACTGCCTCACGCTCTCGGGCCGCGAAAGCGTCTTCGAGACGTTCGAGGGCGGCGTCGACATGCGTCGTCGAGTACCCGCCCTTGTGCATGGCGAATGCGGTGTGGCGGATGTCCGCTGCTGTCAGTGTCGCGCCGGCGGCGTCGTCACCGTCGTAGGCGATCCGGGCCGCCTGCAGGAACTCGTCGACCTGTTCGGTGTCGTAGCCGAGCTTCGATTTTCGAGTCAGGGGGAAAGTGCTCACTCCCCCATTGTGTCATCCGAAGATCAGGAACAAGGCGTAGGTCGCCGCCGCAGACGGCAGGATCGAATCGAGCCGATCGAGGAAGCCGCCGTGTCCCGGCAGCCACGAGCTCATGTCCTTGATGCCCAGATCGCGCTTGATCAGCGACTCGGCCAGATCGCCCAGCGTCGCGCTCAGGAGGATGACGAGACCGAAGAGGATGCCGAACCACCAGGGTTCGCCGATCATGAAGATCGACAGCAGCACACCCGCGACGACGCTGGCGAGAGCCGCTCCTGCGAACCCTTCCCACGTCTTCTTCGGACTGATCGTCGGCGCCATCGGATGTTTGCCGAACGACAGACCGCTGACATACGCACCCGTGTCGACCGCGATCACGAGCACGATGAACGCCAGAACCCACCACTCGCCGCCGTCTTCGGCGAGAAGGAGGATTGCGAAGCTGGCGAGCAGCACGACATAGAGCTGCACCAGAGCGGCCGACCCGAGGTCGCGCACGAGCTGCGCCCGACCGCCTCCGCCGGACCCTGCCGCCTCCTCCACGAGCCGCCAGATCCACACGAGTACGATTCCGGCGGCCAGAGAGACCAGCTGGCCACCGGCATGGAAGTAGTACGTCGCCGGAACGATCGCGACAGCGGCGACGACGGTCGGGATGCGCGGCACGCGCCGTCCCGCGCCCCGGAACGCCTGCGTCAACTCGAACGAGGCGAAACCCGCGGTGGCGGCGGCGATCACCATGAACAGCTCTTTGACGAAGATCAGGCTGAACAGCATCAGCAGACCGAAAGCGAGTCCGATGAGGATGGCCAGGATCAGATTGCGCCCGGTCCGAGCCTCTATGCGCTCGTTCGTCGCATCGAGCTGCGCCTTGCGCGCCTGCACCTGGCGCTCCAGATCAGCTCTGGTGGCCTGCACCTGAGCCTTGAACTCGCCCCTGGACGCAGCTCTGCCGCGTCTCGGCGGTGCCGGTTTCTCCGGCTCCCCGGATGGTCCGTTGCTCATGACGGGCACCTAAACCTCGAGAAGTTCGGCTTCCTTGCGCTTCAACGCCTCATCGACGGCGTCGACGTTCGCGCGGGTCAGGCTTTCGAGCTCTTTCTCGCCGCGCGCGACGTCGTCGTCTCCCACCTCGCTCTTCAGCGCATCCAGATCGTCCTTGGCCTTGCGGCGGATGTTACGGATGGCGACCTTGGCGTCCTCGCCCTTACTGCGGACGATCTTGACGAACTCCTTGCGACGTTCCTCGGTGAGCTCGGGAAGGGTCACACGAACGATGTCGCCGTCGTTGCCCACGTTCGCCGACAGATTGGGCATGTTGACGATCGCCCGCTCGATCTCCTTGAGCGCCGACTTGTCGTAGGGCGTCACCAGGAGAACGCGTGCCTCCGGGTTCTGCAGACCCGCCAGCTGCGCAAGCGGCGTCGGAGAGCCGTAGTAGTCGACGAGCACCTTCAGGAACAGGGCCGGGTTGGCGCGTCCTGCGCTCACCGTGCTGAAGTCGTCCTTCGCCGCCTCGACGGTCTTGCTCATGCGCTGGCTGGCGTCGTAAATCACATCCGCGATCACGGTCACTCCTTCAATCGGTGAATCGGTATCTAGTCTAGAGCCCGCTCGCGGCGGGCCCGGCTCAGCCGAGCAGCGTGCCGATCTCCGCACCGAGGATCGCCGCCGTGACGTTGCCGGCAGGCTCGATCCCGAAGATGCGCATCGGCATGCCGTTGTCCATGCAGAGGCTGAGAGCGGTCGAGTCGACGGCTTTGAGATTCTGCTGCAAGGCTTCCTGATGGGTGATCTGATCGATCTTGCGCGCAGCCGGATTCGTGCGGGGGTCGTCGTCGTACATGCCGTCGACGCCGTTCTTGGCGACCAGCACCACATCCGCCTCGATCTCCAGCGCCCGCTGTGCGGCGACGGTGTCGGTCGAGAAGTACGGAAGACCCGCGCCGGCGCCGAAGATCACGACGCGGCCCTTCTCGAGATGGCGCTCCGCACGGCGTGGGATGTAGGGCTCGGCGACCTGGGTCATGGCTATCGCCGACTGAACGCGTGTCTCTGCACCGGCCTGCTCCAGGAAGTCCTGGAGTGCCAGCGAGTTCATGACCGTGCCGAGCATGCCCATGTAGTCCGCACGTCCGCGGTCCATTCCACGCTGCGAGAGCTCGGCGCCGCGGAAGAAGTTGCCTCCGCCGACGACGATGGCGATCTCCACGTCTTTCGCCGCCTCGGCGATCTCACGAGCGATCGAACTGACGATATCCGGATTGACACCGAGCTGACCGCCGCCGAAGGCCTCACCCGAGAGTTTGAGAAGAACCCTGCGCCTCTTGTTCGATTCCGACATGCGTGTGTGAGTCCTTCCGTTGAGCGAATCTCTTCAAAGCTAGTGGGTGCATCCGTGCGACACGTACGAACGGGTCGCGCCCGGACACAGAAAAGGAGTCCGGATCGAACAATACGATCCGGACTCCTTCATGAGCCTGTTAGGCGCCGACCTTGAACCGGGCGAAGCCGGAGACGGTGATACCCGCATCCTTGACCACCTGGCTGATGCTCAGCTTGTTGTCCTTCGCGTAATCCTGCTCGAGCAGTGCGACCTGCTTGAAGTACGCACCGAGACGACCCTCGATGATCTTCGGGAGCGCGGCCTCGGGCTTGCCCTCGTTGCGCGAGATCTCCTCGACGATGCGTCGCTCGTTCTCGACGGCCTCGGCGGGGACGTCCTCGCGGGTGAGGTACTCCGGGTTGGCGAAGGAGATGTGCTGCGCGATGCTGCGAGCGGTCTCCGCGTCGTCACCGGTGTAACCGAGAACGACACCGACCTGCGGCGGCAGGTCTTTGGAGGTCTTGTGCAGGTAGATCGCGAAGTGTTCGCCGGTCACAACGGCGATGCGGCGGAGCTCGACCTTCTCACCGAGGATCGCCGCCTCGTCACCGATGAGCTCGGCGACGGTCTGGCTGCCGGCGGGGGCCGCGAGGGCCTCGTCGACCGTGGTCGCTCCTGCAGCCACGACGGCGTCGAGGACCTTCTCGGAGAGGGCGATGAACTTGTCGCCCTTCGCAACGAAGTCGGTCTCGCACGCGAGCTCGATCATCGTGGCGGTCGAACCGTTCTCCTTGGCGGCGACGAGTCCCTCGCTGGTGGAGCGGTCGGCACGCTTCGCGTTGCCCTTCGCACCCTTCAGACGCAGGATCTCGGTGGCCTTCTCGATGTCGCCATCGGCCTCCTCGAGCGCCTTCTTGGTGTCGACCATGCCCGTGCCGAGCTGCTCGCGCAGGGCTTTGATGTCAGCGATGCTGATGTTTGCCATGTTCGTTCAGAACCTTGTCTTTCGAAATCTGTAGTGAAGAGAAGCGGACTACTTGGCTTCGGTCTCGGCCTCGACGACTGCCTCGGTGGCGTCGTCGGTCGCGACCGCAGCAGCCTCGTCGGCGGCTTCAGTCTCGGCGACGGCTTCGGCGACAGCCTCACCCTCGGCGATGAGCTCTGCGGAGTCCGCCTTCGCGTCGGCGAGGTCGGCGTCGGCCGCCTTCTCGGTCTCCGCGCCCGACTGCACCTCTTCGCCCGAGCCCTGGAGCAGTTCCTGCTCCCACTCGGCGAGCGGCTCTGCCGGCTCTGCGCCCTCTTCGGGCTTCTGGTGGCGCTGGATCAGACCTTCGGCCGCGGCGTCCGCGACGATACGGGTCAGAAGGCCGACCGAACGGATGGCGTCGTCGTTGCCCGGGATCGGGTACTGGACCTCGTCCGGGTCGCAGTTGGTGTCGAGGATGCCGATGACCGGGATGCCCAGCTTCTTGGCCTCGTCGATCGCCAGGTGCTCCTTCTTGGTGTCGACCACCCAGAGCGCACTCGGAGTCTTCGACAGGTTGCGGATGCCGCCGAGCGACTTGTGCAGCTTGTCGAGCTCGCGCTTCTTGATCAGGAGTTCCTTCTTGGTGAAGCCGCTCGTCGTTCCCTCGAAGTCGAGCTCTTCGAGCTCCTTCATGCGGGCGAGACGCTTCGACACCGTCTGGAAGTTGGTGAGAAGGCCACCGAGCCACCGCTGGTTGACGTAGGGCTGGCCCACGCGGGTCGCCTGCTCGGCGATCGCGTTCTGCGCCTGCTTCTTGGTGCCGACGAAGAGGATGGTGCCGCCGTGGGCGACCGTCTCGCGGACGAACTCGTACGTCTTGTCGATGTACGCGAGCGACTGCTGCAGGTCGATGATGTAGCTGCCCGAACGCTCGGTCAGGATGAAGCGCTTCATCTTCGGGTTCCAGCGGCGGGTCTGGTGTCCGAAGTGGACGCCGCTGTCGAGCAGCTGGCGCATGGTTACAACGGCCATTTGCCGTTCTCCTTTTCTCGCATCCCTGCCACGGCAGACGGATGCTCTTGCGGTTGACTGCGACGGCCGGATGGCCGTCACTCCTGGTGCCCGGCGCGCGCATCCGCTTCGTCTTTCGCACGGGATGTCCCGAGCAAAGTGAGAAGACCGGTGGATGCGGCGTGATCCCGAGTGGGCACGCGTAGTCACCCCGACGAGCGAGGTGCTGGAGTCAGCTTACCAGAAGACGACTGTCAGGATCGCGGTTTGACCGTGTCCCCCGAGGAGCGCACCTGCACGCCGCGATTCTTGCCCTGATTGGCGAAGAGGGTCTCCGCGTGCTCGAGTGCCATGCCGTTCGTCTCCGGGATCTTGTAGAAGACGAAGAAGAACGACAGCAGCGCGAAGACCGCGTACATGCCGTAGGTGAATGGGAGTGAGAAGTCCGACATCGGCGGGAAGCTGACGGTGATGAGGAAGTTGGCGATCCACTGGGCGGCGGCCGCCAGGCCGAGGGCCTTTCCGCGGATCTTCGTCGGGAAGATCTCACCGAGCAGCACCCAGACCAGCGGGCCCCAGGATGCGCCGAAGCACACGACGAAGACGTTGGCCGCTATCAGCGCGATCGGACCCCAGGCCCCGGGCAGGCTGACCTCGCCGTTGATCTTCTCCGAGAAGGCGAAAGCCAGTGCCATGACCCCGAGGGAGACCGCCATTCCGATCGACCCCGTGAGGAGGATGGGACGACGCCCGACGCGGTCGACGAGGAGGATGGCGACGACCGTGACGGCGACGTTCGTGACCGAGGTGATCACCGTGATCAGCAGCGAGTTGCTCTCTGTGAAGCCGACCGCCTGCCACAGGGTCGTCGAATAGTAGAAGATCACGTTGATGCCGACGAACTGCTGGAAGACGGACAGGATGATTCCTATCCAGACGATCGGCTTCAGTCCGAACCGATCACCGCGAAGAGTCGCCTTCAGCCCTTCCTTGTCCTGCGCGATCGACTCTTCGATGTCCTTGATCTGACGGTCGATGTCGTCCTCGGGCACCAGGGTCGCGAAGATCGCACGGGCTTCGTCGTGCTTGCCCGTCGCCAGAAGGAAACGCGGTGACTCGGGCAGCGAGAACGCGATGATCCCGTAGACGACCGATGGGATGACGCCGACGAGGAACATCCAGCGCCAGGCTTCGAGGCCCAGCCACAGCTGGTCGGATGCGGATCCGGCGACACCCGCGAGCAGCGCATCCGAGAGCAGGGCCACGAAGATACCGATCGTGATCGCCAGCTGCTGCAGCGATGCGAGTCCGCCACGGCGCTGCCGCGGCGCGATCTCCGCGATGTATGCGGGCGCGACCACGGAGGCGATTCCGATTCCGAGGCCGCCGATCACGCGCCACAGGCCGAGGTCCCACACGGAGAACGCCAGGCCGGCACCGATCGAGCTCACGAGGAACAGTCCTGCACCGAGGAACATGACCTTGAGGCGGCCCCACCGGTCGGCGAGACGACCGGCGATGTACGCACCGAGTGCACAGCCGAGCAGTGCGATCGCGACGACGAAACCCTTGATGAAGGCGTTGAGCGCGAAATGCTGCTGGATGGAATCCACGGCGCCGTTGACCACGGAGGAGTCGAACCCGAAGAGGAAGCCGCCGACCGCCGCGGCGATCGCCAGGCCGGTCGCCTTGTGGCGCATCTTCGAGCTGTACTTCGGGACAGTCTCCGAGTTGCTCGCCGCTGAGGAACCGTTGCGTTCAGACATGAAAGACCCTTTGCGATTGTGTTCGGAGCCGCGAGGCCGGGAATGGACGCCGCAAGCGACCAGCAGCACACACGTTACTCCGCGGAGACTCCCAGGCAAGTCGCCTCGCTCGTCCACATTCGAACGCGTCGCGCCGACTTTGCACAGATCGCCGTCGCCCGCACAGCGGTCGCGTCGACGCGTGAAGTCTGGACGGAGTTGGAGTCCGGACACCGTTGAGTCTGGACGAGGATGAGGAGGTGGCGATGGCGATGGCCGGGGAGCTCGAGAGACGGGTTCAGGGGATGCATGTGGCGCGTGTGCGAGTGCGGGCGCTGGCTCGCTCACGAGTGGTCATATCGGCGTGCGCGTCCGTGTGCGCACTTGCGGCCGCGGCGGTGTCGGGTGTTCCGTCGGCCGCGGGTGCCTCATCTGCCGATCGGACGCTCTCCGCGGACGCTGCGGCTTCGAGCGTCGGTGCGGCGGCTGGGGCGCGGTGGACATGGCCTGTGCTCCCTACCGTTCTGGAGCGGCCGTTCGAAGCGCCGGCGACAGCGTACGCGGCCGGCCACAGAGGCATCGACCTTCGTGCACCGGCGGGTACGGTCGTCGCCGTTCCCGCGCAGGCGACGGTGCGGTTCGTCGGTGTCGTCGTCGATCGGCTTGTCCTCACTCTCGATCATGGTGCCGGGGTTCTGTCGAGTTACGAACCGGTGCTGTCCGAGCTCACGGTCGGAGACACGGTCGCCGCCGGTGGGCGGCTCGGCGTCGTCACGTCGGGAGGACACTGCGATGGGGTGTGCCTGCATGTCGGCGTGCGCGTGGACGGGGAATACGTCTCTCCGTTGCTCTTCTTCGAGAGCGTTCCGCGGGCCGTCCTCCTCCCGATGACGCGCGGGTGATGCGCGTCATCAGGCCGGAGCGGCACTCACGCCCGCGGGTGGGCGAGTCTGTAGCTCTCTTTGAGTCGCTCGGTCGAGACGTGTGTGTAGATCTGGGTCGTGCCCATGCTGGCGTGGCCCAGCAGTTCCTGCACCGCCCGCAGATCGGCGCCGCCGTCGAGCAGGTGGGTCGCCGCAGTGTGCCGCAGGGCGTGAGGGCCGGCCGGTCCTCCCCCGGGGATGTCGGAGAGCAGCCCCGCTACCAGTTCATAGACCGCTCGGGTTCCGAGACGTCCTCCGCGGCTCCCGAGAAACAGGGCCGCTCCGGAGTGCGCGCCGACGAGAAGCGGCCGGGCAGCTCGGAGGTAGGAGACCAGCGCATGCTTGGCGGGGACACCGAACGGGACGACCCGCTCTTTCGACCCTTTGCCGAGCACGCGCACTGTCAGCCTGTCGAGGTCGACGTCATCCACGTCGAGTCCCGTGAGCTCGGAGACTCTGACCCCTGCCGCGTAGAGGAGCTCGATCACCGCGAGGTCGCGAATATGGTCGGGCGCACCATCGGCCGCGGCAGCCGCGAGGGAGTCCAGTAGATCCGACATCTGTGACCTGTTGACGACGCGGGGCAACGTCTTGTCGGGTTTGGGTGACCGCAGTCGCGCGGCAGGATCATTGGCGTCTCCCGTCAGGCGTGCGTTCCATGCTGTGAACCCGCGGGCCGAAGCGGATCGTCGTGCCAGAGTCGCTTTGGACGAGCCAGTCTGCGAGGACCGCCAGAGCCAGTCGCGAAGGAGGTCGAGGGTCAGCCCTTCAGGCGCCTCGATTCCTCGTTCCTCCGCGAAGCTCGCCAAGGCTCGCAGGTCGGAACGGTAGGCCCGCACAGTCTGAGGTGAGTAGCCGCGTTCGACCGTGAGGTGCACGGTGTAGTCCTCGATCGCGCGCTCTAACTCCATTCCCCCAGCCTGGACCGGCAGCGGCTCTTTCGGAGTAGCGACGCACCTGCTCACAGCACGCTCCGTGTCTCGGCGAAGGCGGGGTGGCAGCCCGGGTGACGGCCGGGCAGCGGTTGACGGGGTCGCCGGTCACTCACGCTGCTTGATCCAGCTGCCGTCGCGCTCGACGACGAGACGCTCGAGTTCGAGAGTGGCGAGCACGGACCGCGTCTCACGCTCCGACATGCCCGAACGCACCGCCACCTCTCGCACGCTTCGCTGCGCTCGATAGCTGAGCGAGTCGAGCACCCGAACGCCTTCGTCGTTCCCCGCGCTTGACCGGCTTCCGGCGAATTCCGCATCGGACGGATCGCCGGCACCCGTTGCGATGCCGGCGAGCTCCGCCATTTCCGCGGCTGAGGTGACGCAGGCGGCACCGAATTCCTGGATGAGTCGATGACATCCGGCAGATGCCGGCGAGGTCACCGGCCCGGGTACCGCTCCAAGCGGACGGCCGATCGTCGCAGCATGGCCGGCCGTGTTGAGCGAACCCGATCTGCGGCCCGCCTCGATAACGACGGTGGCACGACTCGCCGCTGCGATGAGACGATTCCGCTGAAGAAAGCGCCATTTGGTCGGGGATGACCCACAGGGAAGCTCCCCGATGAGCAGACCGGTCTGGGCGATCCGGGTGAGCAGATCGCTGTGCCCGGACGGATACAGACGGTCGACTCCTCCCGCGAGGAACGCGATCGTCGTCTGATCGCTCGCGAGAGTCGCCCGATGGGCGGCGCCGTCGATACCGTACGCGCCACCGGAGACGACGGCGAACCCACGATCCGCCAGCCCTGCTGCCGACTCCATGGCCACGTGCTCTCCGTATCCGGTGGATGCCCGCGCTCCGACGAGCGCGATCGACCGATTCACTGCGCGGAGCGTCTCCGGATCGCCTCGAACCCAGATCGCGAGTGGAGCGCCGTCGCCGAGGTCGCCGAATCCGGTCGGCCACAACGTGTCTCCTGGGACGAGCAACGACGCGCCGACGTGGCCTGCCGAGGCGAGTGCCGCCGAAGCGGTGCGCAGCGACAATCGTGGCATCCATCGGGCCAGCGCCTCCGCCAGCCGGGCCGCAGCACCGGTCGAGCGGCCGTTCGCTCGGTTCGCGGTGAGAGCGGCCTCTACTCCAGCGTCGATCGCGGTCGCGGAGGAAAGGATGCGGCCCGGCGGCCAGCGCTCGACGAGCGCCACGAGGAGAGTCCGGGCACCGAGCGCCCCGATCAGGATCGCCGCATCGGAGTCCCCCGGCTCGACCACGGATGACAGCGCGGCGCGCGCGAATCTCTCCCGCACGATCCCTTCGTCGGTCTGCCGGAGGTCTACACCGAGCCCGACCGGTGTCACGGGTTCGAGGAGGCGCAGAAGTTCTCGTGTCTCGAGTTCGAGATAGCCCATCAGGCGATGCCTCGGCGGAGGTACAACGCGGTGCCGACGTGGTGGGACAGCGGGACCTCAGCGCCGTCGAGGTCGGCAAGAGTCCAAGCGAGACGCAGTGTGCGATCGTAGCCGCGCATGGTGAGCGAGCCGCGCTCGAGCGCACGGTCGAGTGCCGAAGTCGTTGCGGTCGGCAGCCTATTGGCGCGTTGCCGAAGCCAACTGCCTGTGACGTCCGCGTTCCTCGTCCAGGGCGTCTGCGACAGCCGCTCGCGGGCGGCTTCGCGAGCGGCTGCGACACGTTCTCTCATGGCCTGGCTCGTCCTCGCTCGCGGTGACGACGGTTGACCTTCCTCGCGCGCTCCGTGACCGTCGACGCCGATCCCCCTCAGCGCCGCGATGCCGAGTGGTCGCACGGTCAGCCTGATGTCGACGCGATCGAGGAGAGGACCGGAGAGCTTTGCGAGGTACCGGCGACGCGCTATCGGTGTACACGTGCACTCGTCGTCAGACGAACCGTAGCGTCCGCACGGGCAGGGATTCGCGGCGAGGACGAGCTGGAAGCGCGCGGGGAAGGTGGCCGTTCCACTGGCGCGGTGGATGGTGATCGAGCCGGACTCCAGGGGCTGCCTCAGCGCATCCAGCACGCCGGACGGGAACTCTGCGGCTTCGTCGAGAAAGAGCACCCCGTGCGAGGCGCGCACGATCGCCCCCGGAACGATGCGCGTCGATCCGCCACCGACCAGGGCCACCGGGGACGCGGTGTGGTGCGGTGCCTCGAACGGCGGACGGCGAATCAGCTCACGCCCGATACGGGCTCCCGACAGGGAGCGGATCGATGTGACCTCGAGAGCCTGCCGATCGGTCAGATCGGGAAGGATGGTCGGAAGACGGGCCGCGATCATCGTCTTGCCCGCACCGGGTGGGCCCACCATCGAGACGTGGTGTCCGCCCGCGGCGGCCACCACGAGCGCTTCGACGATCTCGTCATTGCCGACGACCTCGGCCATGTCGAGATCGTGGCTCGACGACGGCGGAGCGGTACTGGTGTCCGTCACGATCTGCGGTTCGATCTCGTCGGCCGGCTCCAGGTCGCTGCCGTGCCAGATCGCGGCCTGGCGGAGCGACGTGACCGATGTCACCTCGATACCGTCGACCAGACGGGCTTCGTCGGCGTTGCCCTCCGGAACGATGACTCGTTCGAAGCCGGACGCCTTAGCTGCCACGACCGAGGGAAGGACGCCCGGCACAGGACGCAGCCGTCCGTCGAGTCCGAGCTCGCCCAGGTGGACGACGCGAGCGGTCGATTCGGCGGAGATGTCACCGGCCGCCGCGAGTGCTGCGACGGCGATCGCCAGGTCGAAGGCCGAGCCCTGTTTGCGGAGAGCGGCAGGAGAGAGATTGATCGTGAGCTTGCGCTGTGTCAGCGGGCACCCTGAATTGACCGCGGCAGCGACGACGCGTTTTCTCGATTCCCCGAGTGCGGCATCCGGGAGCCCGATCAGAACGAATGCCGGAAGTCCCGCTGCGATGTCGGCCTCGACCTCCACCAGGTCGCCTCGCATCCCGTTGAGCGCGATCGCGTACGTACGACCGAGGGACATCAGGCGATGCCCTTGACGTGCTCGACGCTCGGGGTCGCGCTCCACGCGTCGATGACCGCGATCGCATCCACCCGGATCTCGTCGACGCCGAGACCGTTCTTGCGGCACCATTCGACCGAGAGACGTCTCAGCCGCCGTGCTTTCGCCGGTGTGATCGCTTCGAACGGATGGCCGTAGGCGACCGATGTGCGTGTCTTCACCTCCGCGAAGACCGTGACGCCACCGCGTCGAACCACGAGGTCGAGTTCGCCGATGGAACACCGCCAATTGCGGTCGAGCACCGTGTAGCCGTGCTGTTCCAACCATGAAGCCGCAACTTGCTCGCCGCGTCGTCCCAGATCATCTTTCGCTGCCATGTTCTCCTCCGCCACCAGCCTCCGACCGCGGGCACATCGATGGGGTCGGACGAAGTGAACTGTGGAGAATTCGGAGCGGAGCGTAGCTTGTGGATGAGCCACAGAGCCGAGCCGGCACAGACCGGCCGCACACCGCAACTCGTCGGCACACAGGGAACACCACGCCGAAAGTCGCTAAGTTCGTTCACGCACGTCAACGAACGGGAGTTCCATGCGCATCCTCGGACGCCTTCTGAAGAACCGACGCGCGGGCGAGGACTCGCTCGCGTGGCACGGTGACGGGCTCACCGCGCCCGACACGATCCAGCTGAACAGCACGGATTTCGATGACGGCGGACCCATGCCGCGACGCACCGCAGGAAAGCCTGTGGGGGCGAACGTCTCTCCCGCGCTCGCCTGGTCGAATGTCCCCGCGGACGCGAAAGAACTCGTGCTCGTCGTCGAAGACCCGGATGCGCCTCTCGGTCGACCGTTCGTGCATGCGGTCGCGCGGCTCGATCCCTCGGTTCCCGGGGTGGCTGACGGCGACCTCAATGAGGGCGCGCCCCATGCGTCCGGGCTCGGGGCCTTCGGCCGCCGGGGCTACTCCGGCCCTCGGCCGGTGCCCGGGCACGGTCCGCACTCGTACGTGTTCCAGCTCTTCGCCCTCGACACGGCCATCCTCGGCGACGACACCCTCCGCCCCGCCACGGTCATGGATGCGATGCGAGGTCACGTGATCGCGCGCGGCCGGGTGACCGGAACCTACGAGCGCTGATCGAGCGACGACGACGACGCTGAACGCGGCTACTCGTCGAGCGCGAGTTCCTTGGGAAGCTCGAACTCCTTGGTCGAGAGTTCCTCGATGTTCACGTCCTTGAAGGTGAGCACTCGAACGGACTTCACGAAACGGTCGGAACGGTAGACGTCCCAGACCCAGACATCGTTCATCGTCAGCTCGAAGTAGAAGTCGTGCTCGGTGTCGCGGCGCACGAATTCCACCTCGTTCGCGAGGTAGAAGCGCCGCTCCGTCTCGATCACATACTTGAACTGCGAGACGACGTCTCGATATTCGCGGTACAAAGCCAACTCGACCTCGCGGTCGTAGTCGTCGAACTCGTCATCATCCATCGTTCGACAAGTCTATGCCGGAGTTCGGCTCATGTCGGCATGGTGAGTGTCGCCGCTTCTTTGAGCCAGGTCAGCCTGTGCAGCGCACTCGGGCCGAGCTCCGCGATCGCGTCGAAGTGCTCCCGGCTCGAATAGCCCTTGTTGGTGACCCATCCGTACCCGGGATAGTCCGCGTCGTGCGCGATCATCATGCGATCCCGGTGCACCTTAGCGATGACGGATGCGGCGGCGACGGATGCGCAGTCCCTGTCGGCCTTGATCCTGGTCACCACCTTCGCGGGACGGTAGAGCGCCGGATTCAGGTAGTCGTAATTGCCGTCGAGGATGAGGGTGCTCGACGCGATGGCCGCACCGCCTTCCTCCAGCTGCGCGAGCGCGCGTGCCCCGGCGAGGCCCAGACAGCGCATGATGCCCAGCGTGTCGACCTCCTCCGCCGACGCGAGACCGACCGCGGAGTGCAGCACCCATTTGCGGCAGAGCGGTTCGAGCGCCTCACGTGCCGGCTCGGGCAGGAGCTTCGAGTCACGAAGACCGGTCGGCATGCGTTTGACGCCGGTGTCGATGACCACCATGCCCACCGCGACGGGACCGGCGAGTGCGCCTCGCCCGACCTCGTCGCAGGCGACGATGGAGGTGACACCCTCGCGATAGAGCGCCTTCTCGAAACGGAGCGTCGGACTGATCGGTGTCATCGTCGGTCGTCCTCCACACCGCGGAACACATCGGGATAGTTGTCGAGCCAGGTCCAGCGATCGATGGGCCAGCTGATCACGAACGCGCGACCGACGACGTGATCGATCGGCACGAATCCTCCGCCCGGAAGGTTCTGATTACGTGACGAGTCCTGCGAGTTGTAGCGGTTGTCCCCCATGACCCAGAGCTCGCCCTTCGGAACGGTCACATCGAAGTCGAGAGTCGCCGCCTTCGTCTGACCGGGAGGGACGAGGATGTACGGCTCTTTCAAGGGGGCGCCGTTCACGGAGATCTGTCCGAGCGCATTGCAGCATTTCACGTGGTCTCCGGGAAGTCCGATGACCCGCTTGATCAGATGGTCGTTGCTGTCGGCGGCGGAGAGACCGATGAAGGTGAGTGCGCTGTCGATGGCGGCCGCGACCGGATTCTGATGCGACGGCGGCTGCGGCGGGAGCCAGCCGCCCGGATCGCGGAACACGACCACATCCCCGTGACTGACGGGCACAAGCCCCGGTTCGAGCTCGTTGACGATGATCCTGTCGTTGATCTGGAGGGTGTTCTCCATCGATGCCGAGGGGATGTAGAACGAGCGCACGACGAACGTCTTGATGAGGAACGAGACGAGGATGGCGACGACGAAGATGATGAGGATGTCGCGCACGAACAGCTTCGCGCTTCGGCGCGCTCCGCGCCTTTCTTTGGCCACCCGTTCCGAACGGGTGGGCACAGCTTCTTCCGTCATTTAACCGCCTGAGCTCCCGGTCCAGTGTAGAGGACAGGGAGCTCAGGATCGGCTGCTGAGCAGCCGCGAGTTCGGTGCGTGGCGCCGGAGCGCAGCGACCTAGTTGTCGCGCTTCTCTTTGATCTTCGCCTTCTTGCCGCGCAGCTCGCGGAGGTAGTACAGCTTCGCGCGACGAACGGCGCCGCGGGTGACGACCTCGATGTGGTCGATCACCGGGGAGTGCACCGGGAAGGTACGCTCGACGCCGACCTGGAAGCTGACCTTACGAACCGTGAAGGTCTCGCGGACGCCTTCGCCCGAGCGGCCGATCACGACGCCCTGGAAGACCTGGATACGAGAGCGGCTTCCCTCGATGATGTTGACGTGGACTTTGACGGTGTCGCCGGCGCGGAAGGCCGGGATGTCCTGCTTCAGTGAAGCTGCATCCACCTGGTCGAGAATGTGCATAGCTCGTTCGCTCTCTGTACCCGCCACAGGTCGAGGACGGACTTGGCGGTCGTGCGCACGCATGCGCCGGCCGGGTTATCGGTTAAGGGGTGTCCGCGAGAAGTGCTGACTCCCCTGTGGCAGAGTCTGGCCGCGGCACAAACAACAATTCTGCCATGAACAGGATGCGTTTGCCAAAGCGTGTATTCACGCTCAGCTCTCGTCGCGCCGTTCTTCGACCACGATGTACTCGATCGCCTCACCTGACGGCGCCGGCGGACGACGGACCTGCTGGGGCTGAGCCGCACGTTCGTACGCTTCGAAGGTCTGCTTCACGCGCATCCGTGCCTCCGTGACGAGCTCCCAGAGCGTCACCCAGAACGTCGCGAGCCCGAGGAGGATGCCGAGCACGGCGATCCAGCTGGAGACACCGTCGATGTAACAGCCGAACACGACGATCGACGCGTGCCAGGCGGCGAGTAGACCGACGTCGTACCACGACACCGCACGCTCATCTCTGACCGTCTTGCGTGCGGAGATGATGCCGCCGATGGCGAGCTGCGCGACGAAGAGGATGGGGCAGATCACGAGAAGGCCGACGAAGGCCCACCCACTCGGATGGAACGTCGCCCAGCCGATCAGAAGCCAGATGGGCAGCACGACGGCCGATGGGAAGAGCCACCAGTAGAACGCCTTGCGGATGAACACGCGATCAGCGTATCCGGGACCGGCTGTGTGGCGGCTGCGGGTTCGCCGAGGGCGTGAAAAGCTAGGGATGACGAGAAGGAGATCGTGTGATCGAGTTGAGGACCCCGGCCGAGATCGAGCAGATGCGGCCCGCCGGCCGGTTCGTCGCCGACGTGCTGACGCAGACGGCGGCGGCTGCAAAAGTCGATGTGAACCTGCTCGAGCTCGATGCGATCGCTCATGATCTCATCCGCAGCGCCGGCGCCGAGTCGAGCTACCTGGACTACCACCCCTCCTTCGGTGCGAGCCCGTTCGGCAAGGTCATCTGCACCTCGGTCAATGATGCCGTGCTGCACGGACTCCCCCACGACTACCGGTTGCGGGACGGAGACCTCCTGAGCCTCGACTTCGCCGCATCCGTCGACGGATGGGTCGCGGACTCGGCCATCAGCCTGGTGGTCGGCACGCCTCGGGACCAGGACCTGCGTCTCATCGACACGACCAGACGAGCGCTCACGGCAGGAATCGCCGCGGCGCAGCCGGGCGGGAAGATCGGCGACATCTCCGCGGCTATCGCGGCTGTCGCGCACGCCGAAGGGTATTCGATCAACACCCAGTTCGGCGGTCACGGCGTCGGCCGCACGATGCACGGGGACCCGCACGTTCCGAACGACGGTCGTGCAGGCAGGGGCTATCCCCTCCGTCCGGGTCTGGTGATCGCCATCGAGCCGTGGTTCCTGGAGACGACCGACGAGATCTTCACCGACAAGGACGGCTGGACGCTCCGCAGCGCAGACGGATCGCGTGGAGCGCACTCAGAGCACACCATCGCCATCACCGAGACGGGTCCCGTCATCCTGACGGCGCGCGACCGGGACTAGGCGGGCGGGAGAAGGTCCGGCCGGACGCGTCGCGTGCGCTCCAGCTGCTGCTCGCGACGCCACGAGGCGATCGCACCGTGGTTGCCGGAGAGCAGGATGGACGGAACCTCGCGGTCACGCCAGACGGCCGGCTTGGTGTAGCTCGGGTATTCGAGCAGACCGTCCTCGTGGGACTCCTGCACGAGACTCTCCGGATTGCCGACCACGCCGGGGATGAGTCGGCCGATCGCCTCGATCATCGCCATCGTCGCGACCTCTCCCCCGTTGAGCACGTAGTCTCCGATGCTCATGAGTCGCACCCGCGCACGGGATGCGGTGTCGTCGAAGACGCGCTGGTCGATGCCTTCGTACCGACCGCATCCGAAGACCAGATGCTGCTCCTGGGCGAGCTGGCGAGCGGTGGCCTGGTCGAAGACGTCGCCGGCGGGAGACGGGAAGATGACGAGCGGGTCGTCCGAACCGTCGCCGATGATGCCGTCGAGCGCCTCCCCCCACGGTTCGGGCTTCATGACCATTCCCGCTCCACCGCCGTAGGGCGTGTCATCGACAGTTCGGTGACGGTCGTGCGTGTGCTCGCGCAGGTCGTGGACGCCCAGGTCGATGATGCCGGTCTGGCGGGCCTTGCCGAGCAGCGAGATGTCGAGCACATCGAAGAACTCGGGGAAGATCGTGACGATGTCGATGCGCATGACAGAAATTCTACGGTCGCGCCATCTCTTCGGCCGGCACGGCCTCGAGCTCACGGTCTCGGGGAACGAGGGGTGTCGCGATGGCCGGGCAGAGAGCGACCGCGGCGAAGGCCAGTGGGAAGCCCACCAGCGTGATGAGACCCCCGACAGCCGGACCCACCACCGAGGCCGCGAGGAACTGCCCCGTGTTCTGAGCGCCTAGTGCCCGCCCCGACCAGAACGGACCAGCGATCTCAGCGACGGAGGTGTACGCCAGCCCGTTGTCCGCTACGGTCACGATGGCCGCGACGATCAGGATGACGGCAGCGCCGACGGACCCCGCGAAGGCGGCGACCGCCATCAGCAGCATCACCGCCACCGCGGCCAGCGACACCCAGCGCAGCGGTCGCAGATGACTGCCGACCCTATCGCTCAGGAGTCCCACCCCGATCCGTCCGACGGCGCCGGCGAACTGACTCACCCCGATCACCACTCCCGCTGCTAGCGACGAGAAGTGGAGTTCGGTCACCAGCCAGACCAGACCGAAGGTCGAGATCGTGAACTGCGGCACGACGAGCAGCATCGAGACCGCATGGATGCGCCACAGCAGCGACGACGAGCGGTACGGATGCCACACCGCCTGCGGATGCGGGTCACCCGTTCCAGCCGAGCGCCGCGGCGGACGCGGCGGGTCGACGATCCCGATTGCGCAGAGCAGCGCCGAGATCGCGCACAGTACGGCGGGCACGATCAGCGCCGCACCGATGCCGCCGGATGCCGCGAGCTGCGGGATCGTCAGAGCAGCCACAGCGACGCCGAGAGGCTGGCACATCTGACGGATGCCCATCGCGAGTCCGCGGCGCTCCTTCGGGAACCAGCCGATCACCACACGACCGCTGGCCGCATTGGGACTCGCCGCCGCCATGCCGCCGATCAGGAAGAGCGCACCCAAGCCCACGTAGTCGCTGACGAACATCGAGGCGAAAGCAGCGAGTGCCGTGATGGCCAGTCCCGACGCGATCACCCAGCGCTCGCCGATCCGGTCGGTGAGTGCTCCCCAGGCGATCAGAGTGATCACCAGACCGAGTGTGGGCGCTGAGGCGAGAAGTCCAGCCTGCCCCAGAGTCAGGCCGCGCTCGGTGTGCAGGAGCGGGATGAGGAACGCCGGCGTGCTGACGAAGACGGTCGAACTCGCCTGCGCGACGACGCCGAACGTCAGCATCAGCCACGGGCGGGGCTTTCGCGTTAGTGTG
>Ga0256911_1000081_pt1 | contig 30701 bp, 36 predicted proteins | sample MC6MC0764MT_FD_190197 | JGI IMG/M metagenome (GOLD analysis project Ga0256911, IMG submission 190197) | Metatranscriptome of enriched soil aggregate microbial communities from Iowa State University, Ames, United States - MC6-MC0764-MT... | ecosystem: Environmental > Terrestrial > Soil >...
CCTCAGGTATGCGGCGCTAGCCACCCATGTCGACGTGACGATCGACTTCACCCCTGCGACGATCAGCATCACGGTCGACGACGATGCAACCGTGCACGGTGCGCCCGGACAGGGAAGCGGGCGCGGCCTGATCGGTCTGCGCGAACGGGTCGCCCTGTACGGCGGATCACTCGAAGCCGGCCCGAAGACCGGCGGAGGATGGCGTCTGCGCGCCGTCTTCGACGCCGTCCGCCCGCCGGCCGACACATCCACCACGACCGCTGCTGCAGTCGCAACGACCGAGGAGACACTTCCGTGACAGACCAGTCCCCCATCCGCGTCCTGCTCGTGGACGACCAAGCTCTGGTCAGACTCGGGTTTCGAATGGTGCTCGACGCAGAACCGGGGCTCACCGTCGTCGGCGAGGCCGCGGACGGTGTGGAGGCGGTGCGGCTCGCGGTCGAAGCGCGGCCGGACGTCATCCTCATGGATGTGCGCATGCCCGCGCTCGACGGCATCGCTGCGACGCAGCGCATCGTCGAGACCAACCCGGATGCGCGCATCATCATCCTCACGACGTTCGACCTCGACGAGTACGCGTTCGGCGGGCTGCGCGCCGGCGCCAGCGGCTTCCTCCTGAAAGACGCCAGACCTGCAGAGCTCACCAGCGCGATTCGCGCCGTGGCGGCGGGCGACGCCGCTGTTTCGGGCCGGATCACGCGTTCGATGCTCGAGATGTTCGCCGCCCGCCTTCCCGCATCCGCTCCGACCGGATCCAGCGACCCGACCGCCGCTCTCACTCCGCGCGAACGGGAGATCCTGCTGGCCATGGCGGACGGACTCTCCAACGGCGAGATCGGAGAGCGGTTCTTCCTCACGGAATCGACCGTCAAGACGCATGTCGGCCGCGTGCTGGCGAAGCTGCAGCTGCGTGACCGTGTGCACGCCGTGATCTTCGCCTACGACAACGGGCTCGTGGACCGCTGAACCCAGCGCTCGCCAAGCCTCCTCTCGGTAGGCTCGGATCCATATGTTGCTGAAAACAAGCTTTTGGACAGACCTGGGCACCTGGGCCATCGCGGGCGGCTGGAATCTCCTCACTGCCGCATTCATCGTCGGAGGCGCGTTCCTGCTGAGCTGGATACTCCGCGTCGTGATCCGGCGCGTTGTGCAGCAGATCGTCACCGGGGTAAAGAAGAACCAGAACGTCACCGACACACAGGCCCTGGTGGCCTCTCCGCTCGCGGCCGTGCGCCTGGTGCAGCGCACTCGCACGCTCGGCACGGTTCTCACGAACATCGTGAACGTCACGATCGGCATCATCGCGATCATCCTGGTCATCAACGTCTTCGCGAAAGACGTGATCGGCTCGCTGGCCCTGCTCACTGCCGCCATCGGCGCCGGGCTCGGTTTCGGAGCCCAGAACATCGTGAAAGACGTGCTGAACGGACTGTTCATGGTCATGGAGGACCAGCTAGGCGTCGGGGATGTGGTGGACCTTGGGCCCGCGACCGGCGTCGTCGAGGCGGTCGGAATCCGTGTCACGCAGGTCAGAGATGTGAACGGCGTGCTCTGGTTCGTGCGCAACGGTGAGATCCTGCGCGTCGGAAACATGTCGCAGGGGTGGTCTCGTGTGGTGATCGATCTCGCGATCCCCTACGACGCCGACGTGGAAGCCGTCGAAGCGAAGATGATGGAGACGGCCACCGCGCTCGCCACGAACCCCAAGTGGCGGTCCCGCATCCTCGACAAGCCGGAACTGTGGGGCCTCGAGTCCATCTCGAACGACGCACTGGTGATCCGCCTCGTGCTCAAGACTCGTACGACCGCCAAGGACGACGTCTCCCGGGAACTTCGTGCGCGGCTCAAGTCCGCGGTCGACGAGCTGGGTGTGAAGCTCCCGTCGCTCAACACGATCGTGCTCACCGGGTTCGACGGAGCCGCGAGCGTGTCCGGAGCCAAGCCCCCGCGCACCAGGCCGACCCAGGCCGTCGAGCAGCCCGTGCTCAAGGGACGCAAGGCGCGAGCGGCGGCGAAGAGGGCACCGGTCGTCACGACTGATCCGCGCTCGGTCCGCTTGAGGCCGCAAGCGGATAAGCCGCAGGAGCAGAAGCCGCAAGCCGAGAAGCCGCAGGAGCAGAAGCCTGACGCAGGCCCTCGCTCCGATGCGCCGATGACGAAACCGAACGAGGAGTGACGTGACGGAACCGAGCGAACAACAGCCCGCGAGCGTCGTCCCGCCGAGCCGCCTCGTACTGCGCTCCGGCGAGAACGGCGCCGGTGTCGACGACACCTTCTTCACGCAAGTGGGAGGACACGCCACCTTCCGCCGCCTCGTCGACACCTTCTATCGAGGAGTCGCCACAGACCCGGTGCTCAAACCGATGTATCCCGAAGAGGATCTCGGTCCGGCCTCCGAGCGCCTCACACTCTTCCTGGAGCAATACTGGGGTGGACCGGGCACGTACAGCGAACAACGGGGACATCCCCGACTCCGGATGCGGCACATGCCGTTCGCGGTCAACCCCGATGCCCGCGACCGTTGGCTGAAGCACATGAAGGATGCGGTCGACGAGCTCGACCTTCCGCCTCTTCAGCACGAGACGCTCTGGACGTATCTCGAACGCGCCGCCTACGCGATGGTCAACACATTCGAGGAGTGATGGACGCTCGGAACGGTCATACTTCAGAATAGAAGCCGCGTGCCGAAGGAGACACAACGATGACGACCACCTCGACCGAGCCATCCGCCGAGCGTCCGACCGACGCCATCATCGTCGGGGCGGGGCTCGCCGGGCTGGTCGCGGCGAGCGAGCTGCTCGATGCGGGTCGTCGGGTGACGATCGTCGAACAGGAGCCTCCCGCATCGTTCGGCGGTCAGGCCTGGTGGTCGTTCGGCGGTCTCTTTTTGATCGACTCCCCCGAACAGCGACGGATGGGCGTCAAGGATTCGCTCGCACTCGCTCGGCAGGATTGGCTCGGCACTGCAGGCTTCGACCGCGAGGAGGACTTCTGGCCGCGTCGGTGGGCGGAGGCCTACCTTCAGTTCGCAGCCGGTGAGAAGCGAGCCTGGCTCCACGAGAAGGGCGTCCGCTTCTTCCCCGTCGTGGGATGGGCGGAGCGCGGAGGGGATTCCGCCGGTGGCCACGGCAATTCCGTTCCCCGGTTCCATATCACCTGGGGAACCGGTCCGGGCGTGCTCGCTCCGTTCGTGAAACGGGTCAGGGAGGGCATCGGCGATGGAACGGTGACTCTGCTGCACCGGCACCGGGTGGACGAACTCGTCGTGGAATCCGGCCGCGTCACCGGTGTGCGCGGCGCGGTGCTCGCGGAGGATGGGGCACTCCGCGGTGCTCCCAGCAACCGCGATCCGATCGGCGAGTTCGACCTGCGAGCGGGAGCGGTCGTCGTGACGAGCGGAGGCATCGGTGGAAATCACGACCTCGTGCGGGCAGCCTGGCCCGAGCGGCTCGGCACTCCCCCGAAGCACATGCTCTCCGGCGTCCCCGCGCACGTGGACGGACGCATGCTCGGCATCACCGCGACGGCGGGTGCCCGTCTCATCAACGGCGATCGCATGTGGCACTACACCGAGGGCATCCAGAACTGGAACCCGGTCTGGGAGCAGCACGGCATCCGCATCCTGCCCGGTCCGTCATCCCTGTGGCTCGACGCTCACGGGAACCGTCTCCCGCATCCCCTCTACCCCGGTTTCGATACGCTCGGCACGCTTGAGCACCTGCGACACACGGACTCCGACTACAGCTGGTTCGTTTTGACGCAGAAGATCATCGAGAAGGAGTTCGCGCTCTCCGGCAGCGAACAGAACCCGGACCTGACCAACAAAGACCTGCGTCTGCTAGCCAAGCGCGTCGGATCCGGAGCCCCGGCTCCCGTCGAAGCGTTCAAGGAGAAGGGCGCCGACTTCGTGGTGGCCGACTCGCTCGACGAGCTGCTCGACGGGATGCGACGTCTCTCCGACGTTCCACTCGACACCGATCTCGTGGTCAAGCACATCCAGGAGCGAGATCGTCAGCTCGACAACGACTTCGGCAAGGATGCGCAGATCGCGGCGATCCGCGGTGCCCGCGCCTACCGCGGCGACAAGCTCATCCGCGTTGCGTCGCCGCATCGACTGCTCGATCCGGCGGCCGGTCCGCTCATCGCGGTCAAGCTCCACATCCTCACCCGCAAGAGTCTCGGTGGGATCGAGACCGACCTCGACGCTCGCGTGCTCGGTTCGGACGGCGAGCCGATTCCCGGTCTCTACGCGGCCGGCGAGGCGAGCGGGTTCGGCGGAGGCGGAGTGCACGGGTACCGCGCTCTCGAAGGAACTTTTCTCGGAGGCTGCCTGTTCTCAGGCCGCCAGGCGGGCCGTGCGGTCGCGCGCGGATGAGTGCAGCGGCGACGAGCTAGGGACGAAGGGTCCAGGCCTGTCGACGCACCAGGACGTGGCCGCGTTTGGTGGTGAGGCGCGTCCAGGGACCGGTCTCCAGGATGGTGACGGCCTCATCGCGTGCTAGGAACCCCAGGCTCTCCGCAGCGAAGGCGGCACCGGCGGGGATGTACTCGAGCCCGTCGATGGGACGACCCCACACCTCGGCACGCACCCGCTGCACGAGCTGCTCACCGAGACCGCTGGGAACCGCCTCGGCGACCTCTGCGATGCCGTTCTGCGCCGTCTGCTGGAGCAGCGAGAACTCCGTCTCGCCGACCGGGCGCCAGCCCCCGCGAGGCGGTGAGATGCCGGCCCACGTGACGGTCGACACCTCGAGCGGCATCCTGACCTCGATCGGACCCTCCGGGGTGGTGCCCGCGGCGACCGATTCGGCGATCCGGGCGATGCGGTCGAGAAGCGACCGGATGGGGACGACCGCGTCGAACGCGATACCCTGCCGGATCGCGAACGTGCGGAGTCCGAGCACGGTCGGAGTCTGGTCGAGCAGGCCGCGCGGATACAGGATCGCCGAATAGACGGCAAGGACGCCCGACCCGCCGATCAGGCGGACCGAGCCTTCCTCGACGCGGGCGGCCCGGGACAGGTAGGTCTGGAGGTCGGATACGGCGAGGGAATCCACGAGAGAAAATGACTGGCTCATCTGCTGTCTAAACTACCAAGAGAACACACGATGGAGGCACCGTGACCGAGCCCCTGGCTTCTCTACTGACCGCGCTCGATCTCACCGACACCGGCGCCCGCACGAGCGAGGACATCTTTACCGGTCCGTCGCAGTGGATGCCCCTCGGTCGCGTCTTCGGCGGACAGGTGCTCGCCCAGTCGATCATGGCCGCGACCCGAACCGTCGCCGACGACCGGCACATCCACTCGATGCACGGGTACTTCCTCCGACCGGGCGACGTGAATCTGCCGATCACCTTCTCGGTGGATCGCATTCATGACGGCCGATCCTTCTCGACCCGTCGCACGCAGGCGTATCAGAGTGGTCTGCCGATCCTGTCGATGATCGCCTCCTTCCAGGACGAGGATGAGGGATTCGATCACCAGGTGCCGATGCCGACCGGCATCCCCGAGCCCGAGACGCTGCCCAACTCGGCGGACACGCTCGTCGGCGTCGAGCATCCCGTGGCCCAGTACTGGGCGAGCGAGCGACCTTTCGACATGCGACACGTCCCCTCGCCGATCTACCTGACCGTCGACGGCGAGCACGTGGCGCATCAGGCGGTGTGGTTCCGAACGATCGACACGCTTCCCGACGATCCGGAGCTGCATCGTGCGGCACTCGCCTACGCGAGCGACTACACGATCATGGAACCGGTGATGCGGCGCCACGGAGTGGCCTGGGCGACTCCGGGACTCAAAGCGGCAAGCCTCGACCACGCGATGTGGTGGCACCGCTACGCGCGGGTCGACGAATGGCTCCTGTACGTTCAGGAGTCCCCGAGCGCGAGCGGCGGGCGCGGTCTGGCCCTGGGGCGCATCTTCAGCAGGGACGGGCGGCTGGTCGCGAGTGTCGCACAGGAGTCGATGCTTCGCGTGCCCACGCAGGGCTAGTCGCGTAGCCATCCTGAGCTTCAGTCGAAGCTCGTCTTCAGGAAGACCGTCCCATCGGCCGCAGACCGGATGTCGATGCTCGCGATGTCCTTGACTGCGAGACTCGTGGTGGCTGTCGGTTCGACAGTGGTGCCCGCGCTGGCCGACCAGGTCGAGAGCTGGGTCTGCTTTCCGTTCCGATCGGTGACGACCATCGCATACGTCCACGCGCGGCCCTCGTCGTATCCCTGCCAGGTGGCATAGCTGCACCGCGACTCGATGCGCGTGCCCCACGGCTCGGAGACGAGCTTCACGTCGGCGCTCAAGGCACTCGGCTCGACCTGCCGCATCACCACGCTCGTGCCCGCCTGGGGCACGACCGGCGGTGTGAGAGCGACGGGCAGCACGACCGCCAGGATCGCCACGACGGCCGCAGCGAGGGCGAACGAGCCCGCCGTCCACCACCGAACTCGTGTGCGGTGTCGACGTGCACGTCGCAGCAGAGCCGGCAGCACGTCGTCGCCCTGCTGTTCCGGCACGTCGTCGGCAACCAGCAGCGCGAACGCGTCCGCCGACGGCACCCGCCCCAGCAAGCCGGGAAGCGCCGCCATCTCCGACACGGCCGCGGTGCATTCCGTGCACGTACGAAGGTGCTCCTCGTACTCGCGTCGCTCCGCCGCTGAGAGCGCCCCCAGGAGGTAGGCGCCATCCCACGTGGCGAACTCGTCGTGTGTCGTCATCGTTCGGTCACCCCCTTCTCCTGCAACGCCAGTCGCAGGGCTCTCAGTCCGTAGTGGATGCGTGATTTCACTGTTCCCTCGGGGATGTCAAGCTCCCGTGATATCTCGGCGATCGACCGGCCTCCGTAGTACGCGTGAACGATGACCGCACGGTGCTCGACAGACAGCTCCGCAAGCGCATCCGACACCAGCCAAGCGTCGAGGACGGCGTCGGATTCGTCACGGCCGCCCTTCTCCGGAAGCGTCTCCGTACCGAACTCGTGGATGCTGTGAGCGCTTCGTCTGTCATCGATCACCAGATTGCGTGCAACGGTGAAAAGCCACGCACGCGCCGACGACTGGGACTGGTCGAGCACTGCGGGACGACGCCAGGCTCGCAGCAACGTCTCCTGCACGATGTCGTCGGCCATCGCCCTGTCACCGGTGAGGTGCACGACGTACCGCCAGACGGCCTGCGCGTGCTGGTCGTGCAGCTCGCGCAGCAGCCGCGAATCGTCGTTCGGCATGAACACCTCCACCACAAGCACGATGCCGGGTTCGAAAAGGTTCAGAGCATTCGGTGCGAATCTGAACCGTTCGTATGCCAGCCTCGTGCATACCGGTAGAAGAAGCTACGCCCGGTAGATGAAGCTACGCCCAACGTGAGGACCCAGCATGAGCCAACCGACACCACTCTCCCGCCGCACCCTCGTCTCCCTCGGGGGCGCGACAGTTCTTGGAGCAGGCACCCTCGTCCTGACAGCCTGTACGGCCGAGGTATCGGGTGGATCGGGCGGGAATGCCTCCGATCCCGTGACCGTGCCGCTTTCGTCCATCCCGGTCGGCGGTGCTGTCTCGGCCAAGCTCGGGTCGACGCCCATCGTCTTGTCTCAGCCGTCGCAGGGCAAGGTCGTCGCCTTCAGCGCGGTGTGCACCCATCAGGGCTGTACCGTCGCACCGGAGGGCAAGGAGTTCGACTGCCCGTGCCACGGGTCCCGTTTCGATGCGGCGACCGGCGATGTTCTCGGAGGTCCCGCCACGAAACCGTTGCCGAAGCTGAAAGCCGTGATCTCGGGTGACAAGGTCACGGTGTCGAACTAGCCGCGCTTGGTGAACTCCACCGGTTCGTCGAGGTACGGCGTCCACGCTTCGCGCTCACGGTCGTTGATGCGTCGCGGGCGCTCGCTGGCAGCATCCACGAGCACGATCGTCGTCGCAGCGCGCGAGTACAGGATGCGCGCATCTGCCGTCTCGGGCGACCACACCTCGTAGCAGACCTCGAGACTCGCGCCACCGAGGCGGCCGAGCCACAGCTGCACGTCGAGCGGCTGCCGGAGGTACGGGATGGGCGCGAGGTATTCGATCTCCTGACGGGCGATCAGAGTGAGCGTGTCAGCGCCCGGCCTGCCGTCGAGAACGGCTGTGCTGGCTCCGACGGCCTCACCCGAGTCGCTCTGCTGCAGCGCACCGTCGACGGCATCATCGGTGATCCAGAACGCCTGGATGCGCGCCTCTTCGAGGAGGCGCAGCATCTCGGCGTTGTTGACATGCCCGTACGCGTCGAGGTCGCTCCAGCGTAGCCGGATCGGAACGTGCAGTCTCATCGCAGCTCCCGCTCAGTCGCGCGTCAGTTTGCGGTAGGCCGAACGATGCGGCTTGGCGGCGTCGGGGCCGAGACGCTGGACCTTGTTCTCCTCGTACGCTTCGAAGTTGCCCTCGAACCAGTACCAGTTCGCGGGATCGTCTTCTGTGCCTTCGTACGCGAGGATGTGCGTCGCGATGCGGTCGAGGAACCACCGGTCGTGTGTGATCACCACGGCGCAGCCGGGGAACTCGAGCAGAGCGTTCTCGAGGCTCGACAGGGTTTCGACGTCGAGGTCGTTCGTCGGCTCGTCGAGCAGCAGCAGGTTGCCGCCCTGCTTGAGGGTCAGCGCCAGGTTGAGACGGTTGCGCTCACCACCGGAGAGCACTCCGGCCTTCTTCTGCTGGTCCGGGCCCTTGAAGCCGAACGTCGAGACGTAGGCGCGGCTCGGTACCTCGACCTTGCCGACCTGGATGTAGTCGAGCCCGTCCGAGACGACCTCCCAGAGCGACTTGTTCGGGTCGATTCCGCCGCGGGTCTGGTCGACGTAGGAGATCTCGACGGTCTCGCCGACTTTGAGGTCTCCCCCGTCGAGCGGTTCGAGGCCGACGATCGTCTTGAAGAGCGTGGTCTTTCCGACGCCGTTCGGACCGATGACACCCACGATGCCGTTACGCGGGAGCGTGAATGTCAGCCCGTTGATGAGCTGTCGGTCGCCGAACCCCTTCGTGAGGTTCTTGGCGTCGATCACGATCTGGCCGAGACGCGGTCCCGGTGGGATCTGGATCTCTTCGAAGTCGAGCTTTCTGGTGCGCTCAGCCTCGGCCGCCATCTCCTCGTACCGGGCCAGGCGTGCCTTGGACTTCGCCTGGCGCCCCTTGGCGTTGCTGCGCACCCAGTCGAGCTCTTCCGACAGGCGCTTGGAGAGCTTGGCGTCCTTCTTGCCCTGCACTTCGAGTCGTGCCTGCTTCTTCTCCAGGTAGGTGGAGTAGTTGCCTTCGTATGGGTAGAGGTGACCGCGGTCGACCTCTGCGATCCATTCGGCCACGTGGTCGAGGAAGTACCGGTCGTGCGTCACGGCGAGCACAGCGCCGGGGTATTTCGCGAGGTGCTGTTCGAGCCACAGCACGCTTTCAGCGTCGAGGTGGTTCGTCGGCTCGTCGAGCAGCAGCAGGTCGGGCTTCTGGAGGAGCAGTTTGCACAGCGCGACTCGGCGCTTCTCACCACCGGAGAGGCTTGTGACCGGCCAATCGCCGGGCGGGCACCGAAGAGCGTCCATGGCCTGTTCTAGCTGCGAGTCGAGGTCCCAGGCGTCGGCCGCGTCGATCTGCTCCTGCAGCGTGCCCATCTCGGCGAGAAGAGTGTCGAAGTCGGCGTCGGGATCGGCCAGTGCGGCCGAGATCTCGTTGAAGCGGTCGACCTTGCCTTTGATCTCGCCCACGCCCTCTTGCACGTTCTCGAGCACGGTCTTGCTCTCGTCGAGCACCGGCTCCTGCATGAGGATGCCCACGGAATAGCCGGGAGACAGTTTCGCTTCACCGTTGCTCGGGGTGTCGAGCCCCGCCATGATCTTGAGGATGGTCGACTTACCCGCACCGTTCGGTCCGACGACACCGATCTTCGCTCCCGGAAGGAACGACATGGTCACGTCGTCGAGGATCAGCTTGTCGCCGACCGCTTTGCGGGCGCGCACCATCGAGTAAATGTATTCGGCCATGATGTCCAGTCTATTCGTCGTCGGGGTCGTCTCATTCCGTCGCGGCGACCCGACCGGAGGACGTACCCGTCACCAGTCGATCGGCTTGGTCTTGCCGATCAGGCAGCCGCCGTCTCCGAGAACCGGGACGACCTCACTGTTGTAGCCGCCGGCGTCTGCGCCGTTCTGGCCGATCAGGCACGACTGCCCCATCCTCACCGAGAACTGGATCGAGTTCGCCTTCAGACCGATGGTCGTCGTGTCGACGGTGAGCTGCATGTCAGGCTTCGAGAAGCCCGCCGCGACCAGCGCATCGATGAAGTCGCGTCCGACAGCATCCGGCTTGGCCGCGAGAGTCGCACGGTTCACCTGGTCGAAGAAGGGCAGGTTCTGCTGGGCCGTGCCGTTCGGAAAGAGCTCGACCGGTGCTGCAGTCGCGCCGGTGTTGGTCGCCGTCGGGGTGGCGGTCGGCGTTGCCGAGGTGCCCGGAGCTCCTCCGACGCATCCGCTCAGAAGCAGTGCCACAGCGACCGCGCCGACGAACGATCCCGCGGCGGTCGAAGCTGTCATGCGTCGGTGCCGCGCGGAACGAGACCGGGTACTCGCAGCATCGTCGTGCTTGCGGGGATTCAGCGGCATGTGGTCTCCGGCGTTCGTGGGGGATCTACCGCCGAGTCTAGGGCGAGCTCGGCTGGGAGGGTCCCGCGAACGGGACCGGTACCGCCTCCGATGTGGGCATCGTCGCCGACGTGGACTCCGGCCCGTGGGCCGGTTCGTTCGACGGGTCGGCGACGTTCTTGATCGTGCGACTGAAGTTGGACGAGCCCCACGCCAGATCGTGTCCGACGGCTTCGGCATCGATCTCGACGACCGTTCCGGAGCGGTCTCCGTTCTCCCACTCCCTCACGCTGAGCCGTCCCGAAACGACCACCGGATCACCCTTCTTCACCGACGTGGCGACGTTGACCGCCAACTGACGGAACGCAGTGACGGTGAACCAATTGGTGTCCGCGTTCACCCATGTTGCGGTCTCCTTGTCGAATCGGCGTCTCGTCGTCGCCAAGCGGAACGTGGTGATCGGGAGGCCCTCGTTCGTACGGATGTGGTTGGGTGCGGTCGCGACGAAACCGCGGGTCGACAGGGAGTCGTTCATGATGCTCTTCTCGCTCGGGTCACCGGACGGCGACAGGTCGAGTCTGGGCACCATCCCGAGTCCGGAGGCGGGCAATGCAGCTTCTGGGGACGACCTCAGGCGGAGTCGAGGCTGTGGAGGAGACCCGACGCAGACGACGTGCGGTGCTCCCGATGCCTGAGCTCCCTCCTACGATGTGGATATGACATTTGTTGCCGCGGACGGCCGCTACGAGACGATGACGTACAACCGAAGCGGACGGAGCGGGCTCAAACTCCCTGCACTCTCGCTGGGTCTCTGGCACAACTTCGGCGACGAACGTCCGATCGACACTCAGCGCGCGATCGTGCGACGAGCGTTCGATCTGGGCATCACGCATTTCGACCTCGCCAACAACTACGGGCCGCCGGCAGGCAGCGCCGAGACCAACTTCGGACGCATCCTGAAAGAGGACCTCCTCCCCTACAGGGACGAGATCGTCGTGTCGACGAAAGCCGGCTACTTCATGTGGGACGGGCCATACGGAGAATGGGGTTCCCGCAAGGGGATGCTGGCGTCGCTCGACCAGAGCCTGGGACGAATGGGCATCGACTACGTCGACATCTTCTACTCGCACCGCCCCGATCCTGAGACGCCGATCGAGGAGACCATGGGCGCGCTCGCGACCGCCGTGCAGCAGGGCAAGGCCCTCTACGTCGGCGTGTCGAACTACTCCCCCGAACAGACGCGCGCGGCTGCAGCGGCACTGGCCGGATACGGTGTCCCCCTTCTCATCCACCAGCCTCGGTACTCGATGTTCGACCGCGGTATCGAAGACGGACTCTTCCCGGTGCTCGACGAGATCGGGGCGGGCAGCATCGTCTTCTCGCCACTGGCACAGGGCATGCTCACCGACAGGTATCTGGACGGCCATGTTCCCGCGGGATCGCGCGCCGCCACCAGCCGCTTCCTCTCCAAGAAGCAGCTCAGCCCGGTCTATCTGGAGCGGGCTCGCGCGCTCAACGAGATCGCCGCGGCGCGCAACCAGTCGCTGGCACAGCTTGCGCTCACGTGGGTGCTACGGCAACCCACAGTGACGAGCGCTCTGATCGGCGCATCGAGCGTCGCGCAATTGGAGCAGAACGTCGCGGCGCTGGAAGCTCCCGCGCTCACCAGCGATGAGATCCAGGCGATCGAGCCGCACGCCGTGGACGGCACGGAGCATCTCGACGACTGACCGGGGGTAACGAGCCGGTCACGACTCCGCGACACTGCGGCGGGGATGCGCGCCGGACTCCGTTGTCGGAGATACCATCGCCGACATGCAGTGGTGGAATAGCTTCGTTGACTGGCTCGTATCGTCGGCAGCACGTCCGATGATCCTCAACGCGGTGGTGTTCGCGGTTGCCGTGATCATCTCCGGGTTGCTCGCAGCCTGGATCGCACGCGGTGCGATCCGGGGTCTGCTCTCCCGCACCGATCGTCAGCAGAAGGCGTCCGCGATCGCGGCTCTCGTCGATGCGGCGACCGAGGCATCCGTCTGGAACTCTCTGACACCCGGCGAGCAGGTCCTTTCGGACCGCGCCGTCGGTCAGGCCGACATCATGGTTCGCCTGCTCCCGATCAAGGGGGCCGGAATCGCGGCCAACTGGGCGGGACATCAGCTCGCCGAGATGAAGCGTGCCTCTGCGACTTTCGGGTACCAGCTCGATCCCGCCATCGCGGAATTCCGCGACCGGCTCATCGAATGGCAGAACAAGCCGGGGCGCGCACGCAAGATCTTCCAGGGCGACCTGGAGCGCTGGCGCTTCGAGAACACGGACAGCGATCGTGCCCTCCAGGCGCAGCAGGATGCATGGGTCGCGCAGCAGCATCACGAGCAGTTCACGCCGGAGCCGGCCGACGTGACGACGCTCAGTGGCTTGAACCTCACGCGCGAACCGCTCACGCACGACTCGCTGTCGAGCGACTCTGCGAACGGAACGGTCGGCTCGGACACGGCGCCGACGACCAAGCTCTCGCAACCGGTCTGAGCCGCAACCGGTCCGAGCCGGATCGACTCCACCCGGAACAGGAAAGCGCCGACGGAATCCGTCGGCGCTTTCTCCGTTTCGGCGGTCTGCCGCCACTATTCGGTGAAGTCACCTCGCACGTGCCACCACTCGTCGAACATGCTCACCGGAACGCGGCGCTTGTGCTCGGTCGCGAGGTAGCGCGCTTCGAGCGCACTCGCCACATCATCGGACACGTCCTTACCCTCGAGGAAGTCATCGATGTCGGCATAGCTGATACCGAGGTTGTCCTCATCCGTCTGTCCTGGGTTGTCGTCGAGGAGATCCGCGGTCGGGGCCTTCGTGTACAGACGTTCCGGCGCATCGAGGTGCTGCAGCAGAGCGCGGCCCTGCCTCTTCGTGAGGCCGCTCAACGGCAGCACGTCCGTGCCGCCGTCCCCGTACTTGGTGAAGAACCCGGTGACGGCTTCGGCGGCATGATCCGTTCCGACGACGAGAAGGCGGCGATCACCGGCGATCGCGTATTGCGCGACCATTCTGGCGCGCGCCTTCGTGTTGCCTTTGGTGAAGTCGGTCATCTCCTCGCCGAGGGCGTCCTTGTACTCGTCTTCGATCCCGTCGACGCCCCGCTGCACGTTGAACGTCACGGTCCGCTGAGGCTTGATGAACGACAGCGCCAGCTGCGCGTCGTCCTCGTCGTGCTGCACAGAATAGGGCAGACGCACTGCGATGAACTCGGCATCGACGCCCTGCTCCGCGAGACGCTCGACGGCCAGCTGCGACAGGCGCCCGGCGAGCGAGGAGTCCTGCCCTCCGCTGATGCCGAGCACGAAACCGGACGCTCCGGTGGTCTTGAGATAGTCGACGAGGAAGTCGATCCGCTTCTCGACCTCGGCGCCGGCGTCGATTGTCGCCCGCACGTTCAATTCATCGATGATTCTGCCCTGTAGTTCACGCATGCTGACACGATAGTCCCGTCGCGTTTCGCCCGTGTGAACGGTCGCACGACCGACGAATACGCGGCGAGCGATAGCATCCGCGTATGGATCCCGGTGTCGCCTCCATCGTGCTCGTGCCGCTTCTCGCGGTGATCGCATCCCTCTTCTCCGACTGGGTCGGGCGCGTGGCCAAGGTGCCGCTCGTGGTGTTCGAGATCCTGCTCGGACTCCTGCTCGGACCGAGCGTGCTCGGGTGGATCCCCAAGACGGATGCGCTGGACTTCATCGCGAACTTCGGTCTCGCGTTCCTGTTCTTCATGGCCGGCAACGAGATCGATTTCGCCGCGATCAAGGGACGCCCGGTGCGACGGGCAGTACTCGGCTGGATCGTCTCACTCGTGCTCGGCGTACTGGTCGGTGTCTTCCTCGCTCCCGATCCGATCGCAGGGGTCTACATCGGGATCGCTCTGACCTCGACGGCCCTCGGCACCCTCATGCCGATGCTCAGGGATGCGGGTGAGCTGCACACGCCGTTCGGTCGCGCTGTCACCGCGGTCGGCGCCGTGGGCGAGTTCGGTCCGCTTCTCGCCATCTCACTCTTTCTCAGCGGACGTCGCCCGCTCGCCGCGGCCGTCGTCTTGATCGCCTTCGCACTGATCGCCGGGCTGGCCGTGTGGTTGGCCTCGCGAGGCACGCACGAGAGGTTCCATCGTCTGGTGCGCGCCACGCTCCACACCAGCGGGCAGTTCGCAGTGCGCTTCGTCGTTCTCGTGATCGCCGCCCTCGTCGGGCTGAGTCTGGCCCTCAGCCTCGACATGCTGCTCGGGGCGTTCGCCGCTGGAGTGGTGTGCCGCGTTCTCCTCTCGGGCGCGAAGAAGCCGGACGCAGAACTGATCGAGGGCAAGCTCGAAGCCGTGGCCTTCGGTGTGCTCGTGCCGATCTTCTTCATCAACACCGGCATCGGATTCGACCTCCCGGCTCTGCTGGGTGACCCGGGAGCGCTGCTCCTACTGCCGATCTTCCTGGTGCTGCTCCTCATCATCCGCGGCCTCCCAGGATCTCTCGCGGTTCCGCACGGGTCGACGTTCCGCGATCGAGCATCGTTGACCCTCCTCAGCGCCACCGGTCTGCCGATCATCGTCGCGGTGACCGACATCGGACTCGCCGACGGCGACCTCGCGACAGGCACGGCGACGGCGTTGGTCGGTGCGGGCATGCTCTCGGTTCTGCTGTTCCCTCTGCTCGCGCTCATGCTGCGGAGACGGTCTGCCGACGGAGGCCTACGGCCACCCGACTCGGAGTCCATACCGACGATCGGCTAAGGGATGCGCGTGAGAGCGCGTCCGAGGATGGCTGCGGTCAACGCCTCCACGGGCACTTTCGCCGCGGTCGGGTTCGACAGCAGTGTGAAATCGACCCGCCCGAGCTCCGGGAGCGAGAACCGGTTGCTCACCTTGACCAGATCCGACGGGATCAGAGATCGCGGGAAGACCGCGACCCCGATGCCGGCGCGAACCGCGGCGATGACACCGTTGACCTCCCGCGTGTTGCAGGTGATCCGCCAGGTCCGTCCCGCCGCTTCGAGCGCGTCGATCGTGATCTGACGACTGACACTCGGACCCTGATAGGCGATGAGAGGTACCGGCTCCCCCGCTTCGATCACCGTCTTCTCCTGGCCCACCCACACAAGCTCATCCGTCGCCACGACCGTGCCCTCGGTCGTGCCGGGATTCTGCTTGATGAAGATGAGATCGAGGTGGCCCGCCTGCAACCGGCGGTAGAGCGGCCCCGACTGATCAACCGTGAGCTCGAGATTGATCTGGGGATGCTGCTGCCGGAAGTGTCGAAGGATGCGCGGAAGCGTGGTGATCGCGAGATCGTCGGCCGCGCCGAATCGCAGCCTGCCGCGCATCGCGGAACCGCTGAAGTAGCTCTCGGCGTCGGCGTGCGCAGCCAGGATCGTGCGGGCGAATCCTGCCATCGCGTCGCCGTTGTCGGTCAGGCGCACATCCCTGGTGTCACGGGCGATCAGCTGCCGCTTGGCCGATTGCTCGAGTCGTCGGATGTGCTGGCTCACGGTCGGCTGACTGATCCCGAGGCGCGATGCGGCCCGGGTGAAGCTGTGCGTATCCGCCACGGCCAGGAACGTTCGGAGCAGTACGGGATCGAACATCCGAATCCATTCGATAAGCCAATAGGAGTTATAGGTTCAATTCGCTGCAAGAATACTCCGACCCTGCGTAGCGTTGTAGACACCGATCATTCATACGAAACCAGACGCGCAGGAAACACACGTGGCCGACTCAGCAAGAACAGCAGCACCCGCAGCACCCCCCACCGGACCGATGCCGGTCCTCACAGCGAAACCGCCGTGGCGCGAGACCTTCATCTCCCTCCGCGTTCCCAACTACCGACGCTTCGCCGCCTCCAACCTGGTCGCCAACACTGCTGTGTGGATGCAGCGGATCGCGATGGACTGGCTCGTTCTGCAGCTGTCCGGCAGTGTCGCCGCCGTCGGCGTGACCGTGTTCATGCAGTTCACCCCGATGCTGGTGTTCGGCCTCTACGGCGGCGTCATCGCCGACCGCTACTCCAAGCAGAAGCTCCTCATCATCACGCAGTCGATGGCCGCAGCGCTCGCGGCGGTGCTTGCCGTTCTGACGCTGACCGGGCTCACAGAGGTCTGGCACGTCTACGTGATCTCGTTCCTGCTCGGAATGGTGACCGTGGTCGACAACCCGTCACGACAGGTGTTCGTGAACGAGCTCGTCGGCCCCAAGTACCTGCGAAACGCGATCAGCCTGAACTCGTCGATCTTCCAGCTGGGTGGCCTGATCGGTCCTGCGGTCGGCGGGATACTCATTACCGCGGTCGGTGGCGGATGGTCCTTCGCGATCAACGCTGTCGCGTGTCTCGCGGTGGTCGCCAGCCTGTGCACGCTGCGCCGATCCGAACTGCACGCTGCGCCGGTCGCCCCACGCGGCAAGGGCCAGCTCGCCGAAGGGATGCGCTACGTGCGCGACAAGCCCGTCATCTTCTGGACAGTGGTCATGGTCGCCATCATCGCGGTCTTCGCGTTCAACATGCCGGTCTTCCTCGCGGCGTACGCCAACAACGTGTACGACGTGGGGGCCCAAGGTTACGGGCTCTTCAACTCGCTGGTGGCGGCGGGAGCGCTCGTGGGTGCGCTGGCGTCCACGCGGCGCACGAGCATACGCCTCAGCATGGTCGTCGGAACGGCGGCCGCCCTCGGCGTCGTTCAGGCCGTCGCCGGCTTCGCACCGACGGAGGTCGCGTTCGGCGCGCTGCTCGTGTGCATCGGGGTCGCCAACCTCCTCTTCATCACCGGCGCCAACTCGCTCGTGCAGATGTCGTCGAACGTGCAGATACGCGGACGCGTCATCTCGCTCTACATCCTCGTCCTGCTCGGCGGCCAGGCACTCGGTGGTCCGCTCATGGGCTGGATCGTGGAGGCCGCCGGACCCCACATCGCCATGATGATCTCCGGACTGGTGCCCGCGCTGGCCGCGATCGTGATCGCCGTGCTCATCGCCCGGAGCGCGAGCCTCCGTCTCAGCATCGGTCTCCGCGGGCGCCGCCCCACGGTGACGATCGTGAATCGCGCCGGCAAGACCGGCGGACGGCTCTGAAACGTCGGCCGGCTCCGAGCCGGCCGACGGATCCGAACCGGATACCTCCAGCGCGGCGACCGGCACACACGTGTGCCCCCAGCAGGACTCGAACCTGCAACCTACGGATTAGAAGGCCGTTGCTCTATCCATTGAGCTATGAGGGCGACCGAACCAGTTTATGCGCCGGTCGCCCGTCGTCACACTCAGCGCTTGCGTCGCGCGCGGCGCGCCGCTCGATTGCGGGCGAAGATCCAGCCGACGACGCCGCCGACGACGAACACGAGCACCACGAGCAACCACGTCGGCATGCTGACCTGTCCCCACAGCAGGAAGATGGTCGCCTTGTCGTTGCCGACGCCGTTCTGGATCGCGATGATCACGAGGAGCACGACGAGCAGGATCGCGAACCACTTGCGCTTGAGATAGCGCAGGATGGCGTTGTCGTCGTTCTCAGGATGCTCGGTGCTCATGGTCGGAGTCCTCTCGGTGGACGGTCGGATCCATCATCCCGAGAAACGTGTCCACCGACCAGTATTTAACCGACCGCGGGCTCAGACCGCCTTGGCCGCGGCCACGAGAACCTGCTGAAGCGTCGGAACCCCCTCCGCCCGGAACACCTCTTCGCCGCTCGCGGTGCTCACGATCACCGTCGGCGTGACCCGGATGTCATCGGCCTCCGCGAGGGCGATGTTGCGAGCGACGTCGAGCTCGGTGACCGTCGCGGCCGGTACGAGACGCGACGCCTCGGCGAGAACCGCCCTGGTCTGCATGCAGGGCTCGCAGAAGGCCGACGTGTAGAGAGTGAGCTTCATGATCCGGATTCTCCCGGAAGGGTGACGGGGCGGCGAACCGCCGATGACGAACGCACCGTTCCAGTGTACGTCCGGGGAACATCAGGCGACCATCGTCCCCGGAGTGCGAGGGACGCGCCCGACCGTGACCGCCCGCAGGCAGAATCGCATCGTGAGCCGAGCCGTTTACACCCGGTACGTCGCACTCGGGGATTCGATCACCGAGGGGCTGTGCGATCCTGCGTCCACGCATCCGTCGGCAGTCGATCCATCGGGGCCATGGCTGGGTTGGGCGGATCGGCTCGCCGCCATTCTCGACGGGGATGCGCGGCTCGCCGGGCGTCAGTTCGAGTTCGCGAACCTCGCCGTGCGGGGTCGCCGGATCGCAGACGTCGTCACCGACCAGGTTCCGCGGGCTCTGAGCCTGCGGCCCGACCTCGTCTCCGTGCTGATCGGCGGCAACGATCTGATGAGCCCGGCCGCAGACCCCGACGTGCTGGCACACCGCCTCGACGCCGGCATCCGGTCCTTGCGAGCCGGCGGTTCGACGGTTCTGCTCGCCAACCTGTTCGATCCCCAGTTCGCCTTCTTCCTTAAGCCGTTCCGCGGACGTGCGGCCGTGTTCAACGCGAACATCTGGAGCATCGCCCGCGAGAACGGGGCGATCGTCCTCGACGCGTGGGGCGTACGCGAGTTCCAGGACGGCGCGATGTGGGCATCCGATCGCGTGCACTTGAGCGGGCGCGGACACCGTCTCCTCGCCGCCCGGGCAGCGCACACCCTCGGAGTTCCGTACGCGGAGATCGCCGGGATCGCGAAGAAGGAAGCGCCGACTGCGCCGGCACCAGACCTGCCGTTGCGAAGCTGGTTACGTGTGTACGCCATCCCGTGGGCCGCTCGACGCGTGCGCGGCATGTCGTCGGGCGACGGACTCGATGCGAAGCGGCCCGTGCCTCAGCCTGTCGGAGCCCAGCACTAGACTTTTGGCATGGCTACTTCCTCGGATCGACTGGTCTGGATCGACTGTGAGATGACCGGACTCGACCTCGAGGTCGACGAACTCGTGGAGATCGCGGTGGTGATCACCGACTTCGAGCTCAACGTTCTCGATCCCGGTCTCAACATCGTCATCAAGCCCGACGCCTCCGCGCTGGAGAGCATGAACGAGTTCGTGCGAGACATGCACACGACTTCGGGCCTCATCGACGAGATCCCGAACGGCGTATCGGTCGCCGAAGCCGAGTACGAAGTGCTCGAGTACGTGCTCAAGTTCGCTCCCAACGCGCGTACCGCGCCTCTCGCAGGCAACACCATCGGAACCGACCGGATGTTCATCGCGAAGTTCATGCCGCGGCTCGACAACCACCTGCACTACCGCAGCGTCGACGTCTCGTCGATCAAGGAGCTCGCTCGCCGCTGGTATCCGCGCATCTACTTCAACGCTCCCGAGAAGCACGGCGGACACCGTGCGCTCGCCGACATTCTCGAGTCGATCCGCGAGCTCGACTACTACCGCAAAGCCGCTTTCGTGGCAGAGCCCGGTCCCGCCACCGAAGACGTGCAAGCGGTCTCCAAAGACGTTGTGGAAAAATGGGCGCCGCGAATGTAATAGACTCGTCGAGTTGCTTTGAGCGAGACCGTCAGGCCCGCTTGAAGACATGGTGGGTATAGCTCAGTTGGTAGAGCGCCTGGTTGTGGTCCAGGAGGTCGCGGGTTCAAGCCCCGTTACTCACCCCAAGAAATCGCGGTCGAGTGCGGGTACCGTGCGCGTCATGAACACAACGACTCTGATCATCGTGATAGTCATCATCGCCGTGGTGGTGATCGTAGCCATCATCGCCTTCGCCATGACGGCCGGGCGGCGACGCAAGGCCGAGGCCGACCGGCAGCGCGCATCCGAACTGCGTCAGTCCGCTGCGGACGACGGGCTGGCGGCGAAAGAACGCGAGGCGAAGGCCGCGCGGGCTGCAGCGGATGCGCAACAGGCGGAAGTCGACGCTCAGCGGCTCCGCCAGGAGGCGGACGCTCGACAGGACGATGCCGCCTCCGCGCGAGCGGCTTCCGAGGAGAAGCTGCGCAAGGCTGACGGCATCGATCCGGACGTGGACCGACGAACCGCTCAGCACACCGATGCCGACGGGCGGGACGGCGCTCCGCCCACTGCACCGCGCGAGTAGCTAGGCAGCTGAGTCGCGCCGAATCGACCTTCGTGAGTGCTGGGAGGGTCGATTCGGCGCAACTCACGCTCCCGACGCAGGTCAGTCGATCGAGCGATGCAGAAGAAAGAGACCTCCGTGCGCGGGCTGGTCCGCTCGCTCGCGGTCGCTTTCTACGTACTCGTCGAGTACCGCGAGAATGCGGCGATCCAGTTCGATGACATCCTCCGGCGACAGGTGCAGTGAGAACCGGGAGTAGGTGGCGATGGATGCCGTCCCCGCTTCCGCGAGCTCTTGCTGGAACGCCTCGACCGGCGCGAACTGGGCGTTCGGATCTGCGCCCGTCAGCGCATCCGAGAGCCACCAGGTGCGACCGGTGGACCGATACGGTTTCTCCAGCGCCCCGCTCTCCCCCGCGCGCACCTCGGCGGCCTCGAGGAATCCCGCCTCGACGAGCTGCTTCACGTGGTAATGCGCCGTTCCTGGGTCGATTCCGAGGCGGTCCGCGAGCTGCTTGTTGGTGAGCTCCCGTTCTCCGCACAAACGAACCATGCGCACGCGGATCGGATGCGCCATCGCCTTCGTCTCGGCGACAGTCGCCGGTCGGCGTTTAGCGTCGACCGGATGCTCGCTTCTGGCCATGCACTCACACTACAGCGCGATTGAGTTCATGCATATCGATTTGAAGTTTCCCAATCACTGTGCCAGCCTTCTCGCATGGCCGCTGCTCTGGGTGCTTCCTACATCAAGCTCTGGTCGTCGTCCGCGCTCTCCAACCTCGCCGACGGCGTGCTGAAAGTCGCCCTTCCGCTGGTCGCCATCCGTTTCACCGACTCACCCGTCCTCATCGCGGGGTTGTCGTTCGCCTTCACCCTCCCCTGGCTCCTCTTCGCACTCACCGCGGGAGCTCTGGCCGACAGGTTCGACCGTCGCGGTCTGATGCTGATCGCGAACACGGCTCGAGGCGGATTTCTCGCCCTGCTCACGCTCGCCACTCTCGCGGGAGCCGGGTCGATCTGGATGCTCTACATCGCGGCCGTGCTCATCGGCACAGCCGAGACCATCTATGACACGTCGGCGCAGTCGATCCTGCCGCAGATCGTCAGGCCCGAGGCGCTCGCGCGAGCGAACGGCCGCCTCTATGCGGCCGAACTCACGGCGAACCAGTTCGTCGGACCGCCGCTGGGTGGCCTGCTCGTCGCGGCCGGCGCCGCTGCTGCCTTCGGAACGCCCGTCGCGCTGTGGGCGCTGGCCATCGGCTTGCTCCTCCTTCTCCGCGGCAGTTTCTCGACCGGTCACAGCCGCACCACGAGCCTGCGGCACGACATCGCCGAAGGGCTGCGGTTCCTCTGGAACAACTCTCTGCTGCGCGTTCTGGCGATCATGGTCGGCGTCTTCAACTTCGCAGGCAACGCCACGTGGACCATCATGGTGCTCTACGCGGTCGGTCCCGCCTCCGCGATGAAGCTGACCGACCCCGGATACGGCCTCCTCCTCACCGCATCCGCGGTGGGAAGCGTGCTCGGCTCGCTCGTCGCCGAGCGGATCGAAGCCGTTCTCGGGCGTGCGCGCTCGCTCGTCATCTCAGTTCTGGGTGGTGTGCTCTCGCTCGCCGTCCCGGCGTTCACGGCTGATCCGTGGGTCATCGGCTCGGCGCTCCTCATAGGCGGAGCCACGATCTCCGTCTGGAACGTCATCACGGTCTCGTTGCGCCAGCGCATCACGCCCGGGCGGCTGCTCGGACGTGTGAACAGCGCCTACCGGCTGGTGGCCTGGGGAACCATGCCACTGGGGGCCGCGATCGGCGGTCTGCTCGCACAGTTCCTCGGCCTTCAACCCGTATTCGCCATCATGGGCGGACTCACGCTCACCCTGCTCATCGGGATGTACTGGGTCACGGATGCGCGCATGGCCGCAGCCGAGCGGGCCGCAGCGGACCCGGCGGAATGAGCGGCGCGGGTCGCGTTCACTGACGCCGGGACGTACACGCGCTTCCCAGGTTGCGTACCTGTTCTGTCCAGGGTCGCCGTTTATCGTTGTTCGGTCGACGGCACAGTACGCCGTCTTGTCACGCGCGCCGCGCATCCAACCCCCCTCATCGTCCGGCTAGCGCCGGAGGATCGCGAACGCCCGTGACAGCCGCGTCGCCCGTCGCACGCCTTCCGACCCTCAGGTCTCCGGTGGATTCCGCACGTGCGCTCGCGGTTCCAGCCCGCCAGGATCTGCTCTCACCCGAGTCAGCCGACCACCCGGGAACGCGTCAGTCGTTCCTGTCCGGCGGGGCCGCGAAGAACTCTGGAAGAGAATGCTCCGAACCATCCGCAAGACGAAGTTCACCCTCAACCACCTCGTCACGGGCGTCGCCACCACCCTGCTCGCCGCATCCGTGATCGCTCCCACCCTGGCCCACGAGCAGAGCGTCGCAGACACCAGGGAGCTCTCGACCTCCACCGGTCTGCACCACGAACAGCTCTCCGTCTACGAGAGCATCGTGCGCGACCGCCTTGAAAGCGAAGCCCAGACAACGCTCGCGGGAGCCACCGCGACGGTGACCGCGAACGAGGCGAAGGTCGACACATCCGCTGCCAAGACGGCGATCGCCGGACTCGGCACGTATCGCAAGCTCGACGACAGCAAACTCCGATCCACCATCGACAGCACCAAGGCGGCATCCGATGCCGTAGCCGTCGCGGGTGCCGAAGCCGATCGGAAGGCAGCCGAGGCCGCCGCGCGGGCCGCTGCTCTCGCCAACACCCCTGACGGCGCCAAGGCGACCGCACGCACGCTCGCCGCCAGCCTTCACGGCTGGGGCGACGGAGAGTTCCAGTGTCTGAGCAACCTCTGGCAGAAGGAGTCCGGCTGGAACTATCAGGCGTCGAACGGCAGCAGCGGGGCAGCCGGCATCCCGCAGGCACTCCCGGGCAGCAAGATGGCCACGGCGGGCGCCGACTGGCAGACCAACGCCTCCACCCAGATCAAGTGGGGACTCGACTACATCGCCCGCGGATACGGCTCGCCGTGCAGCGCGTGGTCCCACTCGCAGTCCGTCAACTGGTACTGATCCCCTCGGGGCGGGTCGGCGCCGATAAGCTCGCGGAGTGAACAGCTTCTCCGCCTCCTCCGTCGTCCCGCTCCCTGAGGTTCAGGGCGCCCATCTCGTCGGCAGCGTCAATCTTCCGGATGCCGAGACGGTCTTCCGCACGGTCGCCGGCCACCTGGGCGACAGGCTTCGCCGCCTTCCCGACGGCGAGGTCGGTGAACGCTTCTACTGGATCCAGTTCCAGAAAGCACGGTTCGACGCCATGGACGGCCTGTCACGCGTCCCCGGCGAACCGTTCTACATCCGCGAGATGTTCGACGGACGCCCGTTCTTGATCGACGACGGTGTTACCGCCGATGATTTGCGATTCCCTCCGCTCGGCTACGCGGATGAGGCACTCGAGTCGTATGCGACCTTCGCCCGGCTCCGCAGTGAGGGTGTCATCCCTGTCGGAACGCGCTTCCAGGTCTCCCTTCCCACGCCCGCAGCGATCGCGGGGTCGTTCATCGTCGCGCAGGACCGCGCAGCCTTCGAGAGCGCGTACGAACGGGCACTCTTCGCAGAGCTGGAGCGCATCCTCGATGGAATCCCTCACGACGATCTGGCCATCCAATGGGACACCGCCCTCGAGTTCGCGCTACTGGAGTCGGCGAACATCCGTTCCACCCACGCGATCGCACCCTGGTTCGACGACGTGCTCGCCGGGGTGGTCGAACGTGCCGCTCGTCAGGCGGCAGCGGTGCCCGACGATGTCGAGGTCGGGTACCACCTCTGCTACGGAGACGTCGAAGAAGCTCATTTCATCCAGCCCACGGATGCCGGCCACCTCGCTGACGTCATCGCCGGAACGCTGGCGAGCAGGAGCCGCCCCATCTCGTGGTTCCATCTCCCCGTGCCGATCGAACGAGACGACGTCGAGTTCTTCGCGCCACTCGCGAGCGTCGACATCCCGGAGAGCACTGAGCTCTATCTCGGACTCCTCCATCACGAGGACGGCGTCGAGGGAGCCGGTCGGCGCATCGCTGCGGCATCGAGCGCCGTCAGCCGTTTCGGAGTGGCCACCGAGTGCGGTTTCGGACGTGGGCCGAGCGACCGCACCCCGGCTCTCCTCGATCTGCACGCTGCCGTCGCCCGCGCCTGGTGATCGCATGATGGACCTGGATGCGGACGTCTTCGAATCGCTGGTCACGGCCGAGCTGGACGAGCTCCCGGATGAGATGGTCGATGGACTCGACAATGTGGTCTTCGTGGTCGAGGACAGGCCGGAGGACGGATCACTCGATCTGCTCGGCCTGTACGACGGTGTAGCGCTCACCGAACGTGACGCCTACGGCTTCGGCGAGATGCCCGACCGGATCATCCTTTATCGGGAGCCCCTGCTCGCGATGTGCGCCGATGAGGCGGAGCTCCGGGATGAGATCCACGTGACGCTGGTTCACGAGATCGCGCACTTCTACGGCATCGACGACGAACGCCTGCACGAACTCGGCTGGGCCTGAGGTCGTGCAGGCGTTCGGCCTGCTCGAAAAGGGGGTCTAGAGCGATTCCTGCTCTTCGTCGGACTCGACCGGATCGCTGTCCGGTGCGTCGAAGTGGTACTTGACGTACTTCTCGCCGTTGACCTCGCGCTCCTCGCCGGCAACGTACCAGAAGAGGGACTCCAGACCGTCGATCGCAGCGACGGCACCGATGCGCTCATCGACCTTGCCGTCGATCAGGATGCGACGGTCGGTCGTGTCTGCGAGGGGTCCGTCGACGTATTCGACGATGTATTCGGGAGCTTGTTGCTGTGCATCGGTCATGCCAACAAGATTAGTCCTGTCCGGTGACGGACACCGGACCGGCCAGCGGCCACGTCGTGACGTCCAGCACCAGCGTTGCGTTGCCACGGGGGCTCTCCCGCAGCACGTACGCGTCGAAGTCGTGCTGCCACTGATCCCAATGCGTCGCGAACGACATGCCGTCGCGACGAAGCGCCCGCTCTTTGCGCACCGCGTCGTCGGCGTCGAGCCAGACGGCGAGGTCGGCAAGGGACGCATTGGCTCGCGTGAGTGTTCCGCATCCCTCGACGATCAGGGGCCGGTCCGTGCTCACCGAATGCCACTCGGCAGCGGTGTCGCCGGCCCAGTCCCAGCGCTGCCACCGCGGGTGCTTCCCTGCCACGAACGGCTCGAGCAGGTCCGGGCCCACTGCGGCGCTGGCCCGGTCGAGTCCGCTCCACCCGGGGTAGATGTCATCCATCCGTACGAGCTGGGGCCGAGGGCCTCCCGGCCAGATCCGCACCAGGAGATCGGCCAGCGAGCTCTTGCCCGCGCCGCTCGGGCCGTCGATCAGCACGAGCGGTGGACGTTCGCCGGCCCGCGCCGCCGCGTCGACCAAGGCGGAGTTCAGGCGCGACGCCTCATCAGGAGGTGACGATGACATGCCACGTCCCCACTGCGATGGCGACGCCGGCTGCTCCACCGCCGACGGCCGCGGCGATCGCCAGCGCTGCCCAATCCCGTCCGCGGAACACGGAAGGACGGGCCCAGGTGCGCTCGATCGGAGCTCCGAACCCGCGCGCCTCCATCGCCGTCGCGAGTTTGCTGCCACGCCGTATCGACAGCACGAACAGGGCGAAGGCCTGGCCGAGCATCCGGCGAACCGCTCCCGATTCCGCGACTCCGCGTGCTCGACGGGCGAGTGAGAGTGCCCGCCAGTCGTCGGCGAACAGCCCGACCAGACGGAGCCCCGCCAGCCCACCGAGCACGAAGCGCGCGGGCATCCTCAGCACCTGAGCGAGTCCGTCCGCGAGATCTGTCGGATCGATCGTCATGAAGACGATGACCGCCGGCAGCCCGATGGCCAGGATGCGCAGTGTCGTCGCCAGGGCCAGAGCGATCGACCCATCGCTGATCTCCACGAACACCCACTGCACGTAGACGACACCGGCCGTCCGCCCGTAGAGCAGCGTCGTGAGTCCTGCCAACGGAGCCGCGATCCAGATCGGCGCCGTACGCAACAGAACGGTGCGGGAGGGGAGACCCGCGAAGCAGAGCAGGAGCAGCTCGGCGGCAAGCGCCACGGCTGCCGACACCCAGTCGATGGAGACGAGCAGGACCGCACTCACGATGAGAGCGGCGCCGAGCTTCGCGACCGGGTTCAGCCGTGCGAGCGGTCCCTGACGAAGCGGTGCGATGATGCTCATACCGACCTCGCTTTCGATGTGTCCGCCGCAACGGTTCCGCTGCTCTCCACCGAGGCGGCCAGCCGGAGCTCGTCAGCACCGATCGCGGCGATGAACTCTGCGTCATGAGTGGATGCGACGATCGCGTGACCCTCCGCTCTCAGCTCCCCGATCATCTGCACGAGTGCCGACCAGGTGTTCGCGTCCTGTCCGAATGTCGGCTCGTCGAGCACGAGCATCCGTGGTCTCGTCGCCAAGGCTGTCGCGACGGATAGCCGCCGCTTCTGACCGCCGGACAGAGTAAAGGGATTCGCCTCGGCAAGCCGGTCGAGGTCGAGCCGCTCGAGCAGGTCGCTCACACGGCGGTCCACCTCGGTCGGCGCTGCGCCCAGTGCACGAGGTCCGATGGCGAGCTCGGCGCGAACGGTCGACGCGACGAACTGGTGCTCCGGATTCTGGAACACGCTTCCGATGCGTGTCAGCAGCTCGCGTGACCGCCATGTCGCAGGGTCCGACGACGCCGTGCCTGCGAGAGCCGGTTCCGCGCGCAACAGCCCGCCGACCGCAGGGAGCAGCCCTCCGAGAGTGAGGGCCAGCGTCGACTTGCCCGCTCCGTTCCGGCCGGTGAGCGCGAGTGCCGAGCCCTCGCGCAGCACGACATCCGCGTGCCACGGCAGTGCGATCGTCTGTGTTCGACGAGTGCGGCGACCTCGGCGCTTCGACCCGCCGCCGCGCACAGCGGCTCCACGTCCGACCGTCAGTCGGTCGGCCGTCATCAGGGGTTCACTGAGCGAGATCTCGGCGGGCGCAGACACTCGCGTGTCTGGAAGCCACACTCCCGCCCGTCTGAGCTCGTTCGAGGTGTCGGCGAGCACCGCATCCGGATGCCCGTCGGCAAGCACTCCCCCATCCGACCCCAGCACGATGACGCGGTCGACGAGATCGCGCCAGACGCTCACCCGGTGCTCGACGACAACGAGCGTCGCGCCTGTGCGTTCGAGGACTGCTGCGACGGCCGAACGCACGTCGAGAACACCTTCGGGATCCAGATTGGCCGTCGGCTCGTCGAGGAGGAGGAGTCCGGGACGCATGGCGAGCAGCCCCCCGAGCGCCAATCGCTGCTTCTGCCCACCGGACAGCGCGGCGGTCGGATGGTCGAGCGGCACGGTCAGGCCGACCTGGTCGAGGGCCTCGCGTACACGGCTCCAGATCTCGCCACGAGGAACGCCCAGGTTCTCACAGGCGAAAGCGATGTCATCCCCGACGCGGGCGAGGATCACCTGAGAGTCCGGATCCTGCAGCAGCAGACCACTCCGCCCGCGGACGCTTCGCGGGTCCGCACCGTCGATCTCGAGACGCCCGAGGGTCTCCCCTTCGTCATCACCGCCGAGCACGCCGGCGAGGCCGGCCAGCAGAGTGCTCTTGCCGGCACCGGATGCGCCGAGCAGCAGCACGCGCTCACCGGGCTCGATATCGATCGTCACATCTCGGATCGCCCACGATGCGCGACCGGAGTAACGCCAGCCCCAACCGCCGACCCGAACGGCGGCTGGGACTGACGAGCTTGTCGACGCCGAGAGCGGGTTTCGCTTGACGATGGTCAGACCCGCCCTGTCACCTCGCGGCCGGCCGCGAATCGGCTCAATGCGCCGGTTCTGGCCAGGGCACGCACAAGGAGCCAGGAGAGGAGACCAGCCACCACGATACCCGACACGGTTGTGGTGATCGCGTACGTGATCGCGAATCCGGCTTTCGCACCGGGGTACCAGACCAGCAGATCGAGGATCGACTCGGCGATACCGGCGCCCGCTCCGGCGAGGAGCGCGACACCGAGACGCCAGTTCGCATAGAGGAAGAGGGCGAAGACGATCTCCACCCCGATTCCCTGTACGAGACCGGAGACCAGGGTCAAGACGCCCCACTGAGTGCCGATGAGGGCAGAGACCACAGCGGCGACGAGTTCCGTGAAGATCGCGGCTCCCGGCTTGCGGATGATGAGTCCGCCGAGCACCCCCGCGAACAGCCAGGGACCGTTCAGGATGCCCTGGAAGCCCGGGAGCACCGCTTCGACGGGAGTGGAGATCGGGCTGGACGCCTGACCCCACGCCCAGAAGACGATGCCGGCCGCGACGGCGATGACACTGGCGACCACGATATCGACGACCCTCCAGCGGAGGATGCGAGTCGGACGCGTTGACGTTGTTGCGATGGTTGCGTGCACTGTGCGTGCCCTTTCACTCGAGGAAAAGAGGGCACGGGAATGAGATGTTCTCCCTGCGCTGGCATTATCCAGATCAGGTTCAACGGTCGAAACTTGAGAAGTTTCCTCTCAGCCCGGCTCACCGGACTCCCGTGTTCGCAGACAGTCTAGCTGCCCGCGACTACTTCTTGAGCGCTTTGATGACGCGCGCCCACGCGTGACCCGCCACCCATAGGAACGGAATGCCGACCGCTAGCAGCGTGATCAGGTTCGGACGGAAACGGACGCCGGTCGAATCGCTGACATAGGCGCCGAAAGGGATGCTGACGCCGCCGCCGCCCGCACCGCCCGGTGCGTCCGACTCCTCGTCTCCCTCTCCGGCCGAGCCCGCACCGAACCCGTACTGCACCGCAGCCACCGGCACGATGGTGGTCCCGTCGATCTCGACCGGATCGCCGTACACCGACTTGATGCCGTTCGAGCTGATGGTTTCCGCAAGCTTCAAGGAGATGTTCGTCATACCGCAACCGTACCCCCGCCCCTCCCAGACTCACCAGGGCGACCCTCAGCCCGCATCCAGCGTTCACGGCGGGTTCTCAAAACACGGACCTGAATAATCAGGCGGGTGTCGATCCTCCGTTCTCGCCGTGGCCCCCGTGGCATAGCGACCGGTATCGCCGCCCTCGCAGTCGGTGCTCTTCTGCTCTTCCACGGCATGATTCCCGACGTCTTCGGGTCCGCGTCCCTCGTCGAGACCTTTCTGCCGTGGCTGGGCGTCGTGGTGCTTCTGCTGGGTCTCGTGGCGATCCTCCGCCTCTCCTTGTTCGCGGGCCTCGCGGTGGCCGCCGCCGCAGCTGTCTGGGCGGTGGCCTTCGTTCCTGCCCTGCTGCCGGGAATGAGAGCCGGCAGCGCGGCCATCACGATAGCGAGTGAGAACATCCACGCCGACAACGCCAGAGCCGCGGATATCGCGCGCGATCTCGCAGACCACGATCCCGACGTCATCGCGCTCCAAGAGCTCGACGCCCGCTCACGCGTGGCTGTGCAGGGACAGCTCGACGCGGCCTATCCCCACAGTGAGATCGTCGGCACGGTCGGTGTGTGGAGCAAGTACCCGATCACTGATTCACAGCGACTCGATCTCGGCCTCGGGTGGGATCGGGCGCTCTGGGTCGACCTCGCAACGCCGGGGAACGCGACGAGGCTGTACGCCGTGCATCTCGCATCCGTTCGCCCGGGACAGTATCAGGAGCGGGACGCGATGCTCGCCCAGTTGTCGAGCACGCTCCAGGCCGACGAGTCCTCGCGCGTCGCAGTCGTCGGAGACTTCAACGCAGCAACGACCGACCGCAGGTTCACTCCCCTGCTCTCACACTTCGCCGAAGCCGCCGACAGCGACCTGGGACTCGGGTTCACCTGGCCCGCGGAGTTCCCCGTCGCCAGACTCGATCACGCCCTCGTGCGAGGCCTCACCACCGTGTCGAGCGTCGTGCTCTCCGACAACGGAAGCGACCACCGCGGAATCCTCGTCGGTCTGCGCTGATCGACGAGTCCGACCTCAGTCGCTGATCCAGCGCGGGTTGCGGCCGTCCGCCGCGGCGGCATCGGCGTCGTCCTGCGGCTTGACCAGGGAGGCCGGACCGATCGCGCCACGTCCGAAACGCGCGCTCACAGCATCGAGAGTGCG
>Ga0256911_1000096_pt1 | contig 29244 bp, 14 predicted proteins | sample MC6MC0764MT_FD_190197 | JGI IMG/M metagenome (GOLD analysis project Ga0256911, IMG submission 190197) | Metatranscriptome of enriched soil aggregate microbial communities from Iowa State University, Ames, United States - MC6-MC0764-MT... | ecosystem: Environmental > Terrestrial > Soil >...
CCGGCATCCGCGCGTGGCTGGTGCGCGGCATCCCCAATTCCTTGCGCAGCGCCATCGCCGCCGGCATCGGGCTGTTTCTGGCCATCATCGCCCTGTCCAATTCCGGCATGGTGGTGGCCCACCCGGTGACCAAGGTCACGCTGGGCGACCTGCGCGCGCCCGGCCCGCTGTTCGCCATCCTGGGATTCTTCATCATCGCCACTTTGGATGCGCTGCGGGTGCGCGGCGCCATCCTCATCGGCATCCTGGTGGTGACGGTTTTGTCCATGCTGCTGGGCTACAACGATTTCAAGGGCGTTTTCTCTACCCCGCCCAGCCTGGCACCCACGCTGATGCAGCTGGATATCCGCGGCGCCCTGCATGGCGGCCTGTTCCACGTCATCCTGGTCTTCGTGCTGGTGGAGGTATTCGACGCCACCGGCACCCTGATAGGCGTGGCCAAGCGGGCCGGCCTGGTGCCCGAAGGCAAGCCCAACCGGCTGGGCCAGGCCCTGTTCGCGGACAGCGCGGCCATTGTCGCCGGCTCGATGCTGGGCACCAGCAGCACCACTGCCTATGTTGAAAGCGCGTCCGGCGTGCAGGCCGGCGGCCGCACGGGCATGACCGCCCTGGTGATCGGCCTGCTGTTCCTGGCGGCGCTGTTCATCTCGCCGCTGGCCAGTTCGGTGCCCCCCTACGCCACCGCGCCTGCGCTGCTGTACGTGGCGGGCCTGATGATGCGCGAGCTGATCGAGGTGAACTGGAACGATGTGGCCGAAGCCACTCCGGCCGCCCTGACCGCCCTGGTCATGCCCTTCACTTACTCCATCGCCAACGGCCTGGCGTTCGGTTTCATCAGCTATGTGGTGTTGAAGACGCTGACCGGCCGGGCCCGGGAGATACACGCCGCCACCTGGCTGGTAGCGGCGCTGTTCGTGGTGCGATTCGCGTTTTTCCCGGGTTGACAGAGCTGCCCGCGACCGGCTTGCTAAAATCATCGGTTCGCTCCGTTTTTCCCGCTACACCATGACCTACGCCGCCAAAGAGATATTCAAGACCCTGCAGGGGGAAGGCGCCCAGGCCGGTCGCGCCGCGGTGTTCTGCCGCTTCGCCGGCTGCAACCTGTGGTCTGGCCGTGAAAGCGACCGCGCCACTGCCGCCTGTACCTTCTGCGACACCGATTTCGTCGGCACCGACGGCCCCGGCGGCGGCAAGTTCACCACCGCGCAGGCCTTGGCCCAGACCCTGGCCGCGACCTGGGGACCGGACCGTGATCGGCGCTATGTCGTGTTCACGGGCGGCGAACCTTTGCTGCAGATCGATGCCGCCCTGCTCGACGCCGTCCATGCGGAAGGTTTCGAGATAGCCATCGAAACCAATGGCACACTGCTGCCGCCGCCCGGCATCGACTGGATCTGCGTCAGTCCCAAGGGCACGGCGCCGGTGGCGCTGCGGGCGGGCAATGAACTGAAGCTGGTCTATCCGCAACTCGATGCGCCGCCGGAGTCTTTCGCCGGCCTGGACTTCGAACATTTTTTCCTGCAGCCCATGGACGGCCCGCAACGGGTCGCCAATACCGAGCGCGCCGTGCAGTACTGCACCGACCATCCGCAGTGGCGCCTCAGTCTGCAAACCCACAAGTACATAGGCATTCCATGATTACCGCCCCCCAGGCCTGGAGCCTGGCATGATTTCCGTCACTCGCAAACTGGAGTTCGACGCAGGCCACCGCATCCCCGACCATCGCAGCCAATGCCGCAATATGCACGGCCATAGGTATGTGCTGGAGGTGACCTTGCAAGGCGACGTCGTCAACACGCCGGGTAGTTCCGACAACGGCATGCTGATGGATTTCTCCGAGATCAAAGCCATTGCCAAAAAGGAATTGGTCGATCGTTGGGACCATGCGTTCCTGGTTTATTCCGGCGACCAGGCCGTATTGAATTTCCTGCAGAGCCTGCCGGGCCACAAGACCGTGGTCCTGGATCGCATACCGACTGTCGAGAACCTGGCGCGCATCGCCTTCGATACCTTGACGCCCCACTATCACGGCCATTACGGCCTGGACCTGCGCCTGACGCGCGTGCGTTTGTATGAAACGCCCAATTGCTGGGCGGATTGCGACGGCTGATGGTGTGACTGGGGCGTGCCGGCGACCATGGCCATCTTGGTTGATAGTTAACGCTTCATGTCGTATCGCGGGCGCTAGGGGCTGGCGCCGCCAGCACGCGGTCTTCGGCCATGACGTAGATGCGTCGCCCCGGACGGGCTTCCACGGGCCATGTTCCAGTGAATGCACCGAAGGCCGGCAGCACGGCGTGGTCTTCATCCAATACGAAACACGGTAGACGCACACTGTCGCGACCACGGCCGCGCAGGATATGGGACGGGTGCAGGTGGCCGGCCCACGCGTAGCGTCCCACGGCGGTCTTGCCCGGCACCGGCGGATGATGCCGGCAATCGAACGGCCCCAGGCCATACGGCTCATCCACGACTTCGAAATTCAGTTCCTCGGGCGGATCTCCCGCGTGGCTGTCGTGATTTCCCCGCACCAGCACGCCTTGCAACTGGGGATGCCGGTTGCGCCAGGATTGCAGGGCTGCCAGTGTGGCCGGAGCGCGCGCGGCACGCGCATGCAGGAAGTCGCCCAGCACCACGCACACGCGCACCGGCAGCGTGGACAACAAGGTATCCAGACGGGCCAAGGTGGCGGCGGTCGTTCCGGCCGGCACCGGCTGCCCGAGCGACCGATAGGCGGCCGCCTTGCCGAAGTGCGGATCGGCCAGCAACAAGGTTTCCCGCGCAGGCCACCAGACGGCCCGCTGCGGCAGCAAATACACCCGCTCTCCCGCCACATCGACGGGCATCGCGTGCGCAATCGCGGCGAGCGCGGGGTCTGCGCTGTCCGCGTTGTCCGCGTTGTCCGCAAGCGCGTTGGACGATTCCCCTTGAAACCGCCCTGACCTGTTGATTTCCTTGAGCAAGTCACGCCTTGCGCCGGACATCGCTTCTCCTTCTTGTCGCGGTCTTAGGCGGCGCGTCGGCCGCCTTCTCCAGATCCGCCAGCATGCGGGCCACCCTTTCAGCCAGTTTTTCGGTCGACAGCTTCTCGCGCAAACGCTCCACCATCAGAGGAAAGGACAGCGGCGTGGCGCGCGACAGGGGCTGCCATTGCAAGCGGCTCGCACGCATACGGGTCAGCACTCGGCGCAGACGCCCGAGTTCCAACTCCTGTGCCAGGACCTCGCGTTCTGCCTGCGTCAGCAGCATATTGCGTGGGTCGTATTCCCTGAAGACCTGGTAGAACAGGCTGGATGAAGCCTGCAACTGCCGCGCGCTCTTGTGCGCACCAGGAAAGCCCTGGAACACCAGCCCCGACACGCGTGCGATCTCGCGGAAACGCCGCTGCGCCAGTTCGGCAGCGTTCAGGCTGTCCAGGACATCTTCCAGCAGATCCCCCTCCTCCAATAAACCTAGCGATGCATCCGCGAACAGGGCCGGCCAGTCCTGCTGCTCCGGGCACAGCAGCTCCAACCCATAGTCATTGACCGCCAGCGTGAACGTCGCCGGCGCGCGTTGCGCCACGCGCCAGGCGATGAGGCTGGCGACGCCCAGATGCACATGGCGGCCGCCAAAAGGATAAAGAAACAGATGCGATCCTTCGCGCGAGCGCAGGGTCTCTGCCAGCAGCAGCCCCGGTTGCGGCAGCGCGGACCAGCGGGCTTGCAAGGCCAGCATGGGTTCGGCGCGGGCCAGCTCGGGACTTTCGTAGCGTCCGTGCGCCGCCAGCGAGAACTGTTCCACCACCGCGTCAGCCAGTTCGCTGGATAGCGGCATGCGCCCGCCATTCCAGCGCGGCACGGCGGCCCGGCGACCCTGGGCTCGGCGGACAAAGGCCGTCATCTCATGCACGCGCACCAGCTCCAGCAGGCGGCCCGCGAACAGGAAGCAGTCGCCGGGCCGCAGGCGCGCGATGAAGCCTTCTTCCACGGTTCCCAGGCGCGCGCCGCCGCCGCGGCCGGACCAGTAGCGCACTTGCATGGTGGCGTCGGCGACGATGGTGCCGATGCTCATGCGATGGCGGCGCGCCAGGCGGGCGTCGGGCACGCGCCAGACACCTTCATCGTCCTGGGCGATGCGCCGATAGTCGGGATAGGCCCCCAGCGAGCGGCCGCCGCTGGCGACAAAGTCCAGCGCCCATTGCCACTCGTCGCGGGATAAGTGCCGGTAAGCATGCGTGTGCCGCACTTCCGCGTAGAGATCTTCCGACGTGAAGCCGCCGCCCAGCGCGATGGTCACCAGGTGCTGCACCAGCACGTCCAGCGGGCGGTCCGGCGGGTCGCGCGATTCAATGCGGCCGGCTTCTGCCGCCGCGCGCGCCGCGCAGGCTTCGACGAGTTCGAGACTGTGCGTCGGCACCAGGGTGACGCGCGACGGCCGGCCGGGGGCGTGGCCGGAGCGGCCGGCACGTTGCAGCAGGCGCGCGACGCCTTTGGGCGAGCCTATCTGCAGCACGCGTTCGACCGGCAGGAAATCGACGCCCAGGTCCAGGCTGGACGTGCAGACTACGGCCTTGAGTTGACCTTGTTTGAGGCCGGCTTCGACCCACTCCCGGGTCTGGCTATCCAGGGAGCCATGGTGCAGGGCCAGCAGCCCGGCCCAATCCGGCCGCGCTTCCAGCAAAGCCTGATACCAGAGTTCGGCTTGTGCGCGGGTGTTGACGAACACCAGCGTGGTCGCGCTGGCTTCGATTTCGTCGCATACCGCCGGGAGCATGGACATGCCTAGATGGCCTGCCCATGGGAAGCGGAGGGGATCCGGCGGCAGCACCGTGTCGATGATCAGCTCCTTGGGCAAGGCGCCACGAACCAGGCGGCCGCGCTCGGGACTCTGCGGGGCAGAGGCCACGTGTGCCTCCGCCACCACCCGGACGCCGGAGTTGGCGTTGGCGTTGGCGTTGGCGTTGGCGTTGGCGTTGGCGTTGGCGTTGGCGTTGGCGTTGGCGTTGCCATTGCCGTTGCCGTCGCTGCCGGTGTCGCTGTCGCTGTCGCTGTCGGTACTGGCGGTGTCGTCCTCTCCTAATAGGACTTCCAGGGCGTCGCGGGGATTGCCGAGCGTTGCCGACAGGCCCCATATGCATAGTTCGGGATTCCACCGGCGCAGGCGGGCGAGCGCGAGTTGCGCCTGGACACCGCGCTTATTGCCGATCAGCTCGTGCCATTCGTCGACGATGACGGCGCGTACTCGGCTCAATATTTCGCGAGCGTTGGCGCGGGCCAGCAGCAGGGAGAGACTTTCCGGCGTAGTCACCAGCGCCGTCGGCAGCGCGCGGTCCTGCGCGGCACGGACCGCGCTGGTCGTATCACCCGTGCGCACGCCGACGGTCCAGGGGCAATCCAGATCCGCCAGCGGCCGGATCAAGGCCTGCGCGGTGTCCGCTGCCAAGGCACGCATAGGGGTGAGCCACAGCACCGTCAGCGGCGGTGCTTTCTGCGAGGATGCCTTCTTAGTTGCGTGTTTCGTGGGCGAAGCACTCGTCGCAAGGGATGCACTGGTCGCGGCGGCCGCACCTGCTACATCGGCCGATACGGCTCCTGCACCTGCCGAAGAGACCTTGCCACTTCCATAAGTCCCATAGGCCGCCAATGCGCCGAGCCAGACGGCGTACGTCTTCCCCGCCCCCGTAGTGGCATGCAACAAGCCACTTTCCCCGCGCGCCATCGCGTCCCAGATCTCATACTGGAAATCAAAAGGCTTCCACCCCTGCCCCTTCATCCACGCGACGTTGCGAGCAATGGGATCCGCTTTCTTAAGCGCAGGGCGCTTCGGCGTTGTCTTCTTCAAAGCCAAAGATTTGGTGTTATTGCCCTTAGGGGCAATAACGATCGAAGACTTGTCTACTGCTCCCATATCGGCCGTATAGACCGGCGACCCGGCGTCTTCGCCACTGCGCGCGGCACCAGCGGACGATTCAAGGTCTTCGTCCTTGCGGGCGGCATCCGCCGCTTTCTTAGTGCCGGCGCCTCCCCGCGTCATGACGGCAGCAGCTCCGATAGCGTCTGCAAGGTATCGGCATCGGCGACGCCTTTGTCTTGCCGCCAACGCAACATGCGGGGAAAGCGGACGGCGACGCCGCTTTTGTGGCGGGTGCTGCGGGAGATGCCCTCGAAGCCCAGTTCGAAAACCTGACTCGGTTCAACGCTACGCACCGGACCGAATTTCTCCACCGTGGTCTTACGCACGATGGCATCGACCGCGCGGATCTCTTCGTCGGTCAAACCGGAATAAGCCTTGGCGAACGGCACGAGTCGGCGCTCCTTCGATTGCGGCGGGCCGTCCCAGACGGCGAACGTGTAATCCGTATAAAGACTGGCGCGGCGGCCATGCCCCCGTTGCGCATAGATCAAGACGGCATCAATCGAATAAGGATCGATCTTCCACTTCCACCAGATGCCCGTCTCGCGGGTACGTCCGACGCCATAGGTCGAGCCGGCCGCCTTGAGCATCATGCCCTCCACGCCCAGAGCGCGCGACTCGGCCCGCTGCGCTTCCAGCGCCGTCCAATCATCGCCATGCAGTAGTGGCGACAGGACCAAGAAAGACGGCGGCGCACGCGCCAGGTCCGGGGCCAGTTCATGCGGCTCGTCCGCTTCCGGTCCGCCTCCCCGCAACCCCTCCGCATGCGACCGATGCGCGATCTGATCCGCGAGGCGCTCCAAGGCTGCACGCCGCGCAGCCTGCGGCTGGCTGCGCATATCGACCCCTTCAAGCTCCAGCAGATCGTAGGCCAGCAATACCACCGGCGCGTCCGCCAGCAAGCGGGCGCCAACATTCTTGCGGCCCAGCCGGCGCTGCAATTGCGCGAAAGGCTGCACACGACCCTCGCGCCAGACCACGATCTCGCCATCGATCACCGTGCCATCCGACAGCAGCTCACCAAGACGCAGCAATTCGGGGAAACGTTCGCTAACCAGTTCCTCGCCACGCGACCACACCCACGTCTGCCCCGCTCGCCGCACCACCTGCGCCCGAATCCCGTCCCACTTCCATTCCACCAACCAATCGCTGGTCGGTCCAAGCAAATCGGGCAGACGATCCAACGGCACCGCCAGCGGATGTGCCAGGAAAAACGGATAAGGCTGTCCATCCGAACGAGCTTCGGCATCGAAAGACTCCGGCGCCAGCAAATCCAGATAGGCCTGCGGCGCGGGTCGCGCACCGATATCCGTATAGCCGATCAGGCGCTGCGCCATGTGGGTGGCTTCAACGCCGGCAACCGTCGCCAGCGCCCGCGTCAGCAGCAGCTTCGACACCCCCACTCGCATGCTGCCGGTGATCAGCTTGGCGCAAACAAAGCGGCCATGCGCGTCAAGGCGGTCGAACAGCGATGCAAGGCGCGTCAGCACCTCCTCGGGCGGCAGTCCGCGCAAAGGCAGCAGGCGTTGCTCCACCCACTCTGCCAGGCCGGCATCATCCGCTACGCCGGGTTCAGGCAGCAGCAAGGACAAGGTCTCGGCCATATCGCCGACCGCCTGATAGCACTCTTCATAGAGCCACTCCGTTATCCCTGACGCCGTCATGACGTACTGCCGCAGCAGCTTCACCGGCACCAGTTGGCGGGGTTTGCCGCCCGCCAGGAAGTAAGCCGCCCAGGCCGCATCCGCCGGCGGCGCCGCACGGAAGTAGTCGCACATGGCGGCCAGCTTGGCATTGCTGGAAGTCGTCGCATCCAGACGTGCATAAAGTTCGGCGAAGGCCTTCATTGCGCCTCCTCCGATTCCGAAGCCGAAGCCGGCTCAGCCCGCGGCCGCGCGTCGTCGCCGTCCGCGGCACCTTCCGCGGATCCGGACGCACTCGGCCCCTCATCCTCTTCATCCCCATACGCCGTATCGAAGGCCTGCGCCGAGATACCTGCCTCATTGAGCCAGCGCACCAACACCGGCACCTGACCGTGCGTCACGATGACCCGACTCGCTCCGCAAGCACCGATGGCGGTCTGCAAACCAGGCCAATCCGCATGGTCGGACAGCACAAACCCCCGGTCCACGCCGCGCCGGCGCCGCGCACCCCGCACCTGCATCCATCCGCTGGCGAACCCATCGGCATGGTCGCCGAAGCGGCGCGTCCAGCTCGTGCCACGTGCCGACGGCGGCGCCAGCACGATCGCCCGCCGCAGGGCCGCCTTGTCCGCCTGGGCCTCATCTACCCGCAACACCGGTGGCAAAGCGACCCCGGCCGCACGGTACCCGCGATTGACGTTCTCCACGGCCCCATGCACGACGATCGGTCCGATCCCCGTGTCCAGGCCGCACAACACGCGCTGAGCCTTGCCGAAGGCATAGCAATAAAGCACCGATGCGCGCCCGGCAGCCGCGTTGGCGGCCCACCACGCATTGATCTGCTCCGCCAGCACGTCCCCCGACTCCCAGCGATAAATCGGCAGGCCGAACGTCGACTCCGTGATGAACACCTCGCAAGGCACCGGTTCGAAAGGGGCGCAGGTGGGATCGTCTCCCAATTTGTAATCCCCGGAAGCCACCCACACCTCGCCCTGGTACTCCACCCGCACCTGCGCCGATCCCAATACATGTCCAGCCGGATGAAGGCTGATGCGTACCCCGTTGTGGGTAAGCGCCTCGCCGTAAGCCATGACCTGCAGGTCGATGTCGCCCAGGCGCCCGCGCAGCACCGCTTCACCCCCTTGCGCCGCCATGTAATGCCGGCTGCCCGAGCGCGCATGATCCGAATGCGCATGGGTGATGACCGCCCGGTCAACGGGCCGCCACGGATCGATATGGAAATCTCCCGGCGGGCAGTACAGCCCTTCAGGACGAGCGACGATCAATTCCATCGAATCAGGGCTCCCGCACCTTATCGAACGACAAGACCGGAAGCAGCAATTAAAGAGGCCGACGACAAAGCAATTAACACGCCACCGCCTATGCGGCCCCGATATTGCACCGCGGGAATTTGGTAACCAATCAATTCGTTGCTTACTCATCGCTACCGGGGCCGCTCCTATGACAACCCCCGGGCACGCTGTTTGCTCAATAAACAAAATTCAAAGGCCGGCCGATATCCAAACCGAAACATTCGGCGTAGAAATTGTCATGTCACCGCTTTCCTTGCGCCGCAGCATTTGGGAAGTCGATGACATGCAGCCAGCCTCCCCCGTATTTGCCATCTGTCCCCATCCTTATCGTCGCCCCTGGAGCAGGTATCGTGTCGATCAAAATTTTGGCTGTAACGTCGGAAGCATTCCCCCTCGCCAAGACTGGCGGTCTTGGGGACGCAGTGAGCGGCATGGCCCGCGCGCTGCATGCGGCCCCCGGTGCCTCGATCCAGATTTTGATGCCCGCCTATCGCGGTGTTCTGGAGCAATTGCCCCACGCTCGTGAAATCGCCCGTTTCGATGACTTGCCCGGCGGCCCCGCCCGTTTGTTCAAGGCGCCCTGCGCCGCCCTGGGCGGCGTGCCGGTGCTGCTGCTGCAGAACGACGCCCTGTATGACCGGGATCATCTCTACGTCGACGCCAAGGGCCGCGAGTATGCCGACAATCCCCTGCGTTTCGGCGCACTGGCCCACGCCGCCGTGCGCGTCGCGGCCGGCCGCGCCAAGACGGATCGCCCGGATATCGTGCACGCGCACGACTGGCACGCCGGCCTGGTGCCCCTGCTGCTGCGCGAGGCCGGCCTGCACGAAGTCAAGAGCGTACTCACCATCCACAACATGGCCTTCCAAGGCGTGTACGACATGGAGTGGGCGGAGTCGCTGGGCGTGGCCGACAAATACCTGACCTGGGACGGCGCCGAATTCTGGGGCAAGCTGAGCTTCATGAAAGCCGGCCTGCGTTACGCCGACCGCATCACGACGGTCAGCTATACCTACGCCCGTGAAATTCTTACCGAACGTTTTGGCTGCGGCTTGCAAGGCTTGCTTGCCGAGCGCCAGCACGAGCTGCTGCCGGTGCCCAACGGCATCGATGCACGCGAATGGGATCCGGCTCACGATCCGCACCTGGGCATCTATCGTTTCCACGCCGGCGACATGGCCAACAAGGCACGCAACAAGCGCGACCTGCAACGCCGCTTCGGCCTGAACCTCGATGCGGACGCGCCGCTGTTGGTCATGGGCAGCCGTCTGACCCATCAGAAGATGGCAGACCTGGCGCTGCACGCCGTGCAACGGGCCTTGGACGATCATCCTGAATTGCAGGTCGCCGTTCTGGGACAGGGCGAGCGAGCGTTGGAACAGGAATTCCAGCGGCTGCCCCATCGCTATCCCGGCCGTTGCGGCGTGCGCGTCGGCTTCGATGAAGACACCGCGCACAAACTCCACGCCGGCGGCGACATGCTGCTGCATGGCAGCCGCTTCGAACCCTTCGGCCTGACGCCTTTGTACGCCATGCGCTACGGCACCATTCCCATCGGTTCGCGCGTGGGCGGCATGGCCGACACTATCGTCGACATGGGCGCCAGCGCCGGCCGCGATGCCATGCGTAGCGCCACCGGCGTGTTGTTCGACGGCGAAACTGTCGATGCCATGGCCAACGCCATCACCCGCACGCTGGGCCTGTACCGCCGTCCGGAAATCTGGCGCGCCATGCAACACAAAGCCATGGCGGCCGATTTCAGCTGGGAGCGCGCGGCCCCCCTGTACATGACGCTGTACCGCTCCATCCAGCCCGCCCGCCTGGCCGCCGAAAGCTTCGTGGCGCCGGAAGTTACCGCGGTGGGACGTCCCAGCCTGCTGGATCAGGTCAGTGCCGCGACGCGTCCGCTGAAGGTACTGACCGGCACGCAATCCGTGCCCATGGCCGTCGGTGCGGGAGACTGATGCCGCGGACGGCCCCGCACATAAACCTTCAACCTCCACGCCAACGTCGAACCAGGCCTGCTCATGCGTATCTATTATGTCCATCCCTTGCACGTTGGCTCCCTCTCCGGGGACAGCCTCAGCCACTGGCAAGCCCGGTGCGCACGCGCCAAGTCCCTCGGCTTTGATACGTTGATGACGGCGCCCATCTGGGCGCCCGATCCCGCCGGCAATCCCTACGTTCCATCTGATCCCGACAGCCTCCATCCCGCCCTGGGCGAGATGGACATGGCCGCCGCCATCACCACCCTGTCACGCCTGTGCGGCAAGCATGGCCTGGCGCTGATGCTGGACTTGCCGCTGGACAAAGTGGCGGTCGACGGCGCTGCGGCGCGAGCTCACCCGGGCTGGTACGAGGACGCGGGCGGCGACGCCTTGCGCGATCCGCGCCGGCCCTGGGAAGACCGCCATGCCCTGCCCCTGCGGCGTGACCAAGGCCGCGCGCCGGCGGGCTTCGTCGATCATTGGGCGGAGCGTCTGGGACTCTGGGTACAGAATGGCGTGGCCGGCTTCCGCTGTGAAGGCCTGGCGCAATTGGCGCCGGCCGACTGGCGCGAACTGTTGCAAGGCGTGCGCGCCGTCCGCCCCGACTGCCGCTTCCTGGCCTGGACGCCCGGCGTCGCGGCCTGGGACCTGGCGCCGCTGGCCGGCGTCGGCTTCGATGCCGTGTTCTCGTCCTTCCCCTGGTGGGACTACCGCGCCGAATGGTTGATCGAGGAAACCGCCCGCCTGCGTGCCATCGCACCCGTGATCGCGCCGGTGGAAGCTCCCTACGCCAAACGAGTCGCGTCCTGGCGCAGCGATCCCGCGGGCCGCTACCGCAATGCCGCGCGGGCCGTGTGGACCGCGGCAGTGGTCGGCGACGGCCTCTTCGTTCCCATGGGCTTCGAGGATGCCGCGACGCAGTCGCTGGAACGCGACGGCAGTGGCATGCGCGAAGACCCGCAGGGCGACCCTGATCTTCATATCGACATCGGCCGTGCCAATCAGTGGTTGGCGCGCACGGCTGCCGCGCGCGGACCACTGTACAGTCTGCAAGGCCCGCACTCCGGCGTCACCGCCTTGTTCCGCGGCGACGGTGCGGCGACAGCGCTTGCCGGCAACGGCCGCAACACCGGCAATGCCCGTTTGATCGTCCTGAATCCTGATGACGAGCAGTCCGCCACGCCGGACTGGGACGCCATCCGCGCCCGCCTGCCCGAAGGCTATGGCCGTCTCGACATGTGGGACGCCGACCGTCCCGCGCAGGACCTGCCGTCCACGTTGGCGCCGGGCGATATGCTACGGCTGGGCGCCAGCCGCCTGCCGCCGGTCACCCTGCCCGGCTCCGATGAATCGCGCCTGTCGGTCACCGCCGCCATGCGCCAATCACGCCTGGCCATCGAGCACGTGACACCGGCGGTGGACGACGGCGCTTTCCCCATCAAGCGCGTGCTGGGCCAACCCATCACGGTGCAGGCCGACGTCTTCTCCGACGGCCACGACTACATCGCCGTCGCCCTGCTGTGGCGTGCCGCTGACGACAAGGAATGGCAGCGCGTGCCCATGAAGCTGGACAGCAATGACCGCTGGGTCGCCACCTTCTCGCCCGCGCGTATCGGCCGCCATTACTACGCCGTGCAAGGCTGGGAAGATATCTGGACCACCTATCGCAGCGGCCTGGAAAAGAAATACCGCGCGGGGGTCGACATCGCGCTGGAAACGGCTGAAGGCCGCACGCTGGTGCAGGAAGCGCTGGAGCGCCTGGCGGACAGCGAAGCCGAAAGCGTCACCGTGTTGCGGCAGGTGCTGCACACATTGGGGGCCGCGCCCGCCGAAAAACCGCGCCGCGGCCGCAAGAAGTCCGCCGAAGAGAACGCCGCGGCGACCTTCCCGGCACCGACGCCCGACCAGATCGCCGCCCTGCTCGATGCGGGCACGGCGCGCGCCATGCACCACGCCGACGATCGCCGCTTCGAGACCACTTCCGTCGAATATCCGGTCACCGTGGACCGGCCTGCCGCGGTGTTCTCCAGCTGGTACGAAATCTTCCCCCGCTCGCAAAGCGGCGACCCGCGGCGCCATGGCACCTTCAATGACGTCATCGCCGCCTTGCCGCGCGTGCGCGCCATGGGCTTCGATACGCTGTACTTCCCGCCCATCCATCCTATCGGCACCAGCAATCGCAAGGGCCGCAACAACAGTCTGCAAGCCGGGCCGGACGACCCTGGCAGCCCCTATGCCATCGGTTCGCCCGAAGGCGGCCACGATGCGCTGCATCCGCAATTGGGCACGCCCGATGACTTCCGCCGCCTGGTGGCTGCCGCCCGCGCGCAGGGCCTGGAGCTGGCGCTGGATTTCGCTATCCAGTGCTCGCCCGACCATCCCTGGCTGAAAGCGCATCCTGAATGGTTCGACTGGCGTCCCGACGGTTCGCTGCGTTACGCCGAGAATCCGCCGAAGAAATACGAGGACATCGTCAACGTCGATTTCTACGGCACCAAGCCCGGCGCGTCGCGCCAGGCGCCCCTGTGGCGGGCCTTGCGCGACGCGGTGCTGTACTGGGTCAGCCAGGGTGTGCGCGTGTTCCGCGTCGACAATCCGCACACCAAGCCGCTGCCCTTCTGGCAGTGGATGATAGGCGACGTGCAAGCCCGCCATCCGGATGTGCTGTTCCTGTCGGAAGCCTTCACGAAGCCAAAGATGATGTACCGCCTGGCCAAGATCGGCTTCACGCAGTCCTATACCTACTTCACCTGGCGCGAGAAGAAACAGGAATTCATCGAATACCTGACCGAGCTGACGCAGGGACCGCCGGCGGAATTCTTCCGTCCGCATTTCTTCGTCAACACGCCGGACATCAACCCGCGCTTTCTGCAGCAGTCCGGCCGCGGAGGCTTCCTGATCCGCGCCGGACTGGCCGCGACGCTGTCCGGTCTGTGGGGTGTCTATAACGGCTTCGAGCTTTGCGAGGCGGCGGCGGTACCGGGTAAAGAGGAATATCTCGATTCAGAGAAGTACGAGATCCGCGCCTGGGACTACGAACGGCCGGGCAATATCGTCGGCGAGATCACGCGCCTGAACGCCATCCGCCGCGCCAACGCCGCCTTGCATACACATCTGGGGCTGCGCTGGCACACCGCGTGGGACGACCAGGTGCTGTTCTTCTCCAAGTCCACGCCGGCGCGCGACAACGTACTGCTGATCGCCATCAGCCTGGACCCGCATCAAGCGCATGACGTCACGTTGGAGGTCCCCATGTGGGAATTCGGCCTGCCCGACGACGGGCCATTGCAGGTGGAGGACCTGATCGATGGCAACCATATGGTGTGGCGCGGCAAGCAGCAAGGCGTGCATCTGCACCCGCACCAGCCCTACCGCATCTGGCGCGTGACGCCTGCTTGAGGCGTCTGGTCCGCTACATATCTGTACCGCTATACCGCTATACCGCTATACCGCTATACCCGCTTTAGCCGTCCACGCTGTTTCATGGCCGGCAAACCAATAAAAGGATATCGGCATGTCAGATAACCACGTCAACAGCCCCAATCGCGACGATCCGCTCTGGTACAAGGACGCCGTCATTTATCAGTTGCATGTCAAATCCTTCTTCGATGCCAATAACGATGGCGTCGGCGACTTCGCCGGCCTCATCGAGAAGCTGGATTACATTGCGTCGCTGGGCGTGAACACCATCTGGCTGCTGCCCTTCTATCCTTCGCCGCGCCGCGACGACGGCTATGACATTGCCGAATATCGTGGCGTGCATCCCGACTACGGCACCCTGGCCGACGTGCGCAAGTTCATCAAGGCGGCGCATGCGCGCGGCCTGCGCGTCATTACCGAACTGGTGGTCAACCACACGTCGGACCAGCATCCCTGGTTCCAGCGTGCCCGCGCGGCCAAGCCCGGCTCGGCCGCGCGCAACTATTACGTCTGGTCGGACAACGACCAGGCCTATGCGGGCACCCGCATCATCTTCCTGGACACCGAGAAGTCCAACTGGACCTGGGACCCGGTGGCGGGCGCCTACTTCTGGCATCGCTTCTACTCGCACCAGCCCGACCTGAATTTCGACAACCCCCAGGTGCTGAAGGAAGTCATCAGCGTGATGCGCTACTGGCTGGATCTCGGCGTCGACGGCCTGCGCCTGGACGCCGTGCCTTACCTGGTCGAACGCGAAGGCACCAACAACGAGAACCTGCCGGAAACCCACGCTGTCTTGAAGAAAATCCGCGCGCAACTGGACGCCGAATATCCTGGGCGCATGCTGCTGGCCGAAGCCAATCAATGGCCCGAGGATGCGCAGGAATATTTCGGCCAGGGCGATGAGTGCCATATGTCCTTCAACTTTCCGCTGATGCCGCGCATGTACATGGCTATCGCGCGGGAAGACCGCTTTCCCATCACCGACATCATGCGGCAGACGCCGGACATCCCGGACATCTGCCAATGGGCCATCTTCCTGCGCAACCACGATGAGCTGACGCTGGAGATGGTCACCAGCAACGAACGCGACTATCTGTGGGACACGTATGCGGCCGACCGCCGCGCGCGCATCAACCTGGGGATACGCCGCCGGCTGGCGCCGTTGATGGAACGCGACCGCCGCCGTATCGAATTGATGAACAGCCTGCTGCTGTCCATGCCCGGCACGCCCGTGATCTATTACGGCGACGAACTGGGCATGGGCGACAACATCCACCTGGGCGACCGCGACGGTGTGCGTACGCCCATGCAATGGTCGCCCGACCGCAATGGCGGATTCTCGCGCGCCGATCCTGAACGCCTGCCGCTGCCTTCTCTGATGGGCCCCTTGTACGGCTACGAAGCGGTCAACGTGGAAGCGCAGCAGCGCGATCCCCATTCGCTGCTGAACTGGTCGCGCCGCATGTTGGCCACGCGCGCCAAGACCCAGGCCTTCGGCCGCGGCACGCTGCGTTTCCTGTTCCCCGGCAATCGCAACATCCTGGCTTATCTGCGCGAACACGAAGACACCACCATCCTGTGCGTGGCCAACCTGTCGCGCGCTTCGCAACCGGTGGAACTGGACCTGTCTTCCCTGAAGGGCCGCGTGCCGGTGGAACTGCTGGGCGGCACGCCCTTCCCCGCCATCGGCGAACTGACGTATCTGCTCACGCTGCCGCCTTATGGTTTCTACTGGTTCGACCTCAGCGCCAGCGCCTCGCCGCCGGAATGGCACGCTACCCATCCCGAACGCATGCCGGAGTACTACACCCTGGTGCTGCGCGGCCGCACCGGCTACGAGCTGACCGAAGGCGCCCAGCGCTCGCTGCGCCAGGACGTGCTGCCCATGTACCTGTCGCGTCAGCGCTGGTACCCGAAGGACCGCAAGGTGCAGATGGCCCAGGCGGCCTACGCGGCGCAGATCAAGGGCGCCGACCACGAATGCTTCATCACCGAAATCCAGGTGGACTTCGAAGGCAAGCCGGCGCGCTTCCTGTTGCCGGTGGCGCTGATCTGGGGCGAAACCATGCCGCCCATGGCGCAGCAATATGCGCTGGCGCGCGTGCGCCGCGCTGCTGAAATGGGTTTCGTCACCGACGCCTATACGCTGCCGTCCTTCATCCACACCTTGGTGAAAGGCCTGCGCGACAAACTCAAGATTCCCGTCCCGCAAGCGCACCCGCCCGCGGTGCTGCACTTCCGCGGCGAGCCGACGCTGGACAAGATCGAGCTGCCGGCCGACGCCGAGGTCAAGTGGTTCACGGGCGAACAGTCCAATAGTTCTGTCACGCTGGGCGGCATCATGATGCTCAAGCTGCTGCGCCGCATCGTTCCCGGTGTGCATCCGGAAGCCGAGATGACCCGCCGCCTGACCGAAGTGGGCTATGCGAATGGCGCGCCGCTACTGGGCGAGATCCAGCGCATCGACGAGGACGGCACGCCCCACACGCTGGCCTTAATGCATCAGATGATCACCAACCAGGGCGACGCGTGGACCTGGACGCTGAACTACCTGAAGCGCGTCCTGGAAGCGGCGGCGCTGACGGCGGAAAGCGCCGAGGACTACGACGAAGACCTGCGCAGCTACATCAACTTTGCCCACATCATGGGCAAGCGCCTTGGTGAATTGCACGCTGCGTTGTCCCTGCCCACGGAAGATCCCGCTTTTGCGCCGCATCGCGCTACCCGCAAGGACGCCGAGCAACGCGCCAAGGACGTCATCGCCATGCTGGACCAGGGGCTCGCCACGCTCAAGGACAATATGGGACGACTGGACGCCGCCAATGTCGAACGCGCCACGTGGCTGGCCCAGCACCGCGACGCGCTGGTGAACGTGGTGCAAGACCTTGCCGCCAATGAGGAAGACACGCTGCACATCCGCATCCATGGCGACTTCCACCTGGGCCAGGTGCTGGCGGGACAAGGCGATGCCTATCTGATCGATTTCGAAGGCGAACCCGCCCGCTCGCTGGAAGAGCGGCGCGCGAAGACCAGCGCTTTACGTGACGTCGCCGGCCTGCTGCGCTCCTTCGACTATGCGGCCGCCACGCTGGCGGATGGCACAGGCAAAGGCAAACAAGCGGAAGAAACCAGCAGCGATGGGCAAAACGCCGAGCAGCAATTGCAAACGCGACGCCTGGCTCTGATCGATCGTTTCCGGGTCACCGCCGGGGACGCCTTCCTGGCAGGCTACCGCGAGGTCGCACACGCTACCGAACATCCTTGGATGACGCCTGAAGTAGAGCTACCCTTGATCGATCTGGCGCTGATTGAAAAAGCCGCTTATGAAGTTCGCTATGAGGCGTCGCATCGTCCCGACTGGGTAGGCATCCCGCTTGCCGGACTGGCGGGCTTGGCGTCCCGTCTGCTGTCGCACGACAGCGCCGCACCCAACACTTGATTCAGGAACACGCATTCATGACTTCCGGCTCTTCGTCCTCTTCCGGTGCCAACCAAACCGGCACGCCCGTCGACCACGGCGCGCATGACGCGCTGGACGATCTTCTGGCCGGCCGCCACGCTGATCCTTTCCATGTCCTGGGACCGCATGCCGACGGCTCGCGCTGCTGGGTGCGAGTCCTGGTCCCGAATGCTGAACAGGTCACCCTGCTGGTCGGCAACAAGAATCAGGAAATTCCTCTCACACCCATCCGTCACGGCATGTTCTCCGGCCTGGTCGACGGCCGCCTGGAGGACCTCAAGCCCGGCCAGCCTTCGGCCTATCGCCTGCGCATCCAATGGCCTACCGGTGAGCAGATCACGGAAGATCCCTATGCTTTCGGTGCGCTGCTGGGTGACCTGGACCTGCATCTGATCTCCGAAGGCCGCCACGAAGACCTGGCCCAATGTTTGGGATCCCATGTCATGGAAATCGATGGTGTGCGCGGCGTGCGGTTCGCCGTCTGGGCACCCAATGCGCGGCGCGTGTCCGTGGTGGGCGACTTCAATTCCTGGGACGGCCGCCGCCACGCCATGCGCTTGCGGCATAGCGCGGGCGTGTGGGAGATATTCATCCCCCGCCTGGAAGCCGGAGCGCGCTACAAATATGAAATCGTCGGCGTCGAAGGTAATCTGTTGCCGCTGAAAGCCGACCCGCTGGCCCGCCAGACCGAGGCACCGCCCGCCACCGCGTCCATCGTGCCCGACCCCACCCCTTTTACCTGGACCGACGATGCCTGGATGGCGCAGCGCGAGGCGCGCCAGGCCAAGGACGCGCCCATCTCCGTGTATGAAGTCCATGCAGGTTCCTGGCTGCCTCGGGATGGTAACGACAGCGGCAATGGTAGTGGCAACAGCGGCGGCGAATGCATATGGCGCCAGTTGGCTACGCGCCTGGTGCCTTATGCGCGCGACCTGGGCTACACCCACCTGGAGCTGATGCCCATCATGGAGCATCCCTTCGGCGGTTCCTGGGGCTATCAGCCGCTGGGCGTGTTCGCCCCCACCGCGCGCTACGGCACGCCCCATGATTTCGCCGCCTTCATCGACGCTTGCCACGCGGCGGACCTGGCGGTCATCCTGGATTGGGTGCCGGCCCACTTCCCCACCGATACGCATGGCCTGGCGCATTTCGACGGCACCGCGCTGTACGAATACCAGGATCCACGCGAAGGCTTCCACCCCGACTGGAACACGCTGATCTACAACCTGGGCCGCACGGAAGTGCGTAACTTCATGGTGGCCAGCGCCCTGGAATGGGTGCGCCGTTATCACATCGATGGCTTGCGCGTGGATGCCGTGGCATCCATGCTGTACCGCGACTACAGCCGCAAGGCCGGCGAGTGGATACCCAACCGCCACGGCGGCAGGGAGAATCTGGAAGCGGTCGATTTCCTGCGCGACATGAACGCGACCGTGCATCGCCTGTGTCCTGGCGCCATCACCGTGGCCGAAGAGTCCACCGCCTGGCCCGGCGTATCGGCAAGGGTCGAGGACGGCGGCCTGGGTTTTTCCTATAAATGGAATATGGGCTGGATGCACGACACGCTGCGTTATATGGAAAACGACCCCCTGCATCGGCGCTACCACCATAACGACATGACCTTCGGCATGGTCTACGCGTATTCGGAACGCTTCATCCTGCCGCTGTCGCACGACGAGGTGGTGCACGGCAAGGGCTCGCTGCTGAACAAGATGCCGGGCGATCGTTGGCAGCGTCACGCCAACTTGCGTGCCTACTATGGCTTCATGTGGAGCCATCCCGGCAAGAAGCTGTTGTTCATGGGCGGGGAAATCGCCCAGGAACGCGAGTGGAACCATGATGCTTCGCTAGACTGGGCCGCGCTGGACGATGGCCTGCATCGCGGCGTGCAGAAGCTGATACGCGACCTCAACCACGTCTACGCCGACGTGCCTGCGCTGTATCGGCATGACAGCGACCCCAGCGGCTTTGAGTGGGTCATCGGCGACGACTACGCCAATAGCGTGATCGCCTTCCTGCGCCGCGATGGCGACGCCCTGGTGCTGGCAGTGAGCAATTTCACCCCGGTGCCGCGTGAAGGCTATCGCATCGGCGTGCCGCGCGGCGGCTGGTGGCGCGAACGCATCAATACCGATGCCGCCGACTATGGCGGTTCCGGCGTGGGTAATGGCGGAGGCCGCAATACGGACCCCATCCCCGCGCACGGCCGGGAACAATCGTTGTCGCTCACGCTCCCGCCTCTTGCCACGGTGATCTTCCAACTCGAAGGATAAAGGTACATGTCCGGCGTGCTTCCCGACAGGCTCGCCCCCGGCCGTCCTTACCCGCTGGGCGCCACCAGCGATGGCCTGGGCGTCAACTTCGCGGTGTTTTCCGCCAACGCCAGCCGCATCGACCTGTGTATATTCGACGAACGGGGCCGCAAGGAACTGCAGCGCATGCCCCTGCCGGAGTGCACCAATGAAATCTGGCACGGTTATCTGCCGGATGCGGCACCGGGGCTGGTCTACGGCTACCGCGCCCACGGCCCCTACGACCCCAAGAACGGCCATCGCTTCAATCCGCACAAACTGCTGCTGGACCCCTACGCCGCCGAGCTGACCGGTCCGCCGCTCTGGTCCGACGTGTTGTTCGGCTATCGCGTGGGCGGGGCGCGCGGCGATCTGACCATAGACCGGCGCGACAGCGCCCCCGCCATGCCCAAGGCGGTGGTCACCGACAACGCCTTCCATTGGGGCGAGCGGCACCGGCCGCCCACGGCCTGGGAACACACCGTTATCTATGAAGCACACGTGCGCGGCGTCTCCATGCAGCGCGACGACGTGCGCACGCATCTGCGCGGCACGGTGGCGGCGCTGGCCAATCCGCGCTTCATCGAGCATCTGCACAAGATAGGCGTCACCGCCCTGGAACTGCTGCCGGTGCAAGCGTTTCTGCAGGACAAGTTCCTGGTGCAAAAGCAGCTGGCCAACTACTGGGGCTACAGCACGCTGTCCTATTTCGCGCCCGAACCGGCCTATCTGCGCAATGGCGGACCCAACGACTTGCGGATGGCGATCCGGCGCCTGCAGGCCGCCGGCATCGAAGTCATCCTGGATGTCGTCTACAACCACACCTGCGAAGGCGACCAGACCGGCCCGACGCTGTCCTGGCGCGGCCTGGACAATGCCAGCTACTACCGCCTGATCCCCGGCGACGAACGCCATTACATCAACGACACCGGCTGCGGCAACACGGTCAACCTTTCGCACCCGCGCGTGCTGCAGATGGTGATGGACTCGCTGCGCCATTGGGCCGAGGCCTACCGCGTGGACGGCTTCCGCTTCGATCTTGGCGTCACGCTGGGCCGCGAAGGCCATGGTTTCGACCCCGGTTCGGGATTCTTCGATGCCATCCTGCAGGACCCGACGCTGTCACGCCTGAAGCTGATTTCCGAACCCTGGGACATCGGTCCCGATGGCTATCAATTGGGACGCCAGCCGCCCGGCTTCGCCGAATGGAACGACAAATTCCGTGACACCACGCGCAGGTTCTGGCGCGGCGACGCGGGCCAGCGCGGCGACATGGCGGAACGCCTTGCCGGCTCCAGCGATCTGTTCGACCGGCGCCACCGCCGGCCCTGGGCCTCCATCAACTTCGTGGCGTCGCACGACGGCTTCACCACCCGCGACGTGGTTTCGTACGAGCGCAAGTACAACGAGGCAAATCTCGAAGGCAATCGAGACGGCCACAGCAACGACTACAGCCACAACTGGGGCGTGGAAGGTCCCAGCGACGATTCCTACATCCTGGAAATGCGCGGCCGCGTGCAGCGCTCTCTACTGGCATCGACCTTCCTAGCCTATGGCACGCCCATGTTGCTGGCCGGCGACGAGTTCGGCAACAGCCAGCAAGGCAATAACAATGCCTACTGCCAGGACAACACCGTCTCCTGGCTGGACTGGCAACAGGCCGCCGGTTCCGACGGCCGGGCCCTGATCGACTTTGTCAGCCGCCTGGTGGCGACGCGCCGGAACCATCCCAGCCTGCGCGTCAACAACTACGACAACGGCCGGCACGAGGTCGCCCCGGGGCGGGAAGGCATCACCTGGTTCGACACCGAAGGGCAGCCCATGTCGTTCGATGCCTGGCACGACGTCGAAGGGCGCACCCTGGCTGTGCGGCGCATGGTTGCCACGGAACAAGGTATGGACGTCACCCTGACCCTGCTCAACGGCGGCAATAGCGACGAGGTTTTCGTGCTGCCCGACGAGGGTATGGCATGGCGCATGCTCTTGGACTCGACCCGGCCGACCGCGCCTGCTGAACAGGTGCACGGCCACCATTTCAATCTGCATGCGCATGGTATCGCCCTATTCAGCGGCGTACCGCGCTCCAAGGAGCATTCATGAACTCCCCGGTTCCCGCCGTTTCCTTCAGCTACGGCGCGGTGCGCCTGCCTGACGGAAAGACCCGCTTTCGCCTGTGGGCGCCCAATGCGCGCAACGGTGTCAGCCTGGAAATCGCCGGCAGCGAGCCACTCGGCATGCGCGCCGCCGCCGACGGTTTTTATGAAATCGACGTCGCTTGCGCGGCGGGCACGCGTTATCGCTACCGCGTGGGTCCCGACCTGGCCGTGCCTGATCCCGCCTCGCGCCTGCAAGCCAACGACGTGCACGACGACAGCGTCGTGGTCGAACCCGGCGCCGCCTATGCCTGGCGCCATCCCGACTGGCGCGGTCGACCCTGGAAAGAAACGGTTCTCTACGAACTCCATCCCGGTCTGGCGGGCGGCTATGCCGGCATCGAAGCCCGCCTGCCGGAGCTCGCGGCGCTGGGCATCACTGCTATTGAACTGATGCCCATCGCCGACTTTCCCGGCCAGCGGAACTGGGGCTACGACGGTGTGCTGCCCTATGCGCCCGACCGCGCCTATGGCGAACCGGACGACCTGCGGCGTCTGATCGACACGGCTCACGGCCTGGGCATGATGGTGTTTTTGGACGTGGTCTACAACCACTTTGGCCCCGACGGCAATTATCTGAACGCCTATGCCGCGGATTTTTTCCGCGAGGACCAGCAGACGCCTTGGGGCGCGGCCATCGATTTCCGGCGGCCTCAAGTGCGCCAGTATTACGCCGAGAATGCGCTGTACTGGCTCACCGAGTACCGCTTCGACGGCCTGCGGCTGGACGCCGTGCATGCCATCAAGGACGTAGGCTGGCTGGAGGAAATGGCGGCCTTCGTGCGGGCGCGCATCGACCCCGAGCGCCATGTCCACCTTGTGCTGGAGAACGACGACAACCAGGTGCATCCCCTGCAGCATGGTTATGACGCACAGTGGAACGATGATGCCCACCACGTGCTGCACCATCTGCTGACCGGCGAAAACGAAGGCTATTACGAAGACTATGCCGAGCTTCCTGCCCAGCGCCTGGCGCGCGCCCTGACCGAAGGTTTCGTCTACCAGGGCCAGCCTTCGCGCCACCGTGGGGGTGAGCGGCGCGGTGAACGCAGCAACCTGCTGCCGCCCACCTCGTTTGTGCTGTTCCTGCAGAACCACGACCAGACCGGCAATCGCGCGCTGGGCGAACGGCTGGCCCCGCTGGTGCGCGATGCGCGGGTGATGAAAGCCGCGGTCGCGCTGCAACTTCTGACGCCGCAGATACCCCTGATTTTCATGGGCGAGGAACGCGGGGCGGCCACGCCCTTTCTCTATTTCACCGACCACGCAAACGCCGAGTTGGCCCAGGCGGTGCGCGACGGCCGCCGCAAGGAGTTCCAGCACTTCCGCGCTTTCGCCAACCCTGCCACGCGCGAACGGATCCCGGACCCTAACGAGCCCGCCACCTACACCAAGTCCAATCCCTACGAAGCGCCCGCCGATGACGCAGTGCTGGCGACCTACACCGAACTGCTGACGTTGCGCCAGCGCGAGATCGTCCCCCGCCTGGACGGCGCCCGTGCCCTGGGCTCCCACGTGTTGGGCATGCGCGGCGTGGTGGCGCAATGGAGCCTGGGCGATGGCGCTATTCTTTCGCTGTACACCAATCTGGGCAATGTCGACCTGCGCCCGGACTGGCTGCAGGTCGACTTGATCGATCAGACCGTGCTGTACGAAAGCGAAGCCGGCGCGGGCGCGGCACTGTATGAAGGCTTGTTGTGGCATGGCTGCACCATCGCCCTGCTGCAGACTCCCGCATGACGATGGACAGAAAGGAATTCGCATGACTACCTCTGGCATCGATGGTTCGGCGTCGACTTCCGCCGAACTGGCCGCATTGGCGACGCAAGCCGCCATCGCCGTGGATTGGGTGGACGCACGGGGCCAGCCGCGCCGCGTGGCCGACGACGTGCTGCGCACCGTGCTCGGCGCCTTGGGACTGCCGGCGGGCGACGCCACGCAGATACACGAAAGCGCCGCACGCTTGCGTGAAGAATCCCGCCAAGACCCTGGCCTGTTGATCGTCGACGCCGGCGCGCCCGTTGAATTCGAAGCGCGTCCGGACACGTCTTATCTGCTGCTGGGCGAGGACGGCGAACAGCGTACCGTGACCGCCCACGACAGCGGCGACGGGCGCACGCGGTTGCCCGCTATCGACACCCCGGGCTACTACGTCCTGGAGACCGATACCTGGCGCCGCAATGTGGCGGTGGTGCCGCCACGCAGTCCCAGCGTCGGTGAACTGCTGGAGACTGAACACCCGCGCGCGTGGGGCGTCTCCGCCCAGTTGTACAGCCTGCGCCGTGACCATGGCGGCGATCCGGCCCAGGCGGCCGGCATCGGTGACTTCACCGCGCTGGCGCGCCTGGCTGGCGCGGCTGGTCAGCGCGGCGCGGCGGCTTTGGCCATCAGCCCCGTGCATGCGATGTTCGCCGCCGATCCTGGGCGCTACAGCCCTTATGGCCCCTCCAGCCGCCTGTTTCTCAACAGCCTCTACGTCGATCCCGCCGCCGTGCTGGGTAACGCCGCGCTGGGCAAGGCACTGAGCGGTCTCGGCCTGGGTGACGAAGCCTTGCGCCTGGATGGCCTGTCCCTGGTCGACTGGCCCGGCGTGGCGCGCCTGCGGCTGAAGCTACTGCGCCGCATGTACGACGATTTCCGCGACGACGCCCATAGCGATCTGCAGGACGCGTTCACCCGCTTTCGCATCGCCGGCGGCGAGGCGCTGGAAAGCCACGCCCGTTTCGAAGCGCTGCACGCGCGTCATCTGCCGCCGCTGGGTGACGCCACCGACTGGCGCCACTGGCCGGCCGACCTGCGCGATCCCACCGGTGCCGGCGTGCGCGCTTATGCCCATGCGCACGAGCGCGACATCGCTTTCCACATCTTTTTGCAATGGCTGGCCGCGCAAGGTTTGGCGGGCGCCCAGCAGGCGGCACGCGCGGCTGGCATGGGCATCGGCCTGATCGGCGATTTGGCGGTCGGCACCGATCCTGGCGGCAGCCATGCCTGGAGCCGTCAGGCCGACATCCTCGAAGGCCTGTCGCCCGGCGCACCGCCTGATCTCTACAATCCGCTGGGCCAGTGTTGGGGCTTGACCGCTTTCTCGCCGCGCGCCTTGCATCTGACCGGCTATGCCGCCTTCATCGAAATGCTGCGCGCGGCCCTGGTCCATACCGGCGGCCTGCGCATCGATCACGTGCTGGGCCTGGCCCGCATGTGGCTGGTGCCGCAGGGGGCATCGGCCAGGGACGGCGCCTATCTGCGTTATCCGCTGGACGATATGCTGCGCCTGGTGGCGCTGGAAGCCTGGCGCCATCGGGCGCTGATCATAGGCGAGAACCTGGGCACCGTGCCCGATGGCTTCAACCATCGCATCGAACAGGCCGGCATGCTGGGCATGGACGTGCTCTGGTTCCAGCGCGATGGCTGGGCCGGCAACCCCGCGCCCTTCCAGCAGCCGCGCTATTGGCCCAGCGCCGCCATCGCGACGACGACCACGCACGACCTGCCCACCATCGTAGGCTGGTGGCGCGGCACTGAAATCGGCTGGCGCGATCGTCTGCAATTGCTGGGAGAAGGAGAAAGCAGCGCATCGCTGAGCCAAGAACGCGAACGCGATCGCGGCGCCCTGTGGCAGGCCCTGCGCGATGCCGGCTGCATCGGCCACGATCAGCCGGAGACGCCGCCGGCTGACGCCCCGATCGAAGCCGTGCTGCGCTATGTGGCGAGCGCGCCGGTACCGCTGACGCTGATCCCGCTGGAAGACCTGTTGGGACTGGAAGAGCAGCCCAACCTGCCCGGCACCATAGACACGCATCCCAATTGGCGTCGCAGGCTGAACGTGGACGGGGCGCGCTTGTTCGATGACCCAGCCGTAAGCGCGCGCGTGGAAGCCGTCGAAGCAGCACGTAGGAGCCACACATGACACCGCGCCATGCCGAGACGCCTGCCGCCACCGCCCCGGTCACCTCGACCGCCAATACAACCGACACTGCTGCCACCGACATAGAAAACATGCCGCAAGAAGCGTCCAACGCATCAGTCATCCCGCTCGCCGCGACGACGGGCACGCCCCGCGCCACTGTGCGCCTGCAATTCCACGAAGGCTATACCCTGGACGACGCGGTTGCGCAGGTACCGTATTTCGCCCGCCTGGGCGTCAGCCATGTGTATGCCTCGCCCTTGACCCGTGCCCGCCGCGGCTCCACGCACGGCTATGACGTGGTCGATCACGCCCAGGTCAATCCTGAACTGGGCGGCGAAGCGGCACTGCGACGCCTGGTGCGGGCCCTGCGCGCGCACGACATGGGCCTGATCGTCGACATCGTCCCCAACCACATGGCCACCAGCCCGGACAACCCCTGGTGGTGGAGCGTGCTGCGCGACGGCCGCGCCAGCCCGCATGCCACGTGGTTCGACATCGAATGGGAACCGGCTGATACGGGCCTGCACGGAAGGGTGCTGGCGCCGTTCCTGGGCAAGCCTTATGGCGAGGCGCTGCGCGACGGCGACATCCGCCTGCGCCTGGGCGATGCCGGCTGGTACATCGATGCGCACGGCGCGCCCTATCCCATCGCGGACGGCAGCCTGGACACCGATACGCCCGATCCGGCGCATGCCCATGATCCCGCTACGTCCGCCGGACGCGAACGTCTGCATGAATTACTCGAACGCCAAGCCTACCGCCTGGCGTGGTGGCGCAGCGCCGCCGATGAGATCAACTGGCGCCGTTTCTTCGAAATCACCGACCTGATCGGCGTACGCGTAGAGCAGGCCGAGGTATTCGATGCCGTGCACGCGATGGTGCTGGGCTTCTACGAAGAAGGTCTCATCGATGGCCTGCGGGTAGACCACGTCGATGGATTGAGCGATCCCATCGGCTACTGCGCGCGCTTGCGGGCCGAACTGAACGCGCGCTCGCCGCGACGGCCCGGCGCGCTGGCTGGGCAAACGCCTTACCTGGTCATCGAAAAAATCCTCGCCAGCGACGAAGTCCTCGACGAGCGCTGGCAGGTGGACGGCACCACCGGCTACGACTTCATGGACCAGGTCGGTGCCGTGCTGCATGATGCCTCCGGGGTGGGTCCCATCACGGATCTGTGGGAAACGCTGGCGCGCGATACCCGGTCTTTCGCCGAGGTCGCCGACGAGGCGCGCGAGCTGATGTTGCTGCGGCATTTCCCCGCGGAGCGCTATGCGGCGGCGCGGGCCTTGCACCGCGTGGCCACGCTGGATCCCATGACCCGCGACTGGGGCCAGGCCGCCATCCTGCGCGTGCTTTGGCAGCTGCTGCGCAGTTTCCCCGTCTACCGTACCTACGCCGATGCGGACGGCCGTCATGCCGTGGACCAGGTGCGTTTCGACGCCGCCGCAGGCGCAGCCCATGCGCGCTTTCGCAGCGACCGTGATGGCGACGACGGTCCCTTGCTGGAACTCATGGGCGAATGGCTGGGCGGTCAACCGCTGCATGGCTTGCCGGCCGAGCAACAGGCGGCGCGCGCCCTGGCGACGCGCCGTTTCCAGCAACTGACGCCCCCCTTGACCGCCAAGTCCCTGGAGGACACGGCTTTCTATCGCTACGGGCGCCTGCTGTCGCGCAATGAGGTCGGGGCGGATCCCGGCGAATTCCACCTGGCGGTCGAAACCTTCCATCGCCACTGCTCGGCACGTGCGCGCCGTCTGCCGCGTGCCATGCTTACCACCGCGACGCACGATCACAAGCGCGGCGAGGACACCCGCGCGCGGATTATGACGCTGAGCGAGGTGCACGCCGACTGGAGCCGCTTCGCACACGATTGGATGCACAGGTACGCGCCGGCCACGTATAACGGCAACGGCCAGCTGGCGCCGCATCCGGCCGATCTGTATATGCTCCTGCAAACACTGGTCGGCGCCTGGCCCCTGGACCTGCGGCCCGACGATGCGGCCGGCCTGCAGGCCTATGCCGAACGCGTGGGGGCTTGGCAGCTCAAGGCTTTGCGCGAAGCCAAGGTGCGTACCAGTTGGGTAGTGCCGGACGAGACCTATGAACAAGCCTGCGCGGCGACATTGAACGAGGTGATGCAGCCGGGCGCTGCCGACGGCATCGCGGCGTTTGCTCGTCGCATCGCCGCCGCCGGCGCGGTCAACAGCCTGGCGCAGACCTTGTTGCGTCTGACGGTGCCGGGCGTTCCGGATCTGTACCAAGGGACTGAATTCTGGGACTTCAGCCTGGTGGATCCGGACAATCGCCGTCCCGTGGATTATGCAGCGCGTGCGGAGGCATTGGATGCGCATCAGGCACACGATGTCGACGGCCTGCTGGCCGACTGGCGCAGCGGGCGCATCAAGCAGGCCGTGGTGTATGGCGCCCTGGCCGCGCGGCGCGCGGATCCGGAGCTGTATGCACGGGGTAGCTACGTGCCCCTGCCTGTGCTGGGCTCACGCGGAGATCACATCATCGCGTTCGTGCGCAGTTTCGGCGACAGGAAGGTCTTCGTGCTGGCGCCTCGTCTGGTCGGGACGCACTTGCGTGTCGATGACGGCGATGTCGCAAATGCCGGTGGTGTCGGTGGCAATGCCGGTGCCAGCGCCAATGCAGACGCCAACGCCACTGCCACCGGGAATGCCACCGACAACGCCGACGCTGGCGAGTACTTGCCGCGTATCGATCCCGCTTTCTGGGAATCGACCGCGGTAGTATTGCCACATCGCTATGCGGGCGCCACTCTGCGCGATGCCCTCAGCGGCCGGGAACGCCGCGTCGGTGCGGACAGCATCCTGCCGCTGGCCGAGGCATTGGCGGATTTTCCTGTGGCGTTGTTGTCGACTTGAACGTTGCGCCGCGAATGCGGGGCGGACCTCTGCGCGTCCGGGCCCCTGCCGCAGGCCTTGCGGCAGCCAAGAAATCAAAGGGAAATTTCTAAGGAAATTACCCCTTTCTTTTTATTCTCGAAATATGTCGTATCGCCCCCGACCGCGCCTGGCCGGTCCCGCCGGGACGGCCCCGGCGTCCGCGCGTCCGGACCGCTGCCGCAGGCCATGCGGCAGCCAAGAAATCAAAGGGTAATTTCTAAAGAAATTACCCTCTTTTTTATTCTCGAAATATGTCGTATCG
>Ga0256911_1000098_pt1 | contig 29187 bp, 27 predicted proteins | sample MC6MC0764MT_FD_190197 | JGI IMG/M metagenome (GOLD analysis project Ga0256911, IMG submission 190197) | Metatranscriptome of enriched soil aggregate microbial communities from Iowa State University, Ames, United States - MC6-MC0764-MT... | ecosystem: Environmental > Terrestrial > Soil >...
GACCGCCGCCGTTACACCGGACGCGACGACGTCGTACGGCCCGATCGGCTGCAGTCTGCCGCAGCGGACCCGCACCACTTCCCATCCCACGGAGCGCAGCAGCCTGTCCTTCTTCCGGTCTGTCGTCTCGCGTCTTCCGACGTGCTCCAAACCGTCCCTCCCGGTCGTGTCGTATTCGATCGCCACCTTCAGCTCCGGGATGACGATGTCCGGCCAGACCTCCAGATGCGAGAAGAACGGGCGGGCCACGCGCACAGCGTTCATGGTGAGATCGAGGTCGAGCGCATCCCCGAGCCTCCGCTTGAGCTCGGGCTCGGCGGCCGATGCCGGTTTCGGAGCCAGACTGCTGGAGAATGCCTCTCCGAGAGCGACCGCATCGGCTCCGGCCCGTGCGTGACGACACACCGGACATCGTCTTCCCGTGAGGATGCGCTCGACCGTCGCCTCATACGACGGATGTCCCTCCTTGCAGAGCCACGAGTGGCGTGCGGAGGTTCCGTTCTCCAGTGAGACCGCGACCCGAGACCGAGGAGCCGCAAGGCTCACCAACTCCTCCCGGCTGGTGGGCGCGTTATCGAGTCGACGGCACAGGTAGCACCGGTCGTCGGTCGGGTCGTGCTCGATGCGCCGCGGATCTCGCGGATGACCGCACGAGTGAGAGCCCGCGCTGGACGGCTGTGCACTCATCCGTTTGGGCACCGCCAGCGCGGAGCATTCGGGACACCAGGTGGATCGCCGACGCGATCCACCTGGTCGTGCGCGCTGTTCAGCGGGCGTGGCGACGAATCGGTGGCCGGCGTCGCACTCCCAGACGAGGTAGACCTCGGCCGCGGGTGGCACCTGACTGAGCACGAGACCGTGGTTGAGGTCGGGATGGTACTGGCGCACGAGTACCGGATACCTCTGCCAGTCCTCGCGGTACCGGCCGACCGCGTAGGGCACGGAGCTTCCCTTGCTCCATTGGCGGCGCGCCCACCACAGCTCGACGCTCTCTGCCACGCGCTGCTCCTCCCGACCGTCCTATCACGGCCTCCCGGTCATCCGCGGCCCAGACTAGGAGCGACCACCGTCATCGCTCGACGGACCCGTCACCTTCTTCCATCGAGCGGAGTAGCCGATCGGCTCGAAGCCGACAGCCTCGTTCACGTCGAGCATGTGCCGGTTGTCCTCGGCGTTCGTCGTCTCCACGCTCCGGATGTGCGGAAACCTGTCCTCCAGCTCACGCAGGTTCGTCAGCTTCAGAAGCATCCCGAGTCGGCGACCGCGGTGCTCCCGGAGCACGAGGGTGTCCATCTGTTCGGCGGGACGATCAGGTTCGCCGGGAACATCGAGCTCGGTGTAGCCCGCAGGTCGTCCCGACTCGACATGCAGCACGAGTGTCGTCAGCACGGAGCGCGGACTGGATTCCCAGAGATCATCCACGGAACGCACCCGATCCGCCGTCCAGACGTCCTCCGTCTGAGCAATGCCCGCATTCGGTGTCTCGGTGCTCATCCTCGTGCGCACCAGAGCCACCGCATCGAGCCATTCGTCCGGGGTGCGACCCTGCCAGGTGACGGTCCGGTACCCGGTAGCGGATGCGCTCGCTTCGGAGAAGCGCGCCGAGAAGAGGTCCCCATCCACCGGGAGCTCCAGGCTGCTCAAGCGGCCGACCTGCTCCAGGGAGAAGCCGTAGCGCTGGAGAAAACGGGTCGACCCGAGTCCGGTCGGAACCGACCCGAAGCCGGTGGGAGCGGGGATGCTGTCGCCCGGGACGCCGGCAGCGTAACTGGTCTGGTTCTGGATGATCGTCCGCTTCGCACCCTCGGCCATCCGCTCGAGGCGTTCGAACAGGGCGGAACCGATTCCCCGGCGTCGGAAGTCCGGGAGTACGGAAACGGCCGCCCAGCATTCCGTCGCATCGCGTGGCAGTGCAAGGCTTCCCCGGCCGACGACGCGGCCGTCGACCTTGGCGATGAGCCCCGACATCGGCAGGGTCGAGTCCTTCCAGTTCGGGAGAAGATCCTCCGCGGTGAAAACGTCGGCGGTGACTCCCCGTAGTTCGGCTTCCACGCGGCTTCTGACCTCGGCCATGCCGATGAAGTCCGCAGCGTCGGCGGACTGGACGCTGTCCGGAACGATGAGGTCCGAGACGACGAACGCGCCGTCGGTGAAAGTGTGTTGTGGCGTAGACATTGAAATCCTTCTTGTGAGCAGGGTCGATCGACTCATCCACGGACGTGGAGAGGAATGGAGTCGCTGCTAAAGGATCACGGACGGAAGTCTGTCAGAGCTTCCGGACCCGAGCAAGGGCACCTGCCGATCCGCTCAGGACCGTCGCTATCATTCGGTCATGCTCATCGAACATCGCGGTCACCACCCGAACGTCCACGAGAGCGCATACGTGGCGCCCACGGCAGTGATCAGCGGAGACGTCACCATCGGGCCCGGGGCGCGCATCCTGTACGGAGCGGTCATCAGCGCAGAGGATGGGTGCGTCACCGTGGGCGAGAACGTGATCGTGATGGAGAACGCACTGGTGCGCGGACGAGAAGCGCATGAAGTGAGCATCGGGGACGCCACCATGATCGGTCCTCACGCGCACATCAACGGTGCCGCGATCGGGGCCGGGGCTTTCATCGCGACAGGAGCCTCGGTGTTCCCCGGCGCGGTCGTCGGAGAGGGCGCCGAGGTGCGCATCAACGGGGTTGTCCAGGTCAACACGCGTCTCGAAGCCGACACGGTGGTGCCCATCGGCTGGGTGGCCGTCGGCGACCCGGCCGAGATCTTGCCGCCCGACGCACACGACCGGATCTGGGAGATACAGCGGGCGCTCGATTTCACGGGAACCGTCTACGGGGTCACCGCAGGCACGCCGATGGGCGAGGTGATGGCGCGCCAATCCGAGTTCTACGGCGCGCATCGCGATGACAGGGTGGGCCCTACCGGGATCGAACCGATGACATCCACGGTGTAAACGTGGCGCTCTACCAGCTGAGCTAAAGGCCCTTCGTCGCAGTGCGACCCGAACAGCTTAGCGCTCGGCGGTGTGCGCCAGGTCGACCTCCCACTCGGCGAGTTCGCCGGCGGACAGCTGCCACATGTACTCGTTCTTGAGCTTTGCCCCATCGCGCACGAACGGTCCGGTGCGGTAGTCGTAGAAGGCCACGGTCGGCAGCGTGCCGTCAGGTGCCGTGAGTATGGCGTTGTTGAAGTCGCCGTTCATGCGTCTCAGCTCCCGGACGACCGCGTGACGATAGGCGTCCTGGTCGAGCGCCGCCCTGCTCGTCGCCGCCTCCGTCAGTTGCAGAGCGATGTGCAGCTGACGATCTCCCCGGTCGTCTTCGAAGCTGATGAGACGGTGGTTCTCGACGACCTCGAGAAGAGACGGGTCGCCGTAGATGACGTCGCGGAGCGCATCCGGTGCCACGACAGCTCCGTTGTAGTCGACAGAGAGGTCGGAGCGTCCGTAGTGGAACAGCAGCGGAAGATCGAGGAACTGTTCGTCGATGACCGCCTGATGACCGAGCTCGCGCAGAATGGGCGTCACCTCGCGCAGGCGCATGACGTGCCCGCGGTCGTGGATGTTGTACCGGATGCGCGGATTGATGTTCTGCTTGCGCACGATCGTGACGACCAGCTCACCCGCCGCGTTCGTCTCGATGAGGTAGTCGTACGGGTTGAACTGGAACACCATGGGCAGCACGCCGTACTCCCCCTGCCGGGTGATGCGAGCGGCCAGGACGGGGTCGGTGGCGATGGCCCGGCGGAGCTCCACCGTGTAGTCGGTCTCGATGGCGATGTTGATCTCGAGGTCGCTGGCTCCGTACGAGCCGAACGCGCTGTGCGCATAGCGGAGGATGTGCGAGCGCATGTTCTCACTGATGCCTTCACCGCCGAAGGCCGCCACGATGTCGTACTGCGTCCAGTCGACGCGATCGTCGTCGAACAGTGCCTTCAAGAAGGGCGGGTAGCTCAAGATGATATAGGTGTACCCGGTGCCGAACTCCTGCATGGTCGCGATGATCTTGTTGCGATCGGGACCGATCGACTTCATCATCGTGACCTCGGTCAGCGACGTGCTGACGTTCATCCCGGTAGCCCAAGCGCCGAGCGAGAAGGCGTTCAAGACGAACGGCTGCTTGCGCAACGAATTGGCCGTCCGTGCGAATCCCACCTGGAGCAGCTGCCGGGTGGCGAGCCGTTCGTCCCTTCCCCGCACCCAGCTCGTCGGAGTGCCGGAGCTTCCCGAGGATTCGTCCACGACGACGCCGTGGCGTGGCAGCCGGCCGCCGATGCTGCGCTCCGGGATGCTCCACTTCTTGATGTACGAGTCTTTGTCCATCTCCGGGATCGTCGCGTACGCCGAGGCGAGAGAGCCGCGGAAGCGCAGTGTGGGCGCAACCCCGCGCTGCGCGAGGAAGGCACGATAGGCGGGTACCTTGCGGGCGGCGAACTCGAACGTGCGCCACGCGCGCCAGCGGCCGAGCAGCCAGCGGAACGGCTCGATGCCCGGGCCGAGCAGTACCTTGTGGGTGTGCACACTGTGGGTGAACAAGCGCACGAATCCGTCCTGAGCCCAGACGAAGGCGAAAATGAGCGACCGTTTCATGAACCGGCTCCGATCAGCATGGCTTCGGCGGGACGGCGGTGAGCGATGGGCGGGCGCTTGCTGTGACCGAACCGGAAGAGCATCCAGGCCATCCGACCGTCCCGTTCGTCCGCCGGGACGGACTCCACGAACGCGCGGTGCGACTCCGGATTGGTGATGACGGTGCCGAACGGATGCAGGTAGACGCCGTTCGCCGTGAGATCGAGCCACACCCGCATGAACGTGCGCCCAGCTTCCACGTGGTCCGCCGGTTTGTCGAACGGACCCTCCAGCCATCCGAGCTGCCGAACGCCGCGCATCGTTCGAAGGTAGACGCTCCGGATGACGCCCCCGATGACCGGTGCACGCCAGAGTCCCCGGTGGCCCATCGCGAACCGCAGCACGGGACCGGGCATGAGCATGGCCTCGGCGCTGAGGCCATCTCCCCTCTCCCGTGCTTCCGTGCGGTCGAACCGAAGCCACGTCATGATCTCTTCGTATACGGCATCGTTCTGCAGATCGGAGAAGAGCGTGGACTGATTGATGCGTACCAGTTCACGAACGGTCCCGGCATCGGCGGTGGTGCGGAAGGCGTGGCCGCCGCTCGTCGCGACCGCCGCGGCTGAGGCGATGACGGCATCCGGTACCAGTGTCGCGTCGTACGGCCTGCGCGAGGTCTGCCTGCTCAGGAAGAGCGCGTGCCTCAGCCTGTCCCGCTCGGTCGTTTCGCGCGGCTCGAGAGTCAGGGTTCCCAGTGGATGCAGACGATCCGACCCGGCGAAGTCCATGTCGCTGTGGTCGAGGTTCTCGGTCACCGAATATCCGAGTCCGGCGGCGACGGTGTGAAGTCCCTCGAGGAACACGCCCGCGCACACGTGCCCGAACGGGATGCCGAACGATTCAGCGGGCAGGCCGAGATCGAGATCGTAGAAAAGCTCGGCCGTGCGTTCGTCGATCGGCCTGAGCTTGATCGGCTGCGAATTGTGGGGCGACGGGTAGTGGCGAGCATCGTCGACGATGCGCGCCCAGGGAACTATCGGGCCATCCATGGGAACACGGTATCGGGTGCCCGGTCAGGGCTGCCTCCGTGGCAGCACGGTTTAGCCGACGTGTGCGGGAAGAGACTCGAGGGCGGCGCGGTAGGCGTCGAGCGAGCGTGCCTCGCCGGGAGCGGTGATGAAGGAGGCGCGGATGATCCCCGACTCGTCGATCACGAACGTCGCGCGGTTGGCGAAACCCTTCTCGGGAAGGAAGACGCCGTACTCCTTCGATATCTCACCGTGCGGCCAGAAGTCCGCGAGCAGAGTGAAGTCGTACCCCTCCTGCTCCGCCCAGGCGCGAAGCGTGAACTTCGAGTCGACGGAGATGCCGATGAGCTCGACCGCGTTGTCCTTGAAGAGTGCCAGGTTGTCGCGCAGTGCGCAGAGCTCCCCCGTGCACGTTCCCGAGAAGGCGAGCGGGAAGAAGACGAGCGCGACGGCGCGCTCTCCGCGGAAGTCGCTGAGACGGACCGTCTCGCCGAACTGGCTGAGCAGCTCGAAGTCGGGAGCCTGGGTGTCGTTCTCCAGAGCCATGGTGTGTTCCTTTCAGCGACAACGGGCCGAATCGCTCGCCGACGCACGAGCACACAGCCTAGACCCGCCCGCCGAGACTTCCAAGGGAGCTGTCAACGGAGCGCTCGGAGTGAGGCTAGGCTGACAGATGGTGCCTTCGCACTTGTCGCAACCCGACAGCGAATGACGCCTCTCACGATCTATCCGACACAAGAAAGAGGTCGAGGGTGACTGTAAACGACCAGGACCCGTATTCGGTGAATCACATCGATTCGGACCCGGAGGAGACCGCCGAATGGCAGGAATCCCTCGACGCACTGGTTGCGGCTCATGGTCACGAGCGTGCTCGTGAAATCATGCTGAGCCTGCTCAAGCGCTCCAAAGAACTGCACCTCGGTGTACCGATGGTCCCGACCACGGACTACATCAACACCATCTCCCCCGACAACGAGCCGGACTTCCCCGGTGACGAGGAGATCGAACGCCGTTACCGCGCCTGGATCCGGTGGAACGCGGCCGTCATGGTGCACCGCGCACAGCGCCCCGGCATCGCAGTCGGTGGTCACCTCTCGAGCTACGCCTCGAGTGCGACGCTCTACGAGATCGGCTTCAACCACTTCTTCCGCGGTCAGGACCACCCGGGCGGCGGAGACCAGGTCTTCTTCCAGGGGCACGCCTCCCCGGGCCCCTACGCCCGTGCGTTCCTCGAGGGCCGGCTCAGCGCCGATCAGCTCGACGGGTTCCGCCAGGAGAAGTCTCACGCAGGCGGCGGGCTCTCGTCGTATCCGCATCCGCGTCTCATGCCGGAGTTCTGGCAGTTCCCGACCGTGTCGATGGGTCTCGGACCGATCAACGCCATCTACCAGGCGCAGGCGAACAAGTACCTCACCAACCGCGGCATCAAGGATGCGAGCGACCAGCACGTGTGGGCGTTCCTCGGCGACGGCGAGATGGACGAGGTCGAGAGCCGTGGCCAGCTGCAGGTCGCCGCCAACGAGAAGCTCGACAACCTCACGTTCGTCGTGAACGCCAACCTCCAGCGGCTGGACGGGCCGGTGCGAGGCAACGGCAAGATCATCCAGGAGCTCGAGAGCTACTTCCGCGGTGCGGGCTGGAACGTCATCAAGGTGATCTGGGGTCGCGAGTGGGACGACCTGCTGGCCCGTGACGATGACGGCGCTCTCGTCAACCTGATGAACCAGACGCCCGACGGCGACTACCAGACCTACAAGACCGAGAGCGGCGCCTACGTGCGCGAGAACTTCTTCGGCCGTGACCCCCGCACACTGAAGCTCGTCGAGAACTACAGCGACGACCAGGTGTGGGGTCTCAAGCGCGGTGGACACGACTACCGCAAGGTCTACGCGGCGTTCAAGGCGGCTGTCGAGCACAAGGGTCAGCCGACCGTCATCATCGCGAAGACGATCAAGGGCTACGGCCTCGGTCCGAGCTTCGAGGGGCGCAATGCGACCCACCAGATGAAGAAGATGACCCTCGACAACCTGAAGGCGTTCCGCGACGCCATGCGCATCCCGGTGACGGATGCACAGCTCGAGGAGAACCCGTACCTTCCGCCGTACTACAACCCCGGCCCCGATGACGAGGCGATCCAGTACATGCACGACCGTCGTCGCGCGCTCGGCGGATACGTGCCGGAGCGTCGCACGAAGTACACACCGCTCTCCCTCCCCGACGACAGCGCATACGCGATCTCGAAGAAGGGCTCGGGCACGCAGGAGATCGCCACCACCATGGCGTTCGTCCGCCTCCTGAAAGATCTGCTGCGCTCGAAGGACTTCGGCCACCGGATCGTGCCGATCATCCCGGATGAGGCTCGCACGTTCGGAATGGACGCGTTCTTCCCGAACGCGAAGATCTACAACCCGAACGGCCAGCACTACACCTCGGTCGACCGTGAACTGCTGCTCGCCTACAAGGAGAGCCCGCAGGGACAGATCATCCACGTCGGCATCAACGAGGCGGGAGCGCTCGCCGCGTTTACCAACATCGGAACGTCGTACGCCACCCAGGGTGAGCCGCTCATCCCGGTGTACGTCTTCTACTCGATGTTCGGATTCCAGCGCACGGGCGACGCGATGTGGGCAGCGGGCGACCAGATGGCGCGCGGTTTCATGATCGGCGCCACCGCCGGTCGCACGACCCTGACGGGTGAAGGTCTGCAGCACGCCGACGGTCACTCGCTGGTTCTGTCGTCCACGAACCCGGCGGTGCTCTCGTACGACCCGGCCTACGGCTACGAGATCGGCCACATCGTTCGCGCAGGTCTCGAACGGATGTACGGCGACAACCACCCGGACCCGAACGTCATGTACTACCTGACGGTCTACAACGAGCCGATCGTGCAGCCCGCCGAGCCCGAGGGCGTCGACGTGGACGGCATCGTCAAGGGCATCTACAAGCTGCGAGGCAACGACGTGGCCGGGCCGAAGGCTCAGCTCCTCGCTTCCGGTGTCTCGGTGCCCTGGGCACTCGAGGCCCAGCACCTGCTCGCGCAGGACTGGGGTGTGTCGGCGGACGTGTGGTCGGTGACCTCCTGGTCCGAGCTGCGCCGCGACGGTCTCCGTGCGGAGGAGCACAACTTCCTCTACCCGCAGCAGGAGCGTCAGGTCCCGTACGTCACCCGCAAGCTCGAGGGAGCCGAGGGGCCGTTCGTCGCGGTGACCGACTTCATGCACGCCGTGCCCGACCAGATCCGTCAGTTCGTGCCCGGAGAGTTCGCAACGCTGGGTGCAGACGGGTTCGGTTTCTCCGACACCCGTCCGGCCGCCCGGCGATTCTTCAAGATCGACGGTCCGTCGATGGTCGTCCGCACTCTCGAGCTGCTCGCAGCACGGGGACAGGTCGACCCGACGGCTCCGGCACGAGCGATCGAGAAGTACCTCCTCCACGACGTGAACGCTGGAACCACCGGCAGCGCCGGCGGCGAAAGCTGACCTCGGTCCGCACTCCGGTGCCGAAGACGAAGGAAGAGACGCTCACCTGGCTTCGCAAGATCTCGGGTGAGCTGGCCACCGCTACGCTCAAACGCCTCGAAGACACCCTGCCGTGGTACCGCGACATGCCCCCTGGGCGGCGGTCCGCGGTGGGGCTCGTGGCCCAGGCGGGCATCTCGTCGTTCATCTCGTGGTTCGACGACCCTCGGTCGACTCCGTGGATCGCAGCCGATGTGTTCGGCGCGGCTCCGCGTGAGCTCCTCCGGTCGGTGAGCCTGCAGCAGACGCTGCAGCTCATCAAGGTCACGGTGGAGGTCGTCGAGGACCGCGTGAAGAACGGTGGAGAGGCCCTCCGTGAGGCGATCCTCCTGTACTCGCGGGAGATCGCGTTCGGCGCGGCAGACGTGTACGCCCGCGCCGCAGAGGCCCGCGGCCTCTGGGACGCACGGCTCGAGGCTCTCGTAGTCGACAGCATCCTGACCGGTGAGTACGACGACGAGCTGCCGAGTCGAATCGCCGCCCTGGGCTGGCACGGCCACGGAGAGGTGAGCGTGCTGGTGGGCACGGCGCCCAAGATGCTCGACGTCGACCAGCTCCGCCGCACGGCGAGGCACATGTCGGCGGATGTGCTCATCGGCGTTCAGGGAAGTCGCCTCGTTCTGGTGATCGGTCGGGCGTTCCCGAGCTCGGCGGCACAGGACGAGGCCATCGGCGCCTCCCCCGTGGTGAGCTTCCTGGAGATCGCCGCGCAGCTCGAACCGGGCTTCGGTTCGGGTCATCTCGTTCTCGGCCACGAAGTGGCGAGCCTGGTGGATGCGTCGAAGAGTGCAAAAGCAGCGCTTGCGGGCTTCGCCGTGGCCAAGGCCTGGCGCAACTGCCCGCGGCCGGTCCATGCTGACGACCTGCTTCCCGAGCGAGCCCTCGCGGGCGATGGGCTCGCCCGCGCAACCCTCATCAACCGCATCTACCGTCCCCTGCAGGCACATTCCACGGAACTGCTGACGACGCTATGGTGCTATCTCGACAACGGCCGTTCGTTGGAGGCCACCGCTCGTGAGCTCTTCGTCCATCCGAACACGGTGCGGTACCGGCTCAAGCGTGTCTCCGAGGTGATCGGATGGGATGCCACCGGCGCCAGGGAAGCGCTGATCCTGCAGGCCGCGCTCATCGTGGGCTCGATCAACGAGCCCGAATCACCTCGCCGCGGCTGACGGTGTTTGTAGACAACCACAAAGGATCACGGAATACTTCGTATCCGTTCGACACATCCGCACTGCGGAGGATTGGCAGACTAGAACAGTGATCGTCATCGTGTGCCCGGGACAGGGCTCCCAGACCCCCGGCTTCCTCGAGCCCTGGCTCTCCGAGTCGTCGTTCCGTGAGCAGCTCTCGAGCATCTCGGATGCTGTCGGCATCGACCTCGTGGCCCACGGGACCGTCAGCGACGCGGAGACCATCCGCGACACGGCGATCGCTCAGCCGCTGATCGTGTCGGCCGGGCTTCTGACACTGACGGCCCTTCTGAAGGACGGCCGGCGCGACCGAGTCGGCGGCATAGCGGGGCACTCGGTCGGCGAGCTGACTGCTGCTGCGGGCGCCGGCATCCTGAGCGAGACGGATGCGGTCGCCTTCGTGCGAGAGCGCGGCGCGGCGATGGCCAAGGCCGCGGCAGAGGTGCCGACCGGTATGAGCGCGGTGATCGGAGCGGACGAGACGGAACTGTTCGCCAAGCTCGACGAGCTCGGCCTCTCCCCCGCGAACTACAACGGTGGCGGCCAGATCGTCGTCGCAGGCGCGCTCAGCGCGCTGGCGCAGCTCTCGGAGAACCCGCCCGCCCGTGCCCGGGTCATCCCGTTGCAGGTCGCCGGTGCGTTCCACACGCGTTTCATGCAGCCGGCCGTCGATCACCTGCGGGAGTTCGCCGCAACACTGCCCGTCTCTGACCCGACCCTCCCGATCTGGACGAACAAGGATGGCTCGCTCGTCACCTCGGGAACCGAGTACGTCGACCTGCTGGTCGGCCAGGTCTCGTCGCCGGTCCGCTGGGATCTGACGATGGATTCCCTTCAGTCCGCAGGCGTCTCGGGCATCGTCGAGGTCGCCCCCGCGGGTGCGCTCGTCGGGCTCGCCAAGCGCGGCCTCAAGGGCGTGCCATCCGTCGCCATCAAGACGCCGGACGATCTGCCCGCAGCGTTCGAGCTCATCGACCAGGCCGCCTAGGAGGACCAGGATGACCCACCCCACACTTCAGCAGGCCCATGGCCCGCAGTACACGCGCATCCTCTCGGTCGGTGCGGCCCGCGGCGATCTGATCGTTCCCAACGACGACCTCGTCGGACCGATCAACTCGTCGGACGAATGGATTCGTCAGCGCACAGGCATCATCACGCGCACCCGAGCGAGTCACGATGTGCTCGCCGTCGACCTTGCGACCGACGCGTCGCGCGAGGCGATCGCCAAGTCGGGGGTCGATCCTCAGCTCATCGACGCCGTGATCGTCGCGACGATCAGCAATTCGCAGCAGACGCCGTCGCTCGCCGCCGTGCTCGCCGATCGTGTGGGAGCGAACCCGGCCGCGGCCTACGACATGAACGCCGCCTGCGCGGGCTACACCTACGGCATCGCCCAGGCTGATGCGCTGATCCGCACCGGCGTCGCTCACTACGTGCTCGTCGTCGGTGCCGAGAAGCTCTCGGACGTCGTCGACCCCACGGACCGCAGCATCTCGTTCCTTCTGGGCGACGGTGCCGGCGCGGTCGTGGTCGGTCCGAGCGAGTATCCCGGCATTTCGAAGACCATCTGGGGCTCCGACGGTTCGAAGGCGGACGCTGTCGGAATGAACGGGACCCTCGTGGACTTCCGCGACGGCGCCGCCGAATGGCCCACGCTCCGCCAGGAAGGCCAGACGGTCTTCCGCTGGGCCGTCTGGGAGATGGCCAAGGTCGCCAAGCAGGCTCTGGATGCGGCCGGCGTCACAAGCGACCAGCTCGCGGCGTTCATCCCCCACCAGGCCAACATGCGGATCGTCGACGAGTTCGCCAAGCAGCTCAAGCTGCCCGACACCGTCGCGATCGCGCGTGACATCGAGACGACGGGCAACACGTCCGCTGCGTCCATCCCTCTGGCCACGCACCGTCTGCTCGAGGAGAACCCCGAGCTCAGCGGAGGCCTCGCGCTGCAGATCGGCTTCGGAGCCGGTCTGGTGTTCGGCGCGCAGGTCGTCGTGCTGCCCTAAACTGTTCAACGGTCAAACGACACCCCCTCAAGGAGAAAACACATGGCATTGTCCACCGAAGAAGTTCTTGCCGGCTTGGCCGAGCTCATCAACGACGAGACCGGCATCGCGACCGACACGGTTGAGCTGGACAAGTCGTTCACCGATGACCTCGACATCGACTCCATCTCGATGATGACCATCGTGGTCAACGCCGAGGACAAGTTCGACGTCAAGATCCCGGACGAAGAGGTCAAGAACCTCAAGACCGTCGGCGACGCCGTCGAGTTCATCGTCAAGGCCCAGGCCTAAGCACCCGCAAGAAGCATCTTCATTCGCGGGTGTGGCCGGTCCGGCACAGCCGGACCGGCCCGTTCCCGCGATCGTGTGCGCCATCGTGCGCATCAGTGATCTCACCAACGGAGAGTTGCCGTTATGACCAAAAAGATCGTCGTCACCGGCGTGGGCGCTGCGTCGCCTCTCGGTGGCACTGCAGCCGACACCTGGCGGGCCCTGCTCGCCGGTGAGTCCGGCGCATCCACTATCGAGAAGGATTGGGTGACCGAACTCGCCCTTCCCGTCACGTTCGCCGCTCAGGCGCGTGTCGATGCGAACACCGTGCTCGAACGACACGAGGTGAAACGTCTCGACCCATCGAGCCAATTCGCGCTGATCGCCGGCCGGGAGGCTTTCGCGGATGCGGGCTCCCCCGAGGTCGAGCCCGAGCGTCTCGCAGTCGACTGGGCGACCGGCATCGGCGGCGTCTGGACGCTCATCGACGCGTGGGACACCCTGCGTGAGCGCGGACCGCGTCGCGTTATGCCGATGACTGTGCCCATGCTCATGCCGAACGGCCCCGGTGCTGCGATCGGTATGGATCTGCACGCACGTGCAGGCATCCGTACCGTCGTGTCGGCGTGTGCGTCCAGCACCGAGTCGATCGCGAACGCCTACGACCACCTGCAGCAGGGTCTCGCAGATGTCGTCATCGCCGGTGGATCCGAAGCGGCCATCCACCCGCTGCCGATCGCGTCGTTCGCCGCGATGCAGGCTCTCTCGAAGCGCAATGACGACCCCGCCACGGCGTCACGTCCCTACGACGTGACACGCGACGGCTTCGTGCTCGGTGAGGGTGCTGCGGCACTCGTGCTCGAGACCGAGGAGCACGCGAAGGCACGCGGCGCGAAGATCTACGCCGAGCTCGTCGGCGGTTCGGTCACGAGCGACGCGTACCACATCACGGCTCCCGATCCCGAGGGGTCGGCCGCGGCTCGTGCGATGGTCTCCGCGATCTCGAACTCGGACGCCTCCCTCTCCGACGTGAGTCACATCAACGCTCACGCCACCAGCACGCCCGTCGGTGACATCGCCGAATACAACGCGCTGCGACGCGTCTTCGGCGATCTGCTCGACGGCATCCCCGTGTCGGCGACGAAGGCCTCCACCGGCCACCTGCTCGGAGGCGCCGGCGCGATCGAAGCCTTCTTCACCGTCATGGCGCTTCACGAGCGCGTCGCACCCCCGACCATCAACCTGAGCGAGAAGGACCCGGAGATCCCGCTCGACGTCGTGACCGAGACCCGTCCTCTCGGCGACGGCGACCTCCTGGCGATCAGCAACTCCTTCGGCTTCGGCGGACACAACGCCGTCGTCGCCTTCCGCTCGGTTTAAGCGGCCGATCGGCCTACGGGCTGAGATGAAGAGACCCCGACCGGATGTCCGGTCGGGGTCTTTCGTTCACCGCGTGCGGGCGGCAGCGCTCGATGCCTGATCCGGCCCGCCGCGGGAGTCGATACGGTCAGCCCACCTTGTGAAGCCAGACGACCGAGGTGGTGTCGCTCGCGTGCCGGAACGCCTCGAGCTCGTCGTCCCATGCCTGCCCGAGGGCCAGACGCAGTTCGCGCTGCAGCTCCATGGCGTTGCCGCCGGCGATCTCCATCGCATACCGCACCCGGTCTTCGGGGATGACGGTATTGCCGGCGCTGTCGGTCTGCGCGAAGAAGATCCCGAGGTCGGGGGTGTGCATCCATCGACCGCCGTCGGTTCCGGGTCCCGGATCTTCGGTGACCTCGAAGCGGAGATGCTCCCAGCCGCGCAGAGCGGATGCCAGAGCCGCTCCTGTCCCCTGCGGGCCTTCCCAGTAGAACTCGGCGCGCTGGGCGCCCTTCAGCACCGGTTGCGCCTCCCAGGTGAAGTTCACGGCGCGACCGATCGCGCGGCCTGCCGCCCATTCGATGTGCGGGCAGAGCGCGCCAGGAGAGGAGTGCACGAAAAGCACTCCCCGAGCTGCGTGTGCTGCCATGGTTTCCTCCATCTCGATTCGGTACGTCTTCCCCAACGACCGACCGATGATGAAACCACTTGGCACTGCTATGAAATTGAGACGACCTTGCGGCCGATGTTCTGAATTATGCCGTAGAACCCGCCGAAGTTACAAGATTGTGATTCGGTGGGTCTTCGATGTGCGCCCGCGTGGGAGGAATAGCATACCGAGTATGTCGGTACAGAACGGATTCCTGGCCCTGCTCACGCTCGGGCCTGCGTACGGGTCGCAGCTCCAGAACGAGTTTCTCGCGCGCGCCGCGCACCGCCGCCAACTCAACGCCGGCCAGGTCTATTCGACACTCGACCGGATGGTCGACCAGGGCCTCGTCAGCTCGGCCGGTACCACCGAAGACGGTCTCCCGCTGTACGAGCTGACACCGGAGGGATCTGCGCTGGCGACGGAGTGGCTCACGCGAGGTCCGCATGACACGCGGCCCGATTGGGACGAGCTGCAAGACCAGGTGCTCATTGCAGCATCACTGCCCGATGCCGACGCTCCCGCGGTCCTCGCCGACTACCGGAGATCGTTCACCGAGAAGATCCGCGAGCTCGAGCACGACGCCGACTCCCGCGCCCTTCTGGCGGCGAACCGTGCCGCAGAGCTGGGCGCGAAAGCCGCGATCGAGTGGATCGACGAGGTGACCGCCACTCTGGCCGCGCATCCGGATGCCCTGGTTCAGCACCGCTCCCCCGAACGCCCGCGACGAGGACGCCGCCCGGCGTCCTGACACGCCGCGGCGGCTATTCGTGCAGAAGTCCGCCCTGCTTGTTGAGCACGTTCTTCTCGCCTGCACGGATCGGCACGCTGAAGCGGTTCTGCGCCGGCGGGAGCGGGCAGTTGAAGTTGTAACTGAAGGCGCACGGAGGCAGCACCGCGAGATTGAAGTCGAGGGTGACCGTGCCGTCCGCGTTGGGGGCGACGAACAGGAATCGTCCGACGGAGTAGGTTTCAGAACCGTTCGTCGTGTCCGCGAACACCAGCTGCAGTGCACGCCCGGACTTGAACGCCGCGAGGTTGTAGTCGACGCCGTCCTTGGTGAACGTGATCTCACCGGGAACGACCATGTCACGGGTCTTGCCGTCGTCTTTGAGATGCTCGAACCCGACGGTCTTTCCCCCCTCGATCGGGGAGAACTTGGCTGTGACGATCCACTCGGGGTCGAAGTCATAGGCGTCGATCGAGCCGAACTCCTGGATGGCCTCGGAGTTCGCATCCCACACCCGGAGTGCGTACTCGCCCTCCTCGCTGGCGATCACGAAGCCGCTCACCGTGTCGCTGAACGTGATCTCGCCGGGGTTCGGGTCATCCTTGCCGCGAACGATGGCCTCGCCGTCGACCAACTGACCGTCGACCTGGATGCCGTCCTCCGCCTTCGCGGTCACCTTCAGTCCCGACTGACCGGCGGGAAGCGGCGACCAGAGACCCGGCACGCCCCAGATCGACTGGGCCGGAGCGTCGGGGTCGCCACTGATCCACTGCGTGTTCACGAGCGCCAGATTGCCTTTGGGGGCGGTGACAGCCTGCGCGCGCCGTTGGCGGTAGCGGGCGATGATGTCGCGCGGGTCGGTGGGGGCGGTGGCGGTGTCGGTCATGGTGTCCATCCTCGATCAGGTCGACGACAACAACCAACTCCGACACAGCTTTATGCCGACGTTCCTCACTTGGCTTCGGCGTAATTGTCGACGATCGCCGTCGTCACCGGGAACTCGACCGGGAAGTCGCCGAAGAGTAGCCGCCCGGCCTGAACGGCCGACTCCCGGACTGCCGCCGCGGTCGCGTCGGCGAGTGGTGCCGGTGCGTGCACGATGACCTCGTCGTGCAGGAAGTAGACCAGATGCGGTCCGTCCTGAAGCCGGGACTCCGGGGCCAGGGCTGTGAGGCGTTGGCGCAGGTCGGCCATCCAGCACAGCGCCCATTCGGCAGCACTCGCCTGAACGACGAAGTTGCGTGTGAAGCGACCCCAATCACGAGCCTGGGTACGGGCTCGTCGCTCCTCGGCGGCTGTGGACGCCGAGTCCGAGGCTGCCGACTGAGCCGCGTGCCACGACGCACCGGGCCGGGGCGAACTCCGGCCGAGCCGCGAGGTGACGACCTCCCCCTTCTCGCCCTCGGCCGCCGCATCCTCGACCAGTTTGACGGCCCGAGGGAAAGCCCTCTTCAATCGCGGCATCAGCCGACCGCTCTCGCCGGTCGTCGCGCCGTACATCGCACCTAGCATCGCGACCTTGGCCTGTGACCGTTCCTCGACCGCGCCCGAGGCGACGATGCCCTCGTACAGATCTTTGCCGCGACCCGCCGCTGCCATCGCGGTATCGTGCGACAGTCCGGTCAGGATGCGCGGCTCCAGCTGCGCCGCATCGGCGACGATGAGCTTCCAGCCGTCGTCGGCGACGACGGCGCCGCGAACCTGACGAGGGAGCTGAAGCGCTCCGCCACCGCGCGTCGCCCATCGACCGGTGACCACTCCCCCCGGTACGTAATCGGGATGGAACCGGCCGTCGCTGATCCAGGCATCGAGCCACGCCCATCCGTTCGCCGTCATCAGTCTGGACAGCTTCTTGTACCGGAGCAGTGGTTCGATGACGGGATGCTGCACCTTGCGGAGTTCCCAGGATCGGGTCGAGGTGGCCAGTATCCCCGCACGATTCAGCGCACGGAGAAGGTCGGGCGGGCTGTCCGGGTTGAGAAGGGGGCTGTCGAGCTCGCGCCTGATCTCACCGACCAGGTCATCGAGGACCGCCGGTCGCGCCCCGGTGGCCGGTCGTCGCCCCAGGAGCTCCGTGAGCAGCCGGTCGTGCCGCTCGGCGCTGTACGGGAGGCCTGCGTAGCGCATCTCCGCAGCGACCAGAGCGCCGGCCGATTCGGCTGCGAGAAGCAGGCGGAGACGGCCGGAGGATCGGCTGAGTGCGACCGCCTCACTCTGGCTCCGAAACTCGTCGACGGCAGACACCGTCACTACGGACGCGCTCTCAGCATCCGTCTGCAGGTCGAGTTCGAAGAGCGTCGCTGCCGGGGCGCTGGGCTGATCGTCGAGCGCCGTGGCCGCATCCCAGGCGCTGAGAGGTGACCGAGCCAGCGGAGAGTCCGAAGCGAGCGCTGACATCCTCAGGATGGTGTGGCAGAGCTGGAGATCGACGCAACGATCGATCCGGACATCCGCCGCGAGCAGGCGCGGATACCAGGCGCGGGTGTCCGGCCAGACCCACCGCGGACGCGGTAGCTGCGCTTCGTGTCGCCGGACGAATTCCGGGAGGTCGTCGAACGTCATCGTCGTCGTGGCGTCCTCGACGATCTCGCCCGCATCGTTCAGGGTCGTCGCTCGAACCCCGGTCGATCCGGACCTGTCGAGAACGATGTGCACGCCTCTATTCTGCGGGCGACGGGTGACAGGAGGCGCATCGAGTCCGGTCGTGGTCGGCACGTGTCAGTCGGTCAGTCGGTCAGCCCGACCAGTCGCGCGCGCAGCTCGGGCCACGAGCTGGCGAACCCGGGATGGAGCGGAAGCTCGTCGACCTCGGCCACCTGCACCCACCGCAGCTCGATGCTCTCGGGATCGGCCATGCGGGCCTCGAAGGGGCGGAGCGACTCTGCCACGACGGTCGTATACGACCAGAACCCGAGATCGAGAGTGCTGGTGAACAAGACGCCCACCGCATCCCCGGGAACATCTGCCTCTTCGCTGGCCTCGCGGAGCGCGCCCTCGATCGCCGACTCACCCTCATGCCTCGCACCGCCGGGGAGTCCCCAGGTTCCGCCGAAATGGCTCCAATCGGCCCGGTGCTGCAGAAGGATTCCGCGCAGCCTGTCGTGCACCAGCAGTCCGGCAGCACCGAATCTGCCCCAGAATCGCTCGCCGTTCGGGCCCTCGACCCACGCATCGCCGGAGTTCACCCTTCCACGTTAGTCGCGCTCGCACCTGTCACGGCTCGATGGCGAAACCGGCGTTCACGTGGCAGCCCGAGTGATCCGGCAGCGGGCGTAGTCTGGCCGGATGAGGATGCGCGTGCAATGGCTCCGGTGAGGAGCGCGGGCATCCTGCTGTACCGCAGGGTCTCCGGCGAGAACATGTCTGTCGACGAGTCCGGCATCGATCGGCTCCAGGTCTGGATCGCGCATATGGGCGGACCGTACTGGGCGAAGAAGGATGAAGCCGCCTGGTCGGTTCCGAAGGGCCTCGTGGATGACGCGGACCTGGCTGATGAATTGGCCACCGCCCGACGGGAGTTCACGGAGGAGATCGGTACACCGCCTCCGGAGGTGACGTACGAGCTTCTGGGAGAGTTCCGTCAGTCGTCGGGCAAGACGGTGGTGGTGTTCTTCGCCGAAGCGGATTTCGCACCTGCCTCGATCGTCAGCAACACGTTCTCGCTGGAGTGGCCACCGCGTTCCGGCAAGGTGAGCGAGTATCCCGAGATCGACGATGCGGGCTGGTTCGACGTGGAGGAGGCTCGCCTCAAGCTCGTGAAGGGTCAACGGCCCATCATCGACGCCCTTCTCGCGCGGGCGCAGCGCTGATCGCCGACCCGCCCATCCCTCAGCCGCGGAAGAAGTCGGCGGCACGCCCTGACCACAGCATCACGATGATGATCAGCGATATGGCGGCACTGATCGCGGCGCCGATGATCTGCCCGGGAAGCAGGATCGCGGTGTACACCGTGGATGCGATCGCCAGCAGTTGCACGATCGTCACGATGGCGCGTGCCACCGGACTGCCGCGCAGCAGCCCTCGGGCCACCGAGAACGTTATGAGGGCGATCACGATGAGCACCACACCCGTGACGATCACGCCGACCGAGCCGCCGAACTGGGCCCGAAGGCTCGGGTCGTTCTGGAACACGAGGAGACCGATCCCACCGAGCAGGTTGAGGAGTGCCTGGATCCACGTGAGAACGGCGATGAACGTGACTCTGGCCGGACGACGTGCGGTTGCTGCGCTCATGCGTGCGAGCTTAGCGCGGGGCCTCCGCCGAGCGACTCACTCGACCACGACTGTCGAGCGTCCAGCAGGCAGCCGTGTCGTTCTGCCATCCGCTGAGACGTACTCGACGGGCACCGGGGACGTGATCGTCGCCTCGCCGTCCCGCACCGACACCTCGACATCACCATGGCCGATCGGCACGACCGCGTCGACGCGGGTGAGCGTTCCGAGCCGTGGAGCGAAGCGGACGACACCGAAGCCGGGTTCGGCCGGCTGGACGCCGAGCACGTGCTGCACCAGGTCCCGGGTCGGCGTCGAGCTCCAACCGTGCACCGGCGTCCCCCAGCCCCAGCACTCGCCGAAGGTGTCATAGCCGTCGACCAGGAATTGCGACCATCGGCGCATCAGGCCGAGAAGCTCGGGAGCACGGCCCGCCGCAGCGACGGCGTCGTGGACGACGTAACTGAAGAACGGCTCCGCGAGCACGACCTCCCTCTCGACGTTCCAGTCGATCCGCTGAACGCCCGCCTGCTGCTCCATGATCTTCTGATCGTCATAGCCTCCCGTCTCGCTGCCGATCCACGATCGGACCACGAGCGTGTCCTCATCCGTGATGCCGTCGACGATGCGCGACCAACGCTCCTGAGGCGCCAACCCGGACACGATGGCGACAGCACCCGCAGCCTGCGATGTGGCGGGCATCCGTTCTTCATCGACGAAGTGGTCGACGTATCGGCCGCGCTCAGCATCCCAGAAGTCCTCGTATCCGGCGCGCGCCCGCTCCCAGTGGTCGAGTGCCCACCGGCCGGCACCCGAGTTCCCCACCCAGTCGCTCATCTCGGAGAACTCGCGGAGCCCTCGCGCCCACAGCCCGGTCAAGAGGGAGCTCCGACCGGTCGAGAACACGCTCGACCAGTCCACGAGGTTCCATTCCGGCACATCGCTGATCGTGCCGTGTTCGTCGACGTAGTCGGCGTACCAGCGAAGGATTCCCTCGACGGTCGGCAGGAGGCCGAGAATCAGTTCACGGTCGCCTGAGTAGCGATAGAGATTGTGGACGCCGTGCACCCAGTGCAGGGCCCAGTCGGGGATGGTCAGTCCCCCGCTCGACTCGATCTCACCGACGACGGTCATCGGGAGCATCCCGTCCGGTCGCGGAGAGTCTCCGAGCACGACATAGTTGCGGGCGAGCGCCCAATCGGAGTTGGTGGTGAGGTGGACCATCTGATGCACGACGCCGTCGCCGACCCAGGCCCGCTGCTCGCGGGTGGGGCAATCCGTGAAGGAGTCGAAGGCGTTCATCGTCACTGTACGGATGCCGGCCCGGTAGAGGCGGTCGATCTCGTCGTCGTCCGTGACGAACGAGGCCGCTCCCACTTCTGGATAGTGGTATTCGCGCACTCGAATCCCGGAGATTGTGACGTCGGCTGATTCGTCGCCATACGCGATGAGGTGCAGGTACCTCAGCCCGTTGAGTTCGAGCGCGCGGTACGCATCCTGGCTCCCCCGTGCGATGTAGCGTGCCCCCGTGGTCGGTGAGGAGAGACCGTGGGTCTCATCGTGGGCCCAGGGCTTCTCGCGAAAGTAGAGGTCGACGACGGTCCCGGCCGGCGCGGTCAGGTCGAGCTCGACGAAACCCGCGACGATGCGACCGAAGTCGACTTCGACATGGTGGGCGCGGCCGGACTCGAGAGAGGCGATGATCGGCAGCGACACCGGTCGGTCCTCCGTCTCCTGGCTCTCGGTGAGCAGCTCGCGCACTCGGATGGCCGGATGATCGGCCGACCAGTCCGGGATCGGACGAAGTGAGCTGTCGGTCGCACGATCGACGGCGACGGTCTCGCCCGTCAACGCGGCCACACCCCGGGGACGAAGAACGCCGTACGGATCGGTGGGGGGACGCGACTCACCGAACCCGCCGATGTGACTCGTGGCGATGATCGCCGCTCGGGGCCAGGCCGAGTCCTCGAACCCCGGGAGTATCCACTCCGGATCGAGCTCGCGGGCATCCACTCGTTCGACCGGCACACCATCGATCCAGCTGCCGCGGAACTCGCCCCACGCGTTCGAACGCGATACCGCCCAGGTGTCGTCGCTGCCGACGACCTCGTCGCCGATCCTCGCCTCGACGACCAGAAGGGCGTCGACCCCGACATGCCCGTTCGCCGCGGCCGGCTGCCAGAACGAGTTGGGCTTGCCGTAGAAGGTGACGAGCACCGCGAGCGTGTTCTCTCCCGGTCGCAGGGCCTCCGCGATGTCGTACTCGTCGTACCGCAGACGTCGCGGTTGCGAACGGATGGGACCACGACCGATCTCGGAGCCGTTGACGTACAGCACGTAGCGGGAGTCCGCCGTCAGCCGGAGCGGGGCCGTCTCGGGCACATCCGTGACGGCGATGGTCTTCCGGAACAGCACTCGCGTGAACTCGTGGGCTGGGACGGTGCTTCCGAACCCGATGAGGGGTTCGTCGCCGACCTCGGGGGCCACGCCGATCCAGTGACCCGCCCAGCGGGTCGCAGGAAACGCCGTGCTGCGGTGCGGAGACGCGTTGATCATGGGACAACTCCATCGTTGTGTGGTTGATACGTTTCAGAGAGTATGACACACAGACCTACACTTTGGTAGGTGTGTTCCGTGGGATCAGTCTCGAGCGGTCGGGCGCAGTCGATCCAGAATGAGCGCATTGAGCAGTTCGATGCCCTTCTCGACATCCACGGCGGCGGGATCGGCGAGCCATTGCGCCTCGAGTCCTTCCGTCGCCGCCAGCGACAGGGCGGCCAGAAGGGCGGGGTCTTCGCGCCTCTCCAACTCCCCCGTCTCGAATGAGCGCTCGAAAGCCTCGGTGAGCGATGCACGGATGCGGTCGTACCGACGAACGAGCCAGCCGTGAGCCGGGTGCGCCGCGTCCGCCGCTTCGGCGCTCAGAGCATGGGCGAGGGCGACGAGCTCGCGCTGCGCAAGGATGGCCCGGATGGCTGTCTCGACTCCGCCCAGCAGCTCGCCCGCGGTCGCGGACGGACCGACGTCGTCGCGGAGGACGTCGAGCTCTTCGTCCCGCTTGTCGAGGAGGGCGAGCAGCAGTTCCTGCTTGCCCGCGAAATGGTGCAACAGGCCGGCACGTGTGAGCCCCGAAGCCCGTGCGATCGAGTCGAGCGTCGCGGCGTGATACCCGCGTTCCGCGAACACGGTGTAGGCGGCGGCGAGGATGCGTGCGTGGGTGTCATCCCGTTCCCGTACGGACGTCCTGGTTCGCGCCATGGACCAACACTAGGGCTTGCGACGTAGGGCGGACGGGACTTGAACCCGTGACCGGCGGATTATGAGTCCGATGCTCTAACCAGCTGAGCTACCGCCCCGTGCGCCGACTCACTCGGAGGTCGGCACCGATGGGGCCGCATCCGTCACCGGATCGGCCACCGGCTCACCACGATACAGGCTTTCGAACGTGCTGATGGTCGTCTGGATGTCGTGTGCGGCGACGATCCGAAGAGACGCGTTCTTGAGCACGTCGAGCTGATCCTGGGGCAGTCTCAGGATGTGCTCCAGCCGCGCTGCGAGATCGTCGGCGTTGCCCGGCTCGAAGAGCGAGCCGTTCTCGCCGTCGTGCACGAGGTGCGGCAGCGCCATGGCGTTCGCCGCGACCACCGGAAGCGCAGAGGCCATGGCCTCCATGGTCGCGATGGACTGCAGCTCGGCGATCGACGGCATCGCGAAGACGGAGGCACGGGTGTATGCCTGTCGCAGCTCTTCGTCGGTCACATAGCCGGTGAAAGTGACACGATCGGCGATCCCCAGCGTCTCGGCGAGGTGCTGCAGGTTCTTCAGCTGATCGCCGCCGCCGACGATCTCCAACTGCGCGTCGAGATCGGCGGGAAGGAGCTTGACGGCGTTGAGCAGCACATCGATCTGCTTCTCTCCGGTCACACGCCCGACGAAGAGGATGCGGTTGCCGGTGCGCGGCGTGAAGTCCGGCGTGTAGTTGGACGCGTCGATACCGCACGAGATCGCATGCACACCGCGAAGGCCCGTGAATCTCTCCAAGAACTGCGCGGCCTTGAGCGTCGGCGTCGTGACCGCTTCGGCACGACCGAACGTGCGCTTCGCCGCCTTCCAGGCGAGACCGATCGCCCACTCCTGGATGCCCTTCGGGATCATCGTGAACTCGAGCATGTTCTCGGGCATGAAGTGGTTGGTGCCGATCACCCGGATGCCGCGCTTCTGCGCTTCGATCGAAAGACCGCGACCGACGACGATGTGTGACTGGAAGTGCACCACATCCGGTTTCACCTCGTCGATGATGCGCGCGCTGTTCTGCTTGATGCGCCACGGCATGGCGAAACGCAGCCAGTCGTGCGGGTACCAGCGCAGGCTGTAGAGACGGTGCGCCGTCATCTTCGCGCCCTCGTGCTCTTCGATCCAGGTACCGTGCTTGCGGCTCGCTGCGGGAGCCATGACGTGCACGTTGTGACCGCGTTGGACGAGACCGGCAGCGAGACGCTCCGCGAAGCGGGCGGCGCCGTTGACGTCGGGTGCGAAGGTGTCCGCACCGATGAGAACGGTCAAGGGCTTCTTGGGGGCGCCTGCCGGCTGGGCGGGCGTAGAGCTTTGCTGTCCGCTCGAATCGGGCACGTGGTGAATCCCTACAGTTTTGGGCCGGGACGGTGAATCCGGCGATGGTGTCGCACGACCGGTCGGTGCCGGCCGGCTGATTCAGTCGCCTAGTCTAGGCCGGAATCACGCGAAGTGTCGGAAACCGCGGCCGCCTTCGGCGCGGCGATCGCAGCCGGGTCGGCGTTCTGCGGGTGGAATCTCGCCAGCTGGAACACCCCGTAGACGGCGACTGCGCCGGTGAGCACGTAGCCGACCATCGCCCACCAGGGCGCCTGCGCCGCTTCGCCGAGGATCACGATTCCGATGGTCACTGCGACGAGCGGGTCGATCACGGTGAGACCCGCGATGACGAGGTCTGGCGGCCCGGACGAGTACGCGTTCTGTACGAAATACGCGCCGAGCGCGGCCGCGGCGAGCAGCGCCACGATGCAGAGCACGAGGAGCCAGTCCCAGTCGGAGCTGCTGATCCGCGCGATGACGACCTTCGCCAGGGTGGCGACGAACCCGTAGAGGATTCCCGCGCCCACGACGTAGATGAGCGCCTTGAACTTGGACCGGAGAAAGTAGAAGCAGACCCCGAAGGCGATGAGCACGACGGCCAGGATGATGAGTATCTCCACGAGCGCACGTGAGGTGACCGGCGTGTCCCGTGCCGTGAAGGCCGCGAGGATGGCGAATGCGCCCACTCCCCCGACGCACAGCGAGATCGCGATGATCGATTGGCGATTGAGCTTCACGCGACTGACGCGGGCGTTCAGGATGGCGGTGACCACGAGCGCGATCGCGCCGAGCGGCTGAACGACGATGATCGGCGCGAGCGTCAGGCTGACGAGCTGGAAGACGATCGCCAGGCCCAGCATCAGTGTGCCGACAACCCACGACGGACGTGCAAGGAGAAGACCGAGCTGGCCGAGGCTGAGTCCCGAACTGGCCTGCCGCGTGCTCGCTTCGACCTTGGCGACGCCGTGATGCTGCAATTGCGCGCCGATGGACAGGAAGCACGCGCCGACGAGGGCGATGGGGATGCCGACGAACGCGCGTGGCTGCAGGGCGATGTCCTGCGTCACATCCATCAGCACCGTACTCACCCCACGACCCTACCCAGTTTCATCCCGATATTCTTGACGAATGGCCGTCCTCCCCATCCGGATCTCCGGAGACCCCGTCCTTCATTCGCCTGCCGTTCCGGTCACAGACTTCGGACCGTCACTGCATACTCTCGTCGAGGACATGTTCGAGACGATGGATGCGGCACCGGGCGTGGGTCTCGCCGGTCCGCAGGTCGGAGAGCCGCTCCGTCTGTTCGTGTACGGGTGGACGGATGACGACGATGTGGTCCATCGTGGCGTCGCGATCAACCCCGTCCTGTGGATCTCCCCGACCTCCATCGACGAGCTGGACGACGACGAGGAGTCCGAGGGGTGCCTGTCGTTCCCCGGTGAGCGTTTCCCGCTGCGACGCGCGCAGAGCGCCATCCTGCAAGCGGTCGACCTCGATGGCGAGGCGTTCGAGGTCAGGGCCGACGGTTGGCTCGCTAGGATCTTCCAGCACGAGTACGACCACCTCGACGGCGTGCTGTACGTCGACCGGCTCTCGCATCCCTACGGCAAGCAGGCACTCAAGGCCTCCCGCAAGAACAGCTGGGGCGTGCCGGGGCTCAGTTGGCTGCCGGGCCGCGATCACCTCGAGGACTAGCGCTTCAGATCGACACCGTGCACGCCGTTGTGGAACCGGAGGGCAGGGAACACGGCTGAGACGGAGAAGCCCACGCCGGGAACGGTGTTGGCGCTGAGGACTCCACCGAACAGCGCGGCCCGTTCGCGCATCCCCGTCAGTCCTGCTCCTTCGTAACGCTCCGTCAGAGCGCGCAGGTCGTCGTCGATCGTGTACTGGGTCGCGCGATCGACCTGCTCCGGACTGAGCCCGGCGCGACGGGCGGCGGAGCGGATACCGTCGTCGTCGACGCTCACCTGAAGCCCTTCCGCCGTCCAGGTGAACGCCACGCTCACCGCGGTGCCGACGCCCCCGTGCTCGAGAGCGTTCTCGAGCGACCCCTGCAGGATGCGGAACACGGCGAGCTCGGCACCGGGACGCAGCTCGAACGCGTCTCCGTGCTCGGCGAAGGTGACCTCGAGTCCCGCATCCCGCATCACACGGAAGAGGTCGCGGGCGGAGTGCAGGCGAGGCTGCGGCATCGCAGCGGACTCCCCATCGCGCACGATCGTCTGAACGCGTCTCATATCGGCCAGGGCGTCGCGCGCCGTCGTCTCGAGAACCCCGGCATTGCGGGCAGCGGCTTCGGGAGCGGTGGTGGCCGAGTAGCGGACGCCCTGAGCTTCTGCGACGATGCGGGCGACCGCCTGAACCGCGACATCCTGGAGCTCGCGGATGATGCGGAATCGTCCCGCGTGTTCGGCGAGTTCCAGCTCCCGGTCGATCCGCGTCCATTCGGACTCTTCGCGCACGTCACGGAGTCGACGGAGCGCGCGGCGGGACAGGAGCCAGAGGACGAGCAGCAGCAGGACGGCGAGTACGAGCACACCGCAGGCGATGGCGAGCCAGAGAACGAGCGAGCGCGCGTTGCCGTCCATGGTGCTCCTTTCGGGCCGCTGCGGGGGCAACGGCCCGAACGAGCCTACTAGCCTTCGTTCTGCCGGTTGGCGCGAAGGACCTCGAGCCGCGCGCGGTACTCCACTTCGTCGATGTCCCCCTGCGCGAATCGCTCGGCCAGGGTGGCCTCTGCGCCCCGAGACGGTCCGCCCCAGCCGTGACCGTATCCGGGTCCGAAACCGCCGCGAGCCACTGCGGCACGGCGCCAGCGACGGCCGGCGAAGGTGAAGATGAGAACGAACACGGCGATCCAGAAGAGCGGGATCAGAAGGAACAGCCAACCGGGGCCGCCACCCCAGGGGCCGCCCCAGTGAGCGGCTACGGACGCCGCGGCGAGTGTGCTGAGCATTGTTTGTCCAATCGGTGATCGCGGTCCGCACCGGAGGCGAACCGTCCACTTCAGACTCGCGGGTCAGATCACAAAGCGAATCCGCTCGGCGGAGTGATCTCGACTACTCCGCAGGGAGCAGCGTTCGGCTCACTGCCAGCCCGGTTGGACCAGGCCGCTCTCGTACGCGACGACGACGAGATGAACCCGGTCTCTCGCGTTCAGCTTCGACATGATGCGGGACACGTGCGTCTTCGCAGTGAGAGGGCTCAGGAAGAGCTTCTCGCCGATCTCTCCGTTCGTGAGGCCCTGTCCCACGAGTGCGAGCACTTCGCGCTCGCGTTCGGTGAGCCCGTCGAGCTCCGCTGCGGGACGAGCGGGTCTCAGACCACCCGCCACCCGCTCGAGGAGGCGCTTGGTGACGCTCGGAGAGAGCAGCGCATCACCGGCGGCCGCCACGTGCACCGCGCGGATGAGGTCCACCGGCTCGGTGTCTTTGACGAGGAATCCGCTGGCGCCGGCCGCGATCGCTTGCGCGACATACTCATCCAGTTCGAACGTCGTCACGATCACGATGTGGGTCTGCGCGAGCGTCGGCTCCTGCACGATCCGCTCGGTGGCCCACAGGCCGTCACCGTCGGGCATTCGGATGTCCATGAGGACCACGTCGGGAAGGGTCGCCAACGCGAGCTCGACGGCCGTGCGTCCGCTCGCCGCCTCACCCACGACGTCGATGTCGTCTTCGGCTTCGAGCAGCGCCCGGAAGCCCGCACGGATCAGGTGCTGGTCGTCGGCGAGGAGGACACGGATCATTCTGGCTCCCGCCGCGTGGTTGTCGTATCAGGGACGGCGGTCGCGCGAACGGGGATGCGCGCCGTCACCACGAGGCCGCCCGTCTCGCCCGGGGTCGCACTGAACGTACCGCCGAGAAGCTCGGCGCGCTCGTGCATCCCGAGCATCCCTTTGCCGGACTGCAAGCTGTTGTCGCTCAGGCCGCGTCCGTCATCGGTGACCGACACGACGTAGTCACCGGCGTCCGCGACCAGCTCGATGCGCACCGTCGACGCCTGCGCGTGGCGCCCGACGTTCGTGAGCGACTCCTGAACGATGCGGTACACCGCAAGCTGAATCGCGGGCCCGGGCACGGACGAGAGGTGGTTCTGGTAGGTCACATCGAGTCCTGCACGACGATAGGTCTCCACCAGAACGGGGATACGGTCCAGGTCTGGTTCGGGCGCACGAGAGGCCGGATAGCCCTCGGAACGGAGGAATCCGAGTACACCCCGGACCTCTTCGAGCGCCTGACTGCTGGTGGTCTTGATCGCAGCAAGCGACTCCCGTGCCTTGTCCGGCCGGGTGTCGAACAGATGGAGTCCGACCCCGGCTTGCACGCTGATCTGCGACAGCGAATGGGCGAGCACATCGTGCAGCTCGCGGGCGATGCGGAGCCGCTCCGCTTCAGCGGCGGACTCGCGCCTCGCCGCCACCTTCTGCGAGATCTCGCGAAAACGGTCACGCCGATTGCGGAGGGCCTCCCCCACGCCCACGAACAGACTGAGGATCAGAGCGACGAGGAGCGGACGCGCGAGGGCTGCCGGGTTTCCGACGATCAGATACGCGCCGAGCGCGAGGAGCGCTATGCCGGCGAGCGTCCCCCACGCCCAGATGCGAGCTCCGCGAACCACGGCGTTGATGATCCCGAACGCCAGCGGCACAGCGGCGACCGGAGGACCGGCTGAGATCGCGATCGCTGGGGCGCAGAGAATGCCCAGCGCGACGACGACCGGACCGGGGAAGCGCCGGGATGCGAGCAGGAGGAACGACGAGGCGAAAGCGAGTGCCACGAAGGCGAGGGTCACCGGATCCGCAACAGCGTGGATGCCTGCGATGACGAGACCCGGAGTCTGGACGAGAAGAGCCAGTATGACCGGGAACCAACGAGAGCCGTGCGGACGTCGACGGCCTCCCCAGCCGTTCTCGGCGCGAGCAGCCCAGGCTTCCTCGTCGGCTGTCCACGGCATCCACTCATGCTAACGAGCGCGCCTGGACATCACATGCGCCGACGAGACGGTCGCACTACTCCCCCGGGAGTACGTTTCTGCC
>Ga0256911_1000108_pt1 | contig 27016 bp, 19 predicted proteins | sample MC6MC0764MT_FD_190197 | JGI IMG/M metagenome (GOLD analysis project Ga0256911, IMG submission 190197) | Metatranscriptome of enriched soil aggregate microbial communities from Iowa State University, Ames, United States - MC6-MC0764-MT... | ecosystem: Environmental > Terrestrial > Soil >...
CCACGAACCGCCGAAGGGATGCTCGGCCAGAGGAAGGAACTCGACGTGCGTGTACCCGAGCGCACCGACGTAGTCGATGATCTGATCCGCCGCCTCCCGGTAGCCCAGTCCCGGTCGCCAGCTCCCCAGGTGCAGCTCGTAGACGCTCATGGGACCGGAGTGCGGGTCGGTGGCGGTGCGCCGGCTCATCCAGTCGCCGTCGCCCCATCCGTACTCCGTGGCGGTGACGACGGATGCGGTCGCGGGCGGCGTCTCCGCTGCTCGCGCCATCGGGTCGGCACGCCGAACCCACGCGCCGTTGCGACCGAGCAGATCGAACTTGTAGATCGATCCGGCTCCGATTCCCGGGAGGAAGATCTCCCACACACCGGTCGGACCCATGTTGCGGAGCGCGTGCTGCGTGCCGTCCCAGTCGTTGAAGTCGCCGACCACGCGAACGGCGCGTGCGTGAGGAGCCCACACCGTGAACGCCGTTCCCTGCACTCCGTCGATCTCGCGGACGTGGGCGCCCAGAGCCGACCACAACTGTTCGTGACGACCTTCTCCGATGAGGTGCAGGTCCAGCTCGCCGATCGTGGGGGCGAACCGGTAGGGGTCGTCCGCGGTCCAGGTGCTCCCATCGGGATAGCGGGCTTCGATGCGGTACTCATCCGCCCCGATGATGTCGATGCCCTGCCAGATGCCGTGGGCGAGATGGGCGAGCTCGATGCGCGCGCCGGTGCTCAGCACCGCGGCGACCTCGCTGGCGAGCGGACGGAGTGCACGGATGACCGTGACCCGATCGGTCACCCCGTCCGCACCCACGGCGTGCTGGCCAAGAACCGCGTGCGGATCGTGGTAGTTGCCGGTCGCTACAGCGTAGAGCAGAGCATCGTCGAGGTCGGGCAGCGTCACAGCAGCGGCGCCTTCGGGGATCGGAGCCATCAGGCACCCACTTTCACGCTCAGGATGTGCACGGGTTCGGTGAAGGCGTCGAGTCTCACATAGTTGTCGGCGCCCCAGGTCCAGCGGGCGCCCGTCACGATGTCCTTCACCTCGAACTGTTCCCCGGGAACGATTCCGAAGCGGGAGACGTCGAGATGCACGATGGTCTCGCGCACGGAGTGGGGGTCGACGTTCGCGACGACGATGATCGCGTCGGCTTTACCGCTGCGCGTGAACTCGCCGGCGAGGTATTTCGAATAGACGAGGATCGAGTCGTCGTCGCTGCCGTGGATGTCCAGGTTGCGAAGCTGGCGAAGCGCAGGATGCTCGCTGCGCGCACGGTTCAGCATGGTGAGGTATGGGGCCAGCGAGCGGCCCAGTGTCTGCGCTCGCGCGTAGTCGCGGGGACGATACTCGTACTTCTCGTTGTCGATCGCCTCCTCGGCACCCGGCCGAGCGACGTTCTCGAACAGTTCGTATCCCGAGTAGACACCCCACGTCGGAGCGGCTGTGGCCGCGATCGCCGCTCGGACCTTGAATGCGGCCGGACCGCCGAACTGCAGGTACTCGGTCAGGATGTCCGGAGTGTTGACGAACAGGTTCGGTCGCAGGAAATCGGCGGTCTCGTGTGCGAGCCCATCGAGAAACTCCTCGAGCTCCTCCTTTGTGTTGCGCCAGGTGAAGTAGGTGTAGGACTGCTGGAATCCCGCCTTGGCGAGGGTGTGGAGGATCGCGGGTCGGGTGAACGCCTCCGCCAGGAAGACCACATCCGGATCCGTCTCGTTCACCGTGTGGATCAGCCATTCCCAGAATTCGAGCGGCTTCGTGTGCGGGTTGTCGACACGGAAGATGCGCACACCGAGCGACATCCAGTAGCGCACGATCCGCAGGATCTCCGTTCGGAGGCCGATCGGATCGTTGTCGAAGTTGATCGGGTAGATGTCCTGATACTTCTTGGGCGGGTTCTCGGCGTACGCGATCGAACCGTCGGGCAGAGTGGTGAACCACTCGGGGTGCTCCGTCACCCACGGGTGGTCCGGAGATGCCTGCAACGCCAGGTCGAGCGCGAGCTCCAGACCGGCCTGCTTCGTCTTCCCGACGAAGTAGGTGAAGTCCTTCTCCGTGCCGAGGTCGGGGTGGATGGCGTCGTGACCGCCTTCCGCCGACCCGATGGCCCACGGCGACCCCGGATCGGCGGGACCGGCGTCTAGGGTGTTGTTGGGACCCTTGCGGAAGCTGCGGCCGATCGGATGGATGGGCGGGAGGTAGACGACGTCGAAACCCATCGCCGCGATCTCCGGCAGACGTTTCGCCGCCGTGCGGAAGGTGCCCGACTTCCAGGTCCCGTCCGGCAGCTTCTTGGCGCCCTCGGAGCGGGGGAAGAACTCGTACCAGCTCCCCACCCCGGCGCGCGTGCGTTCGACCCGCACGGAACGGGCGGCAGAGAGGGTCGGAAGGCTCACCACCGGACGGTCGCGGAGGATGCCGACGATCCGGGGATCGAGCGCGGCTGCGAGGCGGTCGTCCGTCGATCGGGCGGTGTCGGCGACGATCTTCGCGCTCTCCGAAAGGTGACGGCGTTCGGCCGTGCTGCGGCGCTTGTCGGCGCTCGCCCGCTTGAGGATGTCGCGGCCGATCGTGAACATGAGCTCCACATCCACACCCGCGGGCACCTTCACCTCGGCGTTGTGCCTCCAGGTCGCGAACTCGTCGGCATAGGCCTGGATGCGGTACCGCCAGAGCCCTTCGGCGTCCAGCTGCACGAGTGCTTCCCATCGGTCCGTGCCCGGGTCGATGGGTCGCATCCTGTGCTCGGCCTGCTCGCCCGCGGGGTCGAGAAGAAGGAGGTCCACTCCGATGAGGTCGTGGCCCTCGCGGAACGCCGTTGCCCGAAAGGGGATGACCTCGCCGCTGAAGGCCGTGGCGGGCCATTGCCCGTCGTCGACCTGGGGGGAGAGGTCCAGTATGGGGATCCTGCCGAGCAGCGGTGCGTACTCGGGCTGGGTCACCGGCTGGTCTGCGGGTGCTGTGATGCTCGTTGCGCTCTTTGCCACATCCCGACCGTACACTCACACCGGATGTTCGTGGATTGGTGGGTTTCCCGTTCCGTCGGGTGTATTCCGCGTCGACCATGCTCCCTTAGGCTGAACGTCGTGAAGGCCATTCGTAGATTCACCGTCCGTGCCGTCCTCCCCGAGAACCTGGGGGCTCTCGAAGAGCTCGCAGCCAATCTGCGCTGGTCATGGCATGAGCCGACGAGACAGCTGTTCGCGCGCATCGCGCCGGAGTTGTGGCAGAAGGTGGGGCACGATCCCATCGCCCTTCTCGGTGCGGTCGATCCTGCCCGGCTGGCCGAACTCGCATCCGATCCCGGGTACGTCGACTGGGCCAACCATCTTCGGGACGACCTCAACGCGTACCTGAGCGAGTCGCGCTGGTACCAGTCGCTCGATGGGAGCGCACCGCGCTCGATCGGCTACTTCTCGCCCGAGTTCGGCATCGCCGCCGCCCTTCCGCAGTACTCCGGTGGGCTCGGAATCCTCGCCGGCGACCACCTGAAAGCGGCCAGCGACCTCGGTGTTCCTCTGATCGGTGTCGGTCTCTTCTACCGTTCCGGCTACTTCACGCAGGCGATCACCCCCGACGGCTGGCAGCTCGAGAGCTATCCGGTGCTCGATCCGGACGGCCTTCCCCTCTCCGTCCTCCGCGACCCGGACGGCACACCCGTGCAGATCACACTCGCCATCCCGGATGGCGTCCTGCACGCGCGGGTGTGGCAGGCGGCCGTCGGTCGCGTGCGGCTCCTTCTTCTGGATACGGATATCCCGGAGAACGAGGAGCGTCTGCGATCGGTGACCGACCGGCTGTACGGAGGCGGCGGTGAGCACCGGCTCCTCCAGGAGCTGCTCCTGGGCGTCGGTGGGGTCCGCGCCATCAAGGCGTGGACCGATCTCACCGGATTCCCGGTTCCCGAGGTGTTTCACACCAACGAAGGACATGCCGGATTCCTGGGCATCGAACGCATCTCGGATCTCATCGGAGAAGGCCTGACCTTCGACGAGGCGCTCCAGGTGGTTCGTGCCGGAACGGTCTTCACGACCCACACGCCCGTTCCCGCGGGAATCGACCGGTTCGACCGGCCGCTCGTGCAGCAGTATCTGTCGACGGACCTGCTTCCGGGCGTCGATCCGCAGGACGTTCTCGCACTCGGCGCCGAAGACTACCCGGGCGGTTCTCCCGAAGTGTTCAACATGGCCGTGATGGGTCTGCGTCTGGGGCAGCACGCCAACGGCGTCTCCCAGCTCCACGGAGACGTGAGCCGACACATGTTCAACGGCGTTTACCCGGGCTTCGATCCCGATGAGGTGCCGATCGACTCCGTGACGAACGGCGTTCACGCTCCGACGTGGACCGATCCCATGCTGCGAGCGATCGCCGAGGAACGGCTCGGCACCGACGATACGACCGCAGCGGACTGGTCGAACCGAGGTGCCGTCGGCGATCTGGATCTCTGGTCGGTGCGCACCCGGATGCGGGAGCAGCTCGTCGGGGACGCACGCCGTCGCGTCAAAGCGGCGTGGGAGAACCAGAACCCCGGAGGCGTGGCTCCGAGCTGGATGAACGACCTCCTCGATCCCGCTGTCCTGACGATCGGGTTCGCGCGTCGCGTTCCGACGTACAAGCGGCTGACACTGATGCTTCACGATCCCGAACGGCTGCGAGCGATCCTGCTGAATCCGGAGCGACCGGTGCAGATCGTGATCGCCGGCAAATCGCATCCTGCTGACGATGAGGGCAAGCGCCTCATCCAGAAGCTCGTGCAGTTCACCTCGGAGCCGGAGATCCGTACCCGCATGGTCTTCCTGCCGGACTACGACATCGGGATGGCGCAGCTGCTGTATCCGGGCACCGATGTGTGGCTCAACAACCCGCTGCGACCGCTCGAGGCGTGCGGAACGTCGGGCATGAAGGCGGCCCTGAACGGCGCGCTCAACCTGTCGATCCTCGACGGCTGGTGGAACGAGTACTACGACGGCGAGAACGGCTGGGCCATCCCGTCGGCCGACGCCGCCGGCGACGGAGCCGAGCGCGACGCTCTCGAAGCCGAAGCCCTGTACGACCTCATCGAAAATCAGATCGCACCGCGGTTCTACGAACGTGACGGTGACGGGGTTCCCGAGGCATGGGTCGCGCAGATCCGCCACACGCTGTCGACACTGTCACCCGAGCTCAGCGCCGCACGGATGGTGCGGGAGTATGTGACCCGTCTGTACGTGCCCGCAACCTCGTTCGAACGTCGCCTGACCGCGGACGGCTATGCGGCCGCCCGGAGTCTCGCGGCGTGGAAACAGCGTGTGCGGGCGGCATGGCCCGGTGTCATCGTGGCCCATGTCGACGCCGGTGGAGTGGATGCGGTGCCGCAGGTCGGCGACGAGCTCCATGTGCGCGCGCTCGTGCATCTGAACGGACTCAGTCCTGACGAGGTCGAGGTGCAGGTCGTCTACGGGCGCAGCCACGACAGCGACGAGCTGACCGATCTCCGGCACGCGGTCTTGACGGCCGACGACGATTCGTTCGACGCCGGTGACCCTTCCGCGGCTCGCGAGTACCGCGGCACCGTGCAGCTCGCTTGGGCGGGCGCGTTCGGGTACACGGTACGGATCGTGCCGAAGAACGAGCTGCTCGTCAGCCCCGCCGAACTGGGACTGGTCGCTGTCGCGGTCTAGCGACTACTGGGCCGGCCGGCCGGTCAGTCCTTCGCGATCGCCGCGAACCGTCCGCCTGTCGCGATGAGGAGGTCGGCGGGGGAGAGCTCGATGTCGAACCCCCGTTTTCCTCCCGACACGAACACGGTGTCGAAGAGTTGGGCCGTCTCGTCCACCAGCGTGACATGTGCGGTCTTCTGGCCGATGGGACTGATGCCGCCGACGACGTAGCCGGTGCGACGTTCGGCGACAGCGGGATCGGCCATCGTCGCACGCTTGGCGCCGGCGGCTGCCGCGAGCGCTTTGAGGTCCAGCATCCCGCTGACGGGAACGACGCCGACGACGATGCCCTGATCGGTGTCGGCCAGCAGCGTCTTGAAGACGCGCTCCGGCTCCACACCCAGGGCATCCGCCGCCTCGAGGCCGTACGAGAGGGCCGAGGAGTCGTGCTCGTAGGGATGGCCCGTGAACTCGATGTCCGCGGCGACCAGCGCGGCGGTCGCAGGCGTTCCGGCACCGACCTTCTTCGCCGTCACGCCGCCTGCTCCGCTCCATCCGTTGACGCGTCGGCCTCCGGCGCGACAAGTGGGGCGGGAGCGATCTGCGGACCGTTCGCCCGGTAGAGCTGCATGGAGGTGCCGCCGACGAGACGGGCCGCTCCCGGAGGAAACTCCGTCTGTCCCTCCTCGATGGGGAGCTCGGTGGCGCTGTCCCAGAGGAGCACGTACGAGGTCACGCCGGGTGCGGCGGGCAGGGACACCTCCACGTCGTCCTCCACACCGTGAACGATGAGCAGGATGCGGTTGAACTCCTCGCGATCGGGTGTGCTGGCGGCGAGGTATTGGAGGGTGCGGTTCTCGGGCGAGTTCCAGTCCTCGTCGTCCATCCGGTTGCCTCCCGCGTCGTACCAGTCCATGTGGCTCGCGTTCGGAGTGGTCTCGCCGAAGACGGCGTACTTGCTGGGGCGAAGCGCGGGATTGTCCCGCCGGAGCTCGAGCAGGCGGCGGGTGGTCGCGAACATCTCGCGTTCCTCCCTGGTTCTCAGCCAGCTCATCCAGGTGAGTTCGCTGTCTTGGCAGTAGGCGTTGTTGTTGCCCCGCTGGCTGCGGCCGAACTCGTCGCCCGCGGTGATCATGGGCACGCCGGCGGAGAGGGTCAACGTGCCCATGAGGTTGCGGATCGCCTTGTGTCGCTGGAGCAGGATCGCCTCATCCGTGGTCGGCCCCTCGACACCATGGTTGAAGGATCGGTTGTTGTCCGTGCCGTCGCGGTTGTCCTCGCCGTTGCCGAGGTTGTGCTTCGTGTCGTATGCGGTCAGGTCCGACATGGTGAAGCCGTCGTGGGCGGTGACGAAGTTCACGGAGGCGAGCGGTCCACGGTCGGGCGAGAACGTGTTCGACGACCCGGCCAACCGGGTCGCGAATCCACCGATGCCGATCGGAGCCTGCCCGTGGGCACGGGCATCCCGGATGTCGGCGAGCCAGAAGTTGCGCACGCGGTCGCGGTAGCGGTCGTTCCATTCGGAGAAGCCCGCGGGGAAGTTGCCGGTCTGCCAGCCGCCCATGCCCACATCCCACGGCTCGGCGATCATCTTGACGTTCGCCAGCTGCGGGTCGTTCAGGATTCCCTGGAGAAGGGGATGCTCGGGTGTGAAGCGCACATCGGCGTCGCGTCCGAGCGTGGCGGCGAGGTCGAACCGGAAGCCATCGATCTGCACCTCGTTCGCCCAATAGCGCAAAGAGTCGAGGACGAGCCGGATCGGGACCTCTTTGCTGAAATCGACCGTGTTGCCGCAGCCGGTCACATCGATGTACGCGCCGTTCTCGTCCTGGCGGTAGTAGGTGGCGTTGTCGATACCGCGGAAGCTGGTGCGCGGACCGCCGATGCCCTCTTCCGCCGTGTGGTTGTAGACGACGTCGAGGATCACCTCGATCCCGGCCTGATGCAAGAGCTTGACCATCCCCTTGAACTCGGCCAGCACCGCATCCGGACCCGCGGCCTGTGCGGAGCGGGAGGCGTATGGTGCGTGCGGTGAGAAGAAGTTGAGCGTGTTGTAGCCCCAATAGTTGGTGAGGCCCTGCTGGATGAGGCGCTGTTCGCTGACGAACGCGTGAACCGGGAGCAGCTCCACCGCGGTCACGCCGAGCTCGGCGAGATACCGGATCGTCGACTCGTGTGCGAGGCCCGCATAGGTGCCGCGCAGGTCTTCCGGAACGTCCGGGTTCAGCTTGCTGATGCCCTTCACGTGCGCCTCGTAGATCACCGAGTGATCGAGCGGCGTGTTCGGCTTGCGCGAGTCGCCCCAGTCGAAACCGTCGGCCACGACAGTTCCCCGCCATTCCGAGGGACCGACACGGACGAGCCCGCGGGCGTACGGATCGATGAGGAGAGACTCGGGATTGAACATGTTGTTGGGCGAGACGGGACCGGCGACCCGGATCGCGTAGCGCGTGCCCACCGTCAGCGATCGCGACTTACCCACCCAGACGTTGTTCGCATCCTTCGACATCCTCACCGTCTTGACGAGCCAGTCGGGATCTTTGTCGTCGAAGAGCACCAGCTCCATGCTGTCGGCATTCTCCGAGAAGACGCGAAGCTCGCCGCCGGACTGGTCGAGGCGCACGCCCAGATTGCGCAGAGGATCGGCGGAAGTCATGCGTTCTAGAGTAGTGACTACGTGAAGCAAGCCGGCTTCGAGGAGTGCACATGACGGTCTACCTGGATCACGCGGCCACGACCCCGATGCGGCCGGAGGCCATCGCGGCGTACGCGGAGGCCATGGGCGTCGTCGGCAACCCGTCCTCGATCCACAGCCAAGGACAGCACGCCAAACGGATGCTCGAAGAAGCCCGCGAGACGGTGGCAGCGACCCTCGGCTGCGATCCGATCGAAGTCGTCTTCACCTCGGGAGGCACCGAAGCGATCAATCTGGCTCTCAAGGGGCTGTTCTGGGCGCGGAACGGCCGTGAACTGCTCCGGCCGCGCGTGCTCGCGCCCGGAGGGGAGCACCACGCCACGATCGACACCCTCGAGTGGCTGGAACGTCACGAGGGTGCGCGGATCGACTGGCTTCCGCTCGACGGCGAGGGACGCATCCGTCTCGACGCGGTCCGGGATGCCCTCTCGCTCGATCCGGACTCGATCGCCCTGCTCACCTTCCTGTGGGTGAACAACGAGGTCGGGACGGTGCAGCCCGTGTCAGCGCTCGCCGAGGCGGCAGCACGGGCGCGCATCCCGGTTCACATCGACGCCGTCGCGGCATACGGCCACATCCCGATCGACTTCGCGTCTCTGAGTGCCGACGGGGTGAGCGCGCTCAGCGTCTCGGCCCACAAGATCGGCGGCCCGGTCGGGATCGGCGCACTCGTGCTCGCTCGCAGCACGGACGTCGTGCCGCTCGTGCACGGCGGCGGCCAGCAGCGTCAGGTGAGGAGCGGCACCCAGGATGTCGCGGCAGCGGTGTCGTTCGCCGTCGCCGCCCGTCTGGCGGCTGAGGAGCTCGTCGCCGAACGCGCACGGCTGACCGACCTCAGGGATGCCCTCATCCGCGGTGTGCGGTCGGCTGTTCCGGAAGCGGTTCTCAGCGGCGTTCCGGACAGCTCGTCCGAGCGCGTGGCCTCCAACGTCCACTTCACGTTCCCCGGCGCCCAGGGCGACTCTCTGCTCTTCCTGCTCGATCTGGCGGGCGTCTCCGTCTCGACGGGATCGGCGTGCCAGGCAGGGATCCCGGAGCCGTCGCACGTTCTGCTCGCCATGGGCCGCGACGAGTCGGAGGCGAGGAGCGCTCTGCGGTTCACGCTCGGACGCACGTCGACCGCGGCCGACGTCGAGGCGCTGGTGGCCGCTCTTCCCGGCGCCTATGCCCAGGCGGCACGAGCCGGGCTGGCCGATCGCACTCCGCGGCTGTCTCGCTGAGTGGGGCTCCCAGGTGAGCGGGCTTAGGATATCCGGGTGAAAGTTCTTGCGGCGATGAGTGGCGGGGTCGACTCCGCAGTGGCCGCTGCACGCGCGGTCGACGCCGGACACGATGTGGTCGGCGTGCACCTGGCACTGAGCCGGATGCCCGGTACCCTCCGCACGGGCAGTCGCGGCTGCTGCACCATCGAGGACTCGATGGATGCGCAACGGGCCGCGAACATCATCGGCATCCCGTACTACGTGTGGGACTTCTCCGAACGGTTCAAGCTCGACGTCGTGGACGACTTCATCGCGGAGTACACGGCCGGCCGCACGCCGAATCCCTGCATGCGCTGCAACGAGAAGATCAAGTTCGCGGCGCTCTTGGAGAAGGCGATCGATCTCGGGTTCGACGCCGTGTGCACGGGCCACTATGCGACCATCCTGACGGACTCGCAGGGCAACCGGGAGCTCCACCGCGCAAGCGCCTGGGCGAAAGACCAGTCCTACGTGCTGGGAGTGCTCACGTCGGATCAGCTCGCGCACTCGATGTTCCCGCTGGGTGCGACTCCCTCCAAGGCCGAGGTCCGAGCCGAGGCGGCCGCACGCGGCTTCAGCGTCGCGAACAAGCCGGACTCCCACGACATCTGCTTCATCCCCGACGGCGACACCCGCGGCTGGCTGGCCGACCGCGTCGGAGCCGAGACCGGGGACATCCTGGACCGTCAGGGCAACAAGCTCGGCGACCACCAGGGGGCTCACGCCTTCACCGTGGGCCAGCGCAAGGGTCTGAACATCGGCTATCCCTCCGACGACGGCAAGCCCCGGTTCGTGCTCGAGGTGCGGCCGAAGGACAACACGGTCGTCGTGGGTCCGAAGGAGGCCCTCGATATCGCGGAGATCGCCGGATCGCGGTTCACCTGGGCCGGTCGCGCTCCGGAGAACCCGGATGTGCCTTTCTCGTGCGAGGTTCAGATCCGTGCTCATGCCGATCCCGTCCCCGCGGTGGCCGTCGTGCGACCCACCGCCGAGGGCGAGCCGGAGTTCGTCATCACGCCGGATGAGCCGCTGAACGGCGTCGCTCCCGGTCAGACGGCGGTCGTCTACGTCGGCACGCGCGTGCTCGGTCAGACCACGATCGACCGCACGGTCTCCGCCGTTCCCGTCGGCTGAGATCGGGCTCGCTCGGAAGGCCGCACTCACCGAGTCCGCACTGCGAACGTTGTCGGCGGCGATCCGTATGCTTGACGGGTGGCGAACGATGGCAATGACGATCTCGGAAAGGCTCAGGCCGAGGCCGAGCAGCTGACCACCCGCATCCTCGAGCTCCGGGATGCGTACTACGAACGAGACACCGTTCTGGTCAGCGACATCGAGTACGACCAGATGATTCACCGTCTCGAAGAACTCGAACGGCTGTACCCCGAACTGCAGAGCCAGGACAGCCCCACACAGACGGTCGGAGGCCGGGCGCAGACGACACTGTTCGCACCCGTGGAGCACGCCGAACGCATGCTCAGCCTCGACAACGTGTTCTCGATCTCCGAATTCGAGGCCTGGGCGGCGAAGGTCGAACGCGACTCTGATCGCAAGGTCGACTATCTCTGCGAACTCAAGATCGATGGACTCGCGATCAATCTCCGCTATGAGAACGGCATGCTCGTGTCGGCCGCCACCCGCGGCGACGGTGTCGTCGGAGAAGACGTGACGGAGAACATCCGCTACATCCCGGTGATCCCCACACGGCTGGCCGGCACCGGGCATCCGCCGCTCGTCGAGGTTCGTGGCGAGGTGTTCTTTCCGGTCGCCGAGTTCGAGGCGCTGAACGCAGCGCAGCTCGAGCAGGGCGAGAAGGTCTTCGCGAACGCACGCAACGCGGCCAGCGGTTCCCTCCGCCAGAAGGCCGAGGGAAAGAACGCCGCTCACCTGGCGCTCATGCGCGCCCGGCTCAATCGCTTGCACATGCTCGTACACGGCATCGGCGCCTGGGCGAATCCGCCCGTCGACAGCCAGTCGAAGACCTACGAACTTCTCAAGGAATGGGGCCTTCCGACCTCGCCGCACTACCGCGTGGTCGACTCCGCGAAAAAGGCGTCCGAGTTCATCGAGTACTTCGGCGCCCATCGCGACTCGGTCGAGCACGAGATCGACGGCATCGTCATCAAGGTCGACGAGCTCGCGCTGCACGACGAGCTCGGCGCCACGAGTCGGGCACCACGATGGGCGATCGCCTACAAGTACCCGCCGGAGCAGGTGAACACGAAGCTGCTCGACATCGTCGTGAGCATCGGACGCACCGGACGTGCAACACCGTTCGCCGTGATGGAGAAGGTGCGCGTCGCTGGTTCCGAGGTGCGGCAGGCGACCCTGCACAATCAGGATGTCGTGAAGGCGAAGGGCGTTCTGATCGGTGACACCGTCGTGCTCCGCAAGGCGGGAGACGTCATCCCCGAGGTTCTCGGACCGGTCGTCGAGCTGCGTGACGGAAGCGAACGGGAGTTCGTAATGCCGGAGAATTGCCCGGTCTGCGGAACACATCTCGCACCCGCGAAAGAGGGCGACATCGATCTGAGATGCCCGAACTCCGAGTTCTGCCCGGCCCAGGTCGCGGGACGCGTCGAGCACATCGGTTCACGCGGCGCGCTCGACATCGAGGCGCTCGGTGAAGTGGCGGCAGCCGCACTCACGCGCCCGCTGCATCCGTCGAAGCCCCCGCTGCCGACGGAAGCCGGTCTGTTCGGACTGACGATGGCCGATCTCTTCCCGGTCCAGGTCGTCGTCCGCGACAACGAGACGGGTCTGGCCAAGCTCACGGACACGGGCGAGGAGAAGACTGACACGCCGTTCCGACGGCGCCGTCAGATGAAAGACGGCCCCTGGGATCCGAACGGCTCGGAGTTCTCCGGTGATGCGGAGTTCGTGCCTTCGAAGAACGCGATCGATCTGCTCGCGAATCTCGCCGCATCACGCGAGAAGCCGCTCTGGCGGATTCTCGTGGCGCTCAACATCCGTCACGTGGGTCCGGTCGCCGCCCGTGCGCTGGCCAGCCATTTCGGATCGCTGGATGCGATCCGCTCGGCCACACGCGACGACCTCGCCGCGGTCGACGGTGTCGGCGGAATCATCGCCGACGCGGTTCTGGCGTGGTTCGATGTCGACTGGCACCGGGAGATCGTCGAGCGCTGGGCGCAGGATGGTGTTCAGTTCGCGACGCCCGGTCACCCCGGTCCCGGCTCTGTGGTGGAAGCGGGGGGAACCCTCGCCGGATTGACCGTCGTGGCGACGGGCTCGCTGGAGGGCTTCACCCGCGAGGGCGCCCAGGAGGCGATCATCGCCGCCGGCGGCAAAGCGGCGTCGAGCGTATCGAAGAAGACGGACTTCGTCGCGGCTGGCCCGGGAGCCGGTTCGAAGCTCGCGAAGGCCGAGGAACTCGGTGTGCCTATTCTCGACGCCGATGGCTTCCGCCGCCTCCTCGACGGCGGTCCCGAAGCCGTTTGAGCCGTTTTCGGGTGTAAGACGTACCGGTCTACTCCATAACAGGGGGTAGAACGAGCCGATGTACCCCGGTTTGGTACCGATAGCATCGAGTAGTGCGCTCGCCCGGGGCGCACTGCAAGGGCTTAGCTCGTCGCTCTCGGAGGGACCCGGACGGAGTGCTGGTCGGCTTTGCAGCTATCTTCACCATGACCTCAGTCGTCGCAGGGATGACTGGGGCCTTTGTCGTGCCCGCAAATGCCGCGGCGGCCGCACCGGTGTCGGTGGTCAGCAGTGTCTCGGCAGCATCCGATAGCAAGTCGACGATCGGGGACGCGCCGACCGGGAATGCGTCATCCATCGCCACTTCCGGTTCGATCCTCGGCGCTCTGAGCCGACTGAGCGCGGCCGATCTGCCGTCGTTCGTCGCGGGTCACCGATCCGATCTGGACAGACTTCTCGTCGATCCGCCGAAGGCGGGTGATGTCAGCGGCGTCTGGCGTCTGCTCGACCCCGTGAAGCAGGCCGCCCTGATGAAGGCGGCGCCCCACGTCATCGGCAACCTGGAGGGCATTCCCTACGAGGTGCGCGGACGTGCCAACGTGATCGATCTGCAGCGCACGATGACAGACACGACCCGCAAGCTCGAGACCGGAGACGGTCGTGCCGTTCGGATCGAGCTGCAGCGCAAGCTCACGACGCTGGGCAACGTCGAGAAAGCCTTGAAGAAGTCGGACGGCGTCACAAGGACACTCGTTTCTCTCGACACCTCCGACAACGCCAAGGCGTCGATCGTCATCGGTGACCTCGCGACCGCGAAGTACGTGAGCGTGCTCGTCCCCGGCATGTACATGTCCGTCGGAGAACAGATCGAGGACTGGGCGAAGACGGCGCAGACGTTGTACGACCAGCAGACGGAGTGGCTGCATCGGGTGCTGGGGCCACGCGGGGGATCGGGTACGCCTGGTGTAGCGACCGTTGCTTGGATCGGGTACCAGACCCCCGTGCTCATGAACATCGGGGGGATGAAACTCGCCACCGAAGGGGCGGACAGCCTCGAGCGCACACTGGAGGGAATCCAGGCGCTGCGTCAGACGAACCCGCCGTACCTCAGCGTGTTCGCGCACTCGTACGGGTCGACCGCGGCGCTCCTCGCCCTCGAGCGCGGCAGCGTCACTGTGGACGCTCTGGCGTTGATGGGCTCTCCGGGAAGCGACGCACAATCCGTCTCGGACTTGAGCGTGCGCGACGGCAACGTGTTCGTCGGACAGGCCGGACTGGATCCCGTCGTCCACAGCGGATTCTTCGGCAGCGATCCGGGCTCCCCGTCCTACGGTGCGAAGCCCATGGGTGTCAGCGGCGGGGTCGACGCCATCACCGGTGTCGAACTGACGGGATCATCGGGGCACAACGAGTACTTCACCGCCGGTACTGAGTGCATGCGCAATCTGGCTCTGATCGGCATCGACCTCGGTGGCCTCGTGATGAGCGGCGATAAGGATGCGGGTTCGTCGCACGTCACGACGGCATCGGGTCGGTGAGGGCAATAAACTGATCGGCACATGACTGCTGAAGACGAGACCCGCGTCCCGGACGGTGCGAGCGAGCGACGCTCGTCACGCCGGGCCTTCTTGAAGGGCGCTGGTATCGCGGCAGCGGGTGCCGCCGTCGGCGGTGTCGCCGGGGGTCTGGCCGGAGCGGGTATCGCGGGCCAGCGGGCTGCCGACAGCGAGCACGAAACGGGTGAGGAGTACCCGCCGCTTCCTCCGCGATCGCGCCCGGGCTTCGATCATCTCGTGGTGCTCATGTACGAGAACCGCTCGTTCGACAATCTCCTCGGCTACCTCTATACCGATCGCAATCTCCCCGCCGGCAAACGCTTCAACGGTCTGGCGTTCGGCGACTACCGCAACCCTGATCCGGCCGGCGGCCCCGACATCCCGGCCCACCCGTACGAGGGCACGACCGATTTCGTCATGCGCCAGCCGTCACCGGACCCGGGCGAGGTGTACCCCCACGTCAACACCCAGCTGTTCGGCGTGATCGATCCGACGAGCAACGAAGACGCGAAAGTGGCCGAGATGCGGCCACCGTTCAACGCGCCGCCTGATGGAGCCACTCCCGAGATGAAGGGCTTCGTGCGCGACTACATCGGCGTTCTTCGCAAGGACTCTCGCGGACGTGAGCCCTCCCGCGACGAGTATCAGCACATCATGGGATCGTTCACGCCCGACATGCTGCCGGTCTTCTCGACACTCGCGCGTCAGTTCGCCGTCTATGACGACTGGCACTGTGCCGTTCCATCGCAGACCCTCTGCAATCGATCGTTCTTCCACGCCTCGACGTCGCACGGATACGTGGCGAACAAAGGCGCTGAAGGCATCCGCAAGTGGTTCGATCCGAAGAACTCCTCACCCACGATCTTCAACCGTCTCGAAGAGGCGGGTCTGAGCTGGCGCGTCTACTTCGACGACAGACAACTGATCTCGCTGACCGGATTCATCCACGCTCCGGTGCTCGAGGACTTCTGGCACAGCAACTTCCGTACGATGACGCAGTTCTACAAGGACGTCGAGGAGGGCACCCTGCCCGACTACGCATTCGTCGAACCGCGGCTTCTGTACGACCACAACGACATGCATCCGCCGGGAGGTCCTCTCACCGAGGAGGACGTCGACGGGCAGATCATCGTGGGCGGTGCGATCTCGGATGTGCGGGCCGGCGACCTGCTGCTGCACCAGGTGTACTCGGCAGTGAGGTCGTCGCGGAGCGCGAAGGGTTCGAACGCGATGAACACGATGCTGCTCGTGACGTTCGACGAGCACGGCGGCACCTACGATCACGAAGCACCGGGCGCTGCTGTCCCGCCCGACGACAGCGGCCCGGGCGAGATGGGATTCATGTTCGACCGGATCGGTGTGCGCGTCCCCACCATCGCGATTTCCGCCTACACGGCACGCAACACGATCATCACCGAGCCGATGCATCACGGCGCGGTGATCAGCACGCTCACGAAGAAGCACAAGCTGAGGCACCTAACCGAACGGGACAAAGGCGCCCGCACGATCGACAACGCGATCAACCGTTCGACCCCGCGGCAGCCGGGGACCTGGCCGGACACGCATCCGCAGTACCTGCCCGCCAACCCGGAGGCACAGGCTCCGGGTCCCGGTGACGAGGACAGACCGCTCAGCCCTCCCGGAGTCGGACTCATGGGTCTGCTCGCCGCGCAGTACGGGGAACCGGGGGAGCAGGTCCCTCGAACCTACAAAGAGGCCTGGGACCTGGTGCAGCGGAAGGGTCTCGGACTCTTCGGCACGACCGACTAGGCGCGACTGAATAGAATTGATTCATCCACTCCCAGATCCGTAGACGGAGACGCATGTCCGAAATCACCGCTCAGCAGGTCGCTCACCTGGCCAACCTCGCCAGAATCGACCTCAGCCAGGAAGAGATCGAGAGTCTGACCAGCGAGCTCGGTCAGATCGTCGAGGCGGTGGCCAAGGTCCAGGAGGTCGCCGGACCCGACGTTCCCGCCACCAGCCACCCCCTGCCGTTGACCAACGTCTTCCGGGAAGACGAGGTGCGTCCGTCGCTCACCGTCGAGCAAGCTCTCGCCGCGGCTCCCGATCGCCTGGATGACAAGTTCAAGGTCGCTCCCATCCTGGACGAAGAGTAGAGAGGCCCGTCGTGACCGACCTGACCAGACTTCCCGCAGCAACCCTCGCCGGACTCCTCGCCTCGGGCGATGTGTCGTCCGTCGAGGCCACCCGAGCACACCTCGATCGCATCGATGCGGTGGATGCGGATGTGCACGCCTTCCTGCACGTCGCCGGCGACAAGGCTCTCGCCACCGCGGAAGCGATCGATGCCAGACGAGCGGCAGGCGATGCGCTCGGCCCGCTCGCCGGGGTTCCCGTCGCGATCAAGGATGTGCTCGCAACGGCCGACATGCCGTCGACATCGGGCTCGAAGATCCTCGAGGGCTACCTTCCGCCGTACGACGCGACCGTCGTCGCACGTTTGCGCGCCGCGGGTCTCGTTCCGCTCGGCAAGACGAACATGGACGAGTTCGCCATGGGGTCGTCGACCGAGCACTCGGCCTACGGACCGACCAGGAACCCTTGGGACCTGGAGCGCATCCCCGGTGGTTCGGGAGGCGGGTCCGCCGCCGCGGTCTCGGCGTTCGAAGCGCCGCTCGCTCTCGGAAGCGACACGGGCGGTTCGATCCGTCAGCCTGCCGCGGTCACCGGATCCGTGGGGGTCAAGCCCACGTACGGCGGCGTCAGTCGCTATGGCGCCATCTCTTTGGCGAGCTCGCTCGACCAGGTAGGTCCCGTGTCGCGAACCGTTCTCGACGCGGGCCTCCTGCACGATGTGATCGGCGGACACGACCCGTTCGACTCCACCTCCCTCACCGACACGTGGCCCTCGATGGCCGACGCCGCCCGGGCCGGGCTGGTCGACGGGGCGCTCCGCGGTGTGCGGGTCGGCGTGATCAAAGAGATCTCCGGCGACGGATATCAGGCCGGTGTGAAGCAGCGATTCGACGAGTCGCTTGCCATGCTCGAATCGGCGGGCGCCGAGATCGTCGAGGTCAGCGCTCCGAGCTTCGAGTACGCCGTCGCCGCCTACTATCTGATCCTGCCCGCGGAAGCTTCCAGCAACCTGGCACGGTTCGACTCCGTACGGTTCGGGCTGCGGGTCGACCCGGCCGATGGTCCTGTGACGGTCGAACGTGTGATGGCCGCCACCCGTGATGCCGGCTTCGGACCAGAGGTCAAGCGCCGCATCATCCTCGGTACGTACGCGCTCAGCGCGGGTTACTACGACGCCTACTACGGCAGCGCTCAGAAGGTGCGTACGCTCATCCAGCGCGACTTCTCCGCCGCGTTCGAGAAGGTCGATGTGCTGGTCAGCCCGAGCGCGCCGACCACGGCATTCAAGTTCGGTGAGAAGCTCGCCGACCCGATGGCGATGTACCTGAACGATGTGACGACCATTCCGGCCAACCTCGCGGGAGTTCCGGGTATGGGTCTTCCGATCGGCCTTGCGCCCGAGGACGGCCTGCCGGTCGGACTGCAGCTCATGGCGCCCGCCCGCGCGGACGCGAGGCTGTACACGATCGGTGCGGCGCTCGAGCGCCTGCTGGAGGAGAAATGGGGTCACTCCCTGCTCAGCCAAGCGCCCGATCTGAGCGCATCCGAGATGTTCGCGAGTGAAGAGGGAGCCGTCTGATGGCCCAGGCAGAACTGATGGACTTCGACAAGGCCCTCGAGCTGTTCGAGCCGGTGCTCGGCTTCGAGGTGCACGTCGAGCTGAACACCAAGACGAAGATGTTCTGCGGGTGTGCCAACGAGTTCGGCTCCGGTGCGAACACGAACACCTGCCCGACCTGTCTCGGCCTGCCCGGCGGCCTTCCCCAGGTCAACAAGAAGGCGATCGAGTCGAGCATCCGTCTGGGACTCGCGCTCGACTGCCAGATCGCGGAGACGAGCACCTTCGCGCGCAAGAACTACTTCTATCCCGACACTGCGAAGAACTTCCAGACCTCCCAGTACGACGAGCCGATCGCCTTCGAAGGCTCGGTCACCATCGAGCTGGAGAACGGACGGGAGGTCGTCGTCGCGATCGAGCGCGCCCACATGGAAGAGGATGCGGGCAAGCTCACCCACGTAGGCGGCGCGACCGGTCGCATCCAGGGCGCGGACTACTCCCTCGTCGACTACAACCGCGGCGGCGTTCCTCTCGTGGAGATCGTCACGAAGATGATCGAGGGCGCTGAGGCGGACGCACCGCAGATCGGAAGCATGTACGTGCGGACGATCCGCGACATCGTCAAAGGCCTCGGTGTGTCGAACGCACGCATGGAAGAGGGAAACGTGCGCTGCGACGCGAACGTGTCGCTCCGTCCGCGCGGCTCCGGCAAGCTCGGCACCCGGACCGAGACCAAGAACGTGAACTCGCTGCGCTCGGTCGAGCGCGCTGTGCGCTACGAGATCCAGCGGCAGGCCGCCATTCTGGCAGCGGGCGGCGAGATCATCCAGGAGACCCGTCACTGGCATGAAGACACGGGAACCACGAGTGCGGGTCGACCGAAGAGCGATGCGGACGACTACCGGTACTTCCCGGAGCCCGACCTCGTTCCTGTCGCCCCGTCGCGCGAGTGGGTGGAGGAGCTGCGCGGAACGCTTCCCGAGGCCCCGGCCGCACGGCGCAAGCGTCTCACCGCCGACTGGGGCTTCACCGTCCTGGAGTTCCAGGACGTCGCGAACGCCGACCTTCTCGACGAGGTCGAGGCCACGGTCGCCGCGGGCGCGACACCCGCTGCCGCGCGCAAGTGGTGGACGGGTGAGATCGCCCGTCTCGCGAACGCCCAGGGCGTGAGTGCGTCGACGCTCGTCTCAGCGACGCATGTCGCTCAACTCGCCCAACTCGTCGACGCGGGAACGCTCACCGACCGGCTCGCCCGCCAGGTCTTGGAAGGCGTCGTCGCCGGAGAGGGAAGCCCCCAGGACGTGGTCGACCTGCGAGGTCTCGCAGTCGTCTCGGATGACGGTGCACTCATCGCCGCCATCGACGACGCACTTGCGGCTCAGCCGGACCTTCTGGCGAAGATCCGCGACGGCAAGGTGCAGGCAGCGGGCGCCGTCATCGGCGCGGTGATGAAGGCGATGAAGGGCCAGGCCGATGCTGCTCGTGTCCGCGAGCTCGTGCTGGAGCGGGCGGGCAGCTCGGATTAGCGCTTTCCCAGGAGTGTGGGCAACATTGGGCACATGGGCGTTTTCACTCTCGGTCGTCTGACCACGGTTCCCGCATCCTCCAACACCTCGCTGCTGGCTCCGACGACGACGGGACTCCTGATCTCGCAGGGACTGCTCGACGATGTCGGGGTGGTGGAGATCGATCCGTCGGCGTCGGACACCGCGGCGACGCGTGAGGTCTTCGATCTGGATGCGGCGGTGCTCGCCAACTGTGTGGTCGTCGCCGGCAAACGCGAGGGTGTTGAGAAGATCGCGGCCTGCGTGGTTCTGTCGACGACCCGGGCCGACGTCAACAACGCGGTCAAACGGCTCCTCGACGTCCGCAAGGCGTCATTCCTGCCGATGGAGCGAGCGGTCGAGCTCACCGGGATGGAGTACGGGGGCATCACTCCCATCGGACTGCCCGCCGACTGGCCGATTCTCGTGGACAGCCGCGTGGCGGAGACGGATGTGGTGATCGTCGGTTCCGGCGTGCGTCGCTCGAAGATCCTCCTTCCGGGTCGGCTGATCGCGGAGCTCCCGAACGCTCAGGTGGTCGACGGTCTAGGGATCGAGGTGGCACCGGGATGACCGGCGTGCTCGGCCCGGTGCGGTCGAGGCTCATCGAGACGCTCGCCGGACAGTCCGACGAGATCCCGGCGTGGGTGCTCGGGCTGGAAGACGGTGACGATGCCGGATACTTCGGACCGGGAAGCGCCGCGTGGGTTGTCCACGGCGGCATGCCCACCCTGGTGGCCGGTGTGCGCGCGCTCCTGCTGCAAGCCCTGCATCCGGGGGCGCTGGCCGGTGTCCGGCAGTTCTCGCGCTATCGCGAGGATCCGCTCGGACGACTGGCCGGGACCATCCGGTGGATTCACACCGTCACGTACGGAGACACGGCCCAGGCTCGAGCGAGCTCGCGAATGGTCCAGTCGATGCATAAGAGGGTCGCCGGAACGTTCGTCGACGGGCACGGCCGCGAACGTCCATACGCGGCGAACGATCCGGATCTCGCCCGTTGGGTGCACCTGGCTTTCACGGACGCTTTCCTCACTGCCCACGAGCGGTGGGGGAGTCCCATCCCCGGTGGGGCCGACGGCTATGTCGCCGAGTGGGCCACGGCGGGAACCCTGATGAACATCCCGGATCCGCCTCGCTCGGCCGCCGCTCTGCGCGCTGAGATCGGAGCGTTCACGGATGAGGGCGAGCTCCGGGGTGGCGCGGACGTGGATGAGATCGTGCGATTCATCCGGCGACCGCCCTTGCGCCGGATGCTGCGACCGTCGTACAGCGTGATCTTCCGGGCCGCGGTCGCCACCCTCGAACCGCGTCATCGGGCGATGCTGGGTTTCGAGCGAAGCGGGTTCGAGCGGATGCTGCCCATCGGGAGTGCGACGTCGATCGTGTTGAGCGGGGCAGGCGCGCTGCTCGGTCCGCAGACCCAGGCCGAGATGGCGGCACGCCGTCGCCTGAAACGACTCGCAGAAGACACTTAGCGCGTCCGGGCTCCTCCGCGTGCGATCGGGTTTACGCTGATCGTTGCGCCCGCTCGGAGTTGAGCGGACCTCATCGACGGAGGTGCTCATGACAACGGTCGTTCCCCCGACATCCGACGAAGTCGAGTCCAAGGGTCTGAAAGACGGCGCACTCGGCCTGGTGTCGAGTGTCGTCGTCGGGGTGGCATCCACCGCTCCCGCCTACAGCCTCGCTGCGAGTCTGGGGTTCATCGTCGTCGGCGGCTCTCTTGCTGCCGGAGTGAAGGCGCCCGGCATCGTGCTGCTGGCGTTCATCCCGATGTACCTCATCGCTGTCGCATATCAGGAGCTGAACAAAGCGGAGCCCGACTGCGGCACCACGTTCACCTGGGCGACCCGTGCCTTCGGTCCCATCACGGGCTGGATGGGCGGCTGGGGGATCATCGTCGCCGACGTGATCGTGATGGCCAACCTGGCGCAGATCGCCGGCACGTACTCGTTCACTTTCGTCGGCAGCTTCGGGCTGCCTTGGGTGGCCGACCTGGCGAACAACACGGTGGCCACCACCATCGCGGGGCTGCTCTGGATCGTCATCATGACCTGGATCTGCTACCGGGGAATCGAGATCTCCGCGCGCTTGCAGTACGTGCTCCTCTCCTTCGAGGTGCTCATCCTCATCTTCTTCGCGGTGTTCGCGCTCGTGAAGGTCTATTCGGGCAACGCGGAGCCGTACTCCCTCATCCCGCAGTGGGACTGGTTCAATCCGTTCACGCTCGACTTCGGCAAGACGATCGCCCCGGCGATGCTGACCGCCATCTTCATCTACTGGGGCTGGGACACGGCCGTCTCCATCAACGAGGAGACCAAGGATCCCGGCAAGACTCCCGGCCGTGCAGCGGTGATCAGCACGCTCCTGCTGCTCGCCACCTACGCGGTCGTGACCGTCGCCACGGTCGCATTCGCCGGGGTGGGAGACAAAGGCATCGGACTGGCGAACCCGGCGAACTCGGGCGACGTCTTCTCGGCGATCGGACCGACGCTCTTCGGCGGTGGGGTCGTCGGCTCGATACTCATGGCGTTGCTGGGCTTCTCGATCCTGACCTCTGCGTCGGCCTCCACACAGACGACGATCCTGCCGACGGCGCGCACAGCCCTGTCCATGGCGGCATACAAGGCGATTCCGGCTCGGTTCGCCCGCATCCACCCGCGGTTCCTCACGCCGACCTGGGCGACCGTCGGCATGGGGATCGTCTCGGCGGTGTTCTATCTCGTCTTCACCTTCATCAGCTCGTCGCTGTTGAACGCCCTGATCGGTTCGATCGGTCTGATGATCGCCTTCTACTACGGGCTCACCGGATTCGCGTGCGTCTGGTTCTACCGGAAGACGCTGTTCCGTTCGTTCCGCACGGTGATCATGCGTGGGCTCTTCCCCTTCGTGGGCGGGCTCATGCTTCTCGCCGTCTTCGTTTACGGCCTGATCCAGTTCGCCGCCCCGGACTGGCTGACCGACGACGCCGGCAAGAACGTCACCATCTTCGGGATCGGTGCGGAAGCCGTCGTCGGGGTCGGCGGCCTGTTGATCGGTGCCGTGCTGATGGCGATCTGGTGGTGGCGCAAGCCGGACTACTTCCGCGGCAAGACACTGCCCAAGCGATCGCACGCGATGGTGCTGGCACCTGCGGGAGCGAAGACCTTCGGATTGCCGGACTCAACACTGGGGCGAACGGTCATCGCACCGGATCGGTCAAACCTGCCGCCGGGACAGATCCCGCTCAGTGCGGAGACCCTGCGGCCGGTCGACAAGGACGACGAGTCGTAGAACCAGGGCAGGCTCTGGTTCCGCCGTCCGGTCAGCCGGCCGAGTCGAGAAGCAGGTCGCGCACCTTGCGCCGGATCACCTTGCCGACGATGGACCGCGGCAACTCGTCCACGGCGTACACGTGCTTCGGAACCTTGTACGCCGTGAGGTTCTCCCGAGCGAACGCTCTGAGCGCAGCTTCGTCGAAGGACGCACCCGGCTTCATGACCACGGCGGCGACGACGTCCTCGCCGCCGCGTGCACCGGGAAGCCCGACGACGGACACGTCGGCGACGCCCTCGAACGGTCGGAGCGCATCTTCCACCTCGGTGGGGGAGACATTGAACCCGCCCGTGATGATGAGCTCCTTGATGCGGTCGACGATGCGCACGAACCCGTCGTCATCCATGGTCACGATGTCTCCCGTACGGAACCAGCCGCCATCGGCGAAGACCGTAGCCGTCTCGTCGGATTTGTGCCAGTATCCGGAGAAGACCTGGGGTCCCCGCGCGAGAAGCTCGCCCTCCTCACCGAAGGCACGATCCTGCGACGGATCGTCAGGATCCACCACTCGCAGCTCGGTGCTCGGAAGCGCGAGACCGACCGTCCCATCCTTGCGGGTGTTGCCGACGGGATTGGCCATGAGCACGGGCGAGCATTCCGAAAGACCGTATCCCTCGACGAGGTAGCCGCCCGTCCTTTGCTCCCAGAGCTCGACGATGGTGTCCGGAAGGCTCATGGCGCCCGAGATCGCGATCTCGATTCCCGAGAGCGAGACCTTGCGTTTCTCCGCAGCAGTGACCAGCCGCTCGTAGATCGGCGGCACAGCGGGCAGGAATGTCGGCGGACGCTTCTTGACTACGTCGAGAACCAGATCCGGATCGAACTTGGGGAAGAGCACGAGACGTGCCCCCATGCTCATCGCGAACGTGAGGCACAGGGTCAGTCCGTACGCGTGGAAGAGCGGGAGCACGGCGTACACGACCGAGCTGCCGCGTTCGATCGACGGCACCCAGGCGCGCGCCTGAGCCGCATTGGCTCCGAGGTTCAGGTGACTGAGCATCGCGCCCTTCGGGATGCCGGTCGTTCCACTCGTGTACTGGATGAGCGCGAGGTCGTCGCGCTCGGGACGGGGATGCGACGCCTTCAGCTTCCTGCCGGAGAGCAACGCCTCCCACGTGATGGTGTTCGAGACCTTCGTGGTCAACTGCTGCCGGGCGGTGCGAGCCGCGGGGACCGGAAGTCGGAGCGCGAATCGCTTGGATGCCGGCATGGCGCGAGTGATGTCGATCGAGATGACCGTGGAGACGCCGAGGTCCTCCGGGAGGTCTTGCACGGTCTTGGCGACCTTGTCCCAGACGATCGCGACCTGGGCGCCGTGATCTTCGAACTGATGCCGCAGTTCGCGCGGCGTGTACAGCGGATTGTGCTCGATCACGATCGCGCCGAGCCGCAGCACCGCGTAGAAGGCGACGACATGCTGAGGACAGTTCGGCAGGACCAGCGCGACCCTGTCGCCCTTACGGACTCCACGCTTGCGCAGTCCTTCGGCGGCTCTCGCGATCTGTTCGCCGAGTTCGGCATACGTCGTCGTCGCGCCGAAGAACTCGAGAGCGACGTGCTTCGGATAGGTCGCCACGGACTCGTCGATGAGGTGGGCGAGGGACCCGGCGGGAAGTTCGATGTCGGCGGGGACCCCGTCGGCGTAGCTCGATACCCACGGGCGTTCGGCGTAGATGCTCACGGCGAAATACTACGCGGACCGCACCGCCTCCTCGATCGGCGTCTCTCCGGAGATGACCTCCCAGGTGCGGCCGATCGACGCCGGCTCATCGATGCAGACCGCGATCAGAGTCGCGACATCTTCGCGGGGGATCGAACCGCGAGGGGTCGAGTCACCGAGCGTGATGAGACCGGTGCCGTCGTCGAAGGTCAGGCCGCCGGGACGCAGGATCGTCCAGTCGAGGTCCGAACTCCGGAGCGCTGCGTCCGCATCCCGCTTCGCCTCGACGTAGGCGCGCCAGACCGGTTCGGCGTCCTCTGCCACCGGGGTGTCCGCGCCCCACGCCGAGACCTGCACGAACCGACGGATGCCCGCCAGCTTCGCCGCCTCGATGGACTTCACGGAGCCGCCGTAGTCGACCGTGCGCTTGCGTTCGATGCTCGATCCTGCACCCGCACCAGCGGAGAAGACGACGGCGTCGCAGCCCTCGAAGGCCGAGGCGAGCTGCTCGACGGATGCGCTCTCGATGTCGACGAGAACCCCGAGGCCGCCGAGGCGGTAGACGTCGTCGGCGTGCTCGTCGTTCCGGACGATGCCGACGAAGTCATCTCCTCGGTCGTAGAGCACGCGCATCAACTGCTGCGCGACTTTTCCATGGGCACCGACGATTGCAACTCGAGTCATACCTCCATCATGGACCTCGCGACACGGATGCGCCCAGGGCGAACACCTCACGACAGATCCGGCCGATTTTGTTAGCGTCGTCACCATGATCGCCTTCATCGAGCTCCTCGGCCGCGTGTTCGCCGCGCCGCTGGAGACGATCTGGGCCTCAGCCGGCCCTGCCGGTGTCATCGCTCTCGCCGGTATGGTCGGTGCGATCGGGCTCGTGACACTCGTGGCCGCATCCCGGGTCGGTGCGATCGTCGCGCTCGCGGCGTCGCTGGGTGTGCGCACCCGGCTCGAGCGTGCGATCGAACCCGCGGATCGTGGAGAGCTGCTCAGCCAGTCCGATCCCGACGCCGACGGGCGTCCGCGTCCGCGGGCACCCGGAATCCTGCTGCAGACCGCGTAGCGGGTCGCTAGACCCTGCCGCACGCGGTCAGACGGACACATCTCATCCGTTCGACAGCAGGGAACCCTCATGGACATCTTCTCGTTCGGCCCGATCGCGGCCGTACTCGACGGGGCGTACAACCTCGTCACCGGTCTCTCGGCGCTGGTGGCGCCGGTGGCCGGGACAGCGGCCGGCCTGGTCGCGATCATCATTCTCACGATCCTCGTCCGGGCCGCGCTCATCCCGGTGGGGATGAGCCAGGTGCGGGCCGAGTTCACGCGACGCCGACTGGCGCCCAAGCTCGCGGAGCTTCAGCGAAAGCACGGCAAGGATCGCGAGACGCTCACCCGCAAGACGATGGATCTGTATCGGGAGGAGAAAGCGTCGCCGTTCGCGGGGATGCTTCCGCTTCTGCTGCAACTCCCGGTGATCTCTCTCGTCTACGCGGTGTTCACGCATCCGATGATCGCCGGGCACGCGAACACCCTGCTCACCGAGCGCGCGTTCGGAGCGCCGCTCGGGACGAGCTTCGTCGGACTCACCGGAGCGGGAGCCGGAGTCTGGCCGGCGATGGGCGTCTACCTGGTCGTGCTCGCGCTGATTGCCGTGGTGACGACGATCTCCCGTAAGGTGCTCGCTCAGCCGCTTCCTCAGACGGGAGCTGCTCAGCCGGCGGGACTCGTGCGGATGCTGTCTTTCCTGCCGTACGTGACGGTGGTGTTCGCCGCGTTCGTACCGCTGGCGGCGGCGGTCTACATCCTGACGTCCACGTCGTGGACGGTCGCCGAGCGATACCTCCTCCGGCGACTCCTCGACCCCGCCTCGCCCTCTCGCCCTGAAGCGCCCCGCTCGCCCTCACCCTCGCATCCGTAGCCCGTTCGCAGCCCGCGAGCACAGGAAAAGTGTCGTCAGAACCGGGCTCCCTGAGCACATTTCCTGTGCTCGCGGGTGGGATGCTGGGGGCATGAGAAACCGCAAGGAGACCGTCCCGTCTGAGCCCGGCTTCGGCGTGGGCGTGCAGGTACACGTCATCGAGCCGACCGGCGACGGGGGCGACGACTGGGTCGGCGAGCCGACGGGTGTCATCGTCGCACCGGGCGCGGCGAGTCTCCGCACGGTCAACCTCCCGGCCGGACCGACGACGAGCTGGCTGGTCGCGTTCGACGAACCGCAGTTCCGTCGCGACGGCCGGGGTCCGTTCGATCGCGCATCCATCGAG
>Ga0256911_1000116_pt1 | contig 26156 bp, 23 predicted proteins | sample MC6MC0764MT_FD_190197 | JGI IMG/M metagenome (GOLD analysis project Ga0256911, IMG submission 190197) | Metatranscriptome of enriched soil aggregate microbial communities from Iowa State University, Ames, United States - MC6-MC0764-MT... | ecosystem: Environmental > Terrestrial > Soil >...
GACGACATCACGAACAAGGCGAAAGAGTTCCTCGACAGCGGCGCCGTCAAAGACGCTCTGAAGAGTGAGCAGGCCGAGGACATCAGCGACAAGCTGCTCGACGGTGTGGCCGACGCTGCCGACAAGGTCACCGGTGGCAAGTTCTCCGACCAGATCGAAGGCGCGCGCAACGCCGCCGACGAGAAGATCGGCAACGAGTAGCGCACGATTCGTGCCGAATACGCGGTGCGCGACCGTACGACCGCGCTTTCGACACGAATCGTCCGGCGGCGCGCGGCGTGCCGGCTGACGGGATGAGTGTCGTCGAGGTGCGTTCGGCTCGTCCGGACGAGTGGGCGGCTGTCGGTGGCCTCCGCTGGGACTCGCTCCGCGAGTTCGGGGGAGAGCCGACCGAGGAGCGCCAGGTGTTCGCGGCCGACTTCGCGGAGTGGGCGGCCGATCACGGCACGAGTCACGAGTGCTTCGTCGCGGTCGATCCGTCGAGCGGACGGGTCATCGGGATGACCTGGCTGGCGGTGATCGCGAGGGTTCCGAGCGCGCGTGCGTTCGTCCGCGCATCCGGTGACCTGCAGTGCGCCTACGTCGTACCGGAGTTCCGTAACCGGGGAACCGGCGGACGGCTAATCGACGCGGTGCTTTCGCGCGCCGCGGAACTCGGTCTTGAACGTGTCACCGTGCACTCGAGTCCGCGGGCTGTTCCGGGCTACCGGCGTCACGGGTTCGTCGTCGAGGACAAACTGCTCCACTGGATCGCGCCCACGTCCTGAGTCCGCCGACCGCGAGAGCCGCCAAACGGCCGCCACCGACGGCGAATGGCGGTGGAGGTTCGGAGACTGGGGTTGTTCCTCATGGGGTTCGATGTCGCCCTTGCCTGTCAATAACGATGGACGGGTGAGACATCCGACCACTGCCGCTGGGTGGCGATTTCTGACTCTCAAAAGTGTGTAGCAAAACGAACGGTAATGAGAGTTGAGTTATGACACTCTGCTGGTATGGCGATCATCGGTTACACCAGAGTGAGCAGGAAGGACCAAGACACCGCGCTCCAGGACATTGCAATGGCGAAAGCGAACGTGGACCGGGTGTACTCCGACCGCGGAGTGAGTGGAACGCTTGCCTACCGCCCCGAACTCGACAAGGCGTTGGATCGACTGGACAAAGGGGACACGTTCGTTGTCTGGAAGCTAGACCGGCTGGGACGCAACACAAGGAATGTCCTGGAGGTCATCGAGGCATTGATCGAACGCGGAGTGACCTTCAAGAGCCTGACGGAGCAGATAGACCTTAGCGCCGGGCCAATGGGCAAGGCGATGCTGATCATTCTCAGCGCTTTCGCTGAGCTAGAGCGCGCCACAATGGTCGAGCGCACTTGGGCTGGCCTGGAGGCGGCAAAGTCCAAAGGCAAGGTGGGGGGTCGCCCATCTGTAATCGATGCGAAGAGGCTCGACAAGATCAAGAAGCTCGTGGCTAGCGGAGATCACAGCCGCAAGGAGATCGCAGAGATGGTACAGATTAGCCCGGCGACTCTCTATCGAGTGCTCGGAACTCTCTAGCCGAAGGACGCCGCGCGAACAGTTCCTGCGCTACACGAGGGCCGGCACGCACGAAGCACCTGCTCTAAATGAGTCCGTTCGCTCGGCGGATGCGTGCTACGAGCTCAGTCATCGAGCTAGCTAGGTGAAGTGGCCAAGACTCTCGCGGAATCCCCGAAGCGGCAACTTTTCGAGCGACGGTCACTTTGCTCGGGTATGTCTTCGTGCCGCTGAACGTGTTCGCAAGGGGCGACTTAAACTCACTTCTGGGTATGGTGTACGACTTGCTCGGGTAGGTCCTTGAGATGACTTCGACCAACACCTGGCGAGGGACGTAATTCTCAACCGTGTATCCCTCAGTCACCCAGGCAAAGCCTTCATTGCGCTCAAGCTCACGGATGACCCGTTGCTTTGTCTCATTCAGTTCGGCGGTGGCATTCTCTTTGTCGGAGTCGATCAATACTGCCAAATGCTGATTAATGTTCAACAGATGAATGAAGTCATCGGTCTCATCGTCATCAGCTGTCAGGTGGCTGAGAAGGCTCCCACCGTAGAACATGATCGAGTAATGCGCGCCCTCAACCAACTCTTGATCGAAGGCAGAAATCCAGTGGCGTACATAAATCCGATCGGAGGGGCCTTCGACCCAAACGATGAAATTCGACTGCACCAAGTCTGAGGCCCGATTGCCGAGGTCAGTAGCCACGCGGACCAAATCCCGAGGACTCAAAATCGCTGCAGTTCTGGTGTGACCATGGACCATTTCCACGTGCGAGATTGAGGACTGATCCGCGTTGAGGATCTGAGCTGAGTGGGTTGACATGATGTAGCGGTTAGACGTTTCGCGAGCGAGGTAGTCAATGAGCTTGCGCTGCAGCGTGGGATGCAGATGAACTTCCGGCTCTTCGACGCAGATGAGCCGCTGGTCCGTGGTCGCCGCCACGGCGGCGAGCAGGATCACCTCGCTCAGCCCGGTCCCTACTTGTCCTAGGGGCCGAACTCGGTTCGTGTCGTACGTTACGAGGACAGTGTCCTTCGAGTCGGGCACTTGGATCGACGCCGTCGGATCGTCGAGCACGAAACGGAGAAATTCGAGAAGGCCCCGAAACTTCCTCTGATCATCGTGAAGAGTCGCATACGGGGGGTTTTGGAGACGCGCTAGATCCTTGATCAACCCGCGTCCACTCTGGAACGCGGCGTCTCCTTCAGGGGTTAACTCGCGCACTGCATCTACCCAGGCCATGTCAGGGATCAACTGCCACGGTGCCCAGGTACGGAGGATCTGCACGAGGTTGCTCGCGATGTCGCCTGACGAAGTACCCGACAGGCGGCCGGACACTTCCTGGAGGTTGCCAAGTCCTTGCGTCTCCCGAGTCGCTTGTTCGGCTTGAGAGCGCGAGAGCCTGATCCCACCACCAAGAAATTCCAAATCAATCCAGATCAGCTCATCCGATCCGAGCGTGTATGCCTCCGATTGCAAGAGCAATCGGACCTCGCTGAGTCCGAGTTTCAGTCTCTCCTCAACCGCAGCGGTGCGACGCAGCGCGAGGGAGATTGTCCTAGGTTGCTCAGCGGGCCATCCCTCCGGGGTGTCGAGGATCCCGGGGTAGAGATGGGTTTCGTTTATCTGGGCGTTGCCAGCTGTACGAAGCGCGGCAAGCACATCATGTGCGAAGTGGAGCACGTTGGACTTTCCGACATTGTTTCGTCCGGCAACCAGATGGACCTTCGAAAGAGGACCGAAACGCGAAATCTCATTGGGGTCCCCAAAGCTCCTGTACCCGCTTAGGCCAAAGCCGGCAAAGTCTTCAAGTGCCACAGTGCTCCCCATGCTCCATTTTTGCCGAGTCTTCCATAAGCCCGAGACATCGCCCAGGCTTCCGGAGGGTCAATATCGACGATCTATCGCAACCGCGAAGCTATCCGCTTTTGAGCAGAGCCTCATCGAGGCACGCTGCATGCTCCTATTACGCCTGCGATTCGAGACGCGGCTCAAGGTGAAACGCATCGGATTTCATCGGAGTGTTAGAAGACGCTGTTGTCAGTACGATGAATCCATGTCACCCGGGGGTCAAGACGACGAGAAGCAGATCCTTCGTTTCGTTAATGGACGTTTCGAGCAAGAAGGGGTGCACCTCGACGGTGTTGCTGAGCTTGCGAAGTATCAGCGAGTCGTTCGCGCAATTGCTCAGGATCTATGGCTGGAGCGCACTGGACACTCGATGCCAACGCGCTACCTGAAGTACTTCGAGCTTCGACTCCTCAAAATGACAGAGGGAAGCTTCAAGGCCACAATCGCGCGCGAGGACGAGGAGCTTCAGACTGAGGACGTTCTTGCCGTGCAGGAGATGACCGAAGAGCGCGTTGACGAGCTGTTCGGCAGCATCGTCCACGGGATGCGTCCGTCCTTCAATCTCTCTCATGAGTCGGAAATCGCAATCGGAAAGTTCGGCAGTTCCTTCGAGGGGGACGAAGGCTTGATTGTCTCAGCGGCGGGTTCTGAACGTCGCTACGGACGTGAGCAGCATGACTTGGTTCGCGCCATACTTCGGGACGAAACGATCAGCCGCAACGGCACTCTCATTGGGAAGATTTTCGCCCTGAACACCAACTCGAAAACCTTCCAGTTTGAGCTGCCGAGCGGCGAAGATGTCAGTGGCTCATATCAGGATGAGGACAGGTGGGAGGACATCCGACAGATCATCGATCTGCCTGCTTCACGGACCCTTATTCGTCTTTCTTGCTCCTACGAGGAAGACGGCCAGAAGCGACTACTCAAGATCACTGACGTAGAGGAGGTGGAGGTGTTCTCGCACGAGAACGATAGTTGGACGGAAACCTTCACCGCATTGGCCTCTCTGCAGCCAGGCTGGCTGGATTCCTATGGTGATCGAATCGACTTCGCAGCAATCGAAATGAGCCGGGATATCTTGCGGCTCTTGCCGGACGGGCCATTCCGCCCAGCGCTCTTCCCCACTCCAGCTGGAGGCGTGCAAATCGAGTGGTTGACGGAGACCCAGCACATACAGTTGGCGATCTCCACCAATCTTCTGATTGAAGCTCATGCATATGACGCGTCGAACCGGCAATCCCTGGATGCAGTCCCATTCGACGCCGAGGAAGCGGCCGACTTTGTGATGGGGGCATTGCGTGCCTGAAAAGTTTGCTCCGCTACAGGAGGGAGAGGTAGAGGTTACGAACCGCGCCATTATGTACGTCCGGCAGTGTCACCCGAGCTTCCTCAAAGGAGGCCAACCTTCGTCTCAGTTCTTAGCTGAATTCCCGAGAGACGGAGGCAAACTCTCTGGAACTAGGGCACCGTACGTTAGTGCTACCGAGGCGTACATCGCGCACATTAGAGCCGGACTCAAGTCGGCGGGTGCGTGGGGCGTAACGCTGGACGAATCGACTGAGGCTGGAACCCGCGTGGTTGACGACTCCCAAATGCCGCCAACGGAGCCTGCGCGTCCCCGGGGCCACGCTTACCTGGACTTCCGACACTTCACCAAAGAGGAGCGCGGTTCCGTTGTTAGTCACCTGTTGATCCTCTTCAAGAAACACGGCCAGCTCGCTGTGCTCGGGGATTACGAAGAGGCCAGCTAGGCAACGGATCGGGTTAGCCCGACCACGCGGCGCAGAGCGTGTTCGCCAAGCGCTCATGGTGCAATAGCGGTCAACGGGCTATGTGCATACCGGCACCCTCAAGGATGCCGACCCTCAGGCAGCGCGCCCAGACGACTACTCGAAGTGCTGCGGTTTCACCGTGTAGGACCTAGGCGGTATGCATGCCCAGGAGCGCTGAAACGCGGTCAACCACTTCACGATCCCGGACAACTCCAGAGTGCTGGTAGCGGCCTGAGGAGGCCAGGGTCCTGTGACGGCCTCTGCGCATGATGTCCGCGTTGGTAGCGCCAGCTCTGGCCACCAACGTGAGTCCGGTGTGCCTCACGTCATGCGGGTGGAAGTTCGAGATCTCCGCCTTCTGGCACGCTTCGTTCCACTTAATGCGGGAGTACCTTGGCCGGAGCCGCTCACCCTTGGGAGCGTAGAAGAGCGGGCTGTCTGGGGCTCCGATCCGGTCAGTGTGATACCAAGCCAGCATCGATGCTCCAGGGTCCAGCACAGCCAGCGCCCCTCGGTTCTTGGTCTTGGTCTCGTTCAGGTGCCGACCACCGATCTCCGAGTCCTGACGCTCTAGCATGAGGAGACCGGTCTCTGGGTCGAAGTCCCCACGATTGAGACCGGCCAGCTCACTGATCCGGAGGTGCGCGCTGAAGAGCGTCCAGGCAGCCGTACGAGCTGATAGGGGAGCTGTGCCACCACGTCTTGGAATTCCTCATACGTGTGCTCAGGGCGTGGGGTAGAACGGTCCTTGGCTGACCCCTTGGCCTGCACTGGGTTGTTCCGGACCATGCCTAACTCAGTGGCCTCACGCATGATGGAGCGGAGGCAGTAGTAGGCGTTCCGGCTGTTCTGGCTATCCGGCATCCCGGCCCACCACTTGCGGATGAGTGCCTTGGAAATCATGTTGAGCGGAAGGTGCCCGAAGGTGGGCAGCAAATTCTTGTTTGCCAGCGTCCGGTAGTTACGGAGCGTGCCCTTGCTCAGGTTCTTGGCGAGGATCTCGAAGGCCTCCGGAACGAAGTCGCGGAAGAGAGTGTTGCCCTTCGAGTCATCCCACCACTGACCACGCTGGCGGTCTGCGCGAGCTGTCCACCATGCCTCTGTGGCTGCCCCTTCGGAGTCGAAGCTCCCGAGCGTCTTACGGCTGCCGTCATCGAGCCTCATCCGCGCTTGCCACCTCCCGCTTGGGAGCTGTCGAACATCGGGCCTGACAGTCTTGCTGTTCATGTAGTCCTCCACGTAGTTCTACGCAGGTCCACAGGTGTTTGACCGGGCTACCGAAGAAGATTCTTTGGGGCACGGTTGGGGCACGACCTTGGATGCTGCTCCTGGTGGAGGTCCAGATAGCCCGAGAGATCCGCGTCATTTCGCGGGAGTTACACAGAGGGGATGACGGGAATCGAACCCGCGTAATCAGTTTGGAAGACTGAGGCTCTACCATTGAGCTACATCCCCGTGCCGCCCGAAGCGGGCACCAGGATATCGTAGTACAGGTTTCGTCCGCCGCCCGACAGCCACACGCCGTCCGGGCCACGGCCCTTGTGCGCGTGCAGTAGACTTTCACGTGGTCTTTCGCCCCCGACGGGTTCGTTCGCGTCGCGGTAACGGACCGTGCGGGTCGAGGTCTTCTTACCCGGGGCGTAGCTCAGCTTGGTAGAGCGCCCGCTTTGGGAGCGGGAGGTCGCAGGTTCGAATCCTGTCGCCCCGACGAGACCTCAAACCTTGCGAATGACCATCGTTCAACTACAGGAGAACCCAACAACGTGAAGACCACGGTCGAAAAGCTGAGCCCCACTCGCGCCAAGCTCCTCATCTCGGTGACGCCGGAGGAACTGAAGCCGAGCATCACCCACGCCTACGGACACATCGCCGAGCAGGTCAACATCCCCGGCTTCCGTAAGGGCAAGGTGCCGCCCGCGATCATCGACCAGCGCGTCGGCAAGGCTGCCGTCCTGGAGCACGCGGTGAACGAGGGCCTCGACGGCTTCTACCGTCAGGCGATCGAGGAGAACGACGTCAAGCCGCTCGGCCGTCCGAACGCGGACATCACCGAATGGCCGAACGAGAAGGACTTCTCGGGCGACCTGCTGCTGACCATCGAGGTGGATGTCCGCCCCGAGATCAAGCTGCCGAAGTACGACGACGTCAAGATCACCGTCGACGCGGCCGAGGTGTCCGACGCCGACGTCGACGCCGAGCTCGACACGCTGCGCAGCCGTTTCGGCACCCTCGTCACGGTCGACCGTCCGGCCAAGACCGGAGACTTCGCCCAGATCGACCTCGTCGCCAAGATCGGTGACGAAGAGGTCGACACCGCGAACAGCATCTCGTACGAGATCGGCTCGGGCGAACTCATCGAGGGCATCGACGAGGCGCTCGACACCCTCACCGCCGGTGAGACCACCACGTTCGAGGCTCCGCTCATGGGCGGCGACCACGAGGGCGAGGCCGCTCTGATCACCGTCACGCTGACGGCTGTGAAGGAGCGCGAGCTTCCGGATGCGGACGACGACTTCGCGCAGATCGCCAGCGAGTTCGACACCATCGACGAGCTCAAGGAGAGCCTGCGTACGCAGGCCGGCCGCTCGAAGACCTTCGAGCAGGGCACCAGCGCTCGCGACCAGCTGGTCGAGAAGCTGCTCGAGCTCGTCGAGATCCCTGTTCCCGAGCAGCTCGTCGAAGACGAGGTGCACCGCCACCTCGAGCAGGAGAACCGTCTGGAAGACGACGTTCACCGCGCCGAGGTCGCCGAGTCGAGCGAGAAGACGTTCCGCACCCAGATCCTGCTCGACGAGATCGCTCAGGCCGAGAACGTCAAGGTCAGCCAGGACGAGCTCACCCAGTACCTGATTCAGGGTGCCGCGCAGTACGGCATGGACCCGAACGAGTTCGTGAAGATCCTCAGCGAGAACGGCCAGATCCCGTCCATGGTCGGTGAGGTCGCCCGGAACAAGGCGCTGGCGATCGTGCTCGGCAAGGCGGAGGTCACGGACAGCAACGGCGCGAAGGTCGACCTGTCCGAGTTCACCGCTCTGCCCGACGACGAGGAAGACGGCGAGAACGTCTTCGAGGAGATCGTGGAGACCGCCGACGCAGCCGAAGACGCCGCAGCGGAGGACGCCGCAGCCGAGGCCGACGAGCCCGTAGCCGCCGAGGCGGAGAAGCCGAAGAAGAAGGCTGCCGCGAAGAAGAAGTAACACGAGACGTAGCAGCAGCGCGTTGCTACTGACGTGTCGAGAGGCCGGGCGCCGCAAGGCCCCGGCCTCTCACGTATCCGGGAGGTGACGGGATGGACGACTGGCAGCACCGCGTGGACGCTGTGTGGGCGGATGCCGGGGGCCGCGACGAGGATGCGGTGGTGGCGGCGATCGACGCTCTTGTCGCCGAACGCCCGGCCACCGACGCCATCGCACTGTTCGAAGCCGCGGGTGCGCGTGACTTCGCGGGGCGCGAGGCCGAAGCCGAGCCGCTGTACCGAGAGGCCCTCCGAGCCGGCTTGCCAGAACCCCAGCGTGCGCAGGCGGTCATCCAGCTGGCGAGCACGCTGCGCAACCTCGGCCGCGCAGCGGAGAGCGTCGCACTGCTGCGCGAGGAGATCGGTGCGCATCCCGAACACCGTCTGTCCGGCGCTGCACGAACCTTCCTCGCGCTCGCCCTGCACGACACCGGCGATTCGACCGAAGCGCTACGCGAAGCGCTGCATGTGGCAGCATCCACTCTCCCTCAGTACGGGCGCGCTGTGGCGTCCTACGCCGACGACCTGAGGGCGCTCTGACGACGCTCTGATCTGCCCAGGGCGAACAGGCCGGATTCGGTGCGTTGGCTCCGATAGATTCGTTCACGAAGCGACAAGGAAATGGAGCGACACATGGCCGATATGGGCATGCAACCGAGTGTTTTTGACCGACTGCTGAAGGACCGCATCATCTGGCTCGGCTCCGAGGTGCGGGATGAGAACGCGAACGAGATCGCCGCGAAGCTGCTTCTCCTCGCCGCCGAGGATGCCAAGCGCGACATCTACCTGTACATCAACTCTCCCGGCGGCTCGATCACGGCAGGCATGGCCATCTACGACACCATGCAGTTCGTGCCGAACGATATCGTGACCGTCGGAATCGGAATGGCGGCCTCGATGGGCCAGCTGCTCCTCACCGCCGGAACCAAGGGCAAGCGCTACATCACGCCGAACGCGCGAGTGCTGCTGCACCAGCCGCACGGTGGCTTCGGTGGAACCGCGAGCGACATCCAGACCCAGGCTCAGCTCATCCTCGACATGAAGAAGCGCCTCGCCGAGATCACGGCGGCGCAGACGGGCAAGAGCGTCGAGCAGATCAACGCAGACGGTGACCGCGACCGCTGGTTCACCGCTCAGGAAGCCCTCGAGTACGGCTTCGTCGACCACATCCGCGAGACAGCGACCGAGGTCGTCGGCGGCGGCGGCACCGACATCGACTCGGACGCCAAGTAGAGGCCCCGGAAGGAATAGGAATCAAGAAATGAACATCCCCAACTTCGGCGGCCAGGCGTTCAACGGCGTCCAAGCGCCGGGCTCGCGCTACATCCTGCCGAGCTTCGAGGAGCGCACGGCCTACGGCTACAAGCGCCAGGACCCGTACGCGAAGCTCTTCGAAGACCGCATCATCTTCCTCGGTGTGCAGGTCGACGACGCGTCGGCCGACGACATCATGGCGCAGCTCCTCGTGCTCGAGAGCCAGGACCCCGACCGCGACATCGTGATGTACATCAACTCACCCGGTGGCTCGTTCACCGCGATGACGGCGATCTACGACACGATGCAGTACATCCGTCCGCACATCCAGACGGTCGTTCTCGGTCAGGCAGCCTCGGCGGCGGCCGTGCTGACCGCCGCCGGAACGCCGGGCAAGCGTCTGGCCCTGCCGAACGCCCGCATCCTGATCCACCAGCCCGCTGTGGGCGAAGCTGGACAGGGTCAGGCGTCTGACATCGAGATCCAGGCCAATGAGATCATGCGGATGCGCACGTGGCTCGAGGAGACGCTGGCGCATCACTCGAACCGCTCGCAGGAGCAGGTCAACAAGGACATCGACCGCGACAAGATCCTGTCCGCCGCTGAAGCCCTCGAGTACGGTCTGATCGACCAGGTGCTCACGAGCCGCAAGACGCTGCCGGCTCTCGTCAAGTAGAGTCCAGCGATGACCGAACGGGACGATCGTCTTCACGACGATCGTCCCGTTCGTCGTGTGCGGACCCCGCGGCTCGTCGAGAGTCGCCGAAAGGTCGTCATTCGGGGGCGATGAGCGCCATTTGGCGACTCTCACGCAGGAGACGCTGACCCGGATCGCTGACGGCGAACGCGCCGATGACCATTTGAGGCCGGGGTGCGCACCATTGTCGTCTGTACAGGTTAGGCTCGAAAGAAGATACCCGAGGAGGAGGGTGACGGATGGCTCGCATCGGGGAAAGCGCCGATCTGCTCAAGTGTTCCTTCTGTGGCAAAAGCCAGAAGCAGGTTCAGCAACTTATCGCCGGTCCGGGCGTGTACATCTGCGACGAATGCGTCGAGCTGTGCAACGAGATCATCGAGGAGCGTCTCGCCGAAGCCGGCGAGGAGACCACGAGTGAGTTCGATCTCCCCAAGCCGAAGGAGATCTTCGGCTTCCTGGAGGAGTACGTCATCGGCCAGGAGGCAGCCAAACGTGCGCTGGCCGTGGCGGTCTACAACCACTACAAGCGCGTGCGTGCACGGGCCACCATCACTTCCGCCGACGTCATCGACGACGTCGAGATCGCGAAGAGCAACATCCTTCTGATCGGTCCGACGGGCTGTGGCAAGACGTACCTCGCCCAGACACTCGCGAAGCGTCTCAACGTGCCGTTCGCCGTCGCCGACGCGACTGCGCTCACCGAGGCGGGCTACGTGGGCGAAGACGTCGAGAACATCCTGCTCAAGCTCATCCAGGCCGCTGACTACGACGTGAAGCGTGCGGAGACCGGCATCATCTACATCGATGAGGTCGACAAGATCGCGCGCAAGGCCGAGAATCCGTCCATCACGCGAGATGTCTCCGGTGAGGGCGTGCAGCAGGCGCTTCTCAAGATCCTCGAGGGCACGGTCGCCTCCGTTCCGCCGCAGGGTGGGCGAAAGCATCCGCACCAGGAGTTCATCCAGATCGACACCACCAACGTGCTGTTCATCGTTGCTGGTGCGTTCGCCGGACTCGACGACATCATCTCCCAGCGCGCGGGCAAGAAGGGCATCGGTTTCGGCGCTCCGCTGCACAGCAAGGGCGACGACGTCAACCTCTTCAGCGAGGTGCTGCCCGAAGATCTGCACAAGTTCGGACTCATCCCGGAGTTCATCGGCCGTCTGCCGGTCGTCACCACGGTCACCCAGCTCGATCAGGAAGCGCTGATGCAGATCCTGACCGTGCCGAAGAACGCTCTGGTGCGCCAGTACCAGCGCATGTTCGAACTCGACGGCGTCGAGCTCGACTTCGAGCAGCCCGCCCTCGAGGCGATCGCCGATCTCGCCGTTCTCCGCAAGACGGGTGCTCGCGGCCTTCGCGCGATCATGGAAGAAGTGCTCGGACCGATCATGTTCGAGGTGCCGTCGAGCAGCGAGGTAGCCCGGGTCATCGTGACCCGTGAAGCCGTGCTCGAGAACGCCGCACCGACGATCGTTCCTCACCGCCCGCGGCGCGAAGAGAAATCAGCCTGAACTCCTCCTCGTAGCGGCCGCTATGAGCGGACGCTACGAAGAGGCGCGGCCGAGGTCAGTCGTCCAGTCCCCGGCGTTTCAGGAGCGGGTCGATGACCGCCGCACGACCGCGGAAGTCCTTGTACGCCTCGAGAGGGTCTTTCGAGCCCCCGACGCCGAGCAGACGGTTTCGGAATCGGTCACCGTTCTCACGGAGCAGTCCACCGTTCTCCGTGAACCACTCGACGGTGTCCGCATCGAGTACCTCACTCCAGATGTAGGAGTAATACCCCGCGTCGTAGCCTCCTGAGAAGGTGTGTGCGAAATAGGTGCTCGCGTACCGAGTGGGCACCGCCGGGTTGTCCAGCCCGACGGAGGCGAGTGCTTCGGCTTCGAACTCCGCGACATCGGTGACGACGTCGTCTGCGGTGATAGTGTGCCAGGCCTGATCGAGCAGCGCTGCGGCCAGATACTCGCTGGTCTGGAAGCCTTCATTGAAGGCCTCGGATGCGTGCAGCTTGTCCACGAGTTCCTGCGGCATCCGCTCACCGGTCTGGTGGTGCACAGCGTAGTGCTCGAGGATCTCCGGCCACAGCATCCACATCTCGTTCACCTGGCTCGGGAACTCGACGAAGTCGCGGAAGACGTTGGTGCCGGCGAACTTGGGGTAGGTGACGTGTGCGAACAGTCCGTGCAGAGCGTGACCGAACTCGTGGAACAGCGTGTTCGTCTCGTCGTAGCTCAGCAGGGTCGGCTCCCCGGCGGCGGGCTTGGGCACGTTGAGGTTGTTGACGACGACGGTGGGCGTGTCGAGGAGCTCCGCTTGGGAGATGAGGGGGTTCATCCACGCTCCGCCACGTTTCGAGTCGCGCGTGTAGAGGTCGAGGATGTAGAGACCGAGCGGTGAGCCGTCCTCGTTGTGCACCTCGAAAACGCGCGCGTCAGGGTGGTACGCGTCCAGGTCGGGCCGCTCGGTGAACTTGATGCCGTACAGGCGGGTGGCCGCGTAGAAGACGCCGTCGCGGAGGACGCGCTCAGCTTCGAAGTATGGTCGCATGGCAGCGACGTCCACGTCGTACTTCGCCTGCCGGACCTTCTCCGTGTAGAACGCCCAGTCCCAGCTCGCGAGGTCGAATCCGTCTCCGATCTGCGCCTGCAGGTCTGACTGCTCGGCGCGGGCGTTCCGCGCGGCCGGTGGTGCCAGCCGTCCAAGCATCTCCGCCACAGCTTCGGGCGTCTTGGCGGTCTGGCCGGCGGTGACGTACGCGGCGTGAGACGCAAATCCCAGCAGCCGTGCACGCTGCGCGCGCAGTCGGGCGATGTCGAGCACGAGCTGCCGGTTGTCGTTCTCGCCACCGTGAATGCCTCGGGCACGGGATGCGGCCATGATGCGCTCGCGCACGGAACGGTCCGAGAGCGCGGCGAGATACGGGTGGCCGGTCGGAAGGACCAGGGTCACGACGTACTTGCCGTCGAGTCCGCGCTCTTTGGCCGCTTCAGCAGCAGCGGAGACGGCTCCTTCGTCGAGCCCGGCCAACTCGGAGGCATCGTCGAACACGACCGCCAGCGCGTTGGTGTCGGCGAGCAGGTTCTTCTCGAACCGGGTGGTGAGGGTGGAGAGCTGACGGTTGTAGTCCTTGAGGACGTCCTTGTCGGAATCGCTGAGTCCGGCGCCGGCGAGCGTGAACTCGTCGTAGTACCGCTCGACGAGGTAGCGCGCCTCTGCGTCGAGAGAGGACTCGTCGAGCCGGTCGTGGATGTGCTTGATGCGCGCATAGAGCCGGGCGTCGAGCCGGATGGCGTCCTGGTGTGCTGCGAGCAGTGGTGCGATCTCTTCTTCGAGAGCGTTCGTGAAGTCGCTGCTGTCGGACGAGCTCTTGTTGTAGAACACCTCGGCGACCCGCTGGAGGATCTGACCCGACCGTTCCAGCGGAAGAAGGGTGTTCTCGAACGTGGGATCGTCCGCCTGCTCGGTGATCTCCCGGATCTCCGAAAGCTGCGTCTCGAATCCGCGGTCGAATGCGGGCCGGTAGTGCTCATCCCGGATCTCGGCGAACGGCGGCAACTGATAGGGAAGTGGACTTGGTTCGAAGAAGGGGTTGATGGAATCTGCCATTAGCCCAGCCTAGGACCCAACTGCAAAGAACTGTATGCAAAGGACTCAATGCAAAGAAACAGTTGCAAAGTAGTCTTTGCATTGCTAGTCTCGCCGTATGGCCACAGAGGACAAGCCCGCACCCGTTTCGCACTCCTACGAAGACGCTCTGAGTCTCGAGGCGCTGCGAGCGCTCGCGCATCCGCTCCGAGTGCACATCATGAACGAGCTGTCCGACTTCGGGTCGATGACCGCGAGCGGCTTGGCCGAACGGCTGGGGGAGTCGAGCGGAGCGACCAGCTACCACCTGCGACAACTGGCCAAGCACGGCATCATCGTCGAGGTCGAAGGCAAAGGGTCCGCGCGGGAACGCTGGTGGAAGATGGCTCCGGGCGGTGTCACGATCGGGTCGCCCGAAACGCTCGGCACACCAGCGGGTCGCGAGGCGACCGAGCTCATCTCCCGTGAGTGGCAGCAGAACAACGAGCGGCGTCTCACCGCGTTCTTGCGCTACGGACTCGACGTCATGGGAACCGAGTGGTCTCAGGCGGCCACCCTGTCGACATCGCACCTCCAGCTCACCAAGGATCAGCTCGCAGAGTTCGGGCGCGAGTACTACGCCATGGCGGAGCGGCTGAAGGAGAAGTGGCGCGAAGCGGGCGAGTTCACTGCGAACGACGACGACATCGACGTCGTCACTGCGTCGGAGGCTGGCCCGGACGGACCCGTCCGCGTGCAGGTTCAGTTCAACGCCTTCCCTCTGATCGAGGGTGCATCGTGACCGCGACTGCCACCAGGCTGCCACGGACGCCTCTGAGCGGAGGATTCAACCGTCTCTGGGTGGCGGCGATCACGAGCAACCTCGCGGACGGGATCGGCCGCACGGCCGTACCGCTGATCGCCACGACGCTGACCCGTGACCCCGCCCTGATCGCCGGAGTGACCGCGGTGACGTTCCTGCCCTGGCTGCTGTTCGGCATCCCCGCAGGCATGCTCCTCGATCGTGTCGACAGGCGGATCGCCATGGCCGTCGCCAACTCGCTGCGATTCGGCGTGGCCGCACTGCTTGCGGCCCTGATCACATCCGGCTCACTAACGATCTGGTGGCTCTATGGATGCGTGCTGCTCTTCGGACTCGGCGAGACCGTCTTCGACAACGCGACGACCACGGTCGTTCCGAGTCTGGTCACACGCGATCAGCTCGACCGTGCGAACGGACGCATGCAGTCCGCGGAGATCGTGGTGCAGAACTTCATCGCGACACCGGTCGCGGGATTCCTGTTCGCCGTCGCCGTCGTGCTCCCGATCTGGCTCACCGGTGCAGGTTTCCTCGTCGCGGGGTTGCTCGCTCTGACGATTCCGGCAGCGGCCGCGAGCGCATATCGAGGCGCCGCGGTCCGTGACGGCGACGACACGGTCTCCGGCGATGCTCGCCCCCGTTTCGGCGCCGTCGTCTCCTTCCTCGCGCACCACCGCTTTCTCAGGTCCATGATCGTACTCACGTCGCTGACGGCGTCCGCTCTGGCCTTCGCTCAGGGAAGTGTCGTGCTGCTCCTCTTGCAGACCTTCTCGGTGCCCACTGCACTCATCGGAGTCGTCACGGCGGGTGTCGGGCTCGGTGCTTTGGCCGGCGCGCTCATCTCCAGTCGCCTCGTGGAGCGCTTCGGTCGCGGACCGGTCATGTTCTGGTCGATCCTGATCAGCGGTGTCGGGATCCTCGGGGTGGGGGTCACGGCCAATGTCGTCATCGCCATCGGCGCGTACGCGATCGGCGCGTTCGGTGTCGCCGTCTGGAACGTCCCCTGGGGTGCGCTGCGGCAGGCGATCGTCCCATCCGACATGCTCGGGCGAGCGATGGGCATCGTGCGCACGATCGGCTGGGGGCTGACTCCGATAGCGACTGTGCTCGGCGGCTTCGTCGCGCGCATCGACCTGCGACTTCCCTTCGTGATCGGCGGCGGCGTCGTGGTCGTCCTCACTTTCATAGCCACTCGTCTTCTGTTCTCGGCCGGCTCGCAGGAGCCAGCCGTCGAGACCGTCCCGGAAGGAACCGGATCATGACCGCACTGACCATCGCGAACGCCAGCTGGATCGACAGAACGGCCGTGCGAATCGGCCGCGCCCTCACCGACTGGGGCACGCGGCGTGCGCGACTCAGCACTGCTCCGGGTTTCGCCGAGCAGAGCCGACTGCTCGAGTCGAGCCGGGACGCTGCAGCGAGGATTCTTCCCCAACTCCCGCGATGAGAGCGCCGAGAGGACTACTCGTCGAGGTCGAACTCGTCCGGCTCGTTCTGAGCGGGCATGGTGATCGTCGCCGAATCATCCGCAGGGGTGTATCGGATGACTGTTCCGTCGTCGAGTTCGACGACGGGCTTGCCCTCCAGCCAGGTGAGCGTCCAACGCCAGGCGGCGGTGTCCACATCGCTCGTCGACAGATCGTCCTCCACCGTCTGGACGGCGTAACCGACGACCTCGGGGAGGGCGGTGGGCACGTCGCCGCCCACAGGCCAACGCGTTCCGAGCTGCATCAGGCGTCGCCGCGCGCGAGGTCGATCTCGTAGGTCACCCAGGACGTGCGCTGGCCGACCTCGTCATAGACGCTCTGGGCTGTCTCGTTGTCGTGCGCCGTGATCCACTGGACGACACCGAGTCCGCGTTCGCTTGCACGCTCGCGCGCCGCATCGATGAGAGCGCGGCCGATGCCCTTGCTCCGCTCCTCCTCCGCGACGAACAGGTCGTCGATGAAGAGGCCACGGTCGGCTTCGAGAGGACGCGCGAACTCCCGCAGATGGATGAGACCGACGATGCGGTCACCGTCGACGGCGACCAGGCCTTCTTCTTCGTGCTCGGGCGCTGTGAGCCACGACCAGAGGAGCAACGCCTTCTGATCGGTGAGCTGCACGTCGTAGAACGCGGCATAGCGTTCGTACAGGTCGAGCCAGGCGAAGAAGTCGCCGTCTGCGACCGGTCGGACTTCGATCGACATGGTGCCTCCGTTCGCGAACCCCGCACGGGAGCGGGTTGGTGCTTTCATGACCATACCGCGCTCATCCGCAACGGTCGATGGCGGTCGATCGATCGGATGTCGCGTGCCACGGTCACGGGACGAGATCGTACGTGACCCAGTCGGTCTTCTGGGCGACCTTGTCGTAGACGCGCTGAGCGGTGTCGTTGTCGGTCGCTGTGATCCACCGGACGACGGACAGCCCTTGATCGCGTGCGCGCTCCCGGAGCGCTTCGAGGAGGGCGCGACCTGCGCCCTCGCCGCGCGCATCCGGTGCGACGAAGAGGTCGTCGAGGTAGAGGCCGCGGCTGCCGTCGAGCGGACGGCTGAACTCGCGCACGTGCGCCAGACCGATGGGTACGCCATCCTCGTTCACCGCGAAGTATGCCTCGAGCTCGTGGTTCGCATCGGTGAGCCAGCTCCAGACGAGAAGGGCCTTCTCGTCGGTGAGCGGGGTCTCGTAGAAGTCCCCATAGCCCGAATACAGATCGAGCCAGGTGAAGAACTCGTTGTCTTGCACCCGTCGGACCATCGCGGTCATCGTTCCTCCTCGATCGTGGTCTGGGCAAGCAGGATATCCGTCACAGCGAGCTCGTCGGCGGATTCGAACCGCAGTTCGCCGATCTTGCCGACGGATCGCAGATCGGTGGAGGCGAGACGGATCGCGTCGAGAGTCTCAGCCGGACCAGCGATGACGACGTAGTCCACGAGCGCCTTCTGAGACGCTTTGGCCGACGTCTTCGCCCCACGCACACTAGTGAGCGCTTTGCCGACCACGGAGAGCAGCGGAACGTTGTCACTCCATTCGCCGGTCAGCTGCGAGTCCACCGGCCACGGCGCGACGTGCACCGAGCCGTCGTTGAACCACGACCAGGCCTCCTCGGTGGCGAACGGGACGACCGGGGCGAAGAGGCGGAGCATCGTCGACAGCGCGACGCGCAGAGCGACGACCGCGGACGTCTGCTCGGGGGAGGGCTCGCCGTACGCGCGCTCCTTCACGAGCTCGAGGTAGTCGTCGCAGAAGGTCCAGAAGAAAGTCTCCGTGACCTCGAGCGCTCGGGCGTGGTCGTAGCCGTCCAGTGCGGCCGTCGCCTCGCTCACGACCGTCGCGAGATTCTGCAGCATGCTCCGGTCGAGCGCGGTCGTGACGAGCTCCAGGTCGTCGGTCTCCGGCGCCTCGAAGGTGAGGATGAACTTCGCGGCGTTCAGGATCTTGATGGCCAGACGTCGACCGATCTTGATCTGCGTCGGGTTCTGCGGGTCGAAGGCCGAGTCGGTGCCGAGGCGGGACGACGCGGCCCAGTAGCGAACCGCATCCGAACCGTGCTTCTCGAGGATGTCCGCCGGGGTGACGACGTTGCCCTTCGACTTAGACATCTTCTTGCGGTCGGGGTCGACGATGAAGCCCGAGAGCGCAGCGTGGGCCCACGGTGCGATTCCGTGCTCGAGCTGCGATCGCAGCATCGTCGAGAACAGCCACGTGCGGATGATGTCCTGGCCCTGCGGACGCAGGTCGTACGGGAACACGGCGCCGAACAGCTCGTCGTCGCGCTGCCAGCCCCCGGCGAGCTGCGGGGTGAGTGATGACGTCATCCACGTGTCCATCACATCCAGCTCGCCGATGAAGCCGTTGGGCTGGTTGCGCTGCGACTCGTCGAATCCCGGAGCGGCGTCCGAGGACGGGTCGACCGGGAGCGCCTCGTGATCCGGAAGGATGGGCTCCTCGAATCGAGGGTTGCCGTCTGCGTCGAGCGGATACCAGATCGGGATCGGAACCCCGAAGAAGCGCTGACGGGAGATCAGCCAGTCGCCGCTCAGGCCGCCGACCCAGTTCTCGTAGCGCACGCGCATGAACTCCGGGTGCCAGTCGAGATGTGCGCCGAGCTCTAGGAGACGTGCGCGGAGCTTCTCGTCACGCGCTCCGTTCTTGACGTACCACTGGCGCGTCGACACGATCTCGAGGGGCTTGTCGCCCTTTTCGAAGAACTTCACGGGGTGCTGGATGGGCTTCGGGTCGCCGATCAGCTCGCCGGACTCCTTGAGCTTCTCGACCACGGTCTGCTTGGCCGAGAACACCGTCTTGCCGGCGATGTCCGCGAAGGCGGCCTTGCCCGCGTCGGACGTGATCGCGAGAGGCGCTTCGCCGATGATCCGGCCGTCGAAGCCGATGATGGCGCGATTGGGCAGGTCGAGCTCACGCCACCAGGTCACGTCCGTGATGTCGCCGAAGGTACAGATCATCGCGATCCCCGAACCCTTGTCGGGCTGCGCGAGGTGATGGGCGAGCACCGGTACCTCGACACCGAACAGGGGAGTGGTGACCGACTTGCCGAAGAGGGGCTGATACCGCTCGTCATCGGGATGCGCGACAAGGGCCACGCACGCTGCCAACAGTTCGGGGCGCGTGGTCTCGATGAAGACCGGCCCCTCCTCGCCGTGGAAGGCGATGCGGTGGTACTGACCCGGCTGCTCGCGGTCTTCGAGCTCCGCCTGCGCCACGGCGGTGCGGAACGTGACGTCCCACAGCGTCGGGGCCATCGCCTGATAGGCCTCTCCGCGTTCGATGTTGCGGAGGAAAGCCAGCTGCGACGAGTGGAGGGAGTCGCGACCGATGGTGCGGTAGGTCTGCGTCCAGTCGACCGAGAGACCGAGCGAGCGCCACAGCGCCTCGAACTGCTTCTCGTCCTCGATCGTCAAGCGTTCGCAGAGTTCGATGAAGTTGCGGCGCGAGATCGGCTTCTGGTCGGCGGCCTTGGTGCTCTTGTTGTCGCCGCCCTCGAACGGCGGCACGAATCCGGACTCGTATGGCAGCGTCGGATCGCAGCGCACACCGTAGTAGTTCTGCACGCGACGCTCGGTGGGAAGGCCGTTGTCATCCCAGCCCATGGGATAGAACACGTGCTGTCCGCGCATCCGGTGATAGCGGGCGATCACATCGGTGTGCGTGTAGCTGAAGACGTGTCCGATGTGGAGCGAGCCGCTCGCGGTCGGGGGCGGGGTGTCGATGGAGTAGATGCACTCTCGATCCGCTTTCAGCGCGGCTGCACGGTCGAAGAGGAATGTGCCCTCGTTCTGCCAGTGGTCACCCCATTTGGCCTCGAGTCCCTCTAGTGCTGGCTTGTCGGGCAGGGGCTGGGCGGCGCTCATGGTTCTCCGAATCGAGTATGTGCGGCACCGTGTCGATGAAGAGGTGCCTGAATGTGTCAGCATCCAGGCTACCCGAGCGCAGCCCCTGCCTGCTCAGACCGACGCGTCGACCTTCTGCACGAGCTCCGGGTCGACCTCATCGATGATGGGGCGGCGACGGGATGCGAGCAGCGCCGAGACGAGCGTGATGGCGCTCATGATGACCAGCACGATTCCAGGGTGCCACCAAGCCTCGCCGGTCGCCTGGCCGAGCAACAGCGTCAGTGAGGGGACGAATGCGGTGAGGAGGGCGGCCAGGCTGTACGCGACGGAGAGCCCGCTGTATCGGACCTCGCTCGGGAAGAGGTCGGACATGAGCCCGCCAAGGCCGGCCCATGCCAGCGTCGGCAGGATGCCTCCGATGATCATGCTTCCGACGAGGATGGGGAACGTCGCGAACTGCAACAGGAAGTACATCGGGAAAGCGATGACGAGTGTTCCGATGGCGCCGATCAGCACGACCTTCGCCGACCCGATTCGTGTCGCCCAGACACCGAACACGGGGATTGTGATCAGCTGCAGGAGGCCGCCGATCGTCGTTGCGATCAGGAGGTCGCTGAAGCTGAACTTCAGCACCGATGTTCCGTAGTCCACCATGTACGTGTTCATGAGGGAGTACGAGCCGATGCCCAAGACGGCCGCGCCGATGCCGATGAAGAACCCGGACGGAGCCTTGCGGAAGACGTCGAGCACCGGGAAGCGGTCGCGCTTGCCCGTTGCGAGCAGCTGCTTGAAGACGGGGGTCTCGTCGATGGACCAGCGCAGGTAGAGCGAGACGAGCAGGAATGGGATGGCCGTCAGGAACGGGATGCGCCAACCCCAGGCGGCGATGTCGGCGGGGCTCATCCCGAACGAGATCACGATGAACACGACCGCGCTCAGGATGCTGCCCACGGGGGAGCCGAGCTGGGGGAGTGCGGCATAGAAGCCGCGGCGCTTCGGGTTGGCGTACTCGGTCGCCAGAAGGATGGAACCGCCCCACTCGCCGCCGAGCGAGAGTCCTTGGATGAGCCGGAGCACGACCAGCGCGATGGCGCCGAACCAGCCAGCGACGGCGTAGGTGGGCAGAAGTCCGACCAGTCCGGTTCCGATGCCCATCATGAGGATCGTGATGAGCAGAGTGGGGCGACGCCCGATCCGGTCGCCCAGGTTGCCGAAGATGATGGCGCCTATGGGGCGGATGACGAAGCCGGCGGCGATCGTGAGGAACCCGGCGAGCACTCCGCCGACAGGCCCGAGGGGCTCGAAGAACAGCGGACCCGCGAAGAACGCGCTGAAGTAGGCGAACAGATAGAAGTCGTACGACTCGAGCGACGTGCCGACGAAGGAGGCGATCGTCACTCGACGGGCCGTGCCCGGTGCGATTCCGGGTCGATCGGTGGAGCTGCGGATGATTGTGTCAGATGAACTCACGACGGTCCTGTCATTGTGTGCGCGGATGGACGCGATAATTGGATCGGGTCCAATAATAGGCACGAAGGAGAACGCGTGAAGCAGCCGTTGCATTCCGGGTCGGGCCGACCGCGTCTGTCGTCACGGCAGAATCTGGCAGAGGCGGCGGCCGAGCTCTTCATCGAGCAGACCTATGCAGGCACCACGATCGAGGAGATCGCGCAGCGCGCGGGAGTGAGCCGCGCGACGTTCTTCAACTACTTCGGCTCCAAGAGCGACCTCCTCTGGCTCGAGGTCGATGAGAGCCTGCAGGAGTTCGAGGCGATTCTCGGTCGACAGCCCGAGAACAAGCCGGTGATGTCCGCCGTCCAGGATGCGATGCTCGCCTTGGCTGAACAGTTCGGCCCGGGCAGGCTGCCGCTCGCGGTCACCCAGTACGAGCTGATGGGGACGGATGCCGAACTCGAGTCGTCGGGTCTCCCGCGGTTCCTCGGCCTGGTGAGACTCCTCAGCGACGAGGTTGCCAGGCGCACCGGCGCGAGCGCAGCCGACCTTCTTCCTCGCAGCATCGCCTCCGCGGTGATCGCGGCGGCGGTGGCGGCCGCGGCCGTGTGGGCTCGATCGGGAGTGCGCCGCGGCGACCTGCGGCCGGTCGTCGAGAGGGCCGTGGCGCCGGTGTGCGCCGGTTTCCAGTGGGCTCTCGATGACAGTGCGACGACCAGGTAGGATTGGCGAAGAGGCATCGACCCGGCAATCACCGGCGAGTCTTCGGAAGAACGGCAGACGTCCGCGTCGGCCTGGTAGAACCGAACGGGGCAGGCCCGTCACAGCCTATGAAAGAGCGGTCGCAGTGCACGAGAGGGTGTCTGCGGCAAGCGGGGTGGTACCGCGGCAAGCGTTCAGAGCGCCTGGCGTCCTCGTGCAGAAGAACGACCTGCCAGGAGTGAGATGCCGTACCCCAAATCCCACGACGATTCGACCGAGTCCGCTCAGACCGGCGTGACGCCGAGTCCGGCCTTCCCCGAGATCGAGACCGACGTGCTCGAGTTCTGGAAGAACGACGGCACTTTCCGCGCGTCGATCGAGAATCGGGCAGACGCTCCCGAGTGGGTCTTCTACGACGGTCCGCCGTTCGCGAATGGGCTTCCGCACTACGGCCATCTCCTGACCGGATACGCCAAGGATGTGTTCCCGCGCTTCCAGACGATGCGAGGCAAGAAGGTGGAGCGCCGATTCGGCTGGGACACTCACGGCCTGCCCGCGGAGCTCGAGGCCGAGCGGCAGCTCGGGATCACCGACAAGAGCCAGATCGAGGCCATGGGGATCGCCGCGTTCAACACGGCGGCCCGGGATGCGGTGCTCCACTACACGCGTGAGTGGCAGGAGTATGTGACCCGCCAGGCGCGATGGGTCGATTTCGAGAATGACTACAAGACCCTCGATGTGACCTACATGGAGTCGGTTCTCTGGGCGTTCAAGCAGCTGCACGACAAGGGACTCGCCTACGAGGGATACCGGGTGCTTCCGTACTGCTGGCGCGATCAGACGCCGCTCTCGAATCACGAACTGCGCATGGATGACGACGTCTACAAGATGCGTCAAGACCAGACGGTGACGGTCACCTTCCCGCTCACGGGCGCCAAGGCGGAGGCGCTCGGTCTCACCGCGGTCCGGGCACTCGCCTGGACGACCACGCCCTGGACCCTTCCCACCAACCTCGCGCTGGCGGTCGGCCCGGACATCGAGTACGCCGTCGTGCCTGCAGGACCGAACGGTGCAGCAGACGGTCATGGGAGTCCCGAGCACTCGGACCTCGGCGCCGAATACCTGCTCGCTGTCTCGCTCGTCGGCAACTACGCGAAAGACCTCGGTTACGACTCGCCGGCGGATGCTGTCGCCGCTGTGAGCCGGCGCATCCGTGGGGCGGAGCTCGAGGATGTGACCTACGACCGGCTCTGGGACTACTACGCGGACACGGAGACCTACGGCACTCAGAACGCGTGGCGGATCCTCGTCGACGACTATGTCACGACGGACGACGGCACGGGAATCGTTCACCAGGCTCCCGCTTACGGTGAAGACGACCAGCGTGTGAGTGAGGCGGCGGGCATCCCCGTCATCGTCTCCGTCGACGACGGTGCGCGGTTCCTTCCCGTCGTGAGCGATGTGGCCGGGCTTCAGGTGTTCGAAGCGAACAAGCCGCTCACGAAGCTTCTGCGGGACAACGGTCGGCTCCTCCGTCAGGCGAGCTACGAGCACTCATACCCGCACTGCTGGCGCTGCCGTAACCCGCTCATCTACAAGGCCGTCTCCAGCTGGTTCGTGCGTGTGACGGAGTTCCGCGATCGAATGGTCGAGCTCAACCAGGAGATCACCTGGGTTCCCGAGAACGTCAAGGACGGCCAGTTCGGCAAGTGGCTGAGCAACGCGCGCGACTGGTCCATCTCACGCAACCGGTACTTCGGCTCGCCGATCCCGGTGTGGAAGAGCGACGATCCCGAGTACCCGCGCATCGACGTGTACGGCTCACTGGCCGATCTCGAAGCGGACTTCGGTCGCCTTCCGGTGAACGCCGACGGCGCTCCCGATCTGCACCGCCCGTACATCGACGAGCTGACCCGGCCCAATCCCGACGACCCCACGGGGCGGTCGACGATGCGTCGGATCCCCGATGTGTTCGACGTCTGGTTCGACTCCGGCTCGATGCCGTTCGCCCAGGTGCACTACCCGTTCGAGAACCAGGAGTGGTTCGACACCCACAGTCCTGCGGACTTCATCGTGGAGTACATCGGTCAGACGCGCGGCTGGTTCTACATGATGCACGTCCTCTCGACCGCGATCTTCGATCGGCCGGCCTTCAAGAACGTGATCAGCCACGGCATCGTTCTCGGAAGCGATGGGCAGAAGATGTCCAAATCGCTCCGCAACTACCCGGACGTCAACGAGGTCTTCGATCGTGACGGCTCGGATGCGATGCGCTGGTTCCTGATGTCGAGCCCCGTTCTCCGCGGTGGAAACCTGATCGTGACCGAGGAAGGCATCCGAGAAGGCGTCCGTCAGGTTCTCCTCCCGCTCTGGAGCACGTGGTACTTCTTCTCGCTGTACGCCAACGCCAGCGGGTACGAAGCCACGTGGCGCACCGATTCCACGGATGTTCTCGATCGCTACCTGCTCGCGAAGACCCGCGATCTGATCGACGCCGTGACGGACGATCTCGATGCCCTCGACAGCACCCTCGCCGCCGGCAAGCTGCGAGACTTCGCCGACGTGCTGACCAACTGGTACGTCCGGCGCTCGCGCGACCGGTTCTGGGAGGGCGTCGGCGACGACGGTTCCAACAGGGAAGCGTTCGACACCCTCTACACGGTGCTCGAGACCGTCGCACGGGTCTCCGCGCCACTGCTGCCGCTCGTCTCCGAGCGCATCTGGCAGGGACTGACCGGCGGCCGCAGCGTGCACCTCACGGACTGGCCGGACGCGACGCTGTTCCCCTCCGACGTCTCGCTGATGGACGCCATGGACCGCATCCGGGCGATCAGCTCGACGGCGCTGTCCCTGCGCAAGCAGGCCGGCCTCCGGGTGCGACTGCCTCTGGCATCCCTCACCGTCGTGAGCCACAACGCGGATGCGCTGGCTCCGTTCGAGGCGATCCTGCGCGACGAGCTGAACGTCAAGACAGTGACACTCGTCGAGCTCCAGGAGACCAGCGCGAGCGAGTACGGCATCACGAGCAAGCTGACGGTGAACGCCCGAGCCGCGGGTCCCCGTCTCGGCAAAGACGTGCAGAAAGCGATCCAGGCTGCTCGCGCGGGCGACTGGACCGAGGTCGACGGAGTCGTCACAGCCGGGGGACTCGAACTCGTCGAAGGCGAATACGACCTCGTGCTCGAGACGGCGCAGACGGACGGGGAATCGCATTCAGCCCTCGCTCTGCTTCCCGCCGGCGGCTTCGTTCTGCTCGACACGGACCTCACGCCAGAGCTCGAAGCCGAGGGTCTGGCGCGCGACGTCATCCGGGCCGTGCAGGACACGCGCAAGGCTGCCGGGCTCGACGTCAGTGACCGCATCCGACTCGACCTGGTCTTCTTCGACGACAGGGATGCGACGGCGATCGACCTGGCGAGAGAAGTGGACATCGCTGCGGAGACGCTCGCATCGGTCGCCCGTGTGTTCGCACCCGCGACTTCCGAGTCGCTCGGCTCGGTCGGGAGCGCGGCCGTCTCCGAATGGCTCGCGTCCGTGGTCGAGCACGACGCATCATTCCATCAGGACTACGCTGCCGGACAGTTCGCCAACTCCGGACGTTTCATCGTGGCGGTGACCCGCCGAGACGGGAGATTCGATGTCTGACGATTTCAGAGACGCTGCCGACGGCGTCTACCAGGCGCTGCTCGCGCGGGTCGGCGAAGGGACGCCGGAACGCAGACTCGACGCGACGCGCCGGGCGGTCGAACTGCTCGGCGATCCGCAGCGGGCGTACCCGATCATCCACATCACCGGAACCAACGGCAAGACGAGTACGAGTCGGATCGCGGAGAGCATCCTGAGGGCCTACGGACTGCGAACCGGCCTGCTGACGAGTCCGCACCTCATGCGGTTCAACGAACGGATCGTGATCGACGGCGAGCCCATCGGCGACGAA
>Ga0256911_1000117_pt1 | contig 25952 bp, 26 predicted proteins | sample MC6MC0764MT_FD_190197 | JGI IMG/M metagenome (GOLD analysis project Ga0256911, IMG submission 190197) | Metatranscriptome of enriched soil aggregate microbial communities from Iowa State University, Ames, United States - MC6-MC0764-MT... | ecosystem: Environmental > Terrestrial > Soil >...
CGACACCCCGATCACACCGGATCCCGAGAAGGCCCAGCACGACGCCGCAGACGAGTCGGCCGTGGATGCTGCAGCACAGAACTCGCCCGCCGCCGACACCGCCCCGGCCGCAGCGCCCGCCGCCGACGCAGTGCCGGCCGAGACCCCGCAGGCGGCAGCGCCGGCCGAGACCCCGCGGGCGGCCGCGCCGGTGAACACAGACGCGCAGGCCACGGTGCCTCAGCCGGCGGCCCCGACGGGTCCCGCAGCTCCTGAGACGCCGGCGACGCCTGCCGCGCAGGTGACACAGCCTGTACCGCCGGTTCAGCCCACACAGCCCACACAGCCTGTGCCGCCGCAGCCGTACGGTCAGCAGACCGCGCCCCAGCCGGACTACGGCAACGGCTCGTTCGGGCAGCCGGCGCCTCACCCGTACCAGGGCACGCCCCAGCAGCCGTACGCCCCGCACGCTCAGCAGCAGCAGTACGCGACCCAGAACGGGGTCCCCGTGGCCGGAGCGCCGAAGGCCGCGAAGAAGCGCGGAACAGGCGCCATCATCGCTACGCTCGCGATCGGAGCCCTGATCGGAGGCATCGCCGGCGCAGGCGCCGGGGTCGGAATCTACGCCGCCACCGGTGCGGGCAACTCCGTCGTCAAGACCGCGACCGGTCCCCAGAACATCACGGTCAACAACTCGAACGACGCCACCACGGTCACCGCCGTGGCCGCCACCGCTTCGCCGAGCGTCGTCACCATCTCGGTCACGGGCAGCAGCGAGGGTGGAACGGGCTCGGGCATCGTGCTCACGAGCGACGGCTACATCCTCACCAACACTCACGTGGTGACCCTCGACGGTCAGGCCTCGGACGTCAGCGTCACGGTGCAGGACAACGACGGCAAGATCTACACCGCCAAGATCATCGGAACCGATCCGACGACCGACCTCGCCGTCATCAAGCTCGACGGCGCATCCGGCCTCACGCCCATGAAGTTCGCCGACTCGAGCAAGCTCAACGTCGGGGACACCGCGGTCGCGATCGGTGCACCGCTCGGTCTCTCCGGCACGGTCACCGACGGCATCGTCAGCGCACTCAACCGCTCCATCAGCATCGCCTCATCGGCGGCTCCCAAGGGCGGAGACAGCTCGCAAGGCGACGGTGGCGGCGACGGCAACGGCTCGCCGTGGAACTTCGACTTCCCCGGCCAGGGCGGCGGGAAGGGTGGCGAGCAGCAACAGCAGCAGCAGCAGGCCACAGCGACCATCTCCCTGCCGGTCATCCAGACCGACGCGGCGATCAACCCGGGCAACTCCGGTGGCGCGCTCCTCAATGCGAAGGGCGAGCTGATCGGCGTCAACGTGGCCATCGCGAGCGCGAGCGGCAGCTCGAGCAGCGGAAGCCAGTCGGGCAGCATCGGGGTCGGCTTCGCCATCCCGGCCAACCTCGCGAAGCGGATCTCTGACGAGCTGATCAAGAACGGCTCGGCCACACACGGACTCCTCGGAGCCTCGGTGGTGGACGCCAGCTCAGACTCGAAGGCCACGACGGTCGGAGCCCAGATCAAGGAGATCACCAGCGGTGGAGCGGCCGCGAACGCAGGCCTCCGGGCCGGCGACATCGTCGTCGGCTTCAACGGTCTCCCGATCACCAGCTCCACGGATCTGACCGCCCAGGTGCGCGCTCTCGCCGCCGGTGCCAAGGCGGACGTCACCTACGTCCGCGACGGACAGACGAAGACCGCGAGCGTCACGCTCGGTTCGCTTCCCGCGAGCTGATCGATCGCGATCCCCTCAGCAGAGAGAGGCCGTCCCGTACGCGGGACGGCCTCTCTCGCGTCGCCGCCCTCCCGGCCGACGGGGAATCCCGGCTGATAAGCTCGATCGACCCGATCGACGAATGGACCATATGCCGGACGACGCAACACAGAGCACCCTCCCCGGTGTGTCGTACGTGATGCCCGTTCTGAACGAAGTCACGCACGTGCGCGCAGCGGTCGACAGCCTGCTCGACCAGGACTACGAGGGACCGTTCGAGGTCACCCTGGCACTCGGTCCGAGCATGGACGGCACGACGGAACTCGTCGAGGAGCTCGCGGCGGTCGATCCGCGAATCCATGTCGTGGACAACGTCGTCGGATCGACACCCGCGGGTCTCAACCTCGCCATCCGCGCATCCCAGTACCCCGTGGTCGTCAGGGTCGACGCGCACTCGGTGCTTCCACGCGACTACGCCCGCATCGCGGTCGAGACCATGCTCGAGACGGGCGCTGACAACGTCGGCGGACTGATGGATGCTCAGGGCACGACCGCATTCGAACGAGCCGTCGCACGCGCCTACGGCAGCCGCATCGGTCTCGGCGGAACGAAACTCCATGTCGGTGGTGAGGCCGGGCCGGCCGAGACGGTGTACCTCGGGGTGTTCCGGCGGGAGCGGCTGCTCGAGGTCGGACTCTTCGCCGAAGACATCAAACGCGGCCAGGACTGGGAGCTGAACCGTCGGCTGCGTTCGAGCGGTGGCACGGTCTGGTTCACGCCGCGTCTCAAGGTCACGTACCGCCCGCGACCCAACCTCTACCGTTTGGCACGGCAGTTCGTGTCGACCGGCGTCTGGCGCGGCGAGTTGGCGCGCAGGTTCCCAGCATCCAACGGTCTCCGCTATTTCGCGCCGCCGGTGATGGTGATCGCTGTCGCTGTCGGACTACTGCTCGGAATCGCCGGGATCGTCCAGGCGATCGTGGGCGCTGCTCCCTGGCTCCTCATCGGATTCGCCGCACCGGTCTTCTACATCGTGATCGACATCGCGTCCGCCCTGCTGTGGGGTCGCCGCGACGGTTTTCGCTCGTTCCTCTGGTTTCTCGTAGTCTTGCCGTGCATCCATTTCTGCTGGGGGATCGGCTTCGTGCTCGGGTATCTCTCCCTCACCCGCAACATCACCGCTCACACGGGAAGGTAGCCATGTCGTCCGCCCCCAGCGACGCGCACGGAGCGCGCCCGACGTCCATCGCCGAACTGCGCGCCGTCGCGCAGCCCCCGGAGGTGCGCGGTCGTCGCAACGCCGAGCACTGGACGGCGTCGCTGTACCTGCGCAACCTCTCGCCCTACCTGACGTGGTTCCTGCTCAAGACATCCATCTCCGCCAACGGCGTCACCGGGCTCATGATCCTCACCGGCTGGGTGACGGCGGCATCGCTTCTGATCCCGGGCATCGGTGGCGCAGCGCTGGCGCTCATCCTCGGCCAGCTGCAGATGCTCGTCGACTGCTGCGACGGAGAGGTGGCACGCTGGCGGCGTACCTCGTCTCCGGCGGGCATCTTCCTCGACAACGTCGGGCACTACTCCACCGAGACCCTCATCGCGATCGCTCTCGGCATCCGCGCCGCCGGATTCCCGTTCGAGGCGCCCGACGACTACCTCTGGACCAACCTCGGCACTCTCCTCGCACTCATCATCGTGCTCAACAAGGCGCTCAACGACATGGTTCGCGTCGCACGAGCCAACGCCGGACTGCCGAAGCTCGCCGACACCCAGAGCGAGTACGCCCCGACACACGGAATCGTCTCCCGGCTGCGTCGCATCGCCCGGTTCGTGCCGTTCCACCGTCTCTACCATTCCGTCGAGCTGACCATCATGATCTTCGTGTTCGCGGTGGTCGGTCTCTTCATCGGCGACCAGCTCGCCGACCGCATCCTTCTCTGCGTGCTGGTTCCGCTGGCCCTGCTGGCGCTCGTCGGTCACTTCGTCGCGATCATGACGTCCAAGCGGGTTCGTGGCTGAGCCACTGGTCGGCGTCGTCGTCCTCACCCAGGGGACGCGGCCGGACGACCTGCTCCGCGGCATCTCCTCGGTGCAGGCGCAGCGCGGTGTTGCGACCGAGATCGTGGTGGTGGGCAACGGATGGGATCCCGCCACCGCCTCTCCGCCCCTTCCCGCAGGAGTGCGGACGCTCCATCTCAAGGAGAACCTCGGCATACCGGCAGGCAGGAACGCGGGAGTGCCGCACGTCGACGGTGAGATCCTCATGTTCCTGGACGATGACGCGCTCATTCCGTCACCCACGTTCCTGGCGGATGCGATCGCGCTTCTCGACCGGGACGGCAGCATCGGGATGATCCAGCCTCGACTGATGGATCCGACGGGTCGGGAATCCCCGCGACGATGGATCCCGCGCATCCGCAAGGGGGACCCGGGTCGATCGAGCGCCGTGTTCTCCGTGCTGGAGGCCGTGATCGTGATGCCCCGCGCTGTCTTCGACGCGGCAGGAGGATGGGCTGCGCCCTTCTTCTACGCCCACGAGGGCATCGACCTCGCCTGGAAGGTGTGGGACCAAGGACTGCGCACGTGGTACGCGGGCGATCTCATCGCGAACCATCCGGCAGTGTCACCCACCCGGCACTCGTACTACTACCGGCTCAACGCACGCAACCGGGTCTGGCTGGCCCGCAGGAACCTTCCCGCCGTTCTGATCCCGCTCTATGTCGGCTCGTGGACGTGCATCCAGCTTCTCCGGTGGTTCCGTCAGCCCGCGGTGCTGAAGGCGTGGTTCGGAGGCTGGGTGGAGGGCTGGCGCAGCGACCCAGGGGAGCGGCGGCCGTTGCGCTGGTCGACCGTGCGCCGCATGACCTTCGCGGGCCGGCCTCCGATCGTCTAGTCAGCGTCAGGCCTAGTCGGCGTCGGCCTAGTCGGCGTCGGCGCCGCGGGTGATCTCCGGGTGTTCGTCGACCTTGCGTCGGCGAGGGACGGCTCCCCGCAGTGCTCGACCCGCTCGAGCCGCGGCATCGCCCGCACCCGTCCCGAGCTTCTTCGCACCGTCGGTCGCGGCTGTCAGGGACCGCTTCGCGACTCCGCCGCCCTCGGGCCGTACACGTACCGTTCGAGCGGCAGGGGTCAACGCGGGCGCGAACTCCAGGGGCGCGGGACCGAACGCGAGTCTGGAGTTCTGAACGACCCTGCGGCCGAGGATGTTGTTGCCCGCACCGCCGATGACCGCACCCACTCCGAACGGGATGGCCCTGGCGAACATGCTCGCCCCGCCTCGAATGGCGAACTGACGGATGAAGGCGCTCTTGAGCCTGTCGACCAGGGGCCCGACGACCATTGCGGGAAGGCTGGCCGTGACCATCTCGCCCCAGTAGGCCGACCGGGTCGAGCCCGATCCGGAGAGCTGGCCTGCGAGCTGTCGTACGAGGTCCGAGCCTTCTCTGCCGAGCATCATGGTGAGCACCAGGGCGCGGGCGCGCTCCGGATCGTCGACTGCTATGCCGTGGAGCTCGCTCATCGACTGGGCATAGAGCGCGGTGGCTTCGAGGAATGCCACCGTCTCCGCGCCGGAGAGGGCGAGCGTGATCCCGGTGCCGATCGCCGGCACGACAGCGGTCACACCGACCGCGGCGCCGCCCGTGGTGACGGCAGCCAGATAGCGGCGTTGCAGGATGACCGCGAGCTCTGCCGGAGTCGCCTCAGGATGGCGGCGTCTGATGCTTCGGAGGTGCGCGATCACGGCCGGACGATGGACGGCAAGGAACTTGTCGATCGTGGTGTTCAGAAGGCGCGGTGTATCACCGCCGCGAGGCGGACCGCCGGTGACGGAGACGAGTGGTTTCTGTTGTTTTGCCATCACTGCGAGTCTAGGTCGCCGCGCTGAACGCTTGCATTGTGGACAGTCTGGGCCGCAGGCGCGAACGACCGAGGTACTCCGACTCTGGATGTAGAAGGATGGATACCAGTAGTTATGTTGTATGGCTGAATCTCATTCCCGCGCTGCATCGATACTGGGAGAACGGATCCGGCTGGCCCGAGGTGCCCTCGGTCTGAGCCAGGAGAGCGTCGCCGATCTCGCTCAGATGCATGTCACCAACTTCGGCAAGATCGAGCGGGGTGTCGCCAACCCGAGCCTGCACACGATCGTGCGGATCGCCAGCGTTCTCGGCGTCGATCCTGCCACCCTGGTCGGGGGAATCGGCGGTGACCAGCTTCCGGTCAACGTGCGGGTGCTCACCGCCGCCGAGTTCATGCGCGAGCGTCGCTCACGCTGAGCGAGGCAGCCGATGCCCGGGCGTCGGCGCCGGATCGCACCGATCCGGCACCGACGCTGCCGGTCAGAAGCTCACGTGCCAGAGATACTCGTCGCCGTCGGGTCTGAACCACCGGACGACGAGAACCGTGCCACGGGCCAGGTCGCGGCCCGACACGGTCGTCACCACCGCATCCCCGGGCGCGATGGATGCGGGTGCGCTCACCGTCACGGTGGCCCGGCCGGCCACGGTGACGCTGACACCACGCAGAACATCGCGACCGGTATTGACGAGCCGGTAGACCGGCGGTGCGCTCCGGTCGACGTGCCAGGGCACGCGATGGGCGTATGCACGGGAAGGGCGGACGGACACAGGGCGATGAAGAACTCGACTACGAACCATGCCCCCAAAGTAGCCACCCCATCCGACGCTCCACCGGCCGAATCCGTCAGTAAAGGCCTACTCTGTGGACAACCCCGAAAGTCGCCCATCTGTGGAGGAATGGAGGGTAAGAGCGTCAGGCGTCGTAGTCACGGTTGTACAGATCGAGCACGGCGTCGATCGGTCCGTCGAGTACCAGCTTTCCCTTGTCGAGGTAGAGCCCACGGGTGCAGAACCGGCGAAGGTCCTTCTCGTTGTGAGAGACGAAGAAGAGCGTGCGTCCGCCCTCGAGCATCTCCTCGATGCGCCGGTAGCACTTCTCCCGGAATCCACGGTCTCCGACGGCCAAGACCTCGTCGACGAGGAGGATGGGCTCCTCGAGCTGCGAGATCACGGAGAAGGCGATGCGAACCTTCATTCCACTCGACAGGTGCTTATAGGGGGTGTCGATGAAGTCCTCGATCTCGGCGAAGCCGATGATGCTCTCGAACCGTTCGTCGATCTGACCCCGTGTCATGCCGTGCAATCCGGCGGTGAGATACACGTTGTCCCGTACGGTGAGGTCGTCGACGAAGCCGCCCGTTATCTCGATGAGGGGGGCCACGCCGTCAGCCACGTTCACACTGCCCTCATCGGGCAGCATCACTCCGGCGACGAGTTTGAGAAGCGTCGACTTGCCCTGGCCGTTCCTTCCCACCACGCCGATCGATTCGCCGCGCTGTACGTCGAAGCTGACGCCGCGGAGCGCCCAGAAGTCGTCGGGTCGCGAACGACGCTGCCGGGAGGAGAAGAGGTCTTTGAAGAGCCTGCGGCCGCCCCGGTTGCGGCGGAACCGGATACCGACGCCGTCGGCGGCGATCACGGGTGCTGTGGTGACGGTCGAGGAAGACATCAGATCTCCTTCAGGACGGCGGCCTCGCAGCGCCGGAAGACGAGAAGGCCGATGACCAGCAGGGCAAGGGAGACGAGCGCGCTGGTGAGAACGAGATACCAGTCGAGCTCCTGGGCGAAGAACGTCGCTCGGTAGAGGCTGAAGAGACCGGTCAACGGATTGAACGCCGCCAGATCGCGCAACACGTGCAGATGCTCGAGATTGTGGGCGCTGTAGATGATCGGGGACGCGTAGAACAGGAAACGGAGGAAGAGCTTCACAGCGCGCTCCAGATCGCGGAAGAACACGACGAGCGGTGCGACGATGAGCCCGATGCCGATCAGAAGGACGGTCTGCATGACGATCGCGAGGGGGAAGAAGACGATGTCGATGTTCACCTTCGCGCCGCTGAAGACGGCGAAGATGACGAGTACCGGCAGTGAGAGCAGGAACTCGATGCCCTTCGATGCCACGATGCGGTTCACCCAGATCGTGCGGGGGATCATCGTCGATCGGATCAGTTTCGACTCGCGCAGAAACGCTCTCGTCGAGTCGGAGACGACACCGTTGAACCACATCCACGGCAGCAGCGCGGACAGCAGGAAGACGATGTATGGATCTTCACCGACCTCGCGCCGAAAGATCTGCGTGAAGACGAGCCAGTAGATCCCGCTCATCACGAGGGGATCGAGGATCGACCACAGATACCCGAGCGCGCTCGTCGAATAGCGCACGCGGAGGTCGCGTTTGGTCAGCAACCAGAGGGAGTGCCGATACCGAGCGAGCTTCGTTCGCTGGCCCGGGCGCACTTCGGAGAATGTACTGGTCACGGAACCCATCGTATTGATCGAACGCCGTGCCTACCGGACACGGCTCATTCGACTATACGAAAAGATTCGCGCGTTCGAGATCCTCCGCGAAGTCGACCTCCACGGCGTACAGGTCGGAGATGTCGATCGGCTCGACGAGCATGCCGTCCTGCTCGATCGCGAGCTCGATGCCGCGTTCGAAGTAGTCCTGGTCGCCCACACGCTGGAGCTGGCGAAGCAGGGCCGCCTTGTCGCGGCTGGAGATGTAGTTGATGCCGACGGCCTCGCCGAGGCCGTTCTTGACCGTCTTGGAGAGCTCCTGGATGAAGCCCTCGGTGCCGGTCGTGTACTTGACCTCTTCGTCGGCGACCGACGACGTGTTGACCGTCACGAAGGTCTGGTCGCGATTGACCGTCGCAGCCGCGCGGACGAGCACGGCCGGGTCGAACACGACGTCGCCGTTCATCCAGAGGACGCCGCCGTTGCCGGAGGCCTGGAGCGCGCGCATCAGGCTCTTCGAGGTGTTGGTCTGGTCGTACTGCTCGTTGTAGACGAACGATGCGTCCGGGAACGCCTCGATGATGTGCTCGAGCTTGTAGCCGACGACGATCGTGACCTTGGCGTCTTTGCCGAAGGCGGCGTGGATGTTGTCGAACTGCTGCTGCATGATCGTGCGGCCGTCGTTCAGCTCGGTCAGCGGCTTGGGAAGGCTGCGTCCGAGGCGGCTGCCCATGCCGGCTGCCAGAATCACTACCTGGGTCGTCACAATTGTCTCCTTGGGTTTCATGCGGCCGCGGATCGTGTGGTCTCATTGCCACGTCTCCGCGCTGTCTGGAAGAGCTTTCGTCCCGAGTTCACCCGCACTTACGAATGTCGACACCCCTTTATGCCTCCGCCAGACTAGCGGTGCACCCTTTCGAGGGGCAGGGGTTGACGCGGGTCGTTGTGCGGTCGTTATGTTCCTCCCAGGAGTTTCCTAGGCGCGGATCGGGGAGGATGACGCTCTGAGTATCGGTGGGCTCCGGCGGCTTGGTACGTTAGCGGGGTGAGTTCCGAGCGCGCGTCAGACGAAGGTACGGAGTCCGAGGAGACGACGAGCCGGAGTGGGGCGACGGAGCGTTCGGGCGAGCAACTGGGGGAAGGAACGGGGGAGGACATGACTTCGAACACGGGTGGCGACGAGTCGACGCCGCCGAAGGCGCCCGCGCGCACACCGAGACGGCGTCCCGCTGCCGGAACGGCGAAGACGGCGGCCGCCGCCGCTCCGACCACGACGACGAGCGCGTCTGCGCGCACGGTTCGCTCGGCTCCGGTCAAGACGGCCACCAAGCCGCAGACCGCCCGCCCCGCGAAGACCGCGGGGAGTACGGCCAAGGCGACGGCGAAGCAGGCGCCGACCGATGCCGCCGCGACGATGACCATCGAATCGACCGAACGCATCCGTCCCGTCGAGCCGCCTAAGCCGAGCGTGCTGACGCTCACCGGACTGCACAAGCGGTTCGGCGACACCGTGGCCGTCGACGGCGTGACGCTCGAGGTCGCGGAGGGCTCGTTCTACGGCATCGTCGGTCCGAACGGAGCAGGCAAGACCACGACCCTGTCGATGGTGACCGGTCTGCTTCGGCCAGACGCAGGGCGCGTCGTCGTTCACGGCGTCGACGTGTGGAAAGACCCGGTCAAGGCCAAGCGATCGCTCGGAGTGCTCCCCGACAAGCTCCGGATGTTCGACAGGCTCACAGGCGGCCAGCTCCTGCACTATGCGGGATCGCTGCGGGGTCTGAGCGGCCAGACGGTCCGTGCGCGTTCCGCGGACCTGGCCCGGGCCTTCGGCATCGAAGACGCTCTGGGCCGGCTCGTCGCCGACTACTCCGCCGGAATGACGAAGAAGATCGCGCTGGCGGCCGCGATGATCCACTCACCGCGACTTCTGGTGCTCGACGAGCCGTTCGAATCCGTCGACCCGGTCTCGGCCGCGAACGTCATCGACATCCTGCAGCGATACGTCGCCGCGGGCGGAACGGTCGTCGTCTCGAGTCACGGCATGGATCTCATCCAGCGCGTGTGCGACAGCGTGGCGATCATCGTGCGCGGTCAGGTGCTCGCAGCAGGGACGATCGACCAGGTGCGCGGGGAGCAGTCGCTCGAGGAGCGGTTCGTCGAGCTGGCAGGTGGACGCAAGGCTGCGGAAGGCATGGAGTGGTTGCACAGTTTCTCGGACTGAAGCTCCGGCTGATGGGCAACGCCTTCCGGCGGAGCCCGTGGCAGATCTTCGGTCTCGTCGTCGGGATCCTCTACGGTCTGGCCGTGACCGTCGTTGTCGTGGGTGCGCTCGTCGCCGCGCGGCAGCTCGCCGACGTCGAGTCGGTACGCACGGTGCTCGTCGTCGTCGGATCGATCGTCGTCGCGGGTTTCGTGCTCCTCCCGTTGATCTTCGGAGTGGATGACACGCTGGATCCCCGCAAGTTCTCGCTGTTCGGTATGCCGAATCGCCAGCTGTCGACTGGGCTCGCTCTGGCCGCCCTGATCGGAACGCCGTCGCTCGTGCTCATCGTGTGCGCCGCGGCCACCGTCATCACGTGGTCACGCGACGCGGGCACCGTGCTCATCGCCCTGCTCGCGGCGGTCCTCGTCGTGGCCATGTGCGTCCTCGCCTCCCGGGTCACCACCTCGATCGCGTCGTTCCTCCTCGCGACACGTCGTTCGCGTGAGTTCGGGGGAGTGATCGGCATACTCATTGTCGTGCTCATCGCGCCCGTCGTCGTTCTGCTGGTGACCATCGACTGGGGTCGGGACGGACTGAACGCCCTGCGCGGGTTCGCATCCTGGCTCTCGTGGACTCCGCTCGGAGCCGTTTGGTCGGTTCCCGGCGAAGCGGCGCAGGGGCGCTGGGGCGTCGCCCTCCTCCAGCTGTTGATCGCGGTCACCACCGTTGCGCTGCTGTGGCTGGCGTGGACGGCGCTCGTGGGGCGGATGCTCGTCACCCCGTCACGAGAAGCCGAGGCGCACTCCTATTCCGGACTCGGATGGTTCACGCGTCTGCGCGGCGGTCCGACGGCGGCGATCGCCGCACGCTCCATGACCTACTGGCAACGCGATCCGCGTTACTGGATCTCGCTCATCCTCATACCGATCGTGCCCGCCGCGGTGATCGCGGCGCTCACCCTCGGCGGGATACCCCCGCACTACGCATCACTCGTCCCACTGCCCCTGGTGTGCCTGTTCCTCGGGTGGACGATCCACAACGACGTCGCCTACGACAACACGGCGATCTGGTTGCACCTCGTCTCGGGCACGCGAGGAATGGCCGATCGCGTCGGCAGGATGTTCCCGCCCATCGTCATCGGAATCCCGGTGGTCGCCGTCGGCTCGCTGATCACCACCGCCGTCTTCGGCGACTGGGCGATCCTGCCGTCGGTCGCCGCTCTCTCGGGTGCGATCCTGATCATCGGGCTCGGCCTGTCGAGTCTCGCGTCTGCCCTCGTCCCGTATCCCGCCACGAAGCCGGGCGACAGTGCGTTCTCGCAGCCGCAGACCTCGGGGGCCTCGGCGGTCACCGTCCAGGCCATCAGCTTCTTCGCCATCGTGCTGCTCGCCTCGCCCATCATCGTCTTCCTGGTGCTCGGCATCACGGTGGCACCGGTCTGGCTGGCGATCGCTCCGATCGCCGCCGTGGTCATCGGATTCGGCTCGCTCTTCGGCGGTCTGGCGCTCGGCGCGCACGCCTTCGACAGACGTGGTCCCGAGCTCATGGCGTTCGCCAACCGCAACGACTGAGTACCGTCGTCGAGACTTACACTGGACGCATGTACGACGCGAGCATCTCAGAGCCCGGCGGGATTCCCGACGGCGGCGGCACGGCGACCCTGGATCGCGAGCTCGAGGAGCTTCTGCAGAACCAGAACGTCGACCCGGGCGATCACGAGCGCTTCTCCCACTACGTGAAGAAGGAGCAGATCCTCGAGTCCGCGATGACCGGCAAGCCGGTGAAGGCGCTGTGCGGCAAGATGTGGACGCCCGGCCGTGATCCCGAGAAGTTTCCGGTCTGCCCGACGTGCAAAGAGATCTACGAGAAGCTGCGCGACGAGTAGGCGGGACGGCTCGACCGGCGGTCGAGCCGCATCCACCGCGTCAGACGTAGATCGTCGGCAGCACAGGATCGCCGCGGCTCACCCGGAACGCCTGGTCGGGGAGCTCGGCCATCGCCAGTTCCCGGTGCGCCCGTGCGGCAGCCGTGCCCGCCGCTCCCAGGTGCTCGGGATGCACGTGTCCGTCGGTGATCAGCGGGACCAGCAGGTCACGCCCCGTGTCGTCGGGTCTGGCGTCGCTCTCGACGATGTGGATCGCTTCGGCGACGGCGCGTCCGTCGGCGTCGTGACGACGGATGGGGTGCTTCCGCCCGGCGACAGTCGCCTTGCCCTCCGATTTCTTGGCGACGGAAATCCACTCGCCGTCTGCTCCGTGGCTGCGATGGGCGACGAGCTTGTAGACCATGCCCGAAGCGGGATGCCCCGATCCTGTCACGACGGATGTGCCCACGCCGTACGAGTCGACCGGTGATGCCGACAGGGCGGCGATCGTGAACTCGTCGAGATCGTTGGTGACCGTGATCCGTGTGCCCGTGGCGCCCAATCCGTCGAGCTGATCGCGAACGCGCCGTACCAGGTGCGGAAGATCGCCGGAGTCGAGACGTACGGCTCCCAGCTCGGGGCCGGCGACCTTCACGGCCAGGTCGATCGCCTTCTCGACGTCGAAGGTGTCGACGAGCAGGGTCGTGCCAGGACCGAGTGCGTCCACCTGGGCGCGGAAGGCGTCCTCCTCGGAGTCGTGCAGAAGGGTGAAGGCGTGCGCGGCCGTCCCCATCGTCGGAACACCCCAGGAACGGCCGGCCTCGAGATTGGAGGTGGCCGAGAATCCCGCGATGAAGGCTGCTCTCGCAGCGGCGACGGCCGACCGCTCGTTGGCACGCCGCGAGCCCATCTCGGCGACGGGACGACCACCGGCGGCCGTCACCATGCGCGCTGCGGCACTGGCCACGGCGGAGTCGTAGTTGAAGACGCTGAGGATGAGCGTCTCGAGGATCACTCCTTCGGCGAACGGCGCATCCACGATGAGGAACGGCGAACCGGGGAAGAAGACCTCGCCTTCGGCGTAGCCGCGGATCGTTCCCGTGAACCGGTAGTCCGCAAGCCAGTCGAGCGTCGCATCCCGAACCACGTGGTTGTCTCGCAGCCAGGCGAGCTCCTCGTCTCCGAACCGGAACTGCTCGATCAGGTCGAGCAGGCGGCCGGTGCCGGCGAGGACGCCGTACCTGCGCCCTGCGGGCAGTCGACGGGTGAACGCTTCGAACACGCACTCCCGGTCGTGTGTGCCCTTCTGCAGTGCAGCGTCGAGCATCGTGAGTTCGTAACGGTCGGTCAGGAGCGCGGATGAGCCGGTCACCGCTTCAGCCTACCCTCGGCTCACCGAGCGGCATCGGAGCTCGCACGGGCGCTGTAATGTGGCTTCTTGTGACCGATGCGCCGATTGGGATTTTCGACTCGGGAGTCGGCGGACTCACCGTGGCCCGCGCAATCCGCGATCAGCTCCCCAACGAGTCGATTCTGTACGTCGGCGACACCGCCCACTCACCGTACGGACCGAAGCCGATCGCGGATGTCCGCAGGTACTCGCTGGAGGTGCTCGACGTCCTCGTCGAACAGGGCGTGAAGCTGCTGGTGATCGCGTGCAACACCGCTTCGTCGGCGATGCTGAGGGATGCGCGCGAGCGGTACTCCGTTCCGGTCATCGAGGTCATCCAGCCGGCCGTACGCCGTGCCGTCGCCGCCACCCGGACCAATCGCGTCGGCGTCATCGGAACGCTCGGCACCATCAACTCCCGTGCCTATGAGGACGCATTCGCCGCGGCACCCGATCTGGACCTGTTCACGCAGGCGTGTCCGCGGTTCGTCGAGTTCGTCGAAGCCGGTGTGACGAGCGGGGAAGAGGTGCTGCGCGTGACCGCGGAGTACCTGCGGCCGTTGCGTGACGCGGACATCGACACACTCGTGCTCGGATGCACGCACTACCCCTTCCTCAAGGGTGCGATCTCCTACGTGATGGGTGAGGGCGTCTCCCTCGTCTCGAGCGACACAGAGACCGCCAAAGACGTGTACCGCACCCTGGTGGGGCAGGGACTCGAGCGCACCGCATCCGAATCCCCGACCATCCGCTACGAAGCCACCGGTGACGATGCCGACCACTTCCTGCGACTGGCGCACAGGTTCATCGGTCCCGAAGTGTCGCAGGTCGACTTCGTGCAGACCGGTGTCATCGACATCCCCCGATTCTGAACCGCATCCACGACAGGAGACCCTCTGTGTCCGACATCATCCGCGCCGACGGGCGCACCGCCGACCAGCTGCGAGCGGTCACGATCGAACGTGGCTGGAGCAAGCAGGCCGAAGGATCGGCACTCATCTCCTTCGGGAACACCCGCGTGCTCTGCACGGCGTCGTTCACCAACGGCGTGCCGCGCTGGATGGCAGGCAAGGGCAAAGGGTGGGTGACCGCGGAGTACTCCATGCTCCCGCGCTCGACGAACAGCCGCATGGACCGCGAATCGGTGAAGGGCAAGATCGGCGGGCGCACGCACGAGATCAGCCGTCTGATCGGTCGCAGTCTGCGCGCGGTCGTCGATATGAAGGCCCTCGGTGAGAACACCATCGTTCTCGACTGCGACGTTCTGCAGGCCGACGGCGGAACCAGGACGGCGGCGATCACCGGTGCCTACGTCGCGCTGGCCGACGCGCTCGAATGGGGTCGCGAGCACCGCTTCATCGGCCAGCGGGCGACACCGCTCATCGACTCTGTGTCTGCGGTGTCGGTCGGCATCATCGATGGAACGCCCATGCTCGACCTCGCCTACGTCGAGGATGTGCGTGCGGAGACCGACATGAACGTCGTCGTCACGGGCCGAGGTCTCTTCGTCGAGGTGCAGGGAACCGCGGAAGGCGCACCGTTCGATCGACGTGAGCTCGACTCGCTGCTCGATCTCGCGCTCGGCGGCGCCGAATCGCTGAAGGGCATCCAGAGCGAGGCGCTCGCAGAGGCCCGCTGATGGTTCGGGTGGTGCTCGCCACACACAACCCGCACAAGGCGGCGGAGTTCCAGCAGATCCTCGGCGATGCGGTCGCCGGTCTCGAGATCGTTGCCTACGACGGTCCGGAGCCGGTCGAGGACGGCGTGACCTTCGCAGAGAACGCGCTGATCAAAGCCCGGGCGGCCGCGGACCACACCGGACTTCCCGCGCTCGCCGACGACTCCGGGATCTGCGTCGACGCGATGGGGGGAGCGCCTGGCATCTTCTCCGCCCGGTGGGCAGGCCGACACGGCGACGCGGCTGCGAACCTGCAGCTGCTGCTCGATCAACTCGCCGATCTCCCCGATGCCGGCCGGGGAGCGCATTTCACGGCGACACTCGCGCTCGTGACTCCGGACGGCGAGGAGTCTGTGGTCGAGGGGGTGTGGCCGGGCAGGATCGCGCGCGAAGCGCGCGGCGAGCACGGTCACGGCTACGACCCGATCTTCATCCCCGAGGGCCACGATCACACCGCTGCAGAGCTCGGGCCGGAGACGAAGAACGCCGAAAGCCACCGGGCGCGCGCGTTCGCGGCGGCCCTCCCCGGTCTCATCGCGCTCGCGGAGCACGAGCGGCCGTGACCGTGGCGCTGAGAATGAGAACGGCACTCATTCCTATCTAGGCCCGGAACCTGGCGGTCGGAGCCCACGCACGCCTACCGTTGAGGTGATGAGCCACAACCATGGGCATGCCGCCAACCGCAACCGCCTCCTGATCGCGATCGGGATCGTGGCGACCGTTCTGGTCGTCGAGGTGGTCGGCGCATGGCTGAGCGGCTCGCTCTCGCTCCTCGCCGACGCGGGACACATGCTGAGCGACCTCACCGGCCTCATCGTGGCGCTCATGGCAACCGTCGTCGCAGCGCGACCGGCGAGCGACCGCCAGACGTTCGGCTATCAGCGAGCCGAGGTCTTCGGAGCGCTCATCAACGGTGTGATCCTGATCGTGGTCGCCGTGAGCGTCACGGTCGGCGCCATCGGTCGGCTGACGAGCGGCTCCGGGGCCGAGGTGCACAGCATCCCGATGCTCATCGTGGCGGCAATCGGACTGGTGGCGAATGCCGGAGCGCTGCTGCTTCTGCGTCCGGCAGCGGAGCACTCGATCAACATGCGCGGCGCGTACCTCGAGGTGCTGGGCGACCTCATCGGGTCGGTGACGGTGATCGTCGCCGCGGTCGTCATCCTCGTCACGGGCTTCGTGCCTGCGGACGCGATCGCATCGCTGCTGATCGCCGCCCTCATCGTGCCGCGCGCCTACCTTCTGTTGCGAGACGTCGTCCGCGTGCTCAGCGAGGCGGCACCCGCGGACACCGACGTGGCCGAGATCAGGGACCACATCCGAGGTACCAAGGGCGTCGTGGCGGTGCACGACGTTCACGTGTGGGCGATCACCTCCGGTGCGCCCGTGTTCACCGCACACGTCGTGGTCGCGCCCGAGATCTTCCGCGAGGGACGCACGGGGGAGCTGCTCGACGAGCTGTCGGGCTGCCTGTCGAAGCACTTCGACGTCGAGCACTCGACTTTCCAGCTCGAGCCCGCCGAGCACGCAGCGCACGAAGACGAGCTGCACCAGTGACGCGGTGCTGACGCCGGCTGCTGCCACCGTCAGCTGCTTCCAGCGTCAGCGCTCGGTCGGCTTCTCCTCGAGTACGACCGGGGCCGTGCCTGTGGCCTCTGGTGTCGAAGCGGCTGACGCGGCGCGTGCCTTCTTGGCCTTCCGGCTCGACTGCACGTAGTGGTACAGCGTCGGAATGAGGGTCAGCACCACGGCGCCGATGAGGATGAGATCGATGTACTTCTGCACGAAGTCCGCCACCGGTGGGATGTAGCCCAGGAGGTAGCCGAAGAACGTGAGCCCGGCACCCCAGATGAGCGCGCCGATCAGGTTGTAGAGCGAGTACTTCTTATAGTTCATGTGACCGACGCCCGCAGCCACCGGTGCGAACGTGCGCACGATGGGGACGAATCGGGCGAGGATGACGGCCAGGGCGCCGAAACGGTCGAAGAAGGCGTTCGTGCGCTGCACGTTCTCCATGCTGAAGAGACCCGTCTCCTTGCGCTCGAATATCCGGGGACCGACCTTGTGTCCGATCAGATAGCCCACCTCGCCTCCGAGGAAGGCGGCGAAGCCGATCGCGAGGCAGACCCACCAGATGTCGAGGTGGATGACGCCGGAGAACGTCAGGATGCCCGAGATGACGAGCAGCGTGTCGCCGGGCAGGAGGAATCCGATGAGCAGACCGGTCTCGGCGAAGATGATCCCGCAGACGACGAGCAGAGCCCACGGTCCGACGCTGTGGATGATCGCGTTCGGGTCGAGCCACGGGATGAGAGCGGCGTGATGAATCAAGGTTCTCCAGGGAAAGCAAGTGAGCGGATGGGTTCGAGTTTACTGACGAGCCCCTCCGGAATCCCTAGGAATCGTGCACGCGGCGCGAAAGATCATCCTCTGGTGCTAGACGACCTCGCTGTGCGGGAGAAGGGACTTGAACCCTCACGCTCGAAAGCACAGGAACCTAAATCCTGCGTGTCTGCCAATTTCACCACTCCCGCGCACGCCATGGCGCGGCTACGACAATAGCTCATCCACTCGCGGAGCGACCTCGGTGCCGTACAGCTCGATCGCTGTCATGAGCCGGTCGTGACCCAGGGTCCCGTTGCTGATCTTGAGGTCGAAACGCTGGATTCCGAGGGTGCGCTTCGTGTAGGCGATCTTCTGGGCGACGGTCTCCGGAGAGCCGACGAAGAGGGCTCCATCGTCTCCCGCCTCGTGCTCGAATCGGGCTCGGGTCGCGGGCGGCCAGCCTCGTTCGCGTCCGATGCGGTTGGTCATGGCCTCGTAGTGGGGCCACAGGGTCTCCTTGGCCTCCTCATCCGTCGCAGCGATGAAGCCGGGGGAGTGCACGCCGATCGGAAGGGTCGCATCCTGCTCGAACTGCTCGAGCGCGCGGTGGTAGAGCTCGACGAGCGGCTGGAATCGGGCCGGACCGCCGCCGATGATCGCGAGCATCAGGGGCAGTCCGTAGTGCGCGGCGCGCACGACGGACTCGGGGCTTCCCCCGACTCCGATCCAGGTCTTCAGAGGGCCGTTCTCCAGATGGGGGAACACGGACTGGTTCTCGAGCGGCGCTCTGAGCGATCCCGACCAGGTGATGGGCTGCTCCTTGCGCAGCTCGGCGAACAGGTTGAGCTTCTCGTCGAAGAGCTCCTCGTACTGTGCGAGGTCGAAGCCGAACAGCGGGAACGACTCGATGAACGACCCGCGCCCGAGGATGACCTCGGCACGACCGTTCGACACGCCGTCGAGTGTTGCGAAGCGTTCGAACACGCGCACCGGATCGTCCGAGCTGAGCACGGTCACGGCGGTGCCGAGGTGGATGTTCTGCGTGCGGCCGGCGATGGCGGCGAGGACGACCTCGGGTGCGGAGACGGCGAAGTCCTCCCGGTGGTGCTCACCGACGCCGATGAAGTCGAGGCCCACCTGATCGGCGAGCACTCCTTCATCGACGACGTTGCGGAGCACCTGGGCGTAGGCCAGCGGCTGTCCGTCCGGGCCGTTCGTCACGTCACCGAAGGTGTCGATGCCGAGTTCGAGTGTCTTGGCCATTGTCATCCCGTCTCTTTCTATGCGTTTGCATGAAACAGAACTCTTACGGGACAGACACTATTCCGAATCAGGCCGCACGTGGGCGCTTCGGAACGTACCTCGGGATGTAGCGGGCGAGCATCCCAGCGCCCACCAGTCCCAGCAGGCCGATGACACCGCTGGCGAAGGCGATCGAGACGAGGGCGGTCAGCAGCGAGACGAGCAGGGGAGCGGCGGCCTGTCCGGCGTCCCCTGAGAAGCGCCAGGCGCCCAGGAACGGTGCGGGGGACTCCTTCGGGGCGAGGTCGGCTCCGAGCGTCATGATGATGCCCGACCCGATGCCGTTCGCCACGGAGAGGAACATGGAGCCTCCGATGTACCAGGCGACGTTCGAGGGCAGATCGTGGGTGAAGGCCAGCACGAGGAACCCGGCGCTCAGCCCCAGCATCGAGGGGAGCGCGCTCCACATCCGGCCCCATCTGTCCATGATCTGGCCGCTCGCATAGAAGAGGCCGAAGTCGATGGCACCCGCGATGCCGATGATGAGCGCCGTGTTCGACTCGCTGATGCCGATGCTGACGGCCCAGAGGGGGAGCATGACCGTGCGAGCAGAACGGATGGCGCCGATCAGGCTGACACCCGTTCCCATGCGCAGCAATACCCCGCGGAACGACCAGATGGTGCGGAAGAGCCCGTGTGTGCGTTCCTCGGCCTCCTCCTCGCCGGCGCTGAGTGCCTGACCGTTCTCGACGGCCGCGACGGCACTCGGACCGAACATGGTCTCGGGATCGGGGAGCGCGATCAGCACGATCACCGAGCCCAAGCAGCTGATGATGAAGATCCAGAACACGGACTGCGTCGACCCGGTGACGGCGATGACGACGGATGCGATCAGCGGTCCGATGAACCATCCGGCGCGGAAGATGCCGCCGAGCGTCGACAGAGCGCGCGCCCGATAGCGGGGCGGAACGTACGAGGTCATGAACGCATGCCGAGCCAGAGCGAAGACGGCCGTCGCCAGTCCGACGAGGAAGATCCCGCCCATGAGCACCCAGTAGTTCGGTGCGACGAGGCACACGACGACCCCCACGATCGCCACCGCCGCGGCGTAGATCATCGAGGTGCGTTCACCGATTCGCGAGACGACCCACCCGCTCGGGATGTCGCCGATCAGCTCACCGAGCATGACCATCGAGGAGATCAACCCTGCGATCGCGAGACTTGCGCCGAGATTGCCGGCGGCGATGGGGATGATCGGGATGATGGCTCCCTCACCGATCGAAAACAGCAGCGTAGGGAGGAAGGCTGCGAGTGCGACCGACCGGAAACTGAAGGGGCGCTCATCGGAAGTCATATCGTTAACACGATACAACTGTCTCGGAGTCAGCCAGCGACCACCAGCCTGCCCCGGTAGGCTTGTGGGCGACATGATTGAACTCGATCTTTCGCAGCAGATCGCCGAGCTGCGCTCCACCTTCTCCGACATCCGCTCCGTGATCGATGTGGATGCGCTCACCGCGGAGATCGCGGATCTCAGCGAGCAGGCGGGCGTTCCAGACCTCTGGGATGACACCGAGCGCGCGCAGAAAGTGACCAGCGCGCTCAGCCACCGTCAGTCAGAGCTCGCCCGCATCAAGTCGATCGAAAGCCGCCTCGACGATCTCGAAGTGCTCATCGACATGGCCAACGACGGCGAGGGCGACGAAGAGACCGCGACCGAAGCCCGCGCCGAGCTCCTGGCCCTGCAGAAGACGCTGGGTGAGCTCGAAGTGCAGACGCTGCTGAGCGGCGAGTACGATCCGCGGCCCGCGGTGGTCACCATCCGCGCCGGAGCCGGCGGCGTCGACGCGGCCGACTTCGCCGACATGCTGCTTCGCATGTACCTTCGCTGGGCCGAGCAGCACAAGTACCCCGTGACCGTGATGGACACCAGCTACGCAGAAGAGGCCGGCATCAAGTCCGCGACCTTCGAGGTGGATGCGCCCTACGCGTTCGGCACTCTGAGCGTCGAGGCCGGAACCCACCGCCTCGTCCGGATGAGCCCCTTCAACTCGGCGGGCAAGCGCCAGACATCGTTCGCCGCGGTCGAGGTGATCCCGCTCATCGAGGAGACCGAGTCGATCGAGATCCCCGACAACGACATTCGCGTCGATGTGTTCCGCTCGTCGGGCCCCGGCGGCCAGTCGGTCAACACCACCGACTCCGCTGTGCGCATCACGCACCTTCCGACCGGAACCGTCGTGTCGATGCAGAACGAGAAGAGCCAGATCCAGAACCGTGCTGCCGCGATGCGAGTGCTGCAGAGCCGTCTGCTGCTTCTGCAGCGCGAGCAAGAGGCGGCGGCGAAGAAGGAGCTCGCCGGCAACATCACGGCGAGCTGGGGAGACCAGATGCGCAGCTACGTTCTGGCGCCGTACCAGATGGTCAAAGACCTGCGCACCGACTACGAGGTCAACAATCCCTCGAACGTCTTCGACGGAGACCTCGATGGCTTCATCGCCGCGGGAATCCGCTGGCGTGCGGGTGCCAAAGACGACGCATAGCGTCCACGTCACGCGTAGCGTTCACTCGGTGCGCATCCAGGCTCGGCGACTCGCGCATGTCGCTGCGACGGATCGGGCCAGCGCTGTCTAGTCTCTAGAAGTCATGATCCGGTTCGAACACGTCTCAAAACAGTACTCGGGCACCACGCGCCCGGCGCTCAACGCCATCAACCTCGAAGTGCTGCGCGGCGAGTTCGTCTTCCTCGTCGGAGCATCCGGCTCGGGTAAGTCGAGCTGTCTGCGGCTCATCCTCAAAGAGGAGAAGCCGAGCAAGGGGAAGATCCACGTGCTCGGGCAAGACCTGGGCTCGATCTCCAGCCGCAAAGTGCCCTACTTCCGCCGGAACATCGGCGTCGTCTTCCAGGACTTCCGGCTGCTGCCCAACAAGACGGTCTTCCAGAACGTCGCGTTCACCCTGCAGGTCATCGGCAAGTCGCGCGGGTTCATCCAAGAGGCCGTACCGGATGTGCTGAAGATGGTCGGCCTCGACGGCAAGGCGCAACGTCTGCCTCACGAGCTCTCGGGCGGCGAGCAGCAGCGTGTCGCGATCGCGAGGGCGGTCGTCAACAAGCCGCAGGTGCTCCTGGCCGACGAGCCGACGGGAAACCTCGACCCTGCGACCAGCGCGGGCATCATGGCCGTCCTCGAGCGCATCAACGCCGGCGGAACCACTGTTCTCATGGCCACGCACGAAGCAGCGATCGTCGACCAGATGAAGCGCCGTGTGATCGAACTGGTCAACGGCCAGATCGTCCGAGACGAACGACACGGCGGATACGGCTTCACAGCGGCGATCCCGACGGCGAACAGAACCGTCGACGACGAAGCCGTCGCGCGTGTTCCGTCCTCGTCGGGCATGCCGGATGCATACGCCCCCGTTCCGACGACGGCCGTTCCCGTGCAGGCGCCGGCTGCTCCGGTGCAGGCGCCGGCTGCTCCGGTGACAGCGGCGGGCGAGCCTCCTGTCCCTCCGATGACCCGCCCGCAGATGCCGACATCGACCCCGACGGCGCCGGTGAACGTGACTCAGCCGGTCCAGCCGCAGGCGCAACCGGTGCAGCCGCAAGCGGTGCAGCCGCAGCCGATGGAACCCACGCCCGCTCCGACGCAACCGCCGACGGACGAGGAGCTTCCGGATCACCTGAACTTCACCGCCAACCTGGACCTGCGGGGTCTCCGGGCCGACGGCGACTCCACCGGCGAACAGAATGTGGGGCCGACGAAATGAGGTTCGGTCTGATCTGGTCCGAAGCGGCCAACGGTCTGCGACGCAACCTGTCCATGGTCGTGTCCGTGATTCTCGTGACGTTCATCTCGCTGACGTTCGTCGGCACGGCCGTTCTGCTGCAGATGCAGATCGGCCAGATGAAGAACTACTGGTACGACCGCGCACAGGTCGCGGTCTACATGTGCATCGACTCGGACAAATGCGAAAGCGGTCCCGCCAACGATCAGACGATCGCCGCTGTGAAAGCGCAGCTCCAGTCGCCCGAGCTCTCGCCGTACATCCAGAAGTTCTACTACCAGGATCAGAAGCAGGGCTACGAGCAGTTCAAGGAACAGTTCAAGGGCAACCAGATCTCCGACTTCGTCACCCCCGAGATGATCCCGCCGACGTTCTGGGTCAACCTCAAAGACCCGAGTCAGTCCGCGGTGCTCACCGAGACCCTGTCGGGTGCCGTCGGTGTGCAGAGCGTCGTCGATCAGCGCAGCTATCTTGACCAGATCTTCCAGATCCTCAACGCGGCGAGTTTCACGGCCATCGGCATCGCGGCCCTCATGCTCGTCGCGGCCGCGCTGCTGATCGCCACGACCATCCGGCTGTCGGCCTTCTCGCGAAGACGGGAGCTCGGTATCATGCGGCTCGTCGGCGCCTCGAACAGGTTCATCCAGACGCCGTTCATCCTCGAAGGCGTGTTCGCGGCACTCATCGGATCGTTGCTCGCCGCCGGCGCCGTCTACACGATCGTTCGTATCTTCGTGCAGGGATATCTGGCCGAACGAATACCATCGATCAACTTCGTCTCCGAAGGGGATGCGCTGATCGTCGCGCCCATCCTGCTGCTCGTCGGCATCGTTCTCGCTGCGATCTCCGCCAACTTCGCCATCAGCCGGTACCTGAAGGTCTAGCGGTACGGATCCAGTCGGATAGACTGGATGGCTGCCCGGCGCGTGCTGGGCGGTCATCGATCGAATCTGTCAGGAGAGAGCTGTGCCCAGGGAACGTGGCCAGAAGGTAGTGGCCACCAATCGCAGAGCCCGCCACGACTACACCATCGAGGACACCTACGAGGCCGGACTGGTCTTGACGGGAACCGAGGTGAAGTCCTTGCGGGCGGGTCGCGCATCCCTCGTCGACGGTTATGCGTTCGTCGACGGAGGTGAGGCGTGGCTCGACGCCGTCCACATCCCCGAGTACGCGGACGGCACCTGGAACAACCACGCACCCCGGCGTAAGCGAAAGCTGTTGCTGCACAAGGCGCAGATCCTGAAGATCCACAACAAGGTCAAAGAGGGCGGATACACGATCGTGCCGCTCCAGATCTACTTCAGTGACGGCCGCGCCAAGGTGGAGCTGGCGGTCGCGAAGGGCAAGCGCGAGTACGACAAGCGGCAGGCGCTGCGGGAACGGCAGGACAAGCGCGAGGCCGACAGGGCCATGTCGAGCAGGCAGCACCTCGGCGAATAGCCGAACAGTTTTCGGTCGCAGCGGCGGGTGACAGACTAGGGCCATGACCGGCTCGACCACCCTCATCCCCGTCGTTGGCACGTACAATTTCCGCGATGTCGGAGGCTACCGTGCAGAGGGCGGCGTGACGCGACGCGGCAAGCTGTTCCGGTCGGATGCGCTTCATGCCCTCGGCGACGACGGCAGAGGCCAGCTGCGCGAACTGGGCGTGAAGTACATCGTCGATCTGCGGGACGATGCCGAGGTCGAGGCGCTGCCCGACGACATCGAAGGTTTGGACGTCGAGACTCTGCGTCTGCCGGTCTTCGAGGGCTCCGCGACGTCGCAGACGACGATCGGCGGAACGCTGGTCGACCTCTACGCCAAGATCGTCCTGCAGCACACGAGCGTCGTCGCCCAGGCGCTGAAGGAGGTCGCCGATACCGGAGAAGCCGGGGTCATCGTGCATTGCACGGCGGGTAAAGATCGCACCGGGATCGTCGTCGCGCTGGCACTCCTCGCCGTCGGCGTCGACCGTGACATCGTTGTCGCCGACTACGCGGCAACACAGGTCAACCTCCAAGGTCCGTGGCTCGAGAAGATGCTCGCGCTCGTCGAGAGTCACGGCGTCGAGGTCACCCCAGAGCTCCGCATCATCATGGGTGGCAGCCCACCCGAGGCGCTCGAGGCCGTGCTCGACCTGATCGACCGCGAGCGAGGCGGGGTGCGGCAATACCTGTTGGAGGCGGGTGTCGACGAGATCGAACAGGCCAAACTGCGTTCGGTGCTCGTCGAGCCGCTCTAGGTCGGCCGGCGCTTGCCGGTAGTGGTCCCTTCCGAGCTCCGAGAACGACAGCTAGTGCCAACTGGCGGGCTGTGTGCGCTTCCGGGGAGGATGCTTCAGGATGCGGCGAAGCGCGCGTGCACCTGCACGGCGATCGTGATCTGCTCCGGTTTCAGAGCGAGCGTGCTTCCACCGAGGTCGCCCGATACCGCCCGTGCGAACATCGGCTGTGCCGGCTGGCCGGTGGATGAGACGTCGCCGAGCATCCCCGGATCGCTGAGCGCCAGCGGTCTGACGGTTCCGAGACCGAGGCTCGTCGCATACACGGTGGCCTTGGCGACGGCGTTCTCGACGGCCCGCCGACGTGCCTCCTGCACGAGGGTCTGCTTGCGGGCCTCGGTCAGAGCCCAGGTGATGCCGGTGACCGCCACTCCGTCGAGCAACGAGACGACCCCGACCCAGTCGGAGAGCGCGGCGAGATCGCTGAACTTCGCCTCGAGGCCGACCTGCGCGTGGTAGACGATCGGGAGCTGCTCGCCGTTCTGATTCCACGGACGCTCGCCCCACACCCGCAACTGATCGGACGCCCACCACGTGACGGGTCCTGACGTCGGATCGTGGATGTCGCGAAGCTCGCTCGTGAGTGAGACGTGCCTCTGCGTCGTACGGGCGAGCACCTCATCTCGTTCCGCACCGTCGTACGCGATCGTCAGTTGCACCGTGCCTCGTTCGGCCGGCTGATGCAGTTCGTATTCGCCCTGGACGGTGATGATGGTGTCGGCCATCCATCGATCGTGGCATAGAACACGGTCGCGCGATGTTGTATGCTAAGAAGCTCGCCATTCGTGGTGAGATCAGTATCTGTGACAACTCAACAGCGCGTGACAGCGACCAGGCTTCACAGCCGACGCATGGGGATGATCGGTTTCGACATTGTCTGCGAGAGTGTGAGAAGCGGGTCGAGGATGCAGGCTTATCTCGTAAACGATGCCTGCAAAACAATAAGTGCCAATTCAAACCGCACTGTCTCTGCCAAGGCAGACTTCGCCCTCGCGGCGTAAGTTCGCTCTTAGCAACTTATAGGGACCGTCAGACCGGGAATGCTCTCTACCCGGATCCTGGCGTTATTTAGAGAGATTGCTTCTATGTTTCGTCTGAGGGCATAGAGGGACTTCAACTGAGACTGGGCTCGTCGGATTAGGTGCC
>Ga0256911_1000132_pt1 | contig 24863 bp, 23 predicted proteins | sample MC6MC0764MT_FD_190197 | JGI IMG/M metagenome (GOLD analysis project Ga0256911, IMG submission 190197) | Metatranscriptome of enriched soil aggregate microbial communities from Iowa State University, Ames, United States - MC6-MC0764-MT... | ecosystem: Environmental > Terrestrial > Soil >...
CTGAGCGGTGCAATGAACTGTGGGCGTTTCGGCACGATATGATTAGCACTCAGGAACATCGAGTGCTAAGGGTCGGGAGGCGTGTCTGATGGTGTCTGATCGCAGCCTCGAAGTCCTCCGAGTGATCGTGCAGGACTACGTGGCGTCGCGCGAGCCCGTGGGTTCCAAGAGCATCGTCGAGCGTCATGCGTTCGGCGTCTCCGCTGCGACCATCCGCAACGACATGGCTGCACTCGAAGAGGAAGAGCTCATCGCGGCGCCTCATACCTCGTCCGGGCGCGTTCCGACAGACAAGGGATACCGACTGTTCGTCGACCATCTGGCGGATGTCCGTCCGCTCAGTCCCGCGCAGCGACAGGCCATCGAGACCTTTCTGGGGCAGTCCGTCGATCTCGACGATGTCCTGGCCAGAACCGTGCGTCTTCTGTCGCAACTGACGAACCAGGTCGCGCTCGTGCAGTATCCGTCGGTGTCGCGCTCGCACATCCGTCATGTCGAGCTCGTGACGCTCGCACCGCGCCGTCTCCTGTGCGTGCTGATCACTGACTCAGGCGCGGTCGAGCAGCGAGTGGTCGAGCACTCGAGCGAGCTCGGCGACGAAGACGTTGCGGAGATCCGCGGTGCGATCAACGGTGCCGCCGCAGGGCTGTCACTTGCGGAGGCGTCCGCGCGGCTCCGCGATCTTCCGGATGCGCTTCCCGAGACCATCAGGGCAAACGTCGCTCCGGTGGCGAACGCACTCATGGAGCAGATCGCAGCGAACAGGCAGGACAAGCTGGTGATGGCGGGAACCGCCAATCTCGTGCGCACCGAGCATGACTTCACGGGCAGCATCTTCCCTGTGCTAGAGGCGATCGAGGAGCAGGTCATCCTGCTAAAGCTCTTCGGCGAGATGGCCACCGACCAGCACGGCGTCGCCGTCAGCATCGGCCGGGAGAACGCCGCTTTCGGGCTCGCCGAGACCTCGGTGCTCTCGAGCGGGTACTCAGCGTCCGGGGCGGACATCGCTCGTCTCGGTGTGCTCGGTCCGCTGCGCATGGACTACTCGAACAACATGGCCGCCGTCCGCGCGGTGGCCCGTTACCTTTCCCGCCTCCTGGGCGAATAGAAGAAATCGAACGAAAAGGAAAAGCCGTACGTGGCCGACCATTACGAAGTACTCGGCGTTGATCGAAACGCCAGCCCCGACGAGATCAAGAAGGCGTACCGCCGTCTGGCCAGGGAGCTCCACCCGGATGTGAATCCGAGCCCCGAGGCGTCCGAGCGGTTCAAACTGGTGACGCACGCCTACGACGTGCTGAGCGACCCCCGCGAACGCGAACAGTACGACCTCGGACCGCAGCCGGGCTTCGGCGGTGGTGGCGGAGCCGATTTCGGAGGGTTCGGCGACATCTTCGAGACGTTCTTCGGTGGTGGCGGCAACTCACGCGGCCCGAAGTCGAGACGGGAGCGCGGGCAGGACGCTCTGCTCCGCGTGGAGATCGACCTCGACGAGGTCATCTTCGGCACGCATCGCGATCTCGAGGTCGACACGGCCGTCGTGTGCGAGACGTGCAACGGCTCGTGCTGCCAGCCGGGTACCGCTCCGGTCACCTGCGACATCTGTCACGGCACGGGCAGCATCCAGCGCTCGGTTCGATCGCTCCTTGGAAACGTGATGACGTCGAGCCCCTGCGGCACCTGCCGTGGCTACGGCACCGTCATCGCCACCCCGTGTGTGACCTGCCAGGGTCAGGGCCGCGTGCGTGCGCGTCGCACGGTGCCGGTCGACATCCCCGCCGGCGTCGACACCGGGCTGCGTCTGCAGATGCCCGGCAGCGGCGAGGCCGGTCCCGCGGGCGGCCCGAACGGCGATCTCTACCTCGAGATCAAGGTGAAGCATCACGACGTCTTCAGCCGTGACGGCGACGATCTGCTGTGCACCCTCGAGGTGTCGATGACGGATGCGATCCTCGGCACGACAGCGACGGTGAAGGCACTCGACGGAGACATCAGCGTCGACCTCAAGCCCGGTGTGCAGAGCGCCGACATCATGTCGATCAAAGACCGGGGGATAACCCATTTGCGTGGCAGCGGACGCGGAGATCTGCGGATCGGCATCCAGGTGGTGACGCCGACCAAGCTCGATCACAAGGAGCGCGAGTTGATCAAGCAGTTCGCGGCGACCCACAAGCACCAGGATCCATCCCTGGCGCGCTTCCAGCAGGGTCTCTTCGCAAAACTGCGCGACCGCTTCCTCAACGTCTGACGCCTGATGAGCTCGCTCTATCTCCGTGAGGACCTCGACGATGTCGAGGTCGGAGATCGGCTGTCGCTGAGCGGAGCGGAGGCGAAGCACGCCGCGACGGTGAATCGCACTCGACCCGGACAGTCCGTGCTCATCGGGAACGGCCGCGGGCTGGTGGTCGGCGGAGAGGTGCTCGTCGCCACATCGACGGAGCTCACGATCGACGTCGACACGGTCGAGCGGGTCGAGCGCTCGTCGACGACCGTCACGCTCGTGCAGGCTCTCGCCAAGGGCGACCGCGACGAGCTGGCGATTCAGGCCTCGACCGAGCTCGGAGTCGATTCGGTGATCCCGTGGTCGGCGACGCGCTCGGTGTCCCGGTGGGAGGGGCCGAAGGTCGCGAAGGGTCGCGAGAGATGGGCGACCATCGTCAGAGAAGCTGCCAAACAGTCGATCCGTGCCTGGGTGCCGGAGGTGGGCCAGCTGGCGACGACGAAGTCCGTCGCCGCCCTTGCGGTCGACCAGCGCGTGCTCGTTCTCGAACCGGATGCACGCACACCGTTGACCTCGCTCGCACTCGATGAGCGCCCTCTCGTGCTCGTGGTCGGTCCCGAGGGCGGCATCGCCCCGGAGGAGCTCGCGCTTCTGGAAGCCCAAGGGGCCGAACTCGTGCGGTTGGGCACCACGGTGCTTCGCACGTCGACCGCGGGCCCGGCAGCTGTGGCCGTGCTGAATGCGATGCTCGGCCGATGGTGAGCTCCCGGCCTTAAGATGGTCTCTATGGAAACCAGCGAGCGTTCCGTCTTCACGCGCATCATTGCGGGGGAGATCCCTGCCGACATCGTCTACGACGACGAGCTCGTGATCGCGTTTCGCGACATCGCTCCGAAGGCTCCGCTCCACCTGCTCGTCGTTCCGAAGTCCGACCGGTTCAGAGACGTCACTGAGCTCGCTGCCGGCGATCCTGCTCTTCTCGCGCACGTCGTCTCGGTGGCTCAGAAGCTGGCGGGGGAACACTCCGACGGCGATTTCCGTTTGATCTTCAATACCGGCGCCGGCGCCGGACAGACCGTGTTCCATGTGCACGCGCACGTACTGAGCGGAGAGCTCGAGGAAGGAAACCTTGGCGACTAGCGACACGACGCCCCCGAACGACGAGGGACAGGCCCAAGCCCGATTCGAGGTGGACGGTATCGCGATGGTGCGACTGCTCGGTCCGCAGGACAGACTTCTGGGCACGCTCGAACGCCAGTACCCCTTGGTCAATGTCCATGTGCGCGGCAACGAGATCTCGCTGTCGGGAGAGCCGAGCCAGGTCGAGGCGGCTCGACGTCTGATCGAGGAACTGCTGCTCATGGTGCGCAACGGGCAGGACATCAGTCCCACCGAGGTGACCAGCTCGGCACGCATGCTCAACACCGACCTCAACCTCAGTCCGTCGGATGTGCTCGGCCAGGCGATCCTCACGGCTCGCGGAAAGGCCATCCGTCCGAAGACACTCGGGCAGAAGCAGTACGTCGACGCGATCGACGACCACACCATCACGTTCGGCATCGGACCGGCCGGTACCGGCAAGACCTATCTCGCGATGGCCAAAGCGGTTCAGTCGCTGCAGCGCAAAGAGGTCACGCGCATCATCCTGACCCGGCCGGCGGTCGAAGCCGGAGAGAGGCTCGGCTACCTGCCGGGTACCCTCACCGACAAGATCGATCCGTATCTGCGTCCGCTCTACGACGCGCTCAACGAGATGATGGATCCCGATCTGGTGCCGAAGCTGCTCGCAGCGGGAACCATCGAGGTCGCACCGCTGGCCTACATGCGCGGCCGCACCCTCAACGATTCGTTCATCATCCTCGACGAAGCCCAGAACACCACGCCCGAGCAGATGAAGATGTTCTTGACCCGTCTCGGTTTCGGCTCACGCATGGTCGTGACCGGTGACATCACGCAGATCGACCTCCCGAACGCGGCGAGCGGGCTCCGACTGGTCACACGAGTGCTCAAGGACGTCGACGACATCTATTTCGCCCGGCTGACCAGCGACGATGTCGTGCGTCACACCCTGGTGGGTCGCATCGTCGACGCCTACACCGAGTACGACGCCCAGAAGCAGGCGCTCCACTACGAGCGCGAACAGGCGGCGGAGTTCGCCAACCGCGCCGAACGGCGTTCGTCCATTCCTCGTGACCGCCTTCCCAAACGACGATAAGGGCCGACAGCCGTGAGCATCGAAATCAACAACGAGTCGACCATCCCCGTGGACGAGGCCGCGCTGCAGCGTCTCGCGGGCTACGCGTTCGACATCATGCACGTGCATCCGGATGCCGAGCTCGCGATCGTGCTCGTCGACGAGGCGGCGATGGAGCAGCTGCACGTCCAGTGGATGGACGAGCCCGGTCCCACCGACGTCCTCAGCTTCCCGATGGACGAACTGCGTCCCGGCACCGAGGACGAGCCATCGCCCGCCGGTCTGCTCGGCGATGTGGTGCTGTGCCCGCAGGTCGCTCAGGCCCAGGCGGAGACGGCCGGGCACACGCTCATGGAGGAGCTGCTGCTGCTGACCACGCACGGCATCCTGCACCTGCTCGGTTTCGACCACGCGGAGCCTGCCGAGGAACGCGAGATGTTCGGCATCCAGCGGGACATCCTCATCGGATTCTCGCGCTACGACCGACAGCGCTAGGACGACGATGCTCGTCGCCGTCTTCTTCGTCGTCGCATTCCTGCTGGTCGCCTTCGGCGGTCTGATGGCCGCGGTCGATTCCGCGATCTCGGTGCAGTCGCGCGGCGATATCGCCGACCTCGCGGAGACCTCACGATCGCGCAAGTCGCTGCTGGCGATCGCCGGAGATCCGGGCGCACACATCAACGCGATCAACTTCATCCGAATCACCGCCGAGACAACCGCCGCGGTACTCGTGACGCTCGCCTTCGAGACGATCTTCGAGGAGTGGTGGCTGTCGCTTATCCTGTCCGCCCTCATCATGACCGGCGTCTCGTTCGTGCTCGTCGGAGCGAGCCCGCGAAGCGTCGGACGCGCGCACTCGACGTTCCTGCTGCGGTTCGCCGCCCCGCTCATCCGATTCATCCGGGTGATCCTCGGTCCGATCGCCGACGGACTCGTCGCTCTCGGCAACAGGGTGACACCCTCCCTCTCGCGGTCGGCGCCCGTTTCCAGCGAGGAGCAGCTGCTCAGCATCGTCGACGAGGCGACCGAGTTCGATGTGCTCGAAGAAGACGACAGGGAGCTCATCCACTCGATCTTCGAGTTCAATGACACGGTCGTGCGCGAGGTCATGCTCCCGCGCACGGACATGGTGACGATCGATCGCAATGCGGGACTCGGAACCGCGATGGGACTGTTCCTGAGCAAGGGTGTGTCCCGTATGCCCGTCATCGATGGAGATCCGGACAACGTCGTGGGAATCCTCTATCTGCGCGATGTCGCCAAGCTCAGCTTCGAACGGCCGCTCGGCGCCGACGAGATGACGATGGGCGAGCTGGCCCGCGCTGCGCTGTTCGTTCCGGAATCGCAGAAGGCCGACGCGCTGCTGCGCCAGATGCAGCTGGAATCGAACCATCTCGCGATGGTGGTCGACGAGTACGGCGGGATCGCCGGGCTCGTCACGCTCGAAGACCTCATCGAAGAACTGGTCGGAGACATCTCCGATGAGTACGACCATGAGGTCGAACTCGTGCAGCAGGTCGGGGAGGGACGCTACCGTGTGAGCACGCGCCTGCCCGTCGACGAGCTGGGGGAGCTCTTCGGCCTCGAACTCGACGACGACGACGTCGACACCGTGGGTGGACTGGTCTCGAAGACCCTGGGCAGGCTGCCAGGCGTGGGCTCGACCGCAACCGCCCACGGACTCGTCTTCACGGTCGACCGCACCGAAGGTCGCCGCAAACACGTCAGCACCGTGCTCGTCGAACGTGACGCCGCACTGATCTCGGCGCCGGACGCGCCGCAGGAAGAGAGCCACCAGTGACAGGATTCCATGCAGGATTCGTCTCGTTCGTCGGGCGCCCGAACGTCGGCAAGTCGACGCTCACGAACGCACTGGTCGGGCAGAAGGTGGCGATCACCAGCTCGAAACCGCAGACCACCCGCCGGGCCATCCGTGGCATCGTGCACCAGAAGAACGGCCAGCTCATCCTGGTGGACACGCCGGGCATCCATCGACCGCGCACCCTGCTCGGCGAACGTCTGAACTCCTTGGTCCAGTCGACCCTTGGCGATGTCGACGTGATCGGCTTCTGCGTTCCGGCCGATGAGAAGATCGGTCCTGGAGATCGCTTCATCAACGAGCAGCTCGACGCGTACCCGCGGGCGAAGAAGGTGGCCATCGTCACCAAGATCGACTCGGCGAGCAAGTCGGCGGTCGCCGAACAGCTGCTGGCCGTGTCGTCACTGCGCGAATGGGAGGCGATCGTTCCGATCTCGGCGACGAGCCACATCCAGCTCGACACGCTCACGGCCGAGCTCATGCGTCTCCTTCCGGAGTCGCCCCAGCCGCTCTATCCGGCCGATGCCGTGACAGACGAAGGCTTGGAGGACCGCATCTCGGAGTACATCCGCGAAGCCGTGCTCGAAGGCGTCGAAGACGAGTTGCCCCATTCCCTGGCTGTCACGATCGACGACATCGTCGAGCGCGACGACAAGGACCTCGTTGAGGTGTACGCGAACCTGTTCGTCGAGCGGGACAGCCAAAAGGCGATCGTCATCGGTAAGGGCGGCAGTCGCATCCGGGACGTCGGTGCTGCAGCCCGGGTGCCGATCGAGGCATTGCTCGGCAAACAGGTGTTCCTGTCCATCCGCGTCAAGGTCGCGAAGGACTGGCAGCGCGATCCGAAGCAGCTCGGCCGTCTGGGTTTCTGAGGTACATCGCGGGGATGATTTCCGTCGTCGCGGCCTCCGACGGGACGCGACGGCCCTTACCGTAGAAGCATGGAGCCCCTGACACGACTGCTGGACCGGCTGGTGCCGTTCCGCTGGGTGCTCGAACCGGCGATCGGCGTCGTGTTGCTCGGTGTGTGGCTGATCTCGGGTCTTCCGGTCGATCTGGCGACCGCGCTGGCGCTGGTCCTCTACTGCGCCGCAGTGGCTCTCTCCCGCGTGCTGCCACCGCTGGCGCTCGGACTGGTGTGGTTCGCGGTGCTCCTGGATGTGGTCAGCGGCAACTCTCTCGAGACGCCGTTCCGCGCGATCGCGGCGATCGCCGTCCTGTTCACGATGTTCGGCGTCGCCGCGCACTCAGGACGGACGGTCCGCTGGCTCGACTTCGCAACCGCGGTTCTTCTCGGTCCGATCGTCGCCTACCTGTTCACGGTCCGTGGCGAGCTCAAGTTCCCGCAGTTCGGGGATGTGATCGGCGGCTACTACACAAGCCAGGGCGTCGGGCTCCTGCTCATGAGCCTTCTGCTGGTGTGCGCGTTCGTGGCCGGCTGGTTCGTGGGCTTCATCGTCGCGCGTCAGAGAGCCGCTCCCGCCACCGAGAACTCGTCGGTGCTGGTGTGGCTGGCGAGCTCCGGCGGCACCAGGGTCGTCGAACCCGATGCTGAGCACGTGGGTCTCGTGCGTCGTCTGACCCGTGCCGAACTGACCTTCGACATCGCGGGCGCCGTGGCGTTCGCGGTCATGTGCCTGATCTTCGACGCTGTGAGCGTCTTCGGATTCGACGGCGACGGCGGGCCGCGCAGCGGATTCCTGGTGATGATCGGGTTCGCGGTGGCGGTGGCGGTCCGACGGATGTCGCCTGCGGTGGCCCTGTCACTGGCGTGGCTCTCTGCGATACTGCAGATGACCACCGGCCACAACATCCAGTTCAGCGATGTCGGCGTGCTGGTGGTGCTCTACGCCACGGCCGCGTACGGCGATCGGATCGTTCGCTGGTCGGGACTCATCTCGGCGGGCGTGGGCGCTGTCGTCGCATCCCTGTACCTGACGCTGACCGCGGCCCTGAATCAGAACTACCTCGACCTACTGTCGAGTGCCATCGCCGCCCTCGCGCTGCAGTTCGTCTTCTTGTTCGTCGTGAGCATCACCGTTCTCGGACTCTCCTGGGTGCTGGGACTCCTGATGCGAACGTGGCGCACCGCCCGTGCTTCCCGTCGTGCGCAGGAAGTGGCCGAGCTGGACAGGGCTCGTGCTGTCGAGGATGTGGTCGTCGAGCAGGAGCGGACCCGGATCGCCCGAGACATGCACGACGTGGTGGCTCACTCTCTGGCGGTCGTGATCGCTCAAGCGGACGGTGCCCGGTACGCCCGGCACTCGGATCCCGACTCCGTCGACGAAGCACTGAAGACCATCGCTTCGACGGCGCGTTCCGCGCTCGGCGATGTACGCGTGCTCCTCGCGGAGCTGCGGCACGCCCAGCCGGAAGGACCGCAGCCGTCTCTCGACGATCTGGATCGGACCGTCGATCAGATCCGCGCAGCAGGACTGGACGTCTCACTCGAGAGGTCGGGCGACCTCGCCGCACTCGGACAGGCCCAGCAGATCGCCGCGTACCGGATCGTTCAGGAAGCGCTCACGAACGCGCTCCGACACGGCGACACCGCCTCCATCGCTTCCGTCGTCCTCGCCGAGGCGACTCCCGCCACCGGAGCTCCCGGTGCCGTCATAACCGTGAGGAACAGTATGAAAGCCATCGCCGACCAGGCCGGAGCGGGCACGGGTGGACTGCCCAGGATCGGTCACGGTCTCCCCGGCATGAGGGAGCGGGCCTCACTCGCGGGCGGCTCGCTGTCGGCCGGTCCGAACGGAACCGAGTTCGTGGTGACCGCGTTCCTGCCGACGGGGGCGAGCGCGTGAACGCCACCGACCCCATCCGCGTGCTCCTCGTCGACGACCAAGCACTGTTCAGAGCCGGCGTCCGCATGCTCGTGAGCTCCCAGCCGGATCTCGAATTCGTGGGGGAGGCGGCCAACGGCGCCGAGGGCGTGCAGCTCGCTCGGGATGCCGCACCCGATGTCGTGCTCATGGACATCCGCATGCCGGTGATGGACGGCATCGCCGCGACGACGCAGATCGTCGAGTCCGCTGAGCGCGAGGGACGACAGGCGCCCCGCATCGTGGTGCTTACCACGTTCGATCTCGACGAGGCCGCCGCACGTGCGATTCGCGGAGGAGCGAGCGGGTTCGTCCTGAAGGACGCAGAGCCGGAGTTCCTGCTCGCGGCCATTCGTACGGTGCATGCGGGGAGCGCAGTGATCGCCGCCGGCGCGACCCGTGAACTCTTCCAGTACTTCTCCGAGGGTGAGACCGTCAAGGAGCGTCCGAGCGAGTTCGACAACCTGACCTCGCGCGAACGGGAGATCTTCGTTCTCGCCGCACGGGGTCTCAGCAATTCGGAGATCGCTTCAGCGGAGTTTCTCAGTGAAGCCACTGTGAAGACGCACATCAGCAGGATTCTCAGCAAGCTCGGGCTGCGGGACAGGGTTCAGATGGTGGTCTACGCCTTCGAGCACGGTCTCACCGCCGTCGAGTGACCATCGGCACCGGACGGAGATCATCCTCCGGACTGATGCCGGTAGCCCCGCGGCAGGATTCGCACGGTCCGACGCCTCCGTAGCGTCGGAGGTATGGAAAACGTCACCAGCAAAACGTTCACGACCGTCGCTCCGACCATCGCTTCCACCGGGGCCCTCGTGGCGCGGGTCGTGGATGCGACGAAGTCGTACGGAGGCGGTGGCGCCGAGGTCAAAGCCCTCGACGGCGCGTCACTCGGTATCGAGGCGGGCCGCTTCACCGCGATCATGGGACCGAGTGGATCCGGCAAGTCGACCCTGATGCACGTGATGGCAGGTCTCGACACCGTCACGAGCGGCGAAGTGTGGCTCGGCGACACGGAGATCTCCCGGCTCCAGGATGCGGAGCTCACGCTGCTCCGGCGTCGACGCATCGGTTTCGTGTTCCAGTCGTTCAATCTCGTTCCGACGCTCGACGTCGCTGCGAACATCCGTCTGCCGTTCGAGCTCGACGGACGACGTCCCACGCGCACGCAGGGGGAGTGGATCGACCATCTGATCGAATCGCTGGGGTTGGGCGATCGGCTCACGCACCGTCCGCACGAACTCTCGGGCGGACAGCAGCAGCGGGTCGCCATCGTTCGAGCACTCGCAACCCGTCCTGACCTGATCTTCGCCGACGAGCCGACAGGGAACCTGGACTCGCGCACGGGGCGCGAGGTGCTGTCCCTGCTGGCCGAGGCGAGCCGGACGTACGGTCAGAGCATCGCGATGGTGACACACGATCCGATCGCAGCGAGCTACGCCGACAGGATCGTCTTCCTCGCTGACGGACGGGTCGTCGACGAGCGTCCCCGATCGTCGGCCGAGTCCATCTCCAGCTACATGCTCGGCATGGAGAAGCGCGCGTGAGCCGGCCCTTCTCGGCCTTTCGCGCTAATGCTCGAGAGCACCGCGCGAGCATCCTCGTGGCCGCGCTCAGCTCCGCGTTCGGTGTCGCACTCCTTGCTTCGACAGGTGTGCTCGCCGCCTACATCTCACGCGACGACTTCGCCTCGCATGGGTCAGTGCTGATCGCGTTGAGCGTCGTCGCCGTCATCTTCTTCGTCATCGCCGTCTACGTCGGTGCGATCGTCACGACGAACACGTTCGCCACGATCATCGCCGGGCGAACCCGCACGATCGCACTTCTCCGGCTCATCGGTTCGAGCGCTCGGGCGCAACGACGGTCCGTCGCGGGGGAAGGCTTCGCGGTGGGAGTGATCGGAGCCTTGATCGGCGGAGTGGTCGCCGCGGTGCTCGCGTTGGCCGCTGTGCGCATCTTCACCATCGTCGGAGTGCTTCCGGATGCGCCGTACCCGGTGCTGACCCCCGTGCTCCTGGCACCGCTCGCGATCGTCGTCCTGACGACCTGGCTCGCGTCTTGGGTAGGCAGTCGTCGCGTGTTGACCGTGACTCCCGTGCAGGCGCTCGGAGCTTCCGAGGAGCGCCCATCTGCGGCGATCCGGTCGAGCCGAGGACGGAACGCCGTCGCCTTCGTTCTCATCGGCCTGGGTTCCCTGCTGCTCGCGATCGGCCTTCTCCTGGGTATCGGCGCGTTCCGCGACATCGCCGGCTCCTTCGGATCGTACGGCGTTCTCGTGGCGCTGCCTGGAGGTGTGCTCTCGTTCACCGGCATCGTGCTGGCCGCGCCCCTCTTCATGCCGCCGGTCCTTCGAGCCGTCGGTCTACTCTTCGGGCGGGGAACGGCAACGCGCCTCGCCGCCGAGAACGCTGTCCGCAATCCGGAGCGCAGCTCTCGCACGACGATCGGCCTCGTCATCGGGGTGACGCTCATCACGATGTTCGTGGTCGCATCGCAGACCTACCTGACGATGATCGAGGCGGCGCAGCGCAATGAGCCGGAGATGTACGCGGGCGTCGAGAGTGTTCTCGCCGTGACGACGGCGATCTTCTCGGTGCTGATCGGATTCTCGGCGATCATCGCGGCTGTCGGCGTCGTGAACAGCCTCTCGCTCAGCGTTCTGCAGAGGCGGCGCGAGCTCGGACTGCTTCGTGCGCTCGGCTTCAGTGCGAACCAGGTCAGACGGATGATCCTCGCCGAGAGCGCCCAACTAACGATCGCAGCGATCGTCACGGGGCTGGCGCTGGGCGTGCTCTACGGGTGGATCGGTGCTCAGTCGCTATTGGGCGGCATCCCTGGAGGTGGCATCCTCGCACCCTCCGTCCCGTGGGCGTTCCTCGCGTTCGTGATCGTGGCCGCCGCGCTGCTCGCGGTCGTCGCCTCGATCGCCCCGACGCGTCGTGCAACATCGGTGGCGCCTGTCGCCGCCCTCGCCGTCGACTGAGGATTCTTCTGCGAAGCCAGACGATACCTAGGAGTTTGCTGAAGGACCGGTTCGCTTCAGCTTTACGCAGGCTGCACGCTCAATAATGATCGACGGCTCACGCCGCCCCGAAAGGAAACACCCTGAACTGGATCACCACGCTGCGCATCGATCAGCCGACCTTCCTGTTCACGGTCGACATCCTGATCGCCGTCGTGGCTCTGTATCTTCTGGTGAGGCCGACCGTGCGTCGGAGTGTCGTGGGCTTGATCGCTGCTGTGAGCGGAGCCGCGCTCGGGCTGTTGACCGCGTGGGTCTTCGGCGATGTCCTGGACGTGTTCGGAGTGCAGCTGACCCCGGTCACGCGCGTGTGGGTGGCCATCGGCTTCGCCGGGATCGCCCTGGCACTGGCGAACCTGTTCCGTTCTCGGTGGTGGCGGAAGCTCATCGCGGTCCTGAGCATCCCGCTGTTCCTGATCGCTTCGGCCGCGGCGATCAACGTCGACTTCGGCGCCTATCGCGACCTTTCCGACGCGCTCGGCATCGTTCCTTACGGCAAGCTGCCGCTCCATGCCGAGCGTGGCCAGGTGTCCGAGGTGGGGACCGACTACGGCTCGACGTGGACGAAGCCCGCTCAGGTGCCGTCGAAGGGCGAGGTCGGAACCGTGCACATCCCCGCCACATCCTCGCGGTTCCGCGCACGAGAGGCAGTCGTGTACCTCCCGCCGGCCGCGCTCACCGACCATCCGCCCGTCCTGCCGGTCGTGTACGCGTTCGCGGGTCAGCCGGGAGCTCCGGCCGACATGTTCACCTCGGGACGTCTGGCGGCGACCATGGACAAGGTGGCTGCCGCGAATGACGGCATCGCGCCCATCGTGATCGCGGCAGATCAGCTCGCCGGTCCCGATCGAAACCCCATGTGCGTCGACTCGCCGCTCGGGAAGTCGGCGACCTATCTGCTGAAGGACGTGCCCGCCTGGATCGAATCCCACCTGCGGGTGAGCAGCGATCCGGCCGCGTGGAGCGTCGTGGGCTATTCGGAAGGCGCGACCTGCGCCGTGCAGTTCGCGGCAGGGCATCCAGAACGGTTCGGTTCAGCCCTCGGCTCATCGAGCGAGCTCGGGCCGACGTTGGGTGATGAGAAGACGACGATCGACCGCGCTTTCGGAGGCTCGGCCGCCGCCTATCACGCGGCGCAGCCCGCATCCCTGATGGCCGCGAACGCTCCGTATCGGAACTCACTTCTCGTGCTCGGGGTCGGGCAGAACGACGCCAAATACACTGCATTCGCCAAGACCATTTCCGCCGATGCCAAGATGGCGGGTATGACGGCAGACCTCCTCGTCTCGCCCGGCACCGCTCACGACTGGAATACCGTGCGCTACACGATCACCCACGGATTTCCGCTGATCGCCGCGCATCTGGGACTGCGATCGTGAACCGCGTAACCGCCGTGACGCGGCGTGCTCTGAGGATCGTCGCTGCGCATCCGTTCACCGCCGCCGTCTTCGCGATCGTGCTGTGTCTCGCGCTGGTGACCGGCCCGCTGCACGGGCCGCACCGCCCGCTGCGTCAGTGGCTCGGCACAGGCCCCGTCCCGATCGTCGACGGGCACTGGTGGACACCGATCACCTCGGTGCTCTTCGCCGACAACCTGGGCGAGCTCATCCTGGCGCTCGTGTTCGTGGTGGCCTTGGTGGGCACAGCCGAGCACTTGATGGGCACGTGGCGCACAGCGCTCGCGTTCGTCGTGACACCGGTCGTCGGCAGTCTGGCCGGCATCGGCCTTCAGCTTCTCGCCGCCCAGACGGGCGAGATGTGGGCGCGCAATGTGCACCATCTGATGGTCCTCGACGTGTTCACCGCTGTCGGCGGCACGATCATGACGGCGAGCGCTTTCGCGGGCGTGTTGTGGCGCCGACGCATCCGGGTGCTGGCGATCCTCGTCGCCCTTGTCCTCGTGCTGTATTCGGGACTGCCCGGCGACCTGTATCGACTCTTCGCCGTTCTCGTCGGTCTGGGTCTCGGGGTCGCCCTGCGGCCCACCGCCCGGCGGACCGGCTGGGTTCGCAGCTCCCATCACGAGGTGAGGGTGCTCCTGGCCTCGACCGTGCTGATCTCCGCTGTCGGTCCGGTGATCGGACTGCTCACCCGGTCGCGGTACGGACTTCTGGCGCCGATCGGACTTCTCTTCACGAACGATCTGCCGGACACCGGCTCGGTGCTCCAGCGCTGTCAGGCGTTCTCGGTCACGCGCCAGTGCGTTCACGACCTGACGCTCGAGCGGATCAACGGGCTCGGTCCCATCCTCGTCTCGGTGCTGCCACTGCTGCTTCTGATCGTGGCCGCGTCCGGCCTACTTCGCGGCAGCCGGTTCGCCCTCTGGCTCGCCGTCGCGGTCAACGGGATGCTCGGAGTGCTCTCGGTGCTCTACTTCGGGCTGCTCCCGCTCGGGGGCATCACCTCGCGTCCGCATTTCGCGTCCCGGTACTGGGAGGTGACCGTCAGCCTCGCACTGTCGGCACTTCTTCCGATCGCAATCGCGATCACGCTCATCCTTCTGCGCAAGCATTTCCCGGTGCGGCCGTCGACCCGCTCGGTGCTCCGCTACGTGCTCACCGTCATCTTCGCGTTCGTCGTGCTCGCCGGCGCGTACGTGGTCGTCGGATATGTGCTGCGCGAGACCGGATTCACCCGGACCATCGACCTGCCCGATCTGTTGGGCGACGTACTCGAGCGATTCGTGCCCGTCAACTTCCTCCGACGGGAGCCGATCACGTATCTGCCCGTCGATCCCATCGGCACGATCGTGTACCACAACGTCGGGACGGTCTTCTGGCTCGTCGTCATCGTCGCGGCCATCCCGGTCATGCGCGGTCGGGCGTCGTGGTTGCGTGGCGGCGACGCTGCGCGCGTTCGAACACTGCTCGAGCGCGGCGGGGGAGACCCGATCTCCTTCATGGCGACCTGGCCCGGCAACGACTACTGGTTCGATCCCGTCGATGGGCGCTGCATCGCCTACCGGGTCGTTGGGCGCGTCGCCATCACGACCGGCGGACCGTTCGGCGATCCTCCGCCTCACGATCGCTCGATCGACAGGTTTGCCCGCTACTGCGATGACAACGGCTGGACACCCGTCTTCTACAGTGTGGATGCGTCCCTTCGACCACTTTTCGCCGAGATGGGCTGGTCGACGATGGTCGTCGCGGAGGAGACCGTCATCCGTCCCCAGCTCTGGGCGACGGCCGGGAAGAAGTTCCAGGACATCAGAACGTCCATCAACCGTGCGGAGCGTGCCGGCATCCATGCCGAATGGACGTCGTTCGCGGCACTCCCGCTGACCGCTGCCGTGCAGCTCTCGGACATCTCCGAGCAGTGGGTCGCCGAGAAGGACCTGCCCGAGATGGGCTTCACGCTCGGGGGTCTCGACGAGCTCCGGGATCCTGCTGTGCGGCTCATGCTCGCCGTGAGCGAGTCCGGTCGCATCGAAGGGGTGACCAGCTGGCTGCCGACCTACCGCAACGGTGTGGTCATCGGCTGGACGCTCGACTTCATGCGGCGTCGTTCGGACAGCATCAACGGTGTCATGGAGTTCTTGATCGCGGAGTCGGCGAGCCGGATGCGCGACGACGGGATCGAGTTCATGAGCCTGTCGGCCGCACCGCTGGCGCACACGGTCGAGCAGGTCCCGGACGAGGTCACCGGGATGGACAGGACGCTCGGTCGTCTGAGCAACTCACTCGAGCCGGTGTACGGCTTCCGTTCCCTGCTGAGGTTCAAGCGCAAATTCCAGCCCGAGCTGCATCCGCTCATCATGGCGTACCCCGATCCGGTCGCCCTTCCCGCGATCGGGATCGCCCTCATCCGCGCATACCTGCCGCAGCTCTCCGTGCGGCAAGCGGCCAGTCTGGCGCGCGGCCGCGGGTGACCGGCCCGAGCCTGCGTGCTATTCTCGTTCCTGTGTACGGTCTGCTCCTTCTTAGCTGCCGCGACGAGTCCTAGATCTGGGCCTCCCTCGTCGCGGAGTTCGTCGTCGGCTCTCCACCACACCGCACGAGGAGAAAACAGATCATGAAGAACACACAGGCGCCGAGCGCCATGCCGATCCATAAGTACCGGCCCTTCCACGAACAGTTCCGTGTCGACCTGCCCGACCGCACGTGGCCGTCGACGGTCATCACCGAGGCGCCGCGCTGGTGCGCCGTCGATCTGCGTGACGGCAACCAGGCGCTGATCGATCCGATGAGCCCGGAACGTAAGCGCATCATGTTCGACCTGCTGGTCTCGATGGGCTACAAGGAGATCGAGGTCGGTTTCCCGAGCGCCAGTCAGACCGACTTCGACTTCGTCCGAAGCCTGATCGAAGAGAACGCGATCCCCGACGACGTCACCATCCAGGTGCTGACCCAGGCCCGCGAGCATCTCATCAAGCGCACGTACGAATCCCTGGTGGGTGCCAAGCAGGCCATCGTGCACCTCTACAACTCGACGAGTGTGCTCCAGCGCGACGTCGTCTTCCGCACCGATAAGCAGGGGATCGTCGACATCGCGCTCTCGGGAGCGCGGCTGTGCCGTCAGATGGAGTCGATGGTTCCTGGCACCGCCATCTACTACGAGTACTCCCCGGAGAGCTACACGGGAACAGAGCTCGAGTTCGCGGTCGACATCTGCAATCAGGTCATCGAGGTCTTCGAGCCGACGCCCGATCGCAAGGTCATCATCAACCTGCCGGCGACCGTCGAGATGGCGACACCGAACGTCTATGCGGACTCGATCGAGTGGATGTCCCGCCGTCTCGCACACCGCGAGAACATCATCCTGTCGCTGCACCCCCACAACGACCGCGGAACGGCGATCGCCGCCGCCGAGCTCGGCTACATGGCCGGGGCCGACCGGATCGAAGGATGCCTGTTCGGCAACGGTGAGCGTACGGGCAACGTCGACCTGGTCGCGCTGGGGATCAACCTGTTCACGCAGGGCATCGACCCGCAGATCGACTTCAGCGACGTCGACTCGATCAAGCGAACGGTCGAGCACTGCAACCAGCTGCCGGTGCACGAGCGCAGCCCATGGGCGGGCGACCTGGTCTTCACAGCCTTCAGCGGTTCGCACCAGGATGCGATCAAGAAGGGTTTCGAAGCGATGGCCGCCGACGCCGCCGCGCAGGGCAAGAGTGTCGACGATCTCGTCTGGGCCGTTCCTTACCTGCCCGTCGATCCCAAAGACCTCGGCCGCAGCTATGAGGCCGTCATCCGCGTCAACTCGCAGTCCGGAAAGGGCGGGGTCGCCTATCTGCTGAAGACGGATCACGCACTCGACCTGCCGCGCAAGCTGCAGATCGAGTTCTCCGGTGTCGTTCAGGCGAAGACGGATGCGGAGGGCGGCGAGGTGTCGAGCGACGACATCTGGGCGATCTTCCAGGACGAGTACCTTCCCGCGCCGCCGCACGAGGCCGACAGCAAGTGGGGTCGCTTCGAGCTCGGAAGCACGAGCACATCCAACGAGACCGGCGGCGAGGTCGAGCTCACCGTGACCCTGCGCGACGGCGACTCGGTGGCGAAGGCGACGGGAACCGGCAACGGACCGATCGCGGCCTTCCTCGACATCCTGAACCACCGCGGCATCAGTGTGCACCTGTACGACTACTCGCAGCACACGCTGTCGGCGAGCGAGTCAGCGTACGCCGCCGCGTACGTCGAACTGGATGTCGAAGGGCAGCGCCTGTGGGGCGTCGGCATCGACGCGGACACGACGACGGCATCCTTCAAGGCCGTCGTGTCGGCGGTCAACCGCGCCATCCGCGGTTCGGTGCCCGTCGAGGCCGACTCGGAGTCGCTCGTCTCCGCTTGATCACTCCGGCCTCGGGTCGTCGGCGGAGCGATGGTTTCGTCGGCGACCCGGCGTCGACCTAGTCCGGCTTGTCGAGTTTGTAGCGGGGGATCGCTCCGGTCTCGGTACGCTCCACGGCCCGGTCGGCGAGCGCGCGACGCCGGACTCCCGGGATGCGCGGCCAGCGGGGCCGAGGGAGGCTCAGCTCCCTCTGCTCGGGCAGGCTCCAGCCGAATCGGACGGCGAGCAGACGGATGGTGAGCGTGACCACGACGCACACGATCGCCGCGACGGTGAGCGGCACCCCGACATCCACCAGCACGACGAGTGCGACCGTGCCGGCTCCCGCGGCCACCGCGTACAGGGACCCGACGTGCATCAGGGCGATCGGCAGGTTCAGCAGCAGATCACGGAGGATCGACCCGCCGACGGCGGAGACGACACCGACGAAGACGGCCGGCACCTCCGGGAGTCCCAGTGCCAAGGCCTTGGACGTTCCGATGGCGCCGAAGAGTCCGATGGTCAGCGCATCCAGGAACGTGATGATCGGATCGAGACGGCGGAACAGGCGCACGAGCAGCATCCCGAGCAACGCTGCGACGACTGTCATCGGCAGGTACCAGTTCGAGAGGAGTGCGACCGGGCGGGTGACGAGCAGGAGGTCGCGGAGCAGACCTCCGCCGACGCCGGTGGCGACTCCGATGATCGCGATGCCCAGCAGATCCAGTCGGCGATCCCGGAAGCCGGAGGCGAACATCGCGCCCTGCAGGCTGCCCACCCCGACCGCCACAAGATCGGCCCACAGCGGAATCGTGAAGGCCGTCGCGCTCATAGGTCACTTCTACCATGCGCGGCTGACCCGCACTGTCGGTGTGACGCGGGATACTTGGGTGTGCCCGTTTATCGTGATGAAGCCGTCGTGCTGCGCACCCACAAGCTGGGTGAAGCGGACAGGATCGTCACACTGCTCACGCGTCAGCACGGCAAGGTGCGCGCCGTCGCCAAAGGTGTTCGCCGTACGGGTTCCAAGTTCGGATCGAGGCTGGAACCGTTCATGGTGGCCGACGTGCAGTTGTACGAAGGACGCAGCCTCGATGTCGTGACACAGGCCGAGTCCCTCGGTTCGTACGGTGCCGATATCGCGGGAGACTACGCGAGCTACACGGCGGCGAATGCGATGGTCGAGACGGCCGATCGCGTGACCGAGGCAGAATCGTCTCTCCAGCAGTACCTCCTTCTCGTGGGTGCGCTTCGCTCCCTCGCGCGTAACGAGCACGGTGCAGCGCTGACGCTCGACTCCTATCTGCTGCGGGCGCTGTCGCTCGCCGGATGGGCACCCAGTTTCCAGGACTGCTCGCGCTGCGGAGCGGTCGGACCGCACTCGTCGCTCGTGGTGCAACTGGGCGGCGTCGTCTGCCCCGACTGTGCTCCGCAGGGTGCGCCTCGGCTCGACGGCAACACCATCGCACTGCTCGCATCCCTTCTCACCGGCGACTGGACGGCAGCGGAAGCAGCGGACGACGCGACACGATCGAAGGCCAGCGGTGTCGTGGCCGCATACACGCAGTGGCATCTCGAACGCGGACTCCGCTCCCTTCAGCATGTGCAGCACGACAGGAAAGCAGGGGCATGAGTCCGAAGCCGTACACGCACAAAGACGCGGTCGAGTTCCGTCCGCTCGACTGGACTGGACTGTATCCGCCTGCGGTTCCCGCAGCAGCGGTGCCTGAGCACGTCGCCGTCGTCATGGATGGGAACGGCCGCTGGGCGAACAAGCGCGGTCTCACCAGGATCGAAGGCCATCGTGCGGGAGAGGCCGCCCTCCTGGATGTGGTCGCCGGTGCCGTGCAGATCGGTGTCAAGCACCTGAGCGTCTACGCCTTCTCGACCGAGAACTGGAAGCGCTCGCCCGACGAGGTGCGGTTTCTGATGGGCTTCAACAGAGACGTGCTCCACCGACGCCGCGACCAGCTCAACGAGTGGGGTGTCCGCGTGCGATGGGCCGGCCGCAAGCCACGGCTCTGGTCGTCGGTGATCCGCGAACTCCAGTATGCCGAGCAGCTCACCGCTGGCAACGACACCCTCACGCTCACGATGTGCGTCAACTACGGCGGGCGTACCGAGATCGCGGATGCGGTGCGCACGATCGCCGCCGACGTGGCGGCCGGACGTCTCAAACCGTCGGCGGTCACCGAGAAGACGATCCAGCGTCATCTCTACGCCCCCGAACTCCCGGACGTCGACCTGTTCGTCCGAAGCTCGGGGGAGCAGCGCACCAGCAACTTCATGCTGTGGCAGAGCGCATACGCCGAGATGGTCTTCCTCGACAGGCTCTGGCCGGACTTCTCTCGCACCGACCTCTGGCAGGCGATCGAGCTGTACGCATCCCGAAACCGTCGTTTCGGCGGAGCGGTGGACACACCGGGAATGCCCGCGTGAGCTCTGCCGTTGACCTCAGTGTGAGTGAACCCATCAAGATCGACATCTGGTCAGACGTCGCGTGCCCCTGGTGCTACATCGGCAAGCGCAAATTCGAAGCGGGCAGGGGCCTTTTCACCGGTGCCGGTGACGCCCGCGCCGTCGAGATCGAATACCACTCGTTCGAGCTGTCACCGGACACTCCGGTCGACTTCGACGGCAGTGAGATCGACTTCCTCGCCGGTCACAAGGGGATGCCCGCCGATCAGGTGGGACAGATGCTCGCCCGGGTCACCGACATAGCCTCCTCGGTGGGACTCGACTACGACTTCGACCTGCTCAAGCACACGAACACCGTCAAGGCACACGAACTGCTGCACTTCGCGAAGTCGCAGGGCAAGCAGCTGGAGATGGCCGAGCGTCTGTTCAAGGCCTACTTCACCGAGGGCCGCCACATCGGTCGAGCTGACGATCTCGCCGATCTCGCGGCAGAGATCGGCCTCGACCGCGACGCGGCGCTTGCCGCACTCGAATCGGAGCGTTTCCTCTCGGATGTGCGGGCCGATCAGTCCCTGGCGCAGGAGTACGGCATCCAGGGTGTGCCCTTCTTCGTCATCGACGGCCGATACGGTGTGTCGGGCGCCCAGGACGCCGGAACGTTCGCGCAGGTGCTCGAGCAGGTCTGGACGGAGAAGTCGGCCGACCCGTCCACCGGCGCATCCGAGTCCGCCTCCGATTCCGAAGAGGTGCCCGCATGACCCTGAAGCCCGCGCTGACGCTCATCCCGCTCGGCGACGACGCCGGCCTCGTCTGCGACGGCGACGTCTGCGCCGTCCCCGACGCCGCAGGCGCCTCCGCAGCCGCCTCATCTTCTGAGGGCGGTGCGCACGCGGGCGACGGCCTCGCGGGCATCCTCGGTTATGTGTGACTTGTTGATACGCACCACTGTCCAGCCGAGTCGTTCGATCTTCCAGAGCCGATCGATGTCTGCCGCATACTGTGCGAAGTCGCGGCGGTGATGGTCACCGTCATATTCGACGACGACTCGTTCGTGCGGATACACGAGGTCACCGAAAGCAACGAAGGTGCCATCGCCATCCACAATCCGATAGTTCACGATCGGTTTGCGAAGGCCGGACCGCACGAGCGCGAGACGCAGCAGAGACTCCATCGGTGAGTCAGTGCGTGCGCGCAAGAGTTCCAAGGCTTGCCGCAAGTGACGAACGCCGGGCCGGCTCGCGGTAGCGCCGACTGTTGAACGCAATCCGTCGATGTTCACCAGAGGATTGGACCGACGAAGTAGGGCGTCACCCGCTTGCACCAACTCAGTAAGCGTGAGGTATGACGCCAGCTGGCACCATACTTCGGCCGGTCTCGGAACGCGGAGCCCGTCGCGAACCAGCAGCGATTGCGGATCCAACCGAACCCGGTGGCCGATCACGCCGCGAGCCTTGGGTGCTCGCCGCGGGGCGACGACGGCGACATGGAGCTCGTGCATCTCCTCATGTCTGGCATTCAGCGGGAGACCCCAGAGGAGGGCAGCCGTCGTGTGGCTGAAGAACTGGATGGCGTCCATCCGCGCCGAATACGCAGCACAGCGATCGTGGAGGCGCAAGGGAGGGAACTCGTCGCGGGAGGCCCGCACGCCATGGAACGGACGCGCCAGATCGCGTCGTCTGAGTCGGGATGAGGAGACGCCCGCGGTGTGCGCGTCTCTGGTCGAGAACGGCCCGATGCGAATGTGAGGCGGAAGTGGTGCTGGCTCCATCGGCACACCCTGCCATGGGACGCCGGTCTCGCGCGGAAGTTGTCCACAGGCCGCCGACCAGGGGTCGCAACACGCCGGAGGCGCTGCTTCGAAGCGGCGTGTTGGGACCCCTCGTCTGGCTTTCGGGGGCTACTCGGGGTCGGTGATGTCGGCGACGGTGGCGTCGAACGCCCGGACGACGTCATCCGCGTGGGCGAAGAGGCTGTAGCCGTGAGCTCCCGCTCCGAGAGCGATCGTGCGCCCGGGGATGGTCTCGTCGGCGACGACCGGCCAGGCGGTGGTGCTGCCGAACGGCGTGATGGTGCCTCGTTCGTAGCCGGTGGCCTCGAGGGCGATCCGCGCATCCGGAAGCTGCAGCTTGTTCACGCCGAGAAGGGTGCGCAGTTTCGGCCACGAGATCTTGCGGCCGCCGGGCACGAGAGCGAACACGAACGTGCCGTCGCTGCGCTTCACGACGAGCGTCTTGACGATGTCACCGGGCTCGATCCCGAGCAGCGAAGCGGCCTCCTCAAGGCTCCCCGCGGGCGGACGCTGCACGATGCGGATGCTCACCCCGCGCGCCTCCGCGTCGGCCTCAGCACGGGCGCGGCCTTCCTCCACAGAAGGTGCGTCCAGTGGGGTCTCCACAGCTTCGGAGTTCTCGGTCATGGTCCACCGCGCTTTCTGGGAGAATTGAGGGAGATGTCTACTACTGCAACGATAAGCCAAGCACCCCAGCTGACCATCGGTCCGCTGGCACTCGACGTGCCCGTCGTGCTCGCGCCCATGGCCGGCATAACGAACACGGCGTTCCGGCGACTCTGCCGCGAGTTCGGCGCCGGTCTCTACGTGAGCGAGATGATCACGTCGCGCGCACTCGTCGAACGCACACCGGAATCGCTCCGTCTCATCACGCACCACGAGTCCGAGACCCCGCGGTCCATTCAGCTCTATGGCGTGGACCCGAAGACCGTGTCCGAGGCCGTCACGATGCTCGTGGCCGAAGATCGGGCGGACCACATCGACCTGAACTTCGGATGCCCGGTTCCGAAAGTCACGCGCAAGGGCGGCGGAGCCGCACTGCCGTGGAAGCTCGGGCTGTTCCGCGAGATCGTCGAAGGGGCAGTCACAGCAGCCGGGTCGATCCCGCTGACGGTCAAGATGCGCAAGGGCATCGACAGCGACCACCTCACCTACCTCGAAGCGGCCAAAGCCGCCGAGGGCGCAGGGGTCGCATCCATCGCGCTGCACGCACGCACCGCGGCCGAGTTCTACTCGGGGCACGCGGACTGGTTGGCCATCGCCAAGCTCAAAGAGACGATCACGGGAACCCCCGTTCTGGGCAACGGCGACATCTGGTCGGCGGCCGATGCGATCCGCATGGTCGACGAGACCGGATGCGACGGCGTCGTGGTGGGTCGCGGATGCCTGGGACGCCCCTGGCTGTTCGGCGACCTCGCTGCCGCGTTCCGAGCCCGCGCCGGTGAGATCAGCGCCGACGACGCGGCCCGGGCCCAGGCACATCCCTCGCTCGGTCAGGTGGCGGCCACCTTCCGTCGCCACGCCGAACTCCTCGTCGAGTTCTTCGACAGCGAAGAGAGGGGTTGCCGCGACATCCGCAAGCACGTCGCGTGGTACTTCAAGGGGTACCCCGTCGGTGGAGACCTGCGGGCGAGCCTGGCGACCGTCGACACGCTCGCACATCTCGACGACCTCCTCGCCACCCTCGACTGGGATCAGGAGTACCCGGGCGAAGCCGCCGAGGGCCAGCGCGGGCGCGCCGGGTCGCCCAAACGGCCGGCACTCCCGGAGAACTGGCTCGAAAGCCGTGACCTGGATGGATACCAGCGTGCCGAGATCGCTGAAGCGGAGGTTCACAACAGTGGCGGCTAGTGCGGAGTCCGACGGGTACAGCGAATACGACCGGGAGCGGTGGCTTCCCGAACAGCACTCGAATCGACGCCGCAGCGACTTCGCCCGTGACAGGGCGCGACTCCTCCATTCCAGCGCGCTTCGACGTCTCGCCGCGAAGACACAGGTGCTCAGCCCGACCGCGGGTCTCGATTTCGCCCGCAACCGTCTGACCCACTCGCTCGAGGTGGCCCAAGTGGGCCGCGAGCTCGCAACTAGCCTCGGACTCGACCCCGACATCGTCGACACCGCCTGCCTCGCCCACGACATCGGTCACCCGCCCTTCGGTCACAACGGGGAGCGCGCCCTCAACGACTGGTCCCGCGACATCGGCGGCTTCGAGGGCAACGCGCAGACGCTCCGTCTGCTCGCACGGCTGGAACCCAAGGTCTTCGGCCCCGACGGGCGTGCCTACGGACTCAATCTGACCCGGGCCAGCCTCGACGCCAGCTGCAAGTACCCCTGGCCGTCCACCTCATCCGTCGCCGACCCGAGCGGTCGCGCCAAATTCGGCTTCTACGTCGACGACACACCGGTTTTCGAGTGGATGCGGGCCGGCGCGCCAGAACGGGTGCGCTGCATCGAGGCGCAGGTGATGGACCTGTCGGACGACATCGCCTACTCGGTGCACGACTTCGAAGACGCCGTGGTCAACGGCTACATCGATGTCGCAGCGCTCGGCAGCCGCGTGGACCATGACGATCTCGTGCGGTCGATGTACGAGTGGATCGGCGGCGAGTTCACGCACGACCAGTTGATCGCAGCGTTCGATCGGCTGGACAACCTGGATGTGTGGCTGGAGGGCTGGGACGCGAGCCGGCGTGCTCAAGCTCGTCTCAAGAACCTCACCAGCCAGCTCATCGGCCGATTCGCCGGCGCCGCCATCCGTGCGACGAGAGAAGCAGCGACAGGCGATTCGCTCATCCGGTTCGGA
>Ga0256911_1000138_pt1 | contig 24517 bp, 22 predicted proteins | sample MC6MC0764MT_FD_190197 | JGI IMG/M metagenome (GOLD analysis project Ga0256911, IMG submission 190197) | Metatranscriptome of enriched soil aggregate microbial communities from Iowa State University, Ames, United States - MC6-MC0764-MT... | ecosystem: Environmental > Terrestrial > Soil >...
CACCTCGTACACCGTTTTCGTCTGGCTCGAGATCGCGCTGGCTGTCGTCACCTTCGTCGCGCTGTGCTTCATCGTCGCGCCGTACGGACGACACGGACGGGGCGGATGGGGTCCGACCGTTCCCGCACGAGTCGGCTGGATCGTCATGGAGAGTCCGGCGTCGCTGCTCTTCCTCGTGTTCTTCCTGCTGGGCGAGAATCGCTTTCAGCTCGTACCGCTCGTCTTTCTGGCGCTCTGGCAGCTGCACTACATTCAGCGCGCCTTCGTCTACCCGTTCCTCATGCGCGGTGGGAGCAGGATGCCCGTCTCGGTGATGGGGATGGCCATGCTCTTCAATGTGCTCAACACCTGGGTGAACGCGCGCTGGATCTCCGAGTACGGAACCTACGCGGTCGGCTGGCTCGCCGATCCCCGCTTCATCATCGGCGTGCTGGTCTTCCTCACCGGATTCGTCGTCAATCTGACCTCGGATCGCATTCTGCGACGGCTGAGAGCGAACGGCACACCGGGCTACTCGATTCCGCAGGGCGGCGGCTACCGCGTCGTGTCGAGCCCGAACTATCTCGGGGAGATGATCGAGTGGATCGGCTGGGCGATCGCGACGTGGTCGCTCGCAGGGCTCGCGTTCGCGCTGTACACCATCGCCAACCTCGCACCGCGTGCCATGGCGAACCATCGGTGGTACCAGGAGACGTTCGACGACTATCCCCGAAACCGCAAGGCGCTGATCCCGTACGTGCTGTGATCGTCAGCCTCTGGGGCGGCCTCGCGATCGCGTGACGGGGAATGCCGAGACGCCGGATCGGCTTGCAGATGGGGCAAGTAGAGTTGGCTCCGACACGACACCGGTTACGAGAAGATGCGCCCCGAAACACTCGACCTCACCGCCATCCGCGCGGACTTCCCCATCCTTTCCCGCGAGGTGAACGGACACCCGTTCGTGTACCTCGATTCGGGCGCCACGTCGCAGAAGCCACGACAGGTGCTGGATGCAGAGCGTCACTTCGTGGAGAACTTCACCTCCGCTGTGCACCGTGGAGCACACACCGTGGCGGGCGAGGCGACGGAGCTGTTCGAAGAGGCGCGAGCCCGCGTCGCCCGGTTCGTCGGTGTGGCGGCGGACGAGATCGTGTGGACGTCGAACGCCACCGAGGGGATCAACCTGATCGCCTACGGGATGTCGAACGCCTCCGTCGGCCGTGGAGGCAAGCCCGCGGAACGGTTCCGGCTGAGCGCCGGCGACGAGATCGTCGTGACAGAGGCAGAACACCACGCCAATCTCGTCCCGTGGCAGGAGCTCGCTGCGCGTACGGGTGCGACGCTTCGGGTCATCGGACTCGAGGATGACGGCCGCCTCCGTCTCGACGAAGCGGCGGCGATCATCGGTCCTCGAACCAAGGTCGTCGCGTTCACTCACGTGTCCAACGTTCTCGGCATAGTGAACCCCGTCGAGACACTTGTGGAGCTCGCTCATGCTGTCGGCGCGCTCGTGGTGCTCGACGCCTGTCAGTCGGCTCCCCACCTTCCGCTCGACCTCGGGTCGCTCGGCGTGGACTTCGCCGTGTTCTCGGGGCACAAGATGCTCGGCCCGACCGGGGTCGGCGTGCTCTACGGGCGTCGCGAACTGCTGAACGCCCTTCCTCCGTTCCTGACCGGCGGGTCCATGATCACCACGGTCACACTCACCGAGACCGAATACCTGCCGGCACCGGCTCGATTCGAGGCCGGCACGCAGCGCGTGTCACAGGCGATCGCGCTGTCGAGCGCGATGGACTATCTCGACGGTGTCGGGATGGCGACGATCGAGTCGCACGAGTCGTCGCTGGGTCTCCGGCTGCTCGACGGACTCGGCGCGATTCCCGGGGTGCGCATCCTCGGGCCGGGCGCCGACGCAGGCGTCGAGAGGGTCGGCCTGGCCAGCTTCGTCGTCGACGGAATCCACTCGCACGACGTCGGTCAGTTCCTCGACGATCGCGGGATCGCCGTTCGCGTCGGTCACCACTGCGCACAGCCCGTGCACCGGCGGTTCGGTGCGACAGCGACCACGCGCATCAGCACGTACCTCTACAACACCGCGGACGAGGTGGATGCGGCTGTACAGGCCGTCGCCGACGCCCGCTCGTTCTTCGGAGTGGACCGATGAGCTCTTCCGACCTCCAGAACCTCTATCAGCAGGTCATCCTCGATCACGCCAAGCAGAAGCACGGCTACGGTCTTCGGGACGACGCGAGCGGTTCATCGCACCAGATCAACCCCACGTGCGGCGATGAGGTGACTCTGAACGTGCATCCCTCGGCTCCCGGTCGCATAGCGTCGATCAGCTGGGAGGGTCACGGCTGCTCCATCTCCACGGCTTCGGCTTCGCTGCTCAGCGACATCGTGGACGACGATTCCACCGAGGACATCACCGCGAAGATCGCGGCTTTCCGCGAGCTGATGCAGTCCAAGGGCGCGTTGGACGGCGACGAGGAACTGCTCGGAGACGCTGTGGCGCTCGCGGGCGTCTCCAAGTACGTCACCCGCATCAAGTGCGCGATGCTGCCGTGGGTGGCGCTCGAGGACGCGCTCGCTCACTGAGCTCGTCGTGTCGAGCGCCGGTCAGTTCGCGAGCGCCTCGAGAAGGTCGCGCGTGGGTGCGAAGAACGTCGTGCCGGTGGTCGCGGTCGAGAAGTCGAGGATTCGGTCGTGGCTACCGACCGGCTCGCCCACGAACATCCGTTGCAGCATCTTCTCGATGACCCAGAGCCGGCCCGAGTATCCGATGAAATAGGTGCCGAACTCGCCGTGACCCGGACGGCCGAACGGCATGTTGTCGCGCAGGATGTCGTGCTCGACGCCGTTCTCGTCCGTGATCGTCGCGAGGGTCTTGTGCGATTTCTGGCCGTGCTCCGCGTCGTCGAGCTCGACGTTCTCGAGTTTGGTCCGGCCGATGACGCCCTCCTGTGCCGTGACCGGAAGCGAGCCCCATTTACTCAGGTCGTGCAGGTACTTCTGAACGACGACGTAGCTTCCGCCCGCGAACTCAGGATCCTCGGCACCGACCTGGGATGAGCCCATCATGTCGCCACCGGTGGGGTTGGCTGTGCCGTCCACGAAGCCGAGCAGGTCGCGCGAGTCGAAGTAGCGGAATCCGACGACCTCGTCCTCCACACGCACCGCGTCGCCGAGCGAGTCCAGCAGCAGCCTCTCGAACTCGAAACAGAAGTCGCTGCGTTCGGCACGGATGTGGAAGAGGAGGTCGCCGGGGGTCGATACGGCCGTGTGCACGCCTCCCTTGATCTCGGTGAACGGATGCAGCTCATGCGGACGTCCACGACCGGTGAGGCGGGTCCACACCTCCGCACCGATCGCGACATTGCACGACAGATGTGCGTTCAGATCGCGGAATCCGACGGTCTTCACGAGCCCGGAGAGATCCGAGAGAACGTCTCGCACTGCCGCGAAAGCGTCATCCGAGTCCGCGATCGAAACCACCAGGAAGACGGCGGAACGCGAGAGCGGCGCATCCACGCTCTGAGGTTCGATCGGAACTCGCTGCCAGCCGTGGTCGCCCGGATCGGTTGTCATGCTGCGATTCTGCACTAAATGGTCGCATAATCACTACTCGGTGGCCCCGCCTCCAACGGTGGGCAGCCACTCGAACAGTCCGCGTAACGCCCTGATCGCGACCAGGCCGTGTCCGGTGTCGGGGATACGGACGAACTCGACCGCTGTGCCCAGCGAACGCTCGTGGGTCACGAACGCCGCGGTCGCCTCGGGTCTCACCAGTACGTCGGTCTCTCCCTGGGCGACGAACAGCGGAACGGTGATGGGGACAGCGCCCGGCGTGTTCTCGTCGAGGAGCGACGCCCACGGTTCGATCGTCTCGGGATCGCCGCTCAGAAAGTCGCCGATCAGCGGTTGCCCGATGGCATGGAGGGCTTTGTTCTGGCCGATCAGGCACAGTTTCGCCATCGAGGGGAGCGCCTCGACCGCGGCAGGCGTCAGGATACTGGCGAGCTGCGCATCCGGAGTCGACGGCCCGTAGACCTCCGCGAAGGCGGTGAAAGCGTACGACGCGATGCTGACGCCGGAGATGTCACCGATGTCGGCTCGCATCAGTGCGCCGAGGTCCGTGGCCGGAGCAGCGACAGCTGCCGCCCGAAGGTCGAGGTCCGGTGCATACTCGTGAGCGAGCTGCGCCGCGAACAGCACGGCCTGGCCGCCCTGGGAGTGGCCCCAGAGCACCACGCGATCGCTCGCATCCTTGCCGATGAGCTCTCGTGCCGCTCGCACGGCGTCGAGCACGTTGCGCCCCTCCGTGCCGCCGACGAGGTAGGAGTTCGGACCGGCAGTGCCCATGCCCGTGTAGTCGGTGTAGACGACGACATATCCACGCTTCAGGAAGTCGGTCAGTCCTTCGACCAGATCGAACGGGTCGAGGCTCGCAGACGGAGCGCAGCGTTGGGCGGCACCCGTCGTCGGATGACCCCAGGAGACCACCGTGCGACCACCCGACGGAGCGGGGGAGTTCGGCGCGATCACGAGGCCGGAATTGACGACCGGATGCCCGAACGTGTCTGTGGAGTGGAACAGCACTCGCCACGCAGACGAGCCGGGGGGAGCGCCGGCCACGCGTTGCGAGCGGATGAGCTCTCCCGCGGCGCCCGCAGGCACCGGAACCGGCTGCTTGTAGAAGGCTGGCACGGTCCACTGCTCGGCCAGGTCGTCTTCGCCACGGATGACCTGCGTCGGCGTGCATCCGGACAGAAGGATCGCCCCCGCCACGCCGAATGCCGCGAGGGGTGCGCGCAATCGTCGACCGAGGGAACCCAGGCTCACGCGTTCACTGTATCGGAGGGGCATTCAGGTAACAGGAAGATAACGATGGGGGAGTGGGTTCTCCGCGCCAGAGTGCCGATCCTGCCGTCTCCGCGTGGCGGAAATCGGCCCGAATCCCGAATCCCGATTGGCTTTGAGGATTCACAGGCTATAGCGTCGATGAGTCCCTTCGGAGCTCGACAGCACCGAACGGGGCCGCAAACCCAGCCCGCGAACCGGTGCTGCAGGTCGAAAGATCTCGCACCGCACTCGGAACGTAAGGTCGGACGATGTGGGCGCGAACCACCGAGGTCGCGCCGGCAGCCGGTGACTCGCGTGCGCACACGCTTGAGACGCCAGCGTTGCTCACATCGCTCACCCGGGCGCAATCAACGAGCACGCCCGGGCAACCGCGCGCGCCACGGAGAACAAGTGAGCGAGTCTGTCGCCGTCGAGGCACGGAACCTATTCAAAGTATTCGGACGCAAACCTGGAGACACCGTTCGCCGGCTGAAGGGCGGTGAGACCCGCGAACAAGTGTCCGCAGCAGGGACAGCGGCCGTGATCGACGCAGGCTTCACCGTCGCCGTCGGTGAGATCTTCGTCGTCATGGGCCTGTCGGGCTCAGGCAAGTCAACGCTCATCCGCCTGCTGAACGGCCTCCTCGAACCCACGAGCGGTCAGGTCAGCGTCATGGGCACCACGATCACCGGTGTGGGTGCCAAGACGCTCAGACGGGTGCGTCGCCAGCACATCTCCATGGTGTTCCAGCACTTCGCGCTCCTTCCACACCGAAGCGTTCTCGACAACATCGCCTACGGCCTCGAAGTGCAGGGGATCGGCGTGGAAGAACGGCGGAGCAAGGCGGAGGAGATGCTCGACCTCGTCGGGCTCTCCGGATGGGGAGACAAGCTCCCCGGCGAACTCTCCGGCGGCATGCAGCAGCGCGTGGGGCTCGGTCGAGCGCTCGCCGCGGACACGGATGTGCTTCTCATGGACGAAGCGTTCTCCGCGCTCGATCCGCTCATCCGACGTGAGATGCAGGAGCAGCTCCTCGAACTTCAGAGTCAGCTCGGCAAGACCATCATCTTCATCACCCACGATCTGAACGAGGCGATGTTCCTCGGAGACCGGATCGCTGTGATGCGCGACGGCAGAGTCGTTCAGATCGGAACACCCGAAGAGATACTGATGGACCCGGCCAACGACTACGTCGAGAGCTTCGTGCAAGACGTGGATCGGGCGCGAGTTCTCACCGCTGCGAGTGTGATGGAGCCGGTGCGCGCCCTCGTCACGGTGGCCGCAGGCCCCCGTGCAGCCGTACGGACCATGCGGGATCTGCAGACCTCCGCAGCCTTCGTGGTGGGGCACGGCCGCCGCCTCCTCGGGGCCGTGCGCGACCGGGATGTCATGCGTCAGGTACGCGATGGACAGACCGATCTCAGCGCCGTCATCCGGGACGACATCGCTTCGGTCTCCCGCGACGAGGTGCTGAGCGATCTCGTCGGACTCTCCGTCGAGAGCGAGCTCCCGCTGGCGGTGATCGATGACAAGCACCGGCTGCTCGGCGTGATACCCCGGGTGACGTTGCTCGCAGCGCTCGGAAACGTCACGAGCGACACCACCGAGATCCCGATCGTCGTGCAGCCGCCTGCCACGATCCCTGCAGACGTGATGAATCAGACACTACGGGAGACCGCGCAGAACGGGTTCACGGCGACGCAGTCGCTCACCGACCCGATGCTCGCCCGCGTCGAGGACGAAGGGGACAGCTGATGGGTTTCCGACTCCCGCTCGGCGACTGGGCGACAGCCATCGTCGATTTCGTCACACAGTTCTTCGGTCCTTTCTTCGACGTGATCCGGACCGTCTTCACATCCCTCTACGAAGCCACGGACTGGCTGCTTCAAGCGCCGCCGTTCTGGGTGATCGCCCTCGTGCTCGGCGCTCTCGGTCTCTGGCTGCGAGGCTGGGTCTTCGGGGCCGGAAGCGTCGTCGGGCTGCTCGTCATCGCAGGCGTCGACCAGTGGGCGAACGCCATGGACACGCTCGCGCTGGTGCTCGTGGCAGCTGCCATAGCGGTTGCGCTCAGCGTGCCGCTCGGCATCCTCGCAGCACGCAACAAGACGGCATCGGCCATCATCCGTCCGGTGCTCGACCTCATGCAGACGATGCCCGCGTTCGTGTATCTCATCCCTGCGCTCATTCTGTTCCGCGTCGGCGTCGTGCCCGGCATCGTCGCCACCATCATCTTTGCGATGGCGCCCGGTGTCAGACTCACCGAACTCGGAATCCGCGGAGTCGACAGCGAGATCGTCGAAGCCGGCAAGGCGTTCGGTTCGTCACCGCGACGCATCCTGCGCCAGATCCAGCTCCCGCTCGCCATGCCGTCGATCCTGGCTGGTGTGAACCAGGTGATCATGCTCTCGCTGTCGATGGTCGTCATAGCCGGCATGGTGGGTGCAGGCGGACTCGGCCGCGACATCGTGCAAGCACTCAGTCGGGTGGATGTGGGCCTCGGCTTCGAAGCGGGACTCTCCGTGGTGATCATCGCGATCATCCTGGACAGGCTCACCGCGGCACTGGGCACCGTGCGAAAGCGGGCGCTCGCATCCGACACGGCGCGTGCTCGAGTGCGCATGCCCCGCAAAGCCGTCCTGGCCATCGGAGCCGTCGCAGCGCTGGTCATCGCGGGTACGGGCTTCTCGGCCGCGGTGCAGCAGGGCGGCGGAAAGGGCGAGATCAAGGTCGCGGTCTTCAACGGGTGGCCGGAAGGCGAAGCCGTCTCCTACCTCTGGAAGCACGTGCTCGAGAAGAAGGGCTATACCGTCACCTTCGAGTACGCCGACGCTGGTCCGGCGTTCGCAGGCCTCAGCACCGGCGACTACGACGTTGCGCTCGACGGCTGGCTTCCCACGACACATGCCACGTACCTGAAGAAGTACGCCGGCTCTCTCGTCGATCTCGGTTCGTGGAACGACGAAGCAAAGCTGACGATCGCCGTGAACAAGGATGCGCCCATCGACTCCCTCGACGAACTGGCCGCCCACTCATCCGAGTTCGGCGACAGACTCGTCGGAATCGAACCTGGCGCAGGGCTCACTGAGGCGACGCAGAACAAGGTGATACCTCAGTACGGTCTCGGCCGGATGAAATACCTGACCTCGTCCACGCCGGCGATGCTGGCGGAACTGACCAGTGCCATGAAGGCGAAGCAGAACATCGCGGTGACGCTCTGGCGTCCGCACTGGGCCTACGACGAGTTCGATCTGAAAGACCTGAAGGATCCGAAGAACACGTTGGGTACAGCCGAATCACTCCATGTGATCGGGAGCAAAGGCTTTCCGTCGAAGTTCCCCGAGGTCGCCGGTTGGTTGAAGGACTTCCGGATGGACTCCGACTCGCTCTACTCGCTCGAGAACGTGATGTTCAACGGAGGCGAATCCGGTGACTACGACCCGATCGTCACCACCTGGATGACCCGCCACAAGGACTACGTCAAATCCCTGACCGCAGGTCGGAAGTCGGCGGGCGCACGCTCATCTACCCTGGAGAGATGACCATCGCTGCCCTCGCCGCCGACACCCGCGTGACCTATCCGAGCGGAGACACCACGTCTTCGGGAACGGTCCTGCACGTCGAAGCGATGCCGGAAGGCCGGGCAGCGGTGATCCTCGACACGACGGCGTTCCATCCTGTCGATCCCGTCTGGCCGGACCAGCCGGCGGATCGGGGAGCCCTCATCCTGGGAGAGTCGTCGTACCCGGTGATCGACGCCGTCGTCGGCGCGACCGACGGCGAATCCCTCTTCGTCGGTGATGCCCCGGTGCGCACAGGCACCGACGGATGGGTGTTCGTCGTCTGTCATATGATCGCCGATCCCGACGGCTCGGTCGCCTCGGCGTGCGCGGACGACACTCGAGGAGTCGTACCCGCTCGTGTAGACGTGGACGCGCAATTGCGTCAGGAGCTGTCCGCCGGCCACACGGCGTGCCATGTGGCCTCGCTGGCTCTCAACGCTTCTCTCGCAGGGCTCTGGTCGAAGGAGGCTCCGCGCGATGGACGGGGTGAGCCCAACTTCGACCAGCTCGCTATCACCGAGTCCCGGATCGTGCCCAACGGTTCGCTCGACACCTACCGGATCGGCAAGAGTCTCCGCAAGAAGGGTTTCGCCGCGGCAGACCTCGCGAGCGCGCTGGACGAAGCCGCGGCGACCGCGAACCGTCTGCTCGCCGAGTGGGTCGAGTCCGATGCGTCCGTGTCCGTCGTGCACGCGGAGGAGGCGCAAAGTCGTGAACCGGGCTTCGGGTTGGGGGAGCGACGCCTGTGGCGGTGCGAACTCGTCGGTGGTGCGGTCGAGATCCCGTGCGGTGGCACCCACATCCGATCCCTGGGTGAGCTGGGTTCCGTCAGCGTCGCACTGGAACTCGAGGAGATCGACAACGCACTCGAGCTCAGGATGCGCACGACAGCGGTGCGGGCCTGACCGGCACCAGCACTCTCTAGGGGCGCTGGTCGTGCGGTAGGCGCTCCTCGAGCGACTCGTTGCGTTCTGTCACCGTGTCGATGCGTTCTTCGTCGGACTGTCCCAGCTCGTCCAACGGATCCGTCAGATCTTCGGGAGCGCCGGGAGCGTCGGCTGCCAGGTTGGTGTCGGCCGGAGTGTGATCGGGTTCAGGATTCTCGGGCGTCATCTCTGCGTTCTGTCGCGGGTTCTGGTCTGCGTTCTGGCTGTCCATGGCGCGCACTGTACGCGCCCGCGCGGGAGCACTCCACCGGGGGAGGCGACAGGGCTAAACTTCCGGCCATGAGCCGAATCGAGACCGGAATCGTGTCGTACACACTGTCCAGCGACTACTACGCGCGAGTCGGTGCGGATTTCGACACCGAGGCGGTGGACGACGCGATCCTCGCCCAGCTGAATCGTCTCGTCCCGTCCGGAGTGACCGTGGAACGCAGCGGACGGATCTTCGCCGACGAGGATCGGGTCGACATCGCGAAAGCCATCGACTGGAACGACCTGCTCAAGCAGATCGATATCGACCAGATCCTCGCCGAGCACGGCCGCTGACCGGTCAGCCCCTTCCCTGGCGCACGACGTCGTAGGCCGCGAGCGCAGCGCGCCGAGTGTCGGCCAGGTCGACGATCGGCTCCGGATACTCGGGAGTCTGCCATTCGGGGACCCACCGGCGGATGTAGTCGCCGTGCGGGTCGAATTTCTCACGCTGCAGTTCCGGGTTGAACACACGGAAGTAGGGTGCGGCATCCGCCCCGCTTCCGGCGACCCACTGCCAGTTGAACGGGTTGTTGGCGGGATCGGCGTCGACGAGCGTGTCCCAGAACCACTGCTCGCCGTGGCGCCAGTCGATGAGGAGATTCTTGGTGACAAAGGATGCGACGACCATTCTGACCCGGTTGTGCATCGTCCCGGTCTGCCAGAGCTCGCGCATCCCGGCGTCGACGAGTGGAATGCCGGTTCGTCCCTGCTGCCACGCTTTCAGCGCACTCGGGTGCAGACGCGGCCACGGAAACTCGTTGTATTCCTCGCGGATGTTGTCGGTGGCCATCCGGGGATGCTGGAACAGCGTGTGATAGGCGAACTCCCGCCAGCCGAGTTCGGCGAGGAAGGTCGTCGTACCCTCGGCGTTCGCTGCCGTTCGCTCGTCCGACGCGGCGTGCCACACATGGTGTGGACTGAGCTCTCCCCACCGCAGCCGCGGGGAGAGCCGGGAGGTCGCCGCGATGCCGGGTGTATCCCTGTCTCTCTTGTAGCCGGCGACGTCGTCGTTCAGGAAGGCGGCGAGCGATGCGTGGGCCTCGTCCTCGCCGGGTGTCCAGGCGTCGCGCAGTCCACCCGCCCAGTCGGGACGGGTGGGAAGGAGTCCGAGCTCGTCGATCGACAGCCCTGACGGGGATGAGCCGGCGGAGACCGAGGTCGGTGCGTCGAGCGGCCTTCGTGGCGGAGGTGCGCTCAGGCAGGCGCGCCAGAACGGCTTGTAGACGGAGAAGGGCGTGCCCGCTCCGGTCGTGATAGTCCACGGTTCGAACAGGAGGTTCGCACCGAAGCTGGACGCCTCGAGACCGTTCTGGCGTGCCTCCGACTTGACCTTCTCATCGACGGCGCGTTCGGAGGCGCCGTAACGCCGGTTCCAGAAGATGGCCGCCGCATTCGTCTCCGAGATGAGCTCCGCTATCGCCTGCTGGGCTGCGCCGCGCCGGATCAGCAGAGACGAGCCGATCTGCTCGAGCCGTGAGCGCAGCGCGACGAGACTGTGGTGCAGCCACCATCGCGAGGCACCGCCGATCGGACGGCTCCCCGGACTCTCCTCGTCGTGGATGTAGACGCAGACGATGGGATGACCGGATGCGACCGCGGCGGTGAGTGCCGGGTTGTCGGCGACTCGGAGGTCGTCTCGGAACCAGACGATCGGGGGTCGTGTGCCGGAGGCCACGCGTCAGATGTCGAGCGAGTCGCCGGGCTCGAGGGCGAAGAACTCGCCGCCGCCCTGCTCGGTGGCCCACTTGATGCGTCCGTTCGACATGTCTTTGCCGGCGCGCGCGAGCACCATCTCATGGGTGGTGAAGCTGCGCTTGGGCTTAACGGCGAGGGTGTAGTCCATTGATTCGGCGATCTTGAGCCACGGAGCGCCCGAGGGTACGGCGAGCATGTCGACGTCGACCCCCTCCGGAATCGTGAAGGAGTCACCGGCGTAATAGAGCACGTCGTTGATGAGCACGCCGACGTTGTCGACCACCGGGATGCTCGAGTGGATGACTGCGTGCTTCCCGCCGAAGAACCGCAGCGTGAACGGATCCGCTTGGATCGTGTCTCCGTCGTGTACGACGGTGATGTCGAAGTCCTTCGCCGCGTCGGCGACGCCCTGCGGACCGTAGATGGGTACTCCGGGGTTGAGGTCGAGCACTCGTTTGAGCTGTTCCGGTGTCCAGTGATCGGCGTGCTCGTGGGTGATCACGACGGCCACCGTGCTCGCGGTGTCGGTGAGAGGCGAAGTGAACGATCCAGGGTCGACGAACAGTTTCTTTCCGGAGTCTTCGAGGAGGAGGGCGGCATGTTCGAACTTCGTGAGTCTCATTGCTCCAGGAAATACCCAATCCTCGGTGACTGCAACTTCTTGAGGAATATACCCCTAGGGGGTACTGTTGAGCCGTGGATATGGAGCATACGACGCACGCGACGTCTCACGAACACATGACCGGCCACGAGAATCACACGGGCGATGACGATCACGCCGGCCACGATCCGGCGATCTTCCGGCGCAAGTTCTGGCTGACCCTCGTTCTCGCCGTGCCGACGCTGGTCTACTCGCAGGGCCTGCAAGAGATCCTCGGGCTGTCCGGGCCGCGCTTTCCGGGTAGCCAGTTCATCCCGGCGGCGTTCGGTGTGGCGATCTTCTTCTACGGCGGGCTCGTCTTCCTGCAGGGGGCAAGAGGGGAGCTGCGCAACCGCCGACCCGGGATGATGACGCTGATCTCGCTGGCGATCGTCGTGGCGTTCGGCTACAGCCTGGCGGTGACCCTCGGTCTACCGGGGATGGACTTCTGGTGGGAGCTCGCAACGCTCATCCTGATCATGCTGCTCGGTCACTGGATCGAGATGTCCGCGGTGATGGGTGCTCAGGATGCGCTGGGCCAGCTCGCGAAGCTACTGCCCGACGAGGCGGAACGGCTCGACGGCGGCGCGATCGATGGCGACCCTGTAGCGGTGCCCGTGTCATCATTGCAAGTGGGCGACCTGGTTCGCGTGCGACCGGGCTCTAGCGTGCCGGTCGACGGCGAGGTCGTCGATGGTCGGAGCGACGTCGACGAGTCCCTGCTGACCGGCGAGTCCAAGCCGGCGGCCAGGGGTGTCGGAGATGCGGTCGTCGCCGGAAGCATCTCGGGCAGCGGATCGATCGTGGTGCGCGTGACAAAGACAGGCGGGGACACAGCACTCGCCGGAATCATGCGACTGGTCGCGGACGCGCAAGCCAGCAAATCAGGCACCCAGGTGCTCGCAGACCGGGCTGCCGCCTGGCTCTTCTACGTGGCGCTCGCTGTCGCATCCGTCACCCTGGTCGTCTGGGCCCTGCTGCGTCCGGGCGATCCCGGGTTCGTGCTGGAGCGCGTCGTGACGGTGCTGGTCATCGCCTGCCCGCATGCGTTGGGCCTGGCCATTCCTCTCGTCGCACAGATCTCGACGGCACTCGGCGCTCGCCGCGGTCTGCTCATCCGCGATCGGCACGCGATGGAGGATGCCCGCCTCATCGACGTCGTGCTCTTCGACAAGACCGGAACGCTCACGGAGGGCCGTCAGGGTGTCGTCTCGGTCGTGGCCGCACCGACGGAGGCGGGGGAGTCGAGCAAGGACGCTGAGGACGCGATGCTTGCGCTGGCTGCGTCGGTGGAGGCGCAGGCGGAGCATCCCATCGCCCGAGCGATCGTCGAGGAGGCGGCGACGCGCGGCCTCGAGCGGGCACCCATCGATTCTTTCGACGCCCTCGCCGGGCGCGGGGCGACGGCGATCGTCGCGGGGGAACGCGTGACGGTCGGGGCTCCCCGCCTGTTGTCGGAGCGAGGGCTCACCGCCGGTGCCGACTTCGAGGAGGCAGCGAGGGCGGCCGCGGTGCGCGCGCAGACGGTCGTGTATGTGGTTCGTGGGGATCGGGTGCTCGGACTGATCGCTCTGGCTGACGTCATCCGCCCGGAATCTCTGGAGGCTGTGCGCAAGCTGCGCGATCGAGGCGTGCGGGTGGCGATGCTGACGGGCGATTCTCGCGAGGTCGGCGAGGCCGTGGCACACCAGCTGGGCATCGACGAGGTGTACGCAGAAGTACTGCCGGGTGACAAGTCTTCTGCCGTGGCACAGCTTCAACACGATGGGTCCCGTGTGGCCATGGTGGGTGACGGGGTGAACGACGCGCCCGCACTGGCTCAGGCGGATGTAGGGATCGCCATCGGCGCCGGAACGGATGTGGCGATCGAGTCCGCTGGCATCGTGCTGGCTTCGAGCGATCCTCGTGGGGTCGCGCAGGTGATCGCTCTCTCACGTGTCACCTATCGCAAGATGCGTCAGAACCTCGCTTGGGCCACGGGATACAACGTGATCGCACTCCCACTCGCGGCCGGAGTGGCGAGCGGTATCGGGGTCGTGGTGTCCCCGGCGTTCGGGGCGGTGCTGATGTCCGTCTCGACGATCGTGGTGGCGGTGAACGCCCAGCTGCTCCGTCGCGCCAAACTCGACTGAGAGGTCGTCACCCTGGGTGACGCGCACGGCTGTCCGCTCAGCGTCCCCGGTGGCGCGGGGCGGTCGGCCATAATCGGTGACTATGGCCGCACCCCGCACCGTCGTCGTCGCGGTCAATCCCATGGCATCGTTCGGCCATCGCAGAGACGTCGGCCCGCTCGTCGTCAAGCGGCTTCGGGATGCGGGCAACACCGTTGTGGATGTCGGTGAGGCGAACATCGAACTGCTCCGGCGGGAGACCATCCGGGCCGTCGACGGAGGAGCGGACGCCCTGATCGTGGTCGGCGGTGACGGCATGGTGAATCTGGGCGCCAACATCGTCGCACAGACGGATGTTCCCCTCGGTGTGGTGCCGACCGGAACCGGAAACGATGTCGCCGCCGGCCTGGGCATGCCGACCGACGATCCGTCGGCTGCGATCGCGCAGCTCCTGGACGCGCTAGATCGACCGCCGCGGGTCATCGATGCCGCGCGGGTGCGTCACGGCGACCTCAGTACATGGTTCGTGGGCGTGCTCTCTGCGGGGTTCGACGCGACGGTCAACGAGCGCGCCAACCTGATGACGCGACCTCGCGGGCGGAGTCGCTACGTTCTCGCCCTGCTGCGTGAGCTCGCCACCCTGAAGCCGATCCCGTACGTCGTCACCGTGGACGGGGCATCCGTCGGCACCGAGGCGCTGCTCATCTCGGTCGCCAACAACGGCTCGCTCGGCGGCGGTATGCGGATCGTCCCGCATGCTGAGCTCGATGACGGGCTGCTCGACCTCTTCGTCGTACTACCGATGTCGAGACTCTCGTTCCTCCGGGTGTTCCCGAAAGTGTTCTCGGGCACGCACACGGAGCTGCCGGTGGTCTCATTCCGTCGTGCGACTACGGTGACGCTCGACGCTCCGGGGGCGGTGGCTTACGCGGACGGGGAGCGCATCGGCCCGTTGCCGGTGGAGGTGTCGATCGTTCCCGGAGCGCTCCGAGTGCTCGTCTGATCGCGCCACGCCCGGGCTTGCCGACCCGTTTTGGAACCCGTGATGCGGATGTGGCATACTCATCTAGTTGCAAAAACGGCCCCATCGTTTAGCGGCCTAGGACGTCGCCCTCTCACGGCGGTAACGCGGGTTCAAATCCCGCTGGGGTCACATCAGCCCGGACACCAGTGTTTCACTGGTGTCCGGGCTTTTTCTTTTCGGAGCCGCCGGCGCCGTGGCCAGGGTCGGTGGCGCCGGCTGACACCGCGAGGGAAGCTACGGTATGGCGTTACCTTTGGACATTCCAGGATGCCGCCGCGGCGAGTCGTCGCAGGCCGTTTCCGTCGTCGACGCTCAACGCGAGTGGGTCCTTGATCGCTGCGGAGTAGGCCATGAAGAGCTTGTTGCGCTCTTTGCGTTGGAGCCCACCCCCGACACGATCGGAGATCCGGATCATCGACGAGAGAACGGCGAAATCCTGGAGGTGCCGCTGACGTAACGGGTCGTTGACGAGCCCATGCGCGTACGCCTTGGCGATCAGTGCGCCCTGGAGGGTTGGGCGGAAGATCGTCGCGGATTGACCCTGCAGCGAGACCTCGAACGGCTCGGCCCGGTGGAGCACATTCTGCGCGCCGGGAGTCTCCAGCGTTGTGCCGCCACGGACTCCCGACTCGCTTTGCCCGCTCACCGATACCTTCCGGGAGCAGGATGTCGATCTGCCCGCGGTCTTGATTCACCCAGCGATGCTGGTGACCCTGCCAATCTTGGCCGTCCGGTTCGAAGCCCGAGTCGACCAGAGCCTGAGTGAACTGCATCATGATGTCCGGACGCGCTCGGATATCGAGCACGGCGTCGCCGTCGTCGGTCGGACGCACGGGTTCGACCTCGCGTTCCCAGCACCACAGCTGAACCATCTGTCCGCCGACCAGGCACCAGCCGCTCGGCACGCGACCTGCCACAGCGATGATCCCGTGCCATGAGGCCTCCTGCCGGGGAGTCATGGCCGGTAGCTCTAGCGCAGCCAAGGGACACCCTCCAAGAGCTCAAGGGCGCGGCCGTCTTCGCGGGGACGGTTCCAGTCGATCAGATCCGCGATGACGAATCCGAGCGAGATGGGCGTAGCGGGTAGCTGCTCAACCACGTGGAGCCGGATGTTCGGTGCGTCCGATTCGAGGAGGAGGTTGTCGCGGAGAAAACCCTCGAGTGCGGAGGCGGCGACGTATCCTTCAAGCTCGCGAACGGCAGAAAGACCGCCCCGGGCATCGCTGATGCCGGATGCGACCACTCGGTCGTCGGACGAGATCTCCGCAATGTCGACAGGATTGGCTGCCACATCCACCACGCGGACTTGCCGAGAACGCAACCACGAATGCAGCAGGCTCAGAGGAGACGCTTCGTTTCGAAGACGTTCGATGTAGCGATCGAGGAAGTAGCGCTCCTGTGCGTCGAGCTGGACCTGTTCGCTGGACATCGCCGCAATCAGTAGGCGGGCCATCTTGGGGCTCAGCGGCCGGCTGGTCGCCGGCCGCTGGTTGACCTCCAGCTGATCGATCACCCATGAGTGGCCGATGCGCTTCGCCTTGACCTGCCCCGAATTGATGAGGGCAAGCGCACGCTGCCGGGAGATCCCACGAGCCTCCGCATATTCGGACACACTGAACTGCATTGAACAACTATAGTCGAACGACAATAGAAGTTCAATCCATCGGAGCGGCCGCATCTGGGCGTGTACGCCCCTTGTCTGGGGGTGCCTCGATCGGTGGAACGGGACATATCCTCAGTTAGCTTGTGCCGCACAACGAGGAGGAACAATGGAGTTCGAAGAGCGTCTCGCCGCGTTGGCGACCAAGGTGCATAACCAGCGAGGGGCCATCCAGACCGAGGAAGCGACGAAGAATGCGTTCGTGATGCCATTCATTTCGACGATCCTTGGCTACGACGTCTTCAATCCCTTGGAAGTAGTTCCCGAGTTCACTGCCGATGTCGGTGTGAAGCGGGGAGAGAAAGTGGACTACGCGATCATGCGCGATGGGGAGGTGCAGATCCTCATCGAGTGCAAGACGTCCACCGGTGCGCTGAAGATCGAACACGCGTCGCAGCTGTTCAGATACTTCATGGTCACCAACGCGCGCATCGCGGTCCTCACGAATGGCGAGGTCTACAACTTCTATACCGACCTCGACGCCCCGAACAAGATGGACGACCGACCCTTCCTCGTGCTGGATCTCGCGGACATCGACGAGACTCTGCTCCCAGAGCTCCGGAAGTTGAGCAAGGACGTTTTCGACCTCGACTCGGTAATCAGCGCGGCTGAGGAACTCAAGTACGTCGGGGCGATCAAGAGGGCCATAGCGGCGGAGTTCCGTGAGCCTGGAGAGGACTTCGTGCGCCTTTTCACGTCGCGTGTCTACGACGGGCGGTTCACCCATGACGCACGGACGCAGTTCACAGCGCTCGTCGCCAAGGCCTCGAAGCAATTCCTCAACGAGCAGGCCAATGACCGGCTGAAGACCGCACTCGGTGCGTCCTACACGTCGGCGGCTACAGATGACGCACCCGCGGTGACGAGCGCGCCCGTTGCCGAGGACGACCTCGATCGGGATACCGAGCTCGAAACGACGCTCGAAGAACTCGAGGGATATCAGATCGTGAAGGCCATTGCGTGCAGCGAGGTGAAGCCGGAGCGTATCGCTCATCGTGATCAGAAGTCCTACTTCGCGGTTCTGCTCGACGACAACAATCGCAAGCCGATTGTGCGTCTCTGGTTCAACGGAAAGAAGCAGAAGTACCTTGGCCTCTTCGACGAGAACAAGGTGGAAACGAGGCACCCCATCGATGCGCTCGACACCATCTACGAGCACGCCGAAGTCATCCGCGCGACGGTACGTCAACACGCCGCTTGACTCCGGCCACGCGACGATCACCCCACCTTCTCGGTCGGGTACCTGTCCCGGATGTGTGCGGTGAAGTAGCCTCCCGCGCTTTCCGCGTCGAGGAGGTCGCGCCAGATCCGCGAAGGGACGATCCAGTACCGGTAGACGTCACCGCTCGTGAACTCCAGTTCGAGGATGCGGCGGTCGGCGTCGTACCCGGCCGAAGCGAGCACGCTGCTCTCCAGGCGCCGACGCCGGATGCGGTCGGTTCCGGTCATGGCCGAAACAGTAGACCGGCTGTCGGACGGGTGGGAGACTCTCCCGTAAGATAGTGGGAGCGAAGGGGAGTATCCCGGACGGCCCACAGCGGGTCGGCGCTGTGCACGTCATCACGGAACGAGTCACTCGGTCCCGGGCACAGCGGCACCCGAGTCCATGGGTGCGGGAGAGACTTTGGCGGTCTTTTTGGCACCCTTCGAAAGGTATATCCCGTGGAACTCGCTCTTCCCGCCTGGTTCGAGATCGGTTCGTTCGTCGTTCTGCTTCTCATCCTGGCGTTCGACCTGCTGATCGTCTTCAAGCGACCGCACATCCCGAGTCCCAAGGAGTCGACACTCTGGGTGTCGTTCTACGTGGCACTCGCTCTCATCTTCGCCCTGCTCATGCTCGTGATCGGGGATGCGGAGCACGCGGGACAGTTCTTGGCCGGCTGGCTCACCGAGTACAGCCTGAGCATCGACAACCTGTTCGTGTTCGTGCTGATCATGGGACGCTTCGCGGTGCCCAGGAAGTACCAGCAGGAAGTGCTGATGGTGGGCATCATCATCGCTCTGGTGCTTCGCGGAATCTTCATCCTGCTGGGCGCGCAGCTCATCGCGAGCTTCAGCTGGATCTTCTACATCTTCGGCGCCTTCCTCCTGTTCACGGCCATCCATCAGGCCTTCAGCAAGGAGGACGACGGCGACGGGGAGAACGCCTTCATCCGGTTCACGCGCAAACGGCTCAAGGTGTCGAACCAGTACGAGGGGTTCAAACTCCGCACTCTGGTCGACGGCAACCGGATGTTCACCCCGTTGATCATCGTGTTCATCGCGCTGGGCACGACCGATCTCCTGTTCGCGCTCGACTCGATCCCCGCCATCTTCGGAATCACGCAGAGCCCGTTCATCGTGTTCGCCGCAAACGTGTTCGCGCTGATGGGTCTGCGACAGCTGTACTTCCTCCTGGGACACCTGCTCGACAAGCTCGAATACCTCAAGTACGGAATCGCCTTCATTCTGGCTTTCATCGGCGTGAAACTCGTGTTCCACGCGATGCACGAGAACGAGGTGTCGTGGATCAACGGCGGTCAGCACATCGAATGGGCACCCGATATCGACACGTGGACTTCGCTGTTCGTGATCATCGCGTCCATGGCAGTCGCTACGATTGCAAGTCTGGTGAAGCTGAAGCTCAGTGGAACCTCCGTCGCCGAGGCCATCCACGGCGACGACCCGGACACGGACGAGTCGGCGAACGCCGATGAGTCCGCAGCACCGGTCAAGACCACGCAGGAGGAACCCGGGCAATGACGTCAGTCGTCGACGTGAGCGTACGCAGCGATGTCGGTGCGGTGCGCCAGGTCAACGAGGACAGCATGCTGGCGGCGGATCCGGTTTTCGTCGTCGCGGACGGCATGGGCGGACACGCGCGGGGTGACGTCGCCAGCCAAACGGCCGTGGAAACCTTGGCGCGCGTACTGCCCGAGGGGGTCGTGCCGACGGTCGACGAGGTCATCGCCGCGATCGACGAAGCGAACGCTGCTGTGCGCTCCCTGTCGGGCGCGGACGAATCGGGAATCGCCGTCGCAGGCACGACACTGACGGGCGTCGTGCGCGTGAGGGGGGACGTGCCGGGTTCGGAGAGGTGGATGGTCGTCAACGTCGGCGACTCGCGGGTCTACCTGTGGGACGGACGCGCGCTGAGACGGTTGAGCGTCGATCATTCCGCCGTTCAGGAGCTGGTGGATGCGGGACTCATCACCGAAGAGCAGGCCGCGGTGCATCCGGAGCGCAACGTCATCACGAGAGCCCTCGGCGCAGAAGATTTCGTCGACACCGACACCATGCTCCTGCCGGAGGAGGGCAGGCAGACGTTCCTCGTCTGCTCCGACGGTCTGACCAAGGAGCTGAGCGACGAGACGATCGCACGCATCCTCGCGGATTCGGTCGGCGCCGCACCCGCCGACGCACTCGTGAGCGCGGCGATCGAGGCGGGTGGACGCGACAACGTCACGGTGGTCGTGGTTGAATCGGTGACCGGGGAAGCGGATGCGGCCTCCACCGACACGCGGGACAGGGTCGGGGAGATCCGCTCGCTCGAAGACACCAGACCGAGAGGGTAGGTTCGACCGCGTGTTCGAGGTGCAGCAGACGACAGCCGGGGACTGGGCTGTCGTCGTAGCGGAGGGGCGCGTCCTGCTCGTCGAGACGGCGCACGGCAGCGCACGCCTGCGCTCATATCAGCGGGCACTCAGGCGTGGGTTCGCGGCCGCCCTCGAAGCACTCGCGGCGGACGGATTCGCGCGCACACCGGCGTTCGCGCTGGCCGAGGTCGGCGACGGACAGGTTCTGGTCGCCGTTCGCGGCGCAGCGACCGCATGCGTCACCGTCGACGGATCCGAGCGCGTGATCGACGCTGCGGGTGTGTCGACCTGGTCGGAGCAGCAGGTCGCGCAGGCCGATTTCATCCGGCTCTCCGTCGCTGGCTCAGTGCCCGACGCCGATTCCGCTCTCCCCGTGGCGGATGGCATCGTCTGGGCGGATGCGGTCAGCTGGCCGCCGGCTCCGGATGAGCGGGTCGAGCAGCACGCCGACGACCAACGCTCGGCCGGGTCGGACGCACGTGTGGTCGAGCCGGCGAAAGCCCCCGTCACCGCACCGATATCCGTCGAGGAGCCAGACCTCGCCGAGCCTGCGGTGGCGGAGGAGAGCATCCCCGAGCCGAGTATCCCCGAGCCGAGTATCCCCGAGCCGACTGTGGCGGAGGCGACGATCGCTGAGCCCGCGGTGGCGGAGGCGACCATCTCCGAGCCGTCGGAGGCGACCGGCTACGACCATCTGTTCGGCGCGACCATGATGCGGAACGTCGAGGATGCGGCGGTGCGGCCGGACGAGGACGATGACGTCGAGCAGTCCTCGCGCATCGACATCCCAGGATTCGTGACCGATTCGACACCTCCGCAGGCGAACGAGCGCGAGGGCGACCACGACGGGATGACCGTGCTGAGCGGATCGCTCAGCGCCCTCCTCGATCGCGACCGACCGGCGGCCGATCCGTCGCCGTCCGCAGCCGGCGCCGAGACGGAATCGCCACGGTTCTTCGTCGACCTCTTCGACGGGCGCCGCGAATACCTGGAGCCGCCCATCGTCGTCGGACGAGCGCCGATCGCATCCACGACGTCGCGTGGACCGGTGCCGAGACCCATCACAGTGACGAGTGCCGAGCAGGACATCTCTCGCAGCCACGCCTCGATAGCGATCGAAGGTGACAGCGTGGTGGTGACCGACCTCCACTCGCGCAACGGCACGATCGTCGTGATGCCCGGCAAGTCCCCGCAGAAGCTGCGTCAGGGGGAGCCGACCACGGTGATCGTCGGAACGCTCGTCGACCTGGGAAGCGGCGTCACGCTGACGGTCGGGCAAGACGCATGAGGCGGCTCGCTTCCACCCCTCCCGTGCTTCCGGGCTACGAGTTCGTGAGGCTCCTGGGGTCTGGGGGTTTCGCCGACGTCTTCCTGTACGAACAGCAGCTGCCGAAACGCAGCGTGGCGGTCAAGGTGCTGCTGACCGACAGCGTCGACGACGCGGCGCGGGAACGCTTCGTCTCGGAGGCGAACGTGATGGCGCAGCTGTCGGCGCATCCCTACATCGTCACGATCTATCAGGCCGACATCTCGGCGGATGAGCGCCCGTACCTGGTGATGGAGTACTGCTCGGGTCCGTCTCTCGGAGACAGGTTCAAGCGGGAGCGGTTCTCGGCCGAGGACGCCCTCCGAACCGGTGTGCGGCTGTCGAGTGCGGTGGCCACGGCACACAGCGTCGGAATCCTGCACCGCGACATCAAGCCGGCGAACGTTCTGACGACCGACTTCGGATGGCCGGCCCTCACCGACTTCGGCATCGCCTCGACTCTCGAAGAACTGCCCGTGCACACGACGTCTCTCAGCGACCTTCGCGGGGGAGTGGCCGACACGGGCACGAGTGGAAGCCGATCGATCGGCCTCAGCGTTCCGTGGTCTCCGGCCGAGATGTTCGAGGACGATCCGCAGCCGGATGTGCGCAGCGACGTGTTCTCGTTGGCCGCCACCATCCATACACTGCTCGCCGGCCGAACACCGTTCGAGGTCCCCGGACGGTCGAACGGCACGCTCGATCTGATCGGCCGGATCGAGCGGGGCATGATCACGCCCATCGGACGGGACGATCTTCCCCGCACACTCGTCGCCGTGCTCAACAAGGGCATGGCCACACGCCGGGAGGACAGGTTCGCGACGGCGGTCGACTTCGCCCGGGCGTTGCAGCGCGTCGAGCTGGAACTCGGTTTCGCGCCGACGAGCATCGATGTGCCGAACCTTCGCGTCGTCGACGAACGGCCCGCACCGACGCGGGGCGAGGATGAGACGCGGGTGCGGTCGGTCGCGACGATCGACGCACAGGGGATCGGCTCGCCGCCCCCCGCAAAGGCTGCACCGGCCCATCCCGTCGCGAAGAGCCCAGCCACCCCGCCGCCTCCGCCGGTCACCGAGGCCGAACCCACGCGCATCCGTGGTGCGATGCCGACCGTGAACCCGGATGCGCGCGCCGTCTCAGCCGCACCTCCTGTCGAGAACACGGTCGTACGGCCGCGCTCCGTGCCGGTGTCGACCGATTCGTCGTCGCGCGACGCCGGCGACGTTCAGGGTGGCGACCCGGAGCACGACGTCGATTCCGGCGCGGAACGTGGCCGCCCGGGCTGGATGCTCCCCGTGATCGCAGGGGCAGCCGCACTTGTGGTCATCGCGGGTATCCTCGCCGCCGTTCTCGTGCCCGCCCTGGCACCGACGGCGGTTTCCACCGAACGTCCGGGCACCGGTCAGGACGGCCAGATCGACGTGTCCGTCGTTCCTCCGCCGACACTCGTGTCGGCGACACGGAGCGCGGACGGCACCACCGCGACGTTCGTCTGGAAGACCGCAGGTGCGAAGAAGGGCGATCAGTATCAGTGGGGCCGTGATGGCACCAACGATCCGAAGACGGTCACCGCGCAACCGCAGGCGCAGGTCACCGGCCTCGCCGCCGGCGTGGGCGTCTGCATCACCGTCGAGACGGTGCGTGCGGGTCGGACCTCGGCAGAGCTGAAGGCGTGTTCGCAATGAAGCCACTGACGATCGACTACTGCGGAGAGCTCTACACGGTGACCGGGCCCGACGAGTTCGGGATCGGTCGCGAAGCGGACCTGAGCATCGACGACAACCCCTACCTGCATCGCCGCTTCCTGACGATCTCGGGCGACTTCGGGATGTGGTGGCTGTCCAACGTCGGCAATCTGCTGACCGCGACGGTGAGTGATTCGACCGGAACCGTGCAGGCGTGGCTGGCTCCCGGAGCGAAGCTCCCGATCGTGTTCCAGACGATGCACGTGATGTTCAGCGCGGGTGCGACGACCTATGACTTCACGATCTCGAGCGAGGACGACTACTTCAACACCTCCGTGACCGTCAACGACTCGGCGGGGTCGACGACGATCCTGCCTGTCACCCTCACCACCAGTCAGCGTCAACTGATCGTCGCGCTGTCGGAGGGCGTGCTCACGCAGGCGGTTCCCGGTCGCGGCACGATCCCGACCTCTGCTGAAGCGGCCGCCCGCCTGGGCTGGAGTATGACGACGTTCAACCGCAAATTGGACAACGTGTGCGACAAGCTCGACAAACTGGGTGTCGCCGGATTGCGCGGTGGCCGAGGCAAGCTCGCGACGAATCGGCGTGCGCGCCTCGTCGAATATGCGGTGACCACTCATCTGGTCGGCCTCGACGACCTGCCGCTTCTCGATTCCGTCGCACTCGACTCTGAGGCTGAGAGCGGTCCGGACGGAGCCGACCTGGCCGGCTGACGCGTGCGGCGTTCGCGTTCGAGATGCGCCTGATGGGGAGTACTCCCCATTCTGTCCCTCGCTTTGCGCGTGTTAGCGTATTCACGGCTTCGAGTGGGGGATATCAGAGTAGTGACATCTTTGTCGGCATGGATCCGCAAACGTAAAACGCTTGCCTCGATCACCGCCCTCGCCGTCGTCGCGGGTGTTCCGTTGACGATCGCTGTGCTGCACAAGGGTTTCCCCGTCAACGCGGTCGATCTCGACACACGAGACGTGTGGGTCACGAACGGCGAGAAGCTCCTCGGCGGCCGACTGAATCACCAGATCAACGAGCTCGACGCAGCCGTCACCGGAGCGAGCTCCGACCTGGACGTCCTCCAGGACGGGCACGCCTACTTCCTCACCGATACCGAGCACGGCACGGTCGATCGCATCGACCCGGCCTTCGTGTCGCTCACGGACCGCATCCAGATCCCCGAGAAGTCGCAGGTCGCGTACGGGGGTGACACCCTCTCGGTGCTCGCCCCG